>OEIV010000738.1_pt1 | contig 16702 bp, 17 predicted proteins | sample 1539231 | NCBI WGS metagenome assembly OEIV01 (sample SAMN03794762, study PRJEB22550) | activated sludge metagenome | feature: wastewater treatment plant; material: activated sludge; isolation source: Wastewater treatment plant of a petroleum refinery complex | place: Argentina: Buenos Aires ...
CGCCGGAGCCCGAGCCGGAGCCGGTGATCGAGCCCGAGCCGACGCCGGAGCCCGAACCGGAACCCGTGATCGAGCCCGAGCCGACGCCGGAGCCGGAACCCGAGCCTGTGGCCGAGCCCGAGCCGACGCCGGAGCCCGAGCCGGAGCCGGTGGTCGAACCCGAGCCGGTGCCGGAGCCCGAGCCGGAACCGGTGATCGAACCCGAGCCGGTGCCCGAGCCGGAGCCCGAGCCTGTGGCCGAGCCCGAACCGGCGGCTCTCGACTGCAACGATCCGGCCAATGTCGGCAATGAATGCCCGCTCGACTGTGCCAATCCCGCTCATGCCGAGGCGTTTCCGGCTGAGTGCGCGGTGCCGCAATGACGATCGGGCGATTGATCGAGCAGGTCATTTGAGCGTAACCGGGCGGGCAGAGCGATCTGCCCGCCCTTCTTGTTGATCGTGCCCCCATCTGGAGAACGTCATGACAGCAGTGCTGAGCCGCCGTGCCTTCTCGATAACCGCCCTGGGCGCGGGCTTCGCGGCGGCGGTGTCTCCGGTCGCTGCAAGCGCGATCGCGACGCCCGCCGACGGTCTGGACATTGCCGAAGTGCAGGTTCCCGTCGCCGACGGCGCGATACCGGCCTATCGCGCGCGCCCGGCAGGGAGAACCGCCGAGGCGGTGGTCATCGTCACGCAGGAGATTTTCGGCGTCCACGAGCACATCAAGGATCTGTGCCGGCGTCTCGCGCGGACCGGCTACTACGCCATCGCCCCCGCTCTTTATGCGCGCCAGGGCGACCCGGCGCCCTACACCGACATCGATAAACTCGTGGAGGACATCGTCTCGAAGGTTCCCGATGCGCAGGTCATGGCCGACCTCGATGCGACCGCGTCCTTCGCGGCCTCGGAGCGCGCCGACTCGGCGAAGCTCGCCATCACCGGCTTCTGCTGGGGCGGCCGGATCGTTTGGCTCTACGCCGCCCACAATCCATCGCTGAAGGCTGGCGCAGCCTGGTACGGCCGCCTTGTGGGAGAATCCAACGCCCTGCGGCCGAAGCATCCCATCGACGTCGCTGCCGATCTCAAGGCCCCGGTGCTCGGGCTCTATGGCGGCAAGGACCAGGGCATTCCGCTCGATACCGTGGAGCGGATGAACGCCGCCCTGACGGCCGCGGGTTCGCCATCCCGGATCATCGTCTATCCCGAAGCGCCGCACGGCTTCAACGCGGACTATCGGCCCAGCTATGTCGAGGCTGACGCTGCAGATGCGTGGGCCAAGATGCTTGCATGGTTCGCCGCGAACGGCGTTGCCTGACGCCGTGATGGATGCCGCCGCAACCCTCGTCGTAGCGCTTGCGGCCGTGGCCGCCGCCGGCCTTTTGGGCTTTGGCTGGGGACGCAGACGTGGCGCGCGCCTGGACACCTCGCAGGCCGCGGCGCGCGGCGATCTGTCGATCCTGGACCTCGTGCGCCAGGCCTTGGCGGCGCTACCCGACGCCTGCTTGCTGGTCGACACGACAGGCCGCGTCGTCATGCGTAACCAGGCGGCGGGAGACCTCACCGGGGCCGTCGAGGGCAAGCCCCTTGTCGCCACGTTTCGCGTGCCCGCGGTGATCCAGGCGATCGAGCGCGTCGCGCAGGCCGGGCTGCCCGAGGATATCGGCTTCACATTGCCGGTCCCGGTCGAGCGCACGATCGAGGCGCATGTCGCTGCGCTCGGCGCGGCCGCCCCTGAGGCCCTGGTCCTCGTCCTGCTGCGTGACATGACGGCGATCGCCCGGGTCGAGCGCATGCGGGCCGACTTCGTGGCCAACGCCAGTCATGAACTGCGCACGCCCCTGACGAGCCTGGCCGGGTTCATCGAGACCATCCGGGGCCCGGCGCGAGACGACCCAGAGGCGCAGGCGCGCTTTCTCGAGATCATGCAGACCCAGGCCGATCGCATGAGACGCCTCATCGACGATCTGCTTTCGCTCTCGCGGATCGAACTGAACGAGCATGTCCTGCCGCTGGGCACGGCCGATCTCGCCGCTATCGCGCGAGATGTCGTCGATGCGGTCCAGCCGCAAATTGCTCGCGCGGGGATCCGTGTGCCGATCGAGGTCGAAGGCACCGTACCGCCGGTTGCCGGCGAGCGCGACGAGCTGATCCAGGTCGTCCAGAACCTGCTGGACAACGCCATCAAGTATGGTGGCGACGGGGGCGACGTAACCATCCGGCTCACCAGCGGACAGGACCCCTCGGGGCCTGTCGTCCGTCTCGCCGTGGCCGACAAGGGGCCAGGCATCGCGCGCGAGCATCTGCCGCGCCTGACCGAGCGATTCTACCGGGTCGATGCCAAGGCCAGCCGTGAGCGCGGCGGCACCGGGCTCGGTCTAGCGATCGTCAAGCACATCCTCAATCGCCACCGCGGAAGACTGGAGATCGAAAGCGAGCCTGGGCAGGGCAGCCGCTTTACGATTGTGCTCCGCGCGCGAGCGACTTCATAAAACTGTCATTTAAGCGTTACAAAGGCGCGCAGTCCGCACCGTATGAGCGGCTGATCCAAGGGGGCCGGCCGTGGCGGAACATCTCGTCAAATCCTATGAGGGCGAACTTGAAGCCCTGTCTACCCACGTCGCCCAGATGGGCGGGGTCGTCGAGGCGTCGCTGCAGGGCGCCATCGATGCCGTGGCGCGGCGCGACTCCGCGCTCGCCGACCGCATGATCGAGACCGATCGCCGGATCGACGATCTCGAGCGTCAGATCGAAGGCGAGGCGGTGAAGGTCCTGGCGCTGCGCCAGCCGGTCGGGGTCGATCTTCGGCTGACCGTTTCGGCCCTGCGGATCGCAAACGAGCTCGAGCGCATCGGCGACCTCGCCAAGAACCTTGCCAAACGCGCGCTGGTTCTCAACCGCGAACAGCCTCTTCGACTGACCCAGGGTTTGATCCGCATGGGCCGCGAGTGTCTCGGACAGCTCAAGGCCGTTCTCGACGCCTATGCGGCGCGCGATGTCGTGGCGGCCGAAGCGGTCTGGCGCCGGGACGAGGAAATTGACGAGCTCTACAACTCGCTCTTCCGTGAACTGCTGACCTATATGATGGAAGACCCGCGCACGATCTCGCTCGCCACCCATCTCCTGTTCGTCGCCAAGAACCTCGAGCGCGTCGGCGATCACGCGACCAATATCGCCGAGCAGGTGACCTATCTGGTCAGCGGCACCTATCTGGGCGAGGACCGCCCCAAGGGCGATGCGACCAGTTCGACCGCCGTGCCTTACGAATCCGCGCCCTAGGCCGATCGCGATGTCCGCCAAACCCACCATCCTGATCGTCGAGGATGAGGCCGCGATCATCGCCATGCTGCGCTACAATCTGGAGCGCGAAGGCTATCGCATCGTCGAGGCGAGGGACGGCGAGGAAGCGCTCATCGTCGCCGCCGAGGAAGCGCCCGATCTCATCCTTCTGGACTGGGCGCTTCCGAACCTCTCCGGCATCGAAGTGTGCCGCCGGCTGCGCGCCAAGTCCGAAACGCGCAACACGCCGATCATCATGCTGACGGCGCGCGGCGAGGAGACCGACCGCATCCGCGGGCTCGACACCGGCGCCGACGACTATGTCGTCAAGCCGTTCTCGGTGACAGAAATGTCGGCGCGTATCCGCGCCGTCCTGCGCCGCATCCGCCCGGCGTTGGCCGAGGAGTCGGCGACGTTTGGCGACATCGCGATCGACCGTGTGGCACGACGGGTACGCCGCGGGACCAGAGAGATCCATCTGGGGCCGACCGAGTACAAGCTGCTCGACCACCTGATCCAGCATCCCGGCCGCGTCTTCAGCCGCGAACAGCTTCTGGACGCGGTGTGGGGATCGGACGTCTATGTCGAGGCGCGTACGGTCGATGTCCACATCGGCCGCCTCCGGAAGGCGCTGATCGCCGATGGCGAGCGGGACCCGATCCGCACGGTGCGTTCGGCCGGCTATTCGCTCGACGAGTCGCTGAAGACCGACGAGCCAGCCCGCGCGGCGAGCTAGCTCCAATCCTTATGCATGCCGCAGATCCCCATGGCCGCCCCCTGGACGGCCTTGGGATAGCCGGGCTGAACCGGTCAGCCGAAGTTCAGCTTCCGGCGAGCGATCTCGCGGTCGCGATCGCGGCGGCTCTGGGCCGGCTGATAGGCCATCCGGACATGCGCCTCGCAATAGGGGGCGCCCGGCTTGGCCTTGCGGCCGCAAAAGCGGAATTCCGCCGTCGCCGGGTCGCCGATCGGCCAGCGGCAGACGGAGGCAGAGAGATCGACGACCGTGACGGCATTCTCGGGCATCGGCTCCAGCGGCTCCTCGGCCACCGGCTCGGCCCGCATGGTCGCGACGCGCGGCGTATGCAGCCGCGGCTGCGGTGCAGGGCGCGGACGCTCGACGCGGGGGGCCGTCGCCCGCCCGGCGAGCCCCAGTCGGTGCACCTTTCCGATGACCGCATTGCGCGTGACTTCGCCCAGCGCCCGGGCGATCTGGCTGGCGCTCAGACCCTCGCCCCACAGCTGCTTCAGACGCTCGATCCGTTCGTCTGTCCAGGACATGGCGTCCCCTTCGGTTTTGAGAAATGACCCCCTAGCGATTGTGTCGGCGCTTCCCGTCGCCCCAAACCGCATACCAAATATGGACCATGAAGGGCCCGATGGCACAAGGCTTCGTTAACGTCCGCTCACAGGAACATTCCACGAATCAGGCTGGGTTTCGGCCGTTTCGGCGGCCTTCCGTATACGGAGAATCGCTGCGGTCCGGCCGGGCGGCAAAACTGCCTCGCATCGCGGGCCCAAATCCCGTATTTCCCTTGCCCTTCGATCTCATGCCGTTGCCGCCAAGGGCCTACCCGCCGTGATACCGCCCGTCCTGCCGACCTATGCGCGCGCCGACCTCGCTTTCGAGCGGGGCGAGGGATGCTACCTGATCACCGACGATGGCCGGCGATACCTGGATTTCGGGGCCGGGATCGCCGTGAACGTGCTCGGCCACGCCCATCCCCGCCTCGTGGCGGCGCTCGGCGACCAGGCCGCCAAGCTCTGGCACACGTCCAATCTCTACCGCATCCCGGGGGGCGAGAGGCTGGCCGAACGCCTCGTCGCCACGACCTTCGCCGACACGGTCTTTTTCACCAATTCCGGCGCCGAGGCGCTGGAATGCGCGATCAAAATGGCGCGCAAGTTCCAGAGCCATGAGGGGCGCCCGGAGCGTTTTCGGATCGTGACCTTCGAGGGGGCGTTCCACGGCCGCACATTGGCGACCATCGCCGCAGGCGGCCAGGCCAAGTACCTGGAAGGGTTCGGCCCCAAGGTCGAAGGCTTCGATCAGGTGCCGCTTGGCAATCTGGATGCTGTCAAGCAGGCCCTGGGACGCGAGACGGCCGGTATCCTGATCGAACCGATCCAAGGCGAAGGCGGCGTGCGCACCCCGTCGCCGGAGTTCCTGCGCGCCCTGCGCAGCCTTTGTGACGAGCAGGGTCTTGTCCTCATCTTCGACGAGGTCCAGACCGGGGTCGGGCGCACGGGCAAGCTGTTTGCCTACGAGTGGACCGGGGTCACGCCCGACATCATGGCGATCGCCAAGGGGATCGGCGGCGGCTTCCCCATGGGGGCCTGCCTTGCCACCGAACGCGCTGCGGCCGGCATGACCGCCGGCACGCATGGCAGTACCTTCGGCGGCAACCCGCTCGCCATGGCGGTCGGTAACGCGGTACTCGACGCGGTGCTGGAGCCGGGTTTCCTCGAGCGGGTTCAGGCGGTGTCCCTGCGCCTCAAACAGCAGCTCGCCATGCTGAAGGACGAGTATCCGGCCCTCATCGAAGAGGTGCGCGGCCAAGGCCTGCTGCTGGGCCTCAAGATGCGCATTCCCAATACCGACTTCGTGGCCGCGCTGCGCGACCAGCGCCTGCTCACCGTCGGCGCAGGCGACAATGTCGTGCGGATCATCCCGCCGCTCATTGCCGGCGACGCCGAAATCGCCGAGGCGACCGCCGCGATCGCGGCCGCCTGCATCGCCATCGCAAAAAAGCAGGACGCAGCCGCATGACGGGCACCGCGGGCGGCAAGCCCAGGCACTTTCTCGATCTGGCGGACTTCACCACCGCCGAGATCGAAGGCCTTCTGGCAAGCGCCAAGGCGCTGAAGGCGCGCCATCGCAAGGGCGAGCTCGGCGACTACCTGCCGCTGCTGGGGCGCAAGATCGCGCTGGTTTTCCAGCAGCCCTCGCTGCGCACGCGCATGTCGTTCGACGTCGGCATCAACGAGCTGGGCGCACATGTCCTGATCGTTTCGGGCGACGAGATCGAACTCGGCCAGCGCGAGTCGATCGCCGACACGGCGCGCGTCATGTCGCGCTATGTCGACGCCATCATGATCCGCATGCTGAGCCATCTGGAGCTGACCGAACTCGCCCACTACGCCAGCGTGCCCGTCATCAACGGGTTGACCAAGAAGTCGCACCCCTGCCAGGTGCTCGCCGACATCCAGACCTTCGAGGAACGGCTCGGCTCGATTCGCGGTCGCACGGTCGCCTGGACCGGCGACGCCAACAATGTCCTCGCTTCCTGGGTCCACGCCGCCGCGCGGCTGGACGTGAAGCTGAAGATCGCGACGCCGGAGCAGCTGGCGCCGCCCAAGGAGATCCTCGACTGGGCGGCGCGCGAGAAGGCCGACCTGACCCTCACCAGGGATCCCTACGAGGCGGTCTCGGGCGCCGACTGCGTCATCACGGACTGCTGGGTCTCGATGGGCGACAGCGACCGCGAGTATCGCCACAATCTGCTGCGCCCCTATCAGGTCGACCAGCGGCTCATGGACGCGGCCGGCCGGGACGCGATCTTCATGCACTGCCTGCCCGCCAAGCGCGGCGAAGAGGTCGCGGCCGACGTCATCGACGGTCCGCAGTCTGCAGTCTGGGACGAGGCGGAGAACCGCCTCCACGCCCAGAAGGCCGTCCTTGTCTGGGCGCTGGCCGACACCAAATAAGGGTCTCCCTCCGGACAAGGCCCAGTTTCAGTGACCCGCCCCGCCGACGATATCTCATTGCCTTTCGCCATCGAAGGCGCGGAAGCCCGCGGCCGCATCGTCCGGCTGGGCGCCGTTGCCGAGCGGGTCATCTCCGGCCACGGCTATCGCGGCGACGCGGCGCGTCTGGCGGGGGAGGCGCTCGCCATCGTCAGCCTGCTGGGCTCTTCGCTCAAGTTCGACGGCACGCTCACCCTGCAGACCAAGGGCGACGGGCGAGCGACGATGGTCGCCGCCGACTTCGTCACGCCCGGCCATGTCCGCAGTTTCGTCAGCGTGTCCGACAACGCGGAGCCTGACGCGCCGCTGCTCGGCAACGGCTCGTTTGCGCTCACCATCGATCCCGACGAGGGACAGAACCGCTATCAGGGCATCGTCGAACTGGCGGGCTCGCTGAGCGAGGCGGCGCTCGCCTATTTCCAGCGCTCCGAGCAGATTCCAACGCGGCTGAAGATCTTCGTCGGCCAAGTCCAGGAGCCGGGCGCCGCGCCGCGCTGGCGGGCCGGCGGCATCATCATCCAGCGTGTGGCGGGCGAGGGCGGCCATCGTCCTTTCGACGCCGATGACGACGACTGGCGGCGCTTCGGCGCGCTGCTGGAGACGGTCGGCCCCGACGAACTGCTCGATCCGACCTTGGCCGGCGAGGATCTGCTCTACCGCCTGTTCAACGAGGATGGCGTGCGCGTCTTCGCCGAGCAGCCGATCGGTTTCCGCTGCCGCTGTTCGGCCGAGCGGGTGGAGAACATCCTGCGCAGCTACACCGCCGACGAGCTTGCCGATCTGCAGACTCCCGAAGGCCGGATCGAGGCCAAGTGCGAGTTCTGCGGCACGCTCTATCCCTTCGACCCGGCGGCGCTGACCTCGCCGGGCTGAAACGCCGTCAGGCCTTGCGCTCGGCGATCCAGGCGTCGATCACCTGCTCCAATACGGTCAGCGGCAGCGGGCCGCTCTCCAGAACCGCGGTATGAAACGCCTTGAGATCGAAGCGGTCGCCGAGCGCCGCTTTCGCCTTCGCGCGCATCTCCAGGATCTTCATCATGCCGATCTTGTAGGCGCAGGCCTGCCCCGGCATCACCGCATAGCGCTCGATCTCGCGCGTCACGTCGCTCGCCGTCATGCCGGTCATGGCGACCATGTAGTCGATCGCCTGCTCGCGGCTCCAGCGCTTGTAGTGCATGCCGGTATCGACGACGAGGCGGACGGCGCGGAACATCTCTGCCTGCAGGCGTCCGAGGTCGCCGTATGGATCGTCCTTGTAGACGCCCATCTCCCAGGCCAACTGCTCCGCATAGAGCGCCCAGCCTTCGAGATAGGCGGTGAAGGGCAGGAACGAGCGAGCGAGCGGGAGATCGAGATTCATCGCCGAGGCAATCTGGAAGTGATGCCCGGGGATCGCCTCGTGATAGGCGAGAGTCTTCATGCTGAAGCGCGGGGTCTCCTTGACGTCGTGAAGGTTGGCAAAGAAGCGTCCCGGCCGCGAACCGTCGAGGGCCGGCGGTTCGTAGTAGGCGCCGGCCGAGCCGATCTCGGCGAAGACGGGCACGCGCACGACCTCGACCGGCTGGGCGGGCAACGCCGCGAAGACGTCCGGCAGGCGCGCCTGCATCTCGGCGATGATCCGCGCGTACTCGTCGAGGATCGCCTGCCGCCCGGCATCGCTGTCCTCGAAAAGCTGGGCGGGCTCCTCGCCCAGCGCCAGCATCCGCTCGCCGACGCTGCCCTCGGTGCGGCCGAGGCCCCTGAGGATGGCATCCATCTCGGCGCCGATGCGCGCGACTTCGGCGAGGCCGATGTCGTGCACCTGCTGCGGCGTCAGATCGGTCGTCGTCTCCTCGCGCAGCGCGAGCGCATAGAAGGCATCGCCGCCCGGAAGCTTCCAGACGCCCGGGTCCGGCGTCGCCTGGCCCTTCATCGCCTCGACCGCCGCGATCAGGCGCCGATAGGCGGGATAGACGACGCCCTCGATCGCCTGCTCGGCGGCGGCCGCGAGTTCGGCCTTCTCGCCGCCATCAAGATCGAGCTTCGCCAGCTTGTCGAAGAAGCCGGTGTAGAGCGGGTTCTCCTTGGCGGGCTTGGCGATGAAGCCCTGCATCTCGGCCAGGACCTTGTCGATCACGAAGCTCGGCGGCACGACGCCCAGTTTCGCCTGCTCGCCGATCACGCCGATCACCTGGTCGAACTTGGTTCCGGCCGCGTTCAGGCGCTTGACGTAGTTACGCGCCGTCTTGGCGTTGATGACGACATGCTGGGACTGCATGAAGCGCGGATAGCGGCTCTGCTCGCCGAACATCTGATTGATCGGGTAGGGCGTGCCGCTGCCCAGCATGCCGCCGGGCGACAGCCACGGCACCGTGTCGAAGGCCAGGACTTCTTCATAGAGTCCGGTCATCACCTGCCAGGTCAGCTTGTCCTGACCGGAGAGCGTGGCGGGATCGTAGGCGCGGAACTGGGCGAGATTGACCTCTACGGTCCGGAGGACGTCGGCTTTCGTGCCCCACGAATTGTCGCTCAGCGTGCCGGAGTGGAAGTCGAGGATGGTGCCCTCGATCGCGCCGAGCCGGGTCAGCAGCTCGGGATTCTCGGTGAGCATCCAGAAGGTCTGCTTGTTCAGCGTCGTCGAAACCGACGGGTTGATGACCAGCAGATAGGTACCAGCGCCGGCCGCCAGTAAGATCAGTCCCACAAGGGCGAGCCCTGCCCATTTCGCGATCCGCAGCATCGTGTCCCCGTTCAGTTTCCGCGCCTGACGGCCTTGCGCGGATGCGAACGCAGCCTGCGGACAGGTTGCGCCGGCACGTCGTGCAGGCCGCGGGCGATCAGCGTCGACCAGATTTCCTCGGCCGTGTCGGCATAGGCGAAGAGATCGACATCCCCGGCCGAGATCATGCCCGCTTCGACCATCGTGGAGAAGTTCATCAGGCGGCGCCAATAGTCGCGGTCGAAGAGCACGATCGGCAGGTCGTGCGCCAGCTTGGCGTTCTGGCGCAGCGTCAGCAGCTCGAAGGATTCGTCGAGCGTGCCGAAGCCGCCGGGAAAGACGACGAGCGCATTGGCCCGCATCGCGAAGTGCATCTTGCGCATCGCGAAATAGTGGAACTGCAGCGTGAGATCCGGTGTCGAATAGGGGTTGGGGCCCTGTTCGTGGGGCAGTTCGATGTTGAAGCCGATCGATGGCGCGCCGGCATCGTGGGCGCCGCGATTGGCCGCTTCCATGACGCCGGGACCGCCGCCGGTCGCGATCACGTTGTCGCGAAGCCCGTCGGCGACGTCCATCGCGCCGCCGCGCTCGGACGCGATGCGGCCGAAGGTGCGGGCCTCGTGGTACCAGCGGCGGTGGTCGGGGGGGCCGTCCGGGCTGACCCGGGCGCTGCCGAAGACGACGATGGTGGTGCGCACGCCCCAGGCGCGCAGGTTCTGTTCCGCCTTCTCGTATTCGAGCAGGAAGCGCACGCCGCGCTGCGGATCGGCAAGCAGGAAGTCCTGGTCGAGCGCGGCGAGGCGATAGGCCTTTGCGGCCGTCTGGGCGTGGTTGGTCCGCGGCGCGGCGCGCCGGGCCTGCGGCTTGGGGGATGCGGCTCTGGTCTTCTTCGTGTCTGGCATGATCTCAGTTCAGGTCGATGGCGTGCGCCTTCAGCGCCTCGAGCGGCGCGTAGGCGAGCGTGGCGATATGGGTCGCGGCCAGCACGAGCCGCGGCGCTGCGCCCGCGTTCAGGGCTTCGACCCAGCGTCCGGCGCACAGGCACCAGCGGTCGCCCGGAGACAGGCCCTGGAAGCCGAATTCCGGACGCGGGGTCGAGAGGTCGTTGCCGGCCGCCTTGGAGAAGGCGAGGAATTCAGCCGTCATCACGGCGCAGACCGTGTGGACGCCGCGGTCATCGGGTCCGGTATTGCAGCAGCCGTCGCGCCAGAAGCCGGTCATCGGCTCGCGGCCGCATGCGGCGAGCGGTCCGCCGAGCACGTTGAGCGCCGGCAGGCGGCCGCCGCCGCGCTCGGCCGGTTCGCGAAATGCCATGGAGCCTCCCTGGTCCGCCCGCAGGCGTCTCAGTCTAGTGCAGAAGAGCGACAAGACGCCATGAGGCCTTGCCGTCCGGTTGACGGGCGGCGCGCCGAGGCGTGGACGGTTCAATTGCCAGGCCGGGGCGGCGCGGCCGGATTTCCGGGGCCGGCGCCCGGCATTGAACCCGCGCACTTCGATTTGAACCTCGATTTTCGACGAAATCGCGCCGCTCCTTCGCCTGCCATATGTCGGCCAGCCACGCCGCTTGGAGGCCGAGATAGGACCTGACGCCTAGCCGTTCAAGCCCGCGCCGGGCCGCCTTGCTGCCGCGGTCCGTCAGGTCGCGCCGCGGTTCGAGAGCGCCCACAGCCGAGCGCGCCGGCCGTTCGGCCAGGCGATCCTGGCGGAACCGTTCCGCGGCGGGCGCGTCTTTATCGGCAGAGGGCGAACCCTCGCCCCTCCATACAGAAAGAGTACCAACATGCCCACAGCCACGGGTCATACGACCGCCATCGCCGCCTCGAAGGTCAGCGGCACCGCCGTCTTCGACATGAAAGGCGCCAAGATCGGTCAACTCGAGGACCTCATCCTCGACAAGACCTCGAACCGGATCATGTTCGCCATCGTCAGCTTCGGCGGCTTCCTGGGAATCGGCGAGAAGTACCACTCGGTGCCCTGGTCGGTGCTCGACTACAGCAAGGAGAAGGGCGGCTACATCGTCCCGATGACCAAGGAGACGCTGGAGAAGGCGCCGACCTATGCGCTCGGCGACTTCACCAAGGCCGATGGCGGCAGCGCCATCCGCGACGCCTCCTACGACTACTACAAGGTCGGCCGCGACTGGTAACGGCCACCCGGCGGCGCCGGCGCAAGGCGCGGAACCGGCTTCGACGTTCGGAGCCGTGCCCGCGAGCCAGTGCGGCGCCGCCGGAGTTCCTTTGCGTCCGCGCGCCCGCGCGCCCGTGAGCAGAGCTAGGACGTCAGGCCTATTTCTTCAAGGCCGGCGGGAGGGCGCCCGGTCTCGGGAACCTGACGCGGACGGCGGGGCGGGCGATGGCCGTCGCGCGCGGCGGCAAGCCGAGCCGCGAGCCAGAGGGCGCCGAGACCGCGCGTCACGGCCTCCATGCCCAGATCGTCCGGTCGTGCCGCGTCCATGGCCACCCATCTCTGCCTGATCGGCCGAGACTAGCCCACTTATACGATAATGCAAGTCATTCTCATTTAGATTGACAGCACGGTCAGGCGAGCAGGCGCGCCGCTTCAGAGCGAGCCGAGGAAGGCGACGAGGGCGTTTCGGTCTTCGCTGTCCATGGTGCGGAAGGCTTCCTTGGCGCCTTCCGCCTCGCCGCCGTGCCACAGGATCGCCTCGGCGAAGCCGCGCGCCCGGCCGTCATGCAGCAGAAGGTCGTGGCCGTTCACGCGCGGCACCAGGCCGAGCCCCCAGAGCGGCGGCGTGCGCCACTCGCTGCCCGAGGCCACGAAGTCCGGACGGCCGTCGGCGAGGCCCGGCCCCATGTCGTGCAGCAGCAGATCGGTGAAAGGGTGGAAGGTCTGGTTCGCCAGTTCCGGCAACACAGCCTCCGCCCCGGTCTTCAGAGTCGGCGTGTGGCAGGCGGCGCAGCCGGCGGCGCGGAAGAGCGCCTCGCCGCGCACCACAGCCGGGTCGTTCTCGCCGCGCTGGCGCGGCACGGCGAGCGCCTGCACGTAGATCACCAGCTTCTCGAGAAAGGCATCGGAAATTTCCGGACCCTCGCCTGCGCTCTGGTCGAAGGCGGCGCGGCACGCTGCCTGCGCTGCGGTGCAGTTCTGCGCCGGGTGGACCGAAGTGGTCAGACCGATATCGCCGAGCGCCGCCCCGGTCGTCTGGTCGATCGCGCGCGCGGTATTCGCCTTCCAGCCGAAGCGGCCGGGCAACATCGTCCCCGCCGAAGGACTCCACACCATGTTGACGCGTCCCGAAATGCCGTCGCCGTCGGCGTCATCGGGGTCGGCGAGCGCGGCGAGCGTCTCCTCCGGCACGCTCTCCAGCAGGCCCATGCCGATCATCTGCGGCGCGACGCGCACGCTGAACAGCGCGCCGTCGAGCGGTCCGAAGGCGAGATCGGCGAAGGTCACGAGCGGCTTGCGCAGGGTATAGGGCGTGCCGTCGCCATAGGCGCCCGGCAACTCCTCCCAGGCGATGAGGGCGCGTCCCTCGGGCGTCACGCCGTGGATGGCGCGGTCGCTGAGCTGGTCGCCATAGATCTCGTGCGGTTTCGGTCCGCCGTGTTCGTCTTCGCCGGGAACGCTAAGCCGCACCAGGATCGACTCCATCGGGTCGCCGGTGTTTTCCGGCGGCCGTCCGCGCCCGTCGAAGGTGTGGCAGCCGGCGCAGGACACGCGGTTGAAATAGGGGCCGAGCCCGTCGAAGGACTTCACCGAGCCCGGCGCCTGAACCCAGTTGGTGTTGAAGAGGCGGTTGCCGAACTGGAAGACGCGCAGCCGGCCAGGCTGGGCGTTCTCGATGAGGAATGTGAACGACGTGCCGGCGGCGGCGACCCGCGTCGTGTCGCCGCCGAGCATCGGCGTCACCTTTTCGCCAATGAGCGCGGCGCGTACGCCATCGCCGGACGAAGATGCGATCCCGGCGGCGCCGGCCGCCGTCAGGGCGCCGGCCGCGGCGAGGCCGAACGCCAGATACCTTCCGTGCGCCATGTCCCTACAACCCCGGCACCTGCACCAGCACGCCGAGATCGGTTCCCGAAGCCTTCATCTCGCCGGCGAGTTCGCCGAGCGTCGTCACTGCCGCCTCGGCCGCCGCCCGCTCGGGACTGTCCGGCGCGCTCGCCAGCACCCTGTCCCAGGGATCGCCCAGCGCATTGATCCGGGTCATCGCTTCTCCGAAGAGGGCGTCGATCCGCGCCGCCCGTTCGGGGTTGAGGGTCTTCATCAGCGTATCGACACCGGGGGCCTGCTGTCCTGCGGTGCGGCCGTAATAGACCGCCGCGACGCCCTCCAGATCGTACACGAAGTCCATTTTGGTGGTGTCGGAGAAGCAAGACTGCTCATCCTCCTGGTCGCCGCTGTCGAGCGCCACGGCCATGCGCTCGACGCGCATTTCGTGCCCCGTCATCACCGCCATGCCATTGACGATCCGGCCGATCGCCTCGCGCGGCGGCAGGGCCTTGAAAGTCGTGGCGTAGCTGCCGGGCGCGTTCGCGTCCCAGGCGGCGGCGAGGCCGTCGAGGTCGGCGACGATCCGGCCGACCGTCGCCTTCAGATAGGCGCGGCGCTTGTCGGCGGCCGGCGTGCCGGGTTCATAGTCCGTAAACGGACGATCTCCCGGTCCCTCGGCGCTGAGATCCTGGCCCCAGAGCAGAAACTCGGCGGCGTGCCAGCCGCTCGTCACGTCGGCCTCGTCTGTCGCCTGGTTGCGCGCCATGATCGCCGCTTCCGACACCTCGAAGGCGGGATCGTTGATGAGCCCGCCTTGCGGCGCGTCCTTCGTATAGTCGATGAAGGCCTCGTTCATCGGCCAGGCGTTGAGGCCGCCTTCGACCGCCTCGATCGGGCCGTCGTAGTAGCGATAGACCTCGGTGCGCAGATAGGCCGGCCGGGCGGCGACCCAGGCGGCGCGGGCGGCGTCCAGCGTCTCCTGCGCGGGCGCTTCGAGGAAGGCATCGACTTCCGCCTGAAGGGTGCGCGCCGCTGCCGCGGCGGCCAGATACTGCCCGCGGGCGCCGGCGACGTAGCCATCGATCACCGCGCTGGCGTCATAGGACCATTGCGCAGGGTCGGTCGAGGCGAGGGCATAGGAGGCCGGAACGCCGCCGCTCTCGCCGCCGCCTTCGCCGCCTTCGCCGCCTTCCTCGCTTGCCGCGGCGGACAGCGGAGCCTCTGCCGCCGCGGCGGCCGGGACCAGGGCGCCGCTCCACAGCGTCAGGGTCTGGGTCAGGGCGATGGCGCCCGCGCCGAGCAGCAGATTGGTCTTGAGGTCTGGCATGGGTTACCTGAGGCGTGGTCTGGCGGTGTAGCGGATTGCAAATCATTCGCAAGAATCGGACCGAGACGCAAGCCGGGCGAGGCGGAGGCGCAGATGATCCTGGGGCTGGACGGCATCCTGACTGGAGACGAGCTCGGCGCCATTCGGGCGCGGCTGGCGGCGGGCGCGTTTCAGGACGGCAAGGCGACCGCGGGCTGGCACGCGAGGCTCGTCAAGGAGAACGAGCAGCTCGGACGGGACGATCCTGCCGCCGAGGCGATCCGCGCCGAGATCGATGCGGCGTTGCGGCGCAACGCGATCTTCGCCGCCGCCGTGCAGCCGCGGCTGATCCAGCTTCTCGTCAACCGCTACGGCGTGGGCCAGTCCTACGGCCGCCATGTCGACGACGCCTTCATGAACGGCCGCCGCACCGACGTGTCGCTGACCGTCTTCCTCTCAGACCCTGCCGACTATGACGGCGGCGAACTGATCATCGAGACGCCCGCCGGCGAACAAAGCGTCAAGCTGCCCGCCGGAGCGGCGATCGTCTATCCGGCGACGACGCTGCACCGGGTGGAGCCGGTGACGCGCGGCGTCAGATACGCCTGCGCCGGCTGGGTGGAGAGCCGGGTGCGCGACCCGGGCGCCCGGGAAATCCTGTTCGACCAGGATCGCGCCCGCCGCGCCATGTTCCAGAACCACGGCAAGACGGCGGAGTTCGACCTGGTTTCGAAAGCGACCGCCAATCTGCTGCGCCGCTGGGGCGAGTGAGGACGGACATGCACACCACGATGCTGATCGAGGTCTTCTCGTTCGTCGCCATCGTCGCCTGGGCGATGACCGGGGCGCTCGCCGCCGGCCGCCGCTCGATGGACTGGGTGGGGGTCTTCATCCTCGCCGCCGTCACGGCGCTCGGCGGCGGCACGATGCGCGACGTCTTTCTCGACCACTATCCGCTCTATTGGGTGGAGCGGCCCTGGCTGCTGGGGCTGACGACCGCTGCGGCGCTGGCCGCCATCGCCTTCGCCCGCTTCATCCACCGGCTGAAGAACACCTTCATCCTGCTCGACGCGGTCGGCCTCGTCGTCGTGACCATCGTCGGCTGCGACGTGGCGCGCCAGTTGGGCCATCCGATGGCGATCGCCGTCCTGGCAGGCATGATCACGGGCTGCGCTGGCGGCGTGGTGCGCGACATCCTGTGCAACCAGATCCCGCTGCTGTTCAGTTCCGAACTCTACGCCAGCGTCTCGATCGTCACCGGCATCCTCTATGTCGGCGGCCTGGAGCTCGGTTTCGATCCGGGCGTCATGGCGATCGCCGCAGCGGCGGCCGGCCTCGCGCTGCGGCTGCTCGCGGTGCGCTTTTCCTGGGGAATGCCGCGCTTCGTCTATACCAAGGACTGGGTCTGAGGCCGCCGGCTGACGTAAAGGGAGGTCTTGCGCGGGCGGCGCGAAAGCGGTCTTGTTCCGCCAATCACAAAACAGGGCCTCAGGGAGAGACTTCATGCGCGGACTGGGCGGACCTTTCGTCGGCGTCGGATCGGCTGTGCTGATCGCGGCGGCCGGCTTCTACTACTTTGCCCCGACCTCCTGGATCTTCGCGCCGCACGGCGCCGCCCCGGCGGCGACCGCCGCCGCGACCCCGGCCCCGTCGGCGATCCCGGCGCCCCCGGCTGCCCCCCCCTCTCCCGCCGGCACGCCCGCCGCCGCCGGCGCCGAGAGCGCCACCCGCCGCGGCGGC
>OEIV010000739.1_pt1 | contig 16697 bp, 17 predicted proteins | sample 1539231 | NCBI WGS metagenome assembly OEIV01 (sample SAMN03794762, study PRJEB22550) | activated sludge metagenome | feature: wastewater treatment plant; material: activated sludge; isolation source: Wastewater treatment plant of a petroleum refinery complex | place: Argentina: Buenos Aires ...
CGCGGACGACCGTCACGGACCGACCATCGACCACGAGACGCCGCGTCGGTGCCTGTACCGTGAGCGCGCTCACGGCTCACCCACCAGTGCTGGCGCGACCGTCACCGCGCCACACAGCGTCGCCACATCATCGATCCACATGCCCCACCACGCGCGCCCATCCACGAGCCCCGCTGCGAGCGCCGCCGTGTCCACCCCCGTCAACGCGAGCGTGACGCCCCCGGCGTCGACGTCCGCCGCGAACTCGGCCAGCACCGCGCCGCCGACCCGGTCGACAACGACTGCCGTCACCACCCAGGCGGACGCGTCCTCATCAGGCGAATCGATCCGCAGCGACAGCGGCGAACCGGCCGTCACCCGATCGAGCGCCAGGTCCGTCGGCCCGACATCAAGAACTGCCATTACCCCTCCTCATTCCGCCGCGGCAACGCCGACTAGGCGCACCGACACACCCTGATGCCCGCCGGCCGAGACCGTCTCGACGTTCAGCCAGTCCAGCACCGTCACGACGACGGGAGGATCGAGCTGAGCGCGCGCGAACTCGTCACCGGACGGCAGCGTCGCCGAGCCGATCGGCGAGCCGTTCAGCTCGACGGCGACCGAGGTCGACCCGCTCACCCCAGCGACATCACACTCCACATCCACGTGCGTCAGCAACACCAGTTGCCGAGGCCGCTCCGGCGACCCGCGGTCACCCTCGATCGTCGTGCCGCCGCCGATCGAAAACGTGAACCCGGCTACCGACGACGTGCGCGACTCGATCACATCAGGCGACGAAGCGATCGCACCCTCAGCCTGCCCATCGAGCGTGCCGATCGTCCGGCGCAGCACCCGATCAGTGCGCTGCTCCAGCGTGTCCCGCATCACGCCGAGCGTGAGCGTAAGCCGGCCGTTGCCATCCTCATCCGTGCTCACCGCACGGCCTAGCACCCGCCACGACGCTGCCACCATATCGATATCGGGCGCCGTAATCGTGTCGCCGACCCCGATCTCAACACCCTCGGTCAGGCGGATCATCACACCCTCGGCGGCACGCCGCTCCTGACTCAAGGCGCCCGCCGTGCCGGCCGCGTCCCAAAACACGGCGACACCGTCATCGACCTGCGGCAGCGACAGGAACCCCTCACGCCGCGGGGTGATGCCGAAAGGCATCTCGTACCAGCCACCCGCCCACCGCCCGAAGACGGTCGAGACGGTCGGCTCATCGACCGAGTGACGCATCGACAGCAACGGCGCATCGGACGCCGCGCCGTAAGCAAGCTCGACCCCCGACGCCTCGCCGCGGCCAACTCCCCCAGCGGCCGGCGCCTGGAAGCACAGCAGGTGCCGCCCGCCGTTCGTCGTCGGGGCCGTGCCCCACTCGACCCAGGCGTCCGTCAGCTTCGCCAAGGCCTCGACGACCGACACCCCGCACGGAATCGAGATCTGGTCCGCCTCATCCCACGCGTGCCCGGCGGAGTCTTCGACACCATCAAAGCCGAGAGTCCAATCGAGCAGACCGCCACGCGCCTGCGCCTCGGCGAACAACCGCGCCACCACCGCCCCCGGCGTCCACTTAGGGCGGGCGACGCCCGGGGTGAGGTAGCCCCAGCTCGTCGAGGTCGACAGGATCGGCGTGAGCATATCGCGCGTCGGCCACGCCGGAAACAGATCGAGAGCGACCCACGACTCGGCGGCCCCCGCACCGACCTCGACGTCGACAACGAACGTGTGCTCACCGCCGGAGAACTCCACCCGCGCCCGCCTGGTGCGCTCGGAGTCACCCTCCACGCGCACCGCCAAAGCCCCGTCGACCCACACGTCGGCCGTGTTGCCCGGCGGCAACACGACGAACAGGTCGTGGTGCCCCGCTGCAACCTCGGCCTCAATCGCGACCTGCCATCGGTCGCCCTCAGCGATCGAGCTCGGCCCGATGCGCGGCGTGTCGAGACGCGGGTACCCCTCGACATCATCGACCCTGTCCCACACTGGGCCGAGATTCGCCGCGGTCGGCCACGACCCGCGGTCCACCCACGTCGACACAGACGAGAACACTCGGACATCACCAGCCGGTGTCGAACCAAGCGTGAACCCGTCGAACGGTCCACCCTCCACCACGACGACCCCGCGATCGGGCAACACGAGAGCACGGGTCAGCTCGTGGGCGATCGACAGCAGGCCATAGCGCCACTCGTCGCCCCCCTCCTCGCCGCCCGACACGGACTCGCGCTCGATGCTGACGACCTGCGCCACGTGCGTCGTCACGCCGAACTCGCGCACCTCGACCACGGCCCCAAGAGCCAGTGCCTCCGGCGCCACGGCCGGGATGACGCACGACCCACCGCCGACCGCGCTCATGCGGTCCTCCACCTGGATCGAATGCGCATATTCGACGCGCACCCCATCCAGCCACAGCGACACCTCAGGCTCAGCAGGCGCCACAGGCGTCGGCGGAGGCGTGTATACCGCCGTCACGCGAACCCGCCCGCCGGAACCCGCAGCTCCAACGTCATGCGCCAAAGGTGCGCCTCGAACTCGCCCGGCACGAACCAGCAGTGCACGTCAGCCTCCAGCATCGACCCCCCAGGCGTCTCGAACGTTGCCGAACGCAGCCGGTTGCCAGTGGCCGCCCAGCCCGTCTCGACGTTGGCCCGCAGGTAGTTCAGGTTCGACTCGAACCCCGTCTGCTCGTCGGCGAACTCGGCGCCCGTGTGGTCCCACCGGCCGGCCATCATCATGTCGAGCGACCACTGCGCCGACGTCCCTCGCATCGGCACCGGCAACTCGCCATCCATGCCGGGCACCTGCACGTACGAGCCGCGCAACGGCGACCCAAACAGCAACCGCCCCGGGTCGCGCAGACGCCACGCCGGACACGTCATCGGCACACCATCGATCGTGAGGAGCCCAGCGGGCGCGCCAGCAGACCAGAACGGCACGATTCACCCCCCCGTCAATCCGCGGCCATAGCGGAACCCTGCTGACCGCACGCTCTGCACCACGGCCGCCCCGGCATGCTCCGGCTTCGGCACCACATTCGTCACGTTCACCGTGAGCGCCGCCCGCCCGTCCGCGCCCGCCGGACCTGCCGCCGGCGCACCACGCTGGGCACGCGGCGTCTGCCCGAACCATCCGACGCCGAACGGGTCCAATAGGCCGGGCAGCACCTCGTTGGACGCCACGATTCGGTCCGCGGACGACTGGAGGCCAGCCGCCAACTGATCGGCAGCGCCCACCGCGGACCTGAACCGCGCGTCGAGATCCGCGGCGATCGACGGATCAAGCATCCCCCGCGCCGCCAGGTCGTTGAGTTGCGCCGACACGCTGTCCATGTCCGTCGCACCGGCGCTCACCGACTCAGCAAGCGACGACGTGGCGACCTGCACGCCGATCGCCGCCTGCGCAACATCGCGCTGTGCCCGCTCGATCTCCGCAGCGTCAGGCCCCGCCTTCGCCTTCGCCGACGAGACGCCGCGCTCAGCCTCGGCCACATCGGCCTGAGCGTCGCGAATACGGCGCGACCGCTCGCCCGCGTTCCTCTTGTCCTCTTGGAGGCGGGAGTTTGCCGCCTCCAGGCGCTGAATCGCCTTGTCTCGATCGGTGAGCGCCCCAGCGTCCCCCTGGTTGCGCCCGAGGCGCTCGTTCGCGTTCCGCAGCTGCGCCTCGGCCTCGGTGAGCTGCTGCTGCGCCGACTCCGCCGACAACCCGAAGCTCTTCTCCTGGTCCTCGGCCAGGATGTCGTTCAGGCGCTGCTTGGCGTCACCGACGCGGCCATAGGCGGTCGTGACCTCCTCGCCGCTCGTGCGGGTCTTCTCGGCGAGCGCCTGCTGCGCCGCCGCCAACCGGTCGCTCGCGGACAGCAAGCCGAACAGCGGGTCGAAGGAAGCGCTGAGCGCCTTGCCGTACCCGGCGACAGCACTCACCCCCTTCTCGCTGTCGCCAGCGAGTCCGGCCATAGCCTTGCCGAGCTGATCGAGATCGCCCGCCGACTTGCCGGCCGTCGCCGCGTACGTCTGCCACGCATCCGCACCCGTACCGAGGGTCACGCCCAGCTCGTCGAGATAGCCCTGCGCCTGCCCGGCGCTCACCCCGACCAGTTCGAGGTAGGTAGCCAACTGCCGACCGGCGGCCTGCTTCTCCTCCTCGCTCAACCCCTTGAAGGCGGCGCGCAGCGTGTCCATCTGACGGGCGACCGCCTCGGCTTTGTTCGCCGCCTCATCGTCCTGCGTGCCGAACCCGAGGAAGTCCTGCGCCGCCCACCCGATCTTCTCGAACGCGTTCGTCGGACCGATATCGACCGTCCCGCCGAGCACCTGCGCAGCGCGATTCATCTCCTCGGCGAGGGCGCCCGTATCGACGCCCTTCACCGCCTCGCTAAGACCCTCGACGTCGCTGACGATCGCGCTGAACGCCTCGTCACTCTGGTCGCGCAACTCCGAAATGGTCCACGTCCACGCAGCGACCGCCGCGCCGGCGGCCGCCAACGGCCCCACAACCCCAGACACAGCCGACCCCATGCCACTCGCAGCCCCGGTAGCCGCCGAAGTCGCAGCCCTCATACCGCCGAACGCCTGACCGGCCTTGATCGCCGCGCCGCCGATCGTGCTCACCGTGCCGACCACCGTCGCGCCAAGCGCGGCCCACGTCACGATCGCCCCGACGTTGTCCCGCAGCGGACCAGGCAACGAGGCGAACGCGTCGGCCACCGACGCCACCCCACTCGCCAGCTGCGTGAAGATCGGCGTCGCAGACTGCCCGAGCGTCGCCAGAGCGTTCTGCATCTCGGCGACCGCCGCGCGCTCCTGGTTCGCCTGAGACGTGCCGATCGTCCGAGCGAAGTCCCCGGACGCGTCGCGCCCCGCCTGACTGGTCGTGATCAGGCTCGCCCGCGCCAAGATCTTCTCCTGCTCCGTGAGCTCGCGGTTCGTGCTCGTGATGCCGACCCGCAAGGCCTCGGACCGCGTCGCGGCCTCGGTCAGGAACACCCCGAACTGGCGGAGAGGCATCGCCTCCCCCACGAGCCCTGACTGGATCGCCTCCAACGCCTGGTCGGTCGACGTGTTTTTCAACGACGCGAAATCACCCGCCAGCTGCACGAGCTGCGTCGAGAACCCGCCGAGCGCCTCAGCGCCGATCCCGGCCTCCTTGCCGAGCGCGCCGAACACGGCGCCCGCCTGGAGCGCCGCCGTCTTCCCGATCCCCGCCGTCTTCGCGGCCGTCGACGCGTAACGCTCCAACGCCGCGGCGCCCTGGGAGCCCATCGCGACGATCGCCGCGTTGATCGCCTCGCCCATGTCGGACGCCGCCGACGACGCGACATGGATCCCGGCCAGCGCCAGCGCACCCCCCGTCGCCGCCTTCGCTCCGAACGCAATCATCGACGACCCAGCACGACCCGCGCCTGCCTCGGCCGCGCCCATCGACCCCCGCGACGCGACGCCCAACCGCTCCATCTCGCCGATCGCCTGCGCGCCGTTCGCCGTGATCAAGATCGACACGACATCGTTGAACGAAGCCACTCAGCCCCCTCTCACGCGTACGCGTCGAGCAGCATCCGCAGATCACGCGGACGCTGACGCCGGGTCACATCGGGCGGCCAACCAAGCCGGTGGGCCGCCCAGACGATCAGGTCGTCGCCTGGGGCGCCGTCTCGCGGGATGCCAGGCACCCCGCTTTTGGGTCGCCGCCCTCGTACCACGCGGGCAGATCATCCGGGATCGCGGTCAACGCCTCGAAGACCATCCGCGGCGTGATCTTGGCCGGCTGAACCACGCCCGCCTCATCGCAACACGCCAGATACAAATCACCGAGCGCCTGCGGAGGAACCTCCCGATGCATCGGCGCCGCGAGGAGCAGCCCCCACGACACCGCGTGCCGCTGAGCGATGTCCGCCACGACGCCGAACTCGAGGTCGTGCTCCAGAGACACCACGCGCCCGCCCGGCACCGTGATCGCCATCGTCTTAGCCGCCGGCGGATCAGGCGTCGCGCCCTCACCACCGGCAGCCTCAGCCTTGGCCCCCACCTCGGCCGTCACAGCGACGTAAGCGGGGTCGCCGCCTGCCACTTGCCCGACACCGTGACGACGCCGCCGACATCGGTCTTCAGCGCTCCCGAGATCGTCACCGTCCCCTCATACCCGAGGGCCGGTTCGTTGATGTTCGGGATCAACTCGATCGTGCGCGGCAACCCATCGGTGGCAGCCGCCATGATCAGCGTGAGGGCCGCCTGACCCTCCTCCAAGTAGAGCTCGAAGTCACCCGTCGCGCCCGGAAGGCCCAGCACGTAGACCTTCGTCGTGTCACCCTGCGCCGTCGCGTCGATCTGGTCCGCCGTAGCGTCCCATCCCCACGACTTCACGCCGGCGATGACGGCCGGTGTGGCGACATCGTCCGCGCCGAGCTTGAGCCGCGCGTGGCGGCCCGCAATTCTTGCAGCCATGTTCCCTCCTTGGGGGGCATCCAGGGGCGGCCGCTCTGACCGCCGAGGACTGGTAGTCAGGGGCGGAAAACCCGCCCGAGTGCCCGCGTCTGCTCGCGGGCGACGATCCGTGGAACCTGCGGGACGGCGACCTTCGCCATCCGCTCCCAGGTGTGGTGACCGCGGGTGCGCGGGATGCGCGCCCAACGTCGGAGCCCCTCCGGGGTCCTGATTGCGGCGCGCCCGCCGAGCCCGAGCCCGAACACCACTGACGCCTGACGCGCCGCACGAGAATTCGTGCCCTTGCGCGTTCGCCCCGTCTTCGTCGTCTGCCGATACGTGGCGGACTTCGCGTCCTTCGGGGTCACGATGTGGGGCTGCTTGTCGACTTCCAGGATCACGAGCGGGCCGACCGGCTTGACCAGCGAGCCCGTAGATAGCCGCTTCGTCGCCACGCCGATCACACCGCGCTTCACTCCGGATAGGCGCATGTCGCCGCCCGTGTCCTTGGCGATCGCGGCGAGCGCCTGCGCCTCGAACCACTTCGCGGCAGCAGCCTCACCGGTCTTCTGCGAGGCCCCAATCTCGGCGCCGAGCCGCTGAAACTTCACGGCCAACTCGACGGGTGTCGTCACAACTCAAGCCGGACCCACACGCGAGCCCCGATCAAGGTCTGCCCGCCGATCTCGACAGTCCCGTACTCGTCGACCCGCTCCCAAACCACGCCCGCACTGCCGTCGAGTGCCCCTGCGTCGTCCAGCACCTGGCACACCCCGGACGGACCGTGCACCAGGTCGTCGAGCAGATCGAGGCCGTCCTCCGTCCGCTCCGTGACCACGCGCACCTCGACACGCACCGTCGCCCCGTAGCCCTGCACCACCGGCTCCAGCGTCCGCTCGCCGAAGAACACCGCAGGCGGCTCAGGGGCCGCCAACGCACCCGCCCGGGCGACCGTCACCGTCGACGGCATACCCCGCCGCAACGTCTCCGCCAGCTCGCCGAGGGCGTCACGCATGCGACTCATGCGAGGCCCAACACTCGGTCGGCGCGCCGCAGGCGCTCCAGCATCCGAGCCACGTCACCATCGAGACGACCAGACACGCGCACCGCCCCGAAATCGTCGATACCCTCGACGCCGCTCGGCGAGTTGCGACGAGCGTGCAGACGCGCCGTGTGCATGAGCGTCGCCTGATGCACGCGAGCCGGCACGGACGGCCACCCCCACGCGCTCGACGTGACCCGCAGGTAGGCGCCGAACGCTCCGGCGCCGACGATCGTCGTCACCGGAGTCGCGTTCCACGGCTCGGCATGCCAGGTGACGTCGACAGGCGTCCACACCACACCGTCCTCGGACTCCTCCACGTCATCGATCACGCACACGTCATCGATCAGGACACGCTGCGAGTCGGCGACATACACGCGACTCGTCACCTCGGCATCGACCGCCGCCGCAGCGAAGGACCGGCCGCAGTGTGCGTCGATGTCCTCGCACGCCGAGGCCAGCACGGCCGCCAGCACATCGTCTGGAGTCGGCGTCGTACCAGGCCGACCGATCCACGCCCTGCACTCAGCGACTGTCGCATACGACATCAGTCGTCGCCCTCGACCGCAACCTCGGCGCGCTTCGCCGCACGCTTACGCGCCAGGGGCGCCGCCGCCGTCTCGCTCGGCTGCGCCGTCGCGGACTCCCGCCCACCATCGACCACCACCGCAAGGCCGGACGCGACCATGTCGCGCGCCTCGGGACCCGGGATGACCGCGACCGAACCCGCCGGCGGCCACTCGACCCCGTCGCGCGTACCGCTGAGCGACACGAGCAGGCGGACACCTACCGGACCGTCGCCCGTGGGGAGGGTGGGGGCGACACCAGCGCCACCCCCACCGCTCACCACAGCCATCAGGCCGACACCCCGACAAACGCCTTGATCGCGCCGGTCTGATCGACCGTCATGCCGTCAGCACGGGCCACGACCTTGAACGTCACGAGGTCGCTCGAGAACGCGAAGTCGTCGCTGCGCTCGAACCGGACGCCACCGGCGAGACGCACCCAGTAGGCCGCGAAATCGCCGAACAAGACCGACTTCGCCGAGTTGTCGGCCGCCGCGACGTTCGGATCGGTCGCGACCGGCTTGCCGAGCAGCATGTCCGGCTGACCGAGCACGAGCGACGGCTGCCAAAGGTACTGACCGTTGTCGTCCTTCAGCTTGCGCAGATGGGCGGCCGTCGCGTCGCGGAACATCCAGCAGCACGACGAGCTGGCGCGGTACGGCGAGATGACCGAATACATCAGGTCGATCAGGTCGTCCGTGGTCGGCGTGGTGGCCGCACCCGTCTTCCCCGCGGTGGCTTGCGTCGCCACACCAGCCGGCTGCGAGGACCCCGAGCCGGTCACAAGGGCCGCGCCCAGAGCGTTGCCGACAGCGCGACCAGCCTGCGCGGCGATGAAGCCGAGCAGATCAACGGCCGTGTCATCGATCAGCTCACGCGACACCTGGATCGTGGCGCCGTACTTGTATGCGCCCAGCGTCCGCTTCGCGAACGCCGGGTCACTCTCGGCGATCGCGACCGCTTCAGCGGTCAGCGCCGCCGTCGAGAAGGCCGTCGTGGTCGGCACCTCGATCGACTCACCGCTCGCCGTCTCCAGGAGCGTCGGCCCTGCAGCGAGCACGCCGGACACCTCCACCATGTGCTCGACCAGGCGGCCGTAGAACGTGGTCGGGACCGTGTTGCCGCCCGCCGTCGCAGTGCCTTTCACGAGGTCGCGCCGCTCGGGGGCGACCACCACCGAACGCTGCTCGCCGCGCAGGAAGCTGCGCAACTGCGCGCCGACATCGTCCACGTCGGCACCGCCGTCGGACTCATCGACCGGGGCCAGCCGAGCCAGAGCATCCGCCGCGTCGCGGCTGCGCTGCTCCTGCTCCATCAGCTCGCTGACGCGGTCGCCGAGCGACCGCACCTCACCGTCGAGACGGTCGACGCTGGCCAGCTCTTCGCCGGTCAGATCGCGACCATCGGCAGCGTCGAAGATGGACCTGATTTCCGTTTCAGCGCGCAACTTCTCATCGAAGGCGCGCCGCGCAAGAAGGAGGCTCATGGCCTCTCCTTTCCTCTGGGTTGTATGTGACGCCCGACTTGGGCGCCGAGTTGGTTGTCGCCCGGCCTGTGGCTCAGTGATTCCGGGCTCGTGCCGCCCAGCGGCGCGCCGACGTCGGTCGCGCGTGCTGCGCGTCGACCTCCACGGCGGGGACACCCGCGGCCTGCGCCGGGGTGAGCATGTCGGCCAGCGCGTTACGCCGCGCGGCCGCGATCAGGTCGGCCACATCGTGGCCAGTGGACACCGAAAGGCTGCGCAGCGACACCGCCAACTCGTCATCCTCGGTCGCCAAATAGGCGGGGAACGTCACCGGGCCAACGTCGTACAGCGCCGCAATCGACCGCAGCCGCCGCAGGGGGAACCCCTGCTCGGTCTGCGCCCACTCCACGCCATCCGGCGCCACATCGAACGAGAACGACGACCCGCGCAGCGTCCCGCGACGCGCCTTGGCGGCGGCACTCTGACCGTCCGGGTCCGTCTCGTCGAGGTCGATCGCGTACCGCAGCCCGACCGCGTCGGACGTGAGTTGGAGCGTGCCGGACAGCGTCGTCGCCAGAAGCCGTGACGGCTCGTGATTCAGGAGCCCAGCGATGTTGGAACCACGCCCCAGCACATCGTCGAACGCCCCCGGCTCGACGACCTCGACGAACCCGCCGAGATTCTGCGAATACCGGCCGTACACGGCCGCGTAACCCTCCAACGTGACTCCACCACCAGCGGAATCCCTGCACTCAGGTGCATCCAGCCGGTACGAACGAAACTCACTCACGATGCCTCCCTTGGGGGCAGGTTTTCCCACGCCCGAACCTCGTCCACCCCGATAAACCCGGCGCCGAGCCCCGCCGAATACGCCTCATAGCGAGCACCGAGATCGCCACGCAGATACGCGCCCGTGTTGAACCGCACGACCTGCCCCGGCGGAACAAGGAGGGAGAGCGCCTCCTGGATCACCACCAGGTCGGCGTTCACGCGGTCGATATCGGCCTGCTTCGCGTCCGACCGGTTCGCGTACGTGACCGACGACCCGCCAGCCGACAACCCGACCGTTGCCGGGTCGACGCCGAACGCCTGAGCGACCTGCACCCCGACCACGGTCGACACATCCGACCACCTCGTCTCCGACGACCCCGACGACCCCGACGAATCGACAGTGCTCACCCGCAACCCCGAACCCAACACCGCCGGACGACGCTCCCGCCAGGCACTCACCACGCGGTCACGGATCTGCTCGGCCTGCTCGGCCGTGAGCGGGGTATCAGACTCCACCGTCACTGACGGAACGGCGCCATTCCTGAACCAGTCGCGGCCGTACTCCTGAGCCAGCTTCGACAACTCCGTCAGGCCGAGCCGATGCAACGGAGGCGACCCAGCGGCATGCCCCGGAAGGCAGAACGTCGACGGGACAACGACCACATCACCGAACGGACGCACCTGCCCATCGATCGACACCACCGGAGGCGCCCCCGGGCTGATCTGCACCCGCGACGGATCGACCCAAGCAACGCCAGTAGGCCGTTGATCCGCCCCCCGACCAAGCACCACCCCAACGGCGTTGCCATACAGGTCGCGGCTGATCATCATCTGGGCCAGCCAGATCGACCGAAGCTGATGCGGGTCAGGCCGAGTGATCTGCGTCGGCTGCGGCGACACGGCAATGGCAGCTGCGCCCACATCGCGCAGCGCCTCGAACGGCAACTGCGCCACAAGGTCGGCGCGGTGGCGCACACACGCCACCACCGCGGAAATCCCGACCGCCTCATGCGGCGTGTATGCGCCAGACCTGACCAGCTCGCCAGCGTCCGAACCCCACACGTCCTGGAAGCTCACGGCTCGCCGCTCCGAAGCGACCAGCCCGCGCAGCCCCCTCACCGATCCACCGCCCAACCGACAGCACCGCACGCGACGCCAGCCACCACGAGCGCCGCAGGCACACACACGAGCGCCACCCCAACGACCACGAGCACAGCCCCGAGGGCCTGGAGGGTCACAGCGAGCACAGCACCTCCATCACCACGCGAACACCGGCTTCGGTGCCGCTTCCTCGACGGCCGGCTTCGGGAGCACCGCCACCGCCGCCGTGATCGCCTCCAACGGCGACACAGGCACCGACGCCGACCTGGCATCCCAAGCGAACCCGTCGCCAATCAGCCGGACGCCAGCACGGTCGCCAGCGAGATCGAGCGGAGGCTGCTCCGCGTGGCGGCTCAGCCGCCCCTCACGCGCCGCCACATCGACAGCACCACACGCCGCGGCCCAACGGGCGCCCGGCAGAGGCTCCATGACCGACGCATCAACACCCGCCGACACCAACGCCTCAAGCACCGCGCCAACCTGCGCAGCAGTCGCCCCAGTGTTGTTGTGCGCCACCGCCGGCGGCGACCATCGCTGAACCAACTCGGCCAGCCTCTCCGGAAGCCACCCCACACCCTTGCGGTGATCGACCAGCTCGACGTACGGCACGTGCGCCGACCCGACCGCCACAGCGATCGACGCCGAAGCGCCAGCGGCATCCACCGCCCACCCAAGACGCACGGCGCCAGGATGCATCTCCGGGGCGAACTCAATCCGCGTCGCCGCCCAATACTCCGCCATGTGACCGGCCCGCTCAGATGAGGGCATCGGGTCCCAAACGCACAGGTGCTCCCGAGCGAACCCTTCCGGGCCCAACCGCTTGAACTGCTCCTCGAGAAACTCCATGCCGCCGCCACGACCGGCCGCCACGACCGGGTTAGCCGAACGCCACAGGCCGCGGTCCTCGACGTCAACAGGCAGCTGTACCGGCCGCCCAGCCTCGTCGAGGCTGACCCTCTCGGCCGTGTGACCGACGTACCCGAACGCGCCAGGCGCAGCGCTCAAAGCCCTGCAGCGCATCATCCACCACCACTCCGACCGAGCGCCGAGCGCAGCGGTCCCGCACGCGTTCAGCTGCGGGTCAGCGTTCGCCAACAGCGTCGGCGACACCGCCTCCATGTGCTCCGACGTTGCGTGCTGAGACTCGTCCACCACCAGCCGAGACACGTCGTCCACACCACGCGCCCCGCCGTTCGTGCGCGTGCGATACCAGATCGTCCCGCCGTTCGCCATCTCGATCATCTGCTGACCGGTGCCCGTCCACACCCGCCGCACCTTCGACCGCAGATCCTTGTGGTCGAGCGCCGCCAGCATCCGTTGTTGCGTCTGCGTCGCCAGCAGCACCGCATCATGCACCGTGTGCAAGATCGCCTCAGCCCGCTGGACGAGCCCCCACAGCTCCACAACCTCGATCTCGTCGCCCTTGCCGTTCTGGCGAGGCATCTCCCTGCCGGTCGTCCGGGCAGCCCACATGCCCGCAGAGTCCTGCGCCATCATCACCTGCACCGCCAGGCGCTGCGTCGGGTCGAGCTTGCGGCGCCGGTAGTGCTCCCACAGCTCTATGGCAGCCTCAGCCTCATCCAGGCTTGCGGCGCCGGGAGGGAGGACCAGGATCGCCGGCCGAGGCTCGGCGTCGAGCTGCCAACTGATCGACAACCGACACCTCCTCCACCACGGGAGCAACCGCCGGCACGGCCGCAGCAGCAGCAGCCATCTGCGACGCCAACCGCCCAAGATCAGCCCGCAGCGCGCGCGCCTGCGCGTACTTCGGCGCCGTCACGATCTGACGGACATTGCCCTTGTCATCCCGCATCGCCAATGTCGACCCGTGCTCCGCCAACCACGACTCGCACGCACGCAGCTCCACGACCGACTCACACCACGCCCGCAGGAGCTCCGCGTGGACCGCCGACACCGGCGGAGCGTCGGCCACCACAGCAGACCACACCACAGCAGCCCCGGCGGACATGCCGCCCGGAGCGTCGATCAGTCCCACGACACCCCCACCCGACGCAGATCACGGCCGGTCGGCCCCGGCTCCTGGAAGGTCGCCGCCACCTCGGCAGCGTCGGACACCCTGCCCAACGCCGAAATCAGCGTCTTGTTCCGGTGCGGACGCTGGCCCACCGGCCCCTCGGCGTCCAACTCAAACATCTCGTCGACCACAGCACTGAGGTAGCCGGCCATCCCCGGATCGTCCGAGATTTCAACCGATTCGAGCCGTCGGTTTTCGTTCAGATTCATGCTCGTTCGGAGCACGAGATCCCACGTTTCGTTGCGGATCAGTACGAACTTCGCGTGGTTCGCCGTGGCTCGAACCGCCTCGGCGCCGAACCTGTCCACCAACAACGCGAAATACGCCGGCTGCCGTTGCGGGAAGCTGTAGTCCACGAGCCACCGAGCCGACCGCACCCGCCCGTCGACCACGAACCCCATCGCGAACTCAAGGTCAGCGCCCGCCGCCGTCCACGTGCTCACCGTCACGTCAGCGGGCCCCGAGGCCGACAGGCAGTGGTCGATGATGTCGATCAGGCTGTAGTCGCCCTTGCAGAGCGCGTACAGCTCCATCCCGTGCTCGATCGGCCCGAGCGCGGTCGCCGCGTTCGTCGCCGTCAAGGTGCGCCGCACCTCGCGCTGCGACGCCCTCGGCGACCGCCTATAGATCTTCGTTTCGTCCATAGACAATTGACCCTCGAGCAGCCCCGACCGTCAAGATTTTTCTCCACACAAATCGCGGAAGTGGGCGGGGTCCGGCTCCCGCACCATGGCCACCAAAAAAGCGTCGACAGTGGCGAGATTCACCACCGTACCGAGGTTCCGAACGCTCGGAGTGAGTTACCGAGCCTGGCACCAGCCGAGAAGTTGCAGGACGCGTGTTCGGGGGCCAGCCGCCCGCCGACCTGCCCGTCGACGATGTGCCCGGCGGTCCATGGGTCGCCGGGCCGGGCCAAGCCCCCGCACCTGCGACACCGGGTGGTCGGGTCGGCTTGCGCCCTCGCTCGCACACGTGCTGCCTGCCGGGGATACGCGCCACGGTGATGCGGTCCAGCCACTAGCACGCACCCCCACTCGATCCGATCGTTGAGCGTGCGTGGTGCCGCGGGGGCCGGAATCGAACCGACATCTCGCCGTCGCGCGCTCGTCCTGGTCGAGCTGCCCCGCGACACCACGCCACGTTCGGGCCGCGCCCGGTGCGGAGGGAACCGACGCCCCGACGCGGCGAGGGGTGCGCCTGCGTACAGGTCACACCCCTTATCAAATTGGCACGATATCGGGTTGGGTCGCGTGGGTCAACCCCGATTCATGGGTGATTCCACCCACGTCCCGAGGTGGTCGAGCTGACCCGCGATGACGACCCGCTCGGCTACCGGACCACGGCCGGCCGTAGCTGGCCGGAGGGTACCGCCGAGTGTGCCGCCGACCTTGACCGGCTGGGGTTGCCTGTCGGCATCGGCGGGAACGCTGCCATGCGTGAACTCACGAACGCCGGGGTGGGGCGGAGCCGAGCCACCGTCCTGGCCGCTGTGAAGTACCGCAAAACCCTCAGTACCGGTGTCAGTACCACCCTCGGAGACTGCCTCAGTACCGGTGCCAGTACCACCACCGCAAAACCCCTGAATTCTGGGCCAGTACCGGTACCAGTACCACCGGTACTCCCTATAGGGAGTACCGGTGGTGAGGGCCGGGGCCTAGTCGACTACCAACGGCCGAAGAAGGGCGCTCTACTCGGCCCTGTGCCCACCGACCCGTGGACGCCGGGGCAAGCCCTGGCCGACGACGACTGCCGGGACTACCCGGACGACCTCGGTGAGCCGCAGGCGCTCGACACGCTCGGCACGCCAGTCCGACCGGGACAGGTCCGAGCGCCGCCACGACGACCGGCACGCCTCGCACACCCGCCACGGCGCGGGGTCCTCGGCCATCGTCTCGCGGTCCTGCGGGATGGGGCGCAGGACCACGACGGTCGGGAAGGCGCCGGCCTCCTCGCACACCTCGCACACGCCGCGGCCCGCGCCGTTGGCGGCCTGCAGATCGAGCCCCGCCTCCCGCTGCACCCGCTCACCGGGCTGAGCCCGACCCAGGAGCTCGACAGCCGACGAGGCTGCACGGGCGAGCGCCATCAGCGCTCGCGAGAACTCATCCGGGCTCGGAGCCCCCCCGAAGGCCCTGTCTGTCGCCGCCGACCCTGTCGGGTCGCTTACCCCCGACGCGGACCCGCCAGCCCCGCTGAGGCCACTACGGGGGCCCTGGGCCCACTCCCTGCACCTGCGCTCAGCCGCGAGCCAGTCGCCGCCCGCCACGGCCGAGCGCAGGTGCTCCAGGTCGTCGGCCATCCGTTGCATCGCTGGTGTGGTGGTCATCGGGTCCCTCCGGTGGTGGTGATCGAGCGCGGCCGGCGGAAAGCCAGCAACTGCGACGAAGTATTGCGCGGGGAGCGCTGCGGACGCCCCGACGGCTGCGGCCTGGTGACGCCGAGCACGTGGAGCACCCCGAGTGGTACGAGCCCGAGGCCAGCAGCGATGTCGAGCACGTCGGCCGACTGCGGCCGGTACCGGCCGCCCGCGATCTGGTCCTGGCACTTCACGAGCACCGTGCCGCCTCGCCGAGTGACGCGGGCGCACTCGGCGAGCCCGAGTCGGTACAGGTCGCCGCGATCGGTCCAGCCGTCAGCCACGCCATAGCCGGCGTCCTCAGCGCAGCTCCCGCCAGAGCCGTTGAGCTTGTACGGAGGGTCGAACGCCGACGTGTCGAACCCCTCCGCCGCGAACGGGAGGCCGCGCACATCGCAGCGCAGGTCGATCAGCCCCGCCGCGGTCAGCGCCCCGTCGGGGTCGAGGTCGCAGCGCACGAGGTCCGGCGGCGACCACTGGCGCCAGAACCGGCCGACGCTGTGCGTTGCGTCGAGGACGCGATCGCCGATCCAGCCGAGGGACGCCGCGTCGACGATCGCCGCGGCGTTCGTCCGGCGATGCGGGTCGATAGCTGTGATCGGGTGTGCGGTCATGGTGGTCATGGGTTCCCTCCGAGGTTGGCGCGGTCGTGGTGGTCAGACGAGTGGGACGAGTGGGACGCGGTGGACGGGATGGCCGGGATGAGCTCCCACGCCTACCGCGTCCGCGTCCGCGTCGTTTGGGGGTGTTGACTTCGCCCCGGATGGGACGCCGCCCCCGACCGCGTCCCCCGTAGGGGAGGGGACGCGGTTCGGGGGGGTCGCGTCCACCGCGTCCCGATCGTCGGGACGCGGTGGGACGCGATGGACGCGATTCCGAATTTCAGTGCTTTTCGTGTCATTCCCTTTCGCGTCCCGATCGTCGGGACGCGGTGGGACGCGATGGACGCGATTCCGAATTTCA
>OEIV010000741.1_pt1 | contig 16675 bp, 17 predicted proteins | sample 1539231 | NCBI WGS metagenome assembly OEIV01 (sample SAMN03794762, study PRJEB22550) | activated sludge metagenome | feature: wastewater treatment plant; material: activated sludge; isolation source: Wastewater treatment plant of a petroleum refinery complex | place: Argentina: Buenos Aires ...
CAACCTTGCCCACATCCGCATTGGTGAACGTGTATCCCGTGACGGTCAGCTGCGTCGGGTTGGTGCTCGACGACATGGACGCCGCTGTGGTGGTGTAGCGGTCCATCTCCACGTTGTACGGGGCCTGCGTGGGGTCGATGTAGATCGGGTTGCGGGATTGCAGCCGGCCGCCCTTGAGGACGGTGTCCTGGCCGTCAGACCCACCAGACATGCCGTCGAAGTAGTGGACGTTGACCAGATCGGGGAAGCCTGCCATTTTCCTACTCCTCGGGGGTGGTGAGAGTGCTGGTGCCATCGCCGTTGTCGACGAGGGTGCCCTTGAACATCACGACGGGCAGCGCGTTGGTCGTACCGTCGTCACGGGTGAGAATGACCTGGCCTGAATCGGTATGACCTGAAACGAATTTCGGGCCGCGGGGTTGCGCGCTCACCCGACGCTCACCGTCCCATCGCCGTTGTCGACGAGCAGCAGCGTGCCGTCTGCCGGGATGATAGGCGTGGTGGTCGACCCGTCGTCGTTGTCCAGCACCAGGCTGCCGTCGTCGTTGAACGCCCCTCCGGTGATGTGCGTGGCCGGACCGCGCCCGAACTTCTGACCCGGCAGTGGCATGTACTCGGTGAGATCCTTGGTCAGATCGGCGACCGGCGCATCGAAATTGAAGCTGTGCCACCGCACCGGATTGCCGAGCAGATCGGTCAGTTCGGCGCGCACGCGGTATTGCAGCCGGGCGATACCCCAGTTCGGGTCGTTGGCCCACAGGCGTACACCCTCTTCACCGCCAGCCTCGGACTTGAGCAGCCCATCGGTGTCGAGGAATCCGGCGAACGTCCGCAGCGCCAGACCCGTTGGCCGCGAGGGGTAGTCGGGATCGGGGATGCGCTGGCCGGGTAGCAGGCAGGGCTCGAAGTACATCGGTCCGGTGACCACCTGGGCGTCGACATCGCCGGACACGTCGTCAACGTCGTTGATCCGGTCGCTGTAGGTCAGCGTGAAGCTCAGTGGCATCTACTCCACCTCCTCGTACATCGCGTCGCATTCCTCGGTGGTCAGCACCTTCAGCACGCCGTCGTCGAGCACGATCCACTGGCCGACGCTGGCCTGTTTCGCGCCCGTCGGATCGCTGTTGCCGATCTCCACCCGGTCGATCGCCCCGCCTCCGCCGGGAGAGATCAGCGGCGTTGCGCGGTACCCCAGCGGCGTCAGTGCCGCGATGGCAGCGAAAATCCACTCCTGGGCCGTCTTTCCGTCGTGATCGGTCAGCAGCCAGGCGCCGCCGACGGCGATCGGCTTGCGGTGCAACGTCATCCGTCAGTCCCTTCTCACGCCGCGGTGTAGTCCGCAGCAGCCCATACGTCGATGCGGCCCGGTATCCATTGGTCCGTGCCGAAGAACCGGTAACTGGCCGTCGTTGCCATCCCGACGCCGCGATAGCTCGCGCCGTAGAGCGAGTGGCCACCGTCGTCGCCGCGCCAGACCTCGACATCGTTGCGGTAGACGACGAACTCCAGCGGGTCGGGGCTACCCGTCCCGTCGTCGGTGCCGCACTGCAACTTCCACACCTGGCCAGGTTTGTTGCCCATGCTCGTCAGGGTGGTGAACACATGCTGGGTGCCGGCGTTGTAGCAGCCGATCTCGCACGAGTCGTTGAGCACCTTGGCGTAGACGTAGCTGTTCTGACTGCTATTGATCCGCGCCCGTAGCGCGTTGGAAGGCGGGCCATCGAGCAGCACGGGCGCCTCGGGCAGCGTCGACAGGAGGAACTGCACCACTTGGTAGTCGCCCGCCAGCGTGGTGTTGTAGCGGTCGTAGTGGATGCGCGTCAGGCCGCCCGATTTCGTCCACGTCAGCAGGCCGGCGCCACTCGGTCCCCATGCACCTGAACCACCCCAATCGCCACCGGAGATGCGCGCCCAGCTCGATCCCAGGTCCGTTGCCGCCGGGCCGTTGAATAGATCCTTGACCGACACGCCGTCGACCACGTTGGATTGCAGCGCCGAGCCGAGGAGCGCGTTGGCGTAGTTGGCACTGTCCTGCGCCCCCTGCGCGGTGCTCATCGCATCGTTTGCCCGGTCGGACAGGTCGTCGGCCCACGCGGTAAGGAGCCCGAACGGATCAAAGATGTGGACGCCCAGGATCTCGATGCCCGCCAGCGCGTAGAGCACGTCGGCGCCGAAGCGGAACCGCATGGCCTGCCCGACGGCCTTCATCTGCTCCTGGGTCTTGGGCGCAGATGCCGCGGCGTACGGCGTCAGGTCATGGATGCCCGGCGCGGTGATGGGCTCAGGACTGGTCATCAGCGCAGCGGTTCGACCCGGGCGCCGAAGAACCCGCGACCGGACACCGCATCGAACGTGTCGGTGCCGCTGCCGACCTGCTCCAGCCGGATGTAGACCGTCTTGGCCGCGCCGTCGGACACCTCGCCGAACCCGGGCGCCGCGTTGATCGCAGGCACGGGCGAGAGGATCAGGTTCTGCACCGCGCCACCCGCGAGCCCCTGGCCGCGCGCGATGATGTCGCCACTGATGGTGCCCAGCCGCGCGATCACGTCCACCTGGATGTCGGGGCCGCCGGGGCTGATCGTCTGCTGACCCTCGACGGCGAGCCGGTAGCCGAACGGCTGCGCACCGACCGCGATGGCACACAGCGCGTTGGCGCCCGTGGCATTGCTGATCGTCGCGATGCTCGTCGGCCAGTAGAGGTTGCCGACCTTCATCGTGACGGCCTCCACGCCGTCGTAGCCGCCCTCGCCGTCGGACTTGAGCGCCAACACCATGCCCGCCGACGCGCCCGTGTCGTCGAAGTCCCCGGCGGTCAGGATCGTCATCACACCGTCAGCACCCGCCTCGCCGCGGTGCAGCGTCAGCGTCAGGTCATAGAGCGGCCCCACGGTATCGGTCGCCTCGACGGCCAGCGTCCACTCGGCCGATGCGTCGGTCGGGTCGTCGGGCTCCAGCTCCACCACGTTGATGTTGCGGAACACCGGGATCTTGCCGTCCTCACCCTGGACCAGCGCGGGCAGGTTGGCGATACCACCGGGCGGCGCGAACGCCACCATGACACCCTTCTCGGGTGTCCAGTTGACCGGGACGCGCAGGACGGCTTTCCACTGGAGGTATTCCTCGCCGTCGACCAGGATGACCTCGGCTCCGGGCGGTGCTGTTGTGGTCAAAGCCGTTGCCTTTCAATCAGTGTCATGCCGCTGTCCTGGGCGCGAGAGTGAGCACGTTGGCCGCCTCCATGACGCCCGTGATCAACCGCTGCGTGCGTGCCAGCCCCGCCTCGATCGCCTTGCCGTCGCCGATCTGCACGATGATCTCGGCGCGCTCATGGCGGTTGTCGCGGATGAACAGGTGCTCGACGTAATCGGTATAGAGCTCGCCCTGGTGCGCGATGGACATCAGGCCGCCGGGGACGAAGTGCTTGCCCAGGCTGTAGGGCGCACCGTTGCGGAACTTCGCTGTGGCGCTGCGCCATCCGCGTGTGTCCCAGATGTGGTTGACGAACGAGAAGATGGCCTCGACGTTGTACGGTGCGGCGGCGGTCGGCAGGAAGTTCTCGGGTCTGCCGTATGGACCCACCTCGTCGCGGCGGTCGTAGAGCTGGATCGCCTGGAACGCGAGGAAGGCGTCGTTGAGGAAGCCGTCGAGCAGATTGCTTGGGACGCCCGTGATTCCGATGAAGATCATCAGGCTGTCGAGAAGCCACGACAGGGTGATGTTGATCAGGTTGTTCACCCAGGTCGGCGAGCGACCGCCCAGCAGCATTGTGTGACCGCGCGGGTGGTAGTCGTCGATCGCGAACTCCAGCATCGGAGTGTCGGGACCGTCGACCAGGATGGCGATCGGCTCCTCGAAGTCGACGCCGGCCAGCTCCGAGATGAACACACCCTCAGCGCCGGGCGCCTGCTCGATGACGCCCTTGATCTCGCCGAAGAACGAACCGGCCAGGTCCACAACCGTTTTCACGATCGAATCAAGGATCGTCTTTGTCGGACCGGTGACGGTCAGCCGATCCTTGACGGTCACGACGTAGGTCGGCTGCGTCAGGTTGGCCCACTGGTCGGGCTGCGGGTCGCCCGGCAGCCACAGGTCCATGCGGACATCGACCCCGTACGCCTTGGTCATGTCCTCGATGACGGCGCCGATCTTCTCCATGCGGACCGTGCGGGCCACCAGCATCGAGGTGTCTTTGAGGATGTTCGTCCGCACGACATAGATCGGCGTCTTGAGGGTGTCGAACCCAGCTTTGTTCTGCTGGAGCAGCGTGCCGAACCACGCGCGCACGTCGGGGTTGAGCGACACCACCTGGTTGACGAACTCCCAGATGCCCGCCTGGAGTCGGAGCGCCTGCTCGGCGATCATCGACTCGATACAGCTGACGATGGGGCCGATGAACACAGCGTGCGAAATCGGTTGCGCGGCAAGGGGAAGCCACCACGTCGGGAACACGTGGATGTACGAGAGGATGTCGTAGATGCCCAGGCAGTTGGCCGTGAGCGTCCGCTCGCCCTTCTTGAACTGGTACTTCGTGTGGTCGACGAACCCGGCCCAGCGCACCGGCCCGACCTCGACGGTGATGCCGACGAGTTCCTTACGGCACTGGCGCAGGCGCGGGATGTTCACATCCGGTGCGCTGGGGCCGTCGGTCGAGAATCCGTCGCCGCCCTTGAGCACGAAGTCGCACGTGGGCGTTTGGTTGCGCGGGATGTCGGCGGCCAGCTCGATGTAGTCGCCCACGGTACCGACTCGACGCCAGAGCTTGTCATAGACGCTGACTACGATGTCGGTCTGTTCGTGCGACTTGATCTCGGCGAGCTTGTGCGCAGCGTCGGCGCGTTCCTCGGGCGTGCCGGATCGCAGCTTGTGGTGCAGTACCTCGACCGACTCGGGAACCGTGGCGGTTGCGGTGGTCACTGCGGATACCGCCGCAATGGAGTGAGCTGCCGCTGGATCATCGAATCCGCGTTGCCGCCGGTTATCTGGACCTTGAGCTTGCGGGTGGTGACCCGCATCCCTGGCTCTTTGCCCGGCACGACGCACGCCTTGGTGAAGCGGCCCTTCATCTTCGCGTACATCTGATCGGTCGGGCTGGCGCCGAACAGGATCGAGGCCGTCTCCTCGCCCGTCCGGTTGGTGTAGTCGAACACCCCTTGCTTGCGCGGGTCGGTGCGAATGTGCGCGATCTCCCCGACGGCCAGCTTGCCCAGCGTCACCATGTCGCCGGTGCCTGCGCCATTCTCGATGCCGACTGTGCCGGGGCCGAAGAATGTGTACTCGTCGTAGGCGTCCACGTCGCCGCCGTTGGACTGCGACAGGTAGCCCGTCTGCGTCACCTCGGCGTTGTCGCCCGCGCTGATCTTCCGCACGATCGCCGGGGTCGCCTGCGTGATGAGCGCACCGCCGGCCCGCACACCGAAGCCGATGCCCCGGTAGTCGGCGCCGATCATCGACGCGGTACCGGATTCCTTGTAGCTCAGCACGATCGCGCCGTTGCGCTGCACCTTGAACATGCGCGGGTCGTCGGTGTAGCCACACACCAGCGTCCACTTGTCGCCGGGGAACGGGGTTGCGCCGACGCTGATCGAGCGCGTCCACGCCTCGTCGCCATCCGCGAAAGCTGTGAGCGCGATGCCGCCGTAGCTGGCGCGCAGGCGAATCCCATTGCCGTCCCAGGTGCCGTCGGGGTTGTGCCCCATCCGGCCCCACAGGTCGTTCGCGCCCGTCTCCGGTGCCGACCACTCGGGGTACGAGCCGAGCACCATGGAGACCACCTGGTTGTCGGTCTCGGTGTCGAAATCCTTGTACGGCCCGCACACGACCACCTGCGTCTCGGTACCCGAGTTGTCGACCCACTGCGCATTGCCGCCCTGCGCCCGCACGTAGGCGTCGTTGAATCCCTCGTAACGCAGCGGCCAGTTGGCGCCCAGGCCGTCGGCGATGTTGGTCGCGAAGGTGTCCAACGTGGAGCCGCACACGATGTTGCGGACCTCGGCGGGGGTGGCTTGGGTGATGATCGCCGCGCCGCCCTGGAGCCCGAAGCCGACACCGCGGTACGCCGCGCCCATCATCGACACCGCGTCCTCGTCCTCGGCCTCCCAGATTTTCAGCGCGTCGGCCCACAGCTCGAACGTCCGCTCGCCGTCGATGCACTTGAGCGTCAGCGTCTGACCGGCCAGCGGCGGGAACAGCGTCAGGGAGAACGCGAGCGGGTGCTCGACGAAATCGACGAACGCGCTGATCTTGAGGTAGCCGAAGCCGACGCGGGCACGGATGCCGTTACCGTCCCAGTTGCCATCCTCGTCGCGGCCCATGCGGCCCCAGATGTCGTTGGCCGCACCGGAACCCACCGTGAACTCAGGGGTGTTGTCGATGATGATGCTGATCTCTTGGCCGTCGCCGGCGGTCTCAAAATCCTTGAATGGGCCGCAGATCACCCGGCGTGTGCCGGTGAAGAACACTGAATCGGGATCGTCCTGCCAGCGGGCGTTGTCCCCATTGGCGTACAGGAACCCAACGCCGTTGCCGCTGTAGAGCATCGGCCAGTTCGGGCCGACGTTGCGCTCGTCGGTGTAATCGACGTTGAACGTGTCGGTCATGTCCTCGTAGAGGAACTCGAAACTATCGAGGTCGGGCCATGACTGATAGAAGGCGTTATCACCGCGCAGCCGCAGCGTGAGCTTCTGCGACACGTTGTCCTGGCCGACCCGCTCGGGGGTCATGTCGGTCTTGCCCCAGCGGATCGGCGCCCACCAGTAGCCCATCTCCGGTGTCGCCCAACCGAACTCGCTCTGTTTGTGCGCATCGAGGCACTCGTGAACGTGGCGCCGCAACTGCCGCAGGTGCTTGGCGTCGCGGGCGGTCAGCACGACATCCACGTTGATGTCGGTCGGGCCGTAGAGCGCATCGACGAACGACACGCCGTCCTGGGTCGCGCCCTGCTGGTCGATGAACTCCCACGGCGCCATCAGTCCCGTAATGCTGGTGACCTGAACGGATTCCGGCGCCATCGGGTCGGCCATCGCCAGTCCGCCCATCAGCCAGAGGATGATCTGGTGGTTTGGGCTGACCAGCGACACCATCGGGAGGTCGCCCTTGCGAACGTGATACATGGCATGAGGCCCAGCGACCCCACTCGGATAGACGATCGTCACCGCGGCTGCCTCGACGCGGCCGACGCGCTCATGAGGTTCTGCATGTCGTTGTGCGTCGGGTCGAACCGGGTGTTGTTGTTGTTGTTCGTGACCGACAGGTTGTAGGTGGTGCCGTCGCCCTTGCCGACGTTCGATCCGTTCGCACCGTCAGCGCCCGGCTGGCCATCCTTGCCGCCCTTGGCCTGCTGCGGCGACATCGGCCCGGGCGGCTTCTTGCCACCCTCGGCCATGTTCTTGTTCTCCTTGCCGCCCATCTCTCCAGCCGAGTTCGGCAGCGCGGGACGGGCACCGGCGACCGCGACCCCGATGCGGCCGAGCCAGGACTTGCCCGGGTCGGCGAGCGCGGAGTCGTTGAGCGAGAAGGTCTCCAGCAGCCCGCCAGCCAGCGCGCCGACATACTGGCCGCCTGCGCTGATCGCCCGCTGGATCTCCTGAATGCCGATGCCCGCGAGGGCGGATGCCGCAGCGCCGCCCATGCCGCCGTCCATGCCGCCAGCCGCGCCCGAGGCAGCCAGACCGATCGCGCCCTGCGCCGCGCTGCCCGCCATCCCGAGCAGGCCACCGCCACCGATGCCGATGCCGCCCGAGGCCGGGACGCCTTGGCCGAACGCGCGGCCACCGGCGACCGACTGGCTGGGGTCCGCGCCGCCAGGGTCGAGGCCGAGGATCGAGGGGCCGGACGGGACGCCAAGGCCGGGTGCGCCAATGCCGAGCGACTGGGGAACATAGCCGACTCCAGAGCCGAGGCCAGAGCCGATGCCGCCGCCTGCGCCACCGCCCGCCGTGCCACTGATGGGGCCGACGGCCGGGGTCAAAGCTGGATCGGTGAGTGCAGGGCCTGTCAATGCTGGGTACGTCGCGCCCGGTGCCGCGCCGGTCAGTAGGTTGCCGAGCCAGCTCCCCCCGCCACCGCCGGCTGAAGCCGCAGATGAACTCGCCGATGAGCCGCCACCGCCGCCCGATAGACTGGTGGGCCGGTAGTAGTTCGACGTGAAGCTCGGATCGAACGCGCCCGTGCCGCCGATGCCATGGCGTGCCGCGGCAGCATCACTACCCCAGTTGAACGGCGTGCCCCCAGGGAGCGTGGCCTGCATATGACTGGGACTGAACCCGACACGAAAGTCGCCAGGACCGCCCTCGCCGGGCAGGAACCCGCGTGAGGTCAGCCACTCGGCGGCATTGCCCGTGGACATCGACCGCCCGCCAGTGGGCCGGCCGTCCATGATGTTGACCAGATCCTCGACCGCACTAGAGCAATCGCCGATTCCCTTGGTCAGATCGGCGGCCTGCGTCTGCGAGTACGTTCCAGCCGGCACATTGGAGAGGAGAGCCGCATCGCTGGAATACGCGCCGCTGCTGCCGCCACCACCACCAGACCCGCCACCACCGAGCGCGCCCGAGGCGGTATTCGCCGCGGCAGCAAGGCTATTGAGCGACGTGGCCGCCGTACCGGCGCCGCTCGATAGCGGGCTGTACGGATCTTGGCTCTTGACGAACTGTTGACCGAACACGCCCGTCGCACCGAGCGCGCCGATGATGCCGCCGCCCAGGTCGCTCTGGTCGAACCCGTTGGCCACCTGGATGCCACGTAGCGCACCGAGCACCGGCGCGAACCCGAGGTTGGCGAGGAACCTGGTCAGGTTCTCGGCCAGGCCCGGTAGTCCCTTGGATGCACCGAGGTCGGAGTCGAGTTGTGCGCCAAGGTCACCCATCGTCTTGGCCGTCTTGTTGCTGGTCTCGTTGAGACGTAATAGCGCCTGATTCTCGTTGTCACGCGCCTTTATTAGTTTGTTCTGCGCCGCGGCCAACTCGGCGGTCGACGCGGTGCCGGAATCCTGCAACGCCTTGAGGTCGGCCTCGGCTTGCGCGCGGTCGTGCTGGGCCTCGAAGAACGACGACTCGGCACCGTATTGCGCCGCCGTCTCGCCGGGCCGCATGACCCCGTAGCGCGGGTCGTACGGTGCGACGACCTGTTGCAGGTCGGCCTTTCGCAACGCCTCTGTGGTCCGCGTCGCGCGGATCTGCGCCTGCACTGCATCGTTCTGCGCCTTGACCACATCGTCGGCAGTGGCATTCGCATCGGCCTGCAACTGGGTGACGCGGGCGCGCTTCTCGGCCAAATCGTGTTCAGCGTCGATCTCGGCCATACGCGCCTGCCAGTGTTCGACAGACTCGCCGGGGCCGGGTGGTTGGCCATACGCCGCCGGATAGGGGATCTGCGGCGCCTTGGGCAGCCCGCTACTACCACCACCCCCGGGCGGAAGGATCGGCAACCCCGAAGGTCCGGAACCAGGAGTGCTCTCCGGTGGCTCCGAACTTGGCACCGCGGAACCATCGACCGTCTTCCCGGGGAACCATGGTTTGTCACCGAAAATCCGATCGAAGAACCAGACGCCAGAACCGGGGATTTCCAGCGCCGTCCCCGCATTGGTACCCGTCGCCTCGTCGATCTTGTTGAGCAACATCGACGCGATCCACGCCGGCAGCACGATCTTGCTGAACGCACCCGTGATACCCGTCGCCGCCGTGGCCGCAGACGCAGGGATCGTCGTCGCCAGCATGGTGTTGATGCCGGTGAGCGATGTCGTGAGCGCGATGACGCCTTCAATCGTCTTCCACGCAACGAATGCCTGCACCACATCGTCGACACCGATGCCGAGGTGTCCCAGCGTGTCGATGATCTCCGAAATCGTGCTCGCGAGATTCCCGGCGACATCCGCCGCATCATCGAACATGCGCCGGATGTCGTTCTGATGTGCGGTCACCCATTGGCCGACTTCGTCAATGCGTTCCTGCAATGTCTTGAGGACGTTGACGAGTTCATTGCCGTCCTCGGTCGGCTGCCCGAACAACGCTCCGAGGAAATTCGCACCCAGACGGGCGACCGAGGTCTGCAGGTTGGCCATCGCGCCCTGCACCGTGTCGCCGGCTGCCTTGGCGAACCCTGGAGCGTGCTGCTCGACAGTGCGCATCAGGTCTTCGAGGCCGACCTTGCCCTGACTGATCATCTCAGAGATTTCGGCACTGGACTTGTGCATCGTTTCGGCCAGCCACGCTTGGATCGGGATGTCCTGCAACTGGTTGCCGAGCTGTTCCATCGACACCTTGCCCTGGTTGGCAACGTCGAGGAACGCCTCGCCGATACGTCCGATGTCTGTTCCCGCGAATCCCGCCGCGTCGGCAACATCGGTCATAAACCGTTTGAGGTCGCCGGTGTTGGTGGCCAGTGCGCGGGTGGCGATCGAGAACGCCTGATCGAGCGCGAACGGCGTGCCCTCAACGGTTTTCGTGACGGTTTCCATGACCTGACCGACATCGAGCGCCGCGCGTCCGGTACCGGCCATCGTCCGGTTCAGGCTATCCAGGCGATTCTTCGCCGCGTCGATGGCTTCGTAACGCTCAAAGCCCTTGTAGAGCACCGCCGACGCCGCACCGGCTAGGCCGAGGGAGGTGACGACGCGGGTGACTATCTGGCCGACCGACAACTCAAAGCCCCGGCCGAACGCCTCACCGGCCTGCCGTCCATGTCGCTGGAACTGCGGCGCAACGGAACTGGCGAACGAGGATGTGAAGGCGTTGAGTTGCGAGCTGGTCATGGAGTCAGACAGGCCGCTACGGAACTCCCGACCGGCGACCGCGCCCGCCTTCTTGAAGTCCCCCACCAATTGATCAGCGACTGATCGGGAGGACCGTTCATTGAGGGCTACTTCGACTTCTGCGAGAAGTGGTGCCACGGTCTACCTCCCTTCGGTCATCGCGTGTAACCCAACTTTGTCTCAAATGCGGATTGCGACTTAGCATCTGATTCAGCCTTGGCGGTATCGGCCTTGGCGCGGCGCTCACGTTCCACCGGGTCGACGAACTCGATCTCGGACGTGTCGAATGCGGCGTCTCCACCTTCGGAGTTGACCGCCGCGTACGTTGAGCGCATCCGGTAGGACTCGTTCACGTTTTCGGCGAGCATTTGTTTCCAGTCGGGCCAGTGACCGCCACGCTCGGCGTCGGTCTTGAACGCGCTCTCGTCGTCGAGATATTCGACATAGGTCAGCAGTTCGTAGCTGCTCAGGATCAGGCGACCGTCTGCGTCGCGGGCGCCGCGGTGCCAATCAGCTATCCGTAGTTGGTGGAAGCGGTGCAGATCCCGCGCGATCTGTTTCGGAAACTGGCGCCAGATCCACACTGCCGCCATTACTTTTGGGATCGGCGGCCCGCCGTTCGGCCAACTCGAATCCCTGTTTGTTCCAGACCTTCCAAACGTGTCGGGCGCCGCCACGCTGGCCGTCAAACTTGCCGTTACGCAGCCGCTCGTATTCCTTCTCGCCGAGCGCGGCCTGGGCGGTGCGAACTTCCCACGGCGGCGAGATCGGTACGCCACCCTTGCGATACGGCGGGCCGATCAGATCACCCTTGCGGGTCGTCGGTGGCAAGGTGGTGACAAGGTTTCCGTTGGCGTCGTAGACGTTCTGCTCAGACACATCCTCATCAGGGTGGCGATCGTAGGTCTCAGCCTCGAATTGCAGTGCATCCCAGGCTTCCAGAGCGTCATCATCGAGCATCCGCAACGACGGGTGAGGCGGGATGCTGATCACGCTGCCGTCGTCGAACGTCAGCAGGGTCGGTGAGAACAGGCTGTCGTAGGACTGCGCCTGTTCGCGCGCCTCGGCTGCCGCTGTGGGGCTCTTGGTCGGAAGATCCTTGGGCTTGTCGTTCTTTCCTGATTCAGACATGGGCATATTCCTTTCGGGCAGTGGGCGTTTCCCTGGGCGTGGGGAAGGTTGAGACCTGCCGAGCGCGCGCCGCCCAGGACGGCCCGCGGAACGCGCCCAAACGCGCGCTCGGCAGGGGCTCGTTACGACGCGGCGACGGTGATGCCGTTCGACTTCGCCGTATTGGCCGATGCGCCGTTCGTGCCAGTGGCCACCGCGCGGAACTTCTGCGCACCGGCAGCCGCCGGGAACGTCAGCGTCACCGTGCCGCCGGACACCGCGACGGTGGTCGGCGTGATGGCCGAACCCCACGTCGTGCCGTCGTTGGTGGTGGGCTGGACCCTGTAGGTCCACGGGTCCGACGGGCCGGTGGGCTCAGTGAAGGCCAGCGTGGCGACGAGAGCGACCGACGTGGCAGCGACCGGCGCGGAACCGCCGAACACCGGCAGGCCACCGAACGCGGTGTAGCCAGCGCCGCTCCAGATCCGGTACATCTTCACCGGCTGATACACGCCGTCCTGCAACGCCATGCAGCGACCGTCGGCCACCGGCAGGTAGGTCAACTCGGACGCCTCGGAGTCCTTCTTGTCCATCTTGGAGCTGCCGAGATCATCGAGGCGGGCCAGCGCGATCACGTCGCAGGAGTAGACCGGCAGGCCGCCCCACTCGGTGCTGCGGAAGAACAGGAACTGCCGCCCCGGGTTGGCGTTGGTGACCAGCCGGGCGAACACCGCGTTTTGCAGCCCCGAGTCCTCGATCAGCGAGTTGCCGTCGACATCGGTGAACGGCCGATTGAGGCGCAACCGCTGCACCCATGGCGTACCGGTGTCGACCGGCGTCACGCTGAACGGCTCGGACTGCTCGGTGATGTCGCTCGCGTACGGCTCGGTCGACTGGAGGATCATGAAGTGGTCGTTGGTGATCTTCGGCTTCCACGACGGGCCGTCACCATCCTTGAACGCGCCGAGGTTGATGAAGCCCTCGTTCGGCTCGGGGTTCGGCTGGAAGTAGCCATCTGGCTTGATGATCGACAGCAGGTCGTCGCGCGGATCGCCGTCGGCCGCGAACGGGGACCAGCGCATCGAGCCGTCCTCGTTGTGCGGCGAGACATCGGTTGCGGAGCCGCGCGCATCGCGCGCCAGGACCGCGACGCCAGTGCCACGGCGCAGGCTCTCGGGAGCCCGCAGCGAGAGTCCGGCGCCAACCCAATCGACGCCAGTTTCGGGGATCGTCATGTTGACGTGTTCCTTTCGGAAAAGGGTTGAACCGGACGAACATCCGGCGGATATGGACTGGGCGAAATGCGACGAGCCCCCGGCGTTGACCAGGGGCTCGCGTGCGGCGGTAGTGGGCGACTACACCGCGACGTAGGGGAGGCCAATCCGATACCGGCCCACTTTTCTGAGCACGACATCGGAGTAATAGACCGGGATGGGTGGCTCGACCACCTCGACATAGGCGACGCCGATCGTGCGGGCGCCGATGGTGATGCGGCGAATGTCGTTGAGCAGCAGCATCCGACGGTGCGTCTTGGTCGTCTCGTCACGCAGGACCGTGGTGCCGGCCGTCTTGGCCACGAAGGTGTGGACCGACACCACCTGGTCGGCGGTGCCAATGTCCGCGTCCTCGGTACCGGTGATGTGCTCGACGACTGTGAAGGGCAGCGGGTCGGACGCGGCGCGGCTGTCGGACGTGCGGCGCAGTGGGGTCAGCCAGGCGATGAGGGCGGTGGTGATGTCCTCGGGCGCGTAGGCCGAGAGCGGGGTCGTCATCGGTTCTGGAAGTGCTCGATCGACTTGCGCATCACGGCGAACTCGGGTGTGTCCTCGGTGCCATACTCGACGAACGAGCTTGCGTCATCGGAGAACTCGATGCCGACGCCCGACTTGCCGTAGCGACGAACGCGGATGCCCGCTTTGTAGTCGCCGCTGTCGACGGGCGCGATCGACTGGGCGTAGTCGACGACCTCCTGGGCGAGCGCCATCTTGCCGGCGAGAATGTCCTCGCTAGTTTCGAGGTACTCAGCGATCACGTCCGGGTCGATGAAATCAGTCAGCTTCGCCATTGAACACCTCCCCTATCTATTGCGTCTGTATGCCGTCGTATGTCATGATTTATTACATCGGCTGGGCGGGCCATGGCAAGCCTCGTCGAGGCAGTGCTGGGCGCTGCGCGGCAGGTCAAGGGGTCTACCTGAGGCTCGGGTTGGTTCTGCGGATCGGTTCGACTCCGGTCACGAGCACGCAGGAACATGGCGCGGCTCGACCGGTCGTGTCTTGGTGGGGCGGGCCAGTGCAGGACGCGCCTAGGCAAGGGATCTACCTAGCTCGTGAACCGGTTACGTGAGTTCGACTCTCACCACGAGCGCGTGGCTGGCCACGGCACGGCCGGGCGTGGCATGTCTGCACCGGACAGGCCGGGGTTTGGCATGGCAAGGGATCTACCCCAACTCGACTAGGAGACAAAGATGATCGACTTCACCATCACGCTGACCGGAACGGCCCCATTACTCATGCACAACAGCAGGTTGTCCAACCCGCTGGACCCTGCAACCAAGGCGCTCAAGAAGGTCACGAGCAAGCGTCAGAAAACCGACGACGACCATGAGCAGATCGCCCGCCTTGAGTTCGCAGGAGGTCTATACCTCGATCCCGATGTCGGCCCGTTCATCCCCGGCGAGAACATCGCCCGATGCCTGGTCGATGGCGCCAAGCTGACCAAGATGGGCGTCAAGGTCACGCGCGGAGTGTTCATCTCGACGGATGTCAATCCGTTGTCCTACAAAGGTCCCCGAGCCGAACAGAGCCTTTGGGATCAAGGTTGGCGGCACATGGCCTCGGTCAAGGTTGGCACCTCGCGGACGATGCGCTGCCGTCCCTGGTTTCCGGAATGGGCAGTGCAGGCCGAGGGGGTGCTCGATCCTGCGGTGCTCGAACTCGACGACCTCGTGACCATCGCCAGCAACGCTGGATCGCTCATCGGACTCGGCGACTGGCGGCCCCGGTTCGGCCGGTTCACCGCGACCGTCCAGCAGATCGCCAAGGCGGATGCCGCGTGAGCCCGTTCGAGCCCGCTGGTGAAACTGCCCGCTGGCGCATCCTCTACGACCTTCTGTCCGGCCGGACCGTGGGCGACGTTCTCAATTACGAGGTGATGGCCGAGGCTCTCGACCTTGATCCGATCGAGGACCGGCACACCATCCAATTGGCGATGCGGCGAGCCTCGAAGGAGCTTGAACTTGAGAACAAACATGCCGTCGAGGCTGTGCAGAACGTCGGATACCGAATCGTCGAACCTGAGGAGCACCTGCGCCTCGCCCGTGGCCAGCAGCGCCGCTCCTCTCGGGCGCTCGCACGTGGTCATTCTAAGGTGGTCAACGTCGACCTGTCGAACGTCGATCCCGAGGTGCGGAATGCCTTCCAGGTCGTAGCATCTGCGTTTGCCATGCAGATGGAGTTCAATCGCCGGACGGACGTTCGCCAGAAGAAGCTGGAGGACGCCCTCGATGCCGTGCGCGAGAAGTCGACACGGACCGACGAAGAGGTTGCGGAGTTGCGTGCCCGTCTCGATCGGCTGGAGCGGGACACGAGCTGACTAGTCCTCGGTGGCCTTGCGGCTGCGGCTGCGTGGCTTTTCGGCTGGGAGCTTGAAGGCGTCAGGCGCGAACGGCTCGACGAACGCGCCAGCCCTATACGGCACCAGCGAGCCAGCCTCGACCAGCGGGGCCGCGAGTTCGTCGTCGACCTCGATGGGCTGGGCCGGCACGGTGGCGTAATGCAGCTGGCCGATGACGCACGGCTCGGTCACGGTGTAGAGACTCATGGAAGCTCCTATGCCTCTTGGACTTTGGACAAGATCGTGCATTTGAACAGGTTGCCGTTCATGTCGCGGAACGGCTGCACACCTGCGATCACTTGGTACGTCACGCCGCTCTCGTCGAACGTGCTCTCGGTGCCGAGCGCCAGGACTTCATCGACGGGTGGAGCAGTTGTCTTCCATACCTGCGTGCCGACGTTGGTGATCCACTCAGGCGTCTCGCTGACGTTGAGAGGCCGGTGTCGGCAGCCGCCCACGTCCACCTCGTCAGTGGTGACGATCTCGTGGCCGAGTTCGTCGTAGGTGGGCGGATCGGTCGGGGTGGTCGTCGCGATCGTGATTGTCTGGCCGCCGAAGCTGGTCATGGCGACGGCAGGATCCGAAACTGCGAGAACCGGGCCTGGAGTTCAGCGTCGGTCGAGATCGCCGCCTCGAACCACTCGGTCTCCACGTCGTCGACCTTGCGGCGCTTCTCATCGCCGGCGCGCTCGACCACCTGGCTGCGGGCATCAACGAACGCGAGGATGGCCACGCGCCAGTCGATCGCCTCGTCCTCGGTGTAGCCGTGGGTGATGTTGACGCTGATCGCCCCGTCGCGCCCCGTCCAGCAGCCGTACTGCTTGGTGAGCGTGCCCTTGCGCTGCGAACGGTCCAGCTTCGACACATCCACCGCGACACCGAGTTCGGTCACCGATGTCACACCGGTCAGGTTCAGCGTGGGCAGTGAGAGGACTCGACCACCGGGCCCGTCGACCGCGATCGTCTCCGACTTCGCCGGCGACACATGCCATCCGCAGTGCCGCCGAGCCGCAGCGAGTGCAGCGTCGATGGCGTCCTGGGCGGCGTTGTCGTCGGCGAATCGGGCGAGGACCGCGGCCGGCAGGTCGGAGGTGTCCAGCTCGGGCATGCGTCAGGAACGCGCGACCGGGTTGTTGCCGCCGTTGCCCAGGACCGCGGTCGCGGCCAGGACGCCGCCGGTGGATGCCGACGCGGCCGGGACCA
>OEIV010000742.1_pt1 | contig 16674 bp, 20 predicted proteins | sample 1539231 | NCBI WGS metagenome assembly OEIV01 (sample SAMN03794762, study PRJEB22550) | activated sludge metagenome | feature: wastewater treatment plant; material: activated sludge; isolation source: Wastewater treatment plant of a petroleum refinery complex | place: Argentina: Buenos Aires ...
CCGATGAACTGCTGCGGCGCGCCGACGTCGCCATGTACCAGGCCAAGACCAATGGCCGCAATGCCTTGTGCTTCTTCGACCCGCAGATGCAGGAAGCGCTGCTCGAGCGCGCCTCGATGCAGAACGATCTGCGTCGTGTGGTCGAGCGTGAGGAACTGGTCCTCCATTACCAGCCGCAGTTCGACGAGCATCGCCGCGTCGTCGGCGCCGAGGCGCTGCTGCGCTGGCAGCATCCGGTGCGTGGCACGGTGGCGCCGGCCGATTTCATTCCGCTGGCCGAAGAGACCGGCCTCATACTGCCGATCGGCACCTGGGTGCTCGACACGGCCTGCAGGAAGTTGCGTGAATGGGAAAAACTGCCGGCGATGCGCCATCTGGTGCTGGCGGTCAATGTCAGCGCCAAGCAGTTTCATCAGCCTGACTTCGTTGCCGTGGTGCGACGAATCCTCGACGAAACCGGCGTCAATCCCCGACGCCTGAAGCTGGAGCTGACCGAAAGCGTGGTGATCAACGACATGGCGGATGCCGTCGAGAAGATGAAGACGCTGAAGAGCCTGGGCATCGCCTTCTCGATGGATGACTTCGGCACGGGCTATTCCTCGCTGCTCTATCTGCGCCGCCTGCCGCTCGATCAGTTGAAGATCGACCGCTCGTTCATCAGCGAAATCGAGTCCAACGCCGGCGATGCCGCCATCGTCCAGACCATCATCGGCATGGCGCGCAGCCTCGGTCTCGACGTCATTGCCGAGGGTGTGGAGAAGGAAGGTCAGCATCAGTTCCTGAAACTGAACCACTGCCCCGAGTACCAGGGTTATCTGTTCGGCCAACCGGTGCCGGCGGCGATCTTCGAGGCCACGTTCAAGACATGAGACGTCGGTCGGCCGAGGAGCAGGCCAGCTGCGAGGCCATGCTGCGCGAGCTGTTCGAGAAACAGATTCAGTTCAACGGCATTCTCGGCCTGAAAGTGGCGTCACTGGCGCCCGACGGACCGCAACTCGCGTTCGCCATGCGTGACGATCTCGTCGGCAACTTTGTTCATTACCGGCTGCATGGTGGCGTCGTTTCCGCCGCGCTGGACACCGTCGGCGGTCTGGCCGTCGCCGTCGCCCTGGCCGAGAAACATCCCGGCGACAGCGCCGAGGAAATCGGCCATCGTTTCACCCGCGTCGGCACCATCGACCTGCGCGTCGATTACCTGCGTCCCGGGAAGGGCAGGGAGTTCGTTGCGACCGGCCAGGTGATCCGCCTCGGTGGCCGTATTGCCTCGCTGCAGATGACGCTGAAGAACGAAGCGGGCGAGATGATCGCCACCGGATCTGGTTCCTACGTCGTGTCGTAGCATGATGCCGCCCGTTCTGTTTCCCGTGGCCCCTGTTCTGATTCCGGTTTGCCGATCGAATAGCCATTTTCAGGTGCGCCGGATCTATTGCGTGGGACGCAACTACGCTGCTCATGCCCGCGAAATGGGGGGCGACCCGACGCGCGAGCCGCCGTTCTTTTTTCAGAAGCCGACGGATGCCATCCAGGTGGTGCTGCCGGGAACGATCCTGGAACACGCTTATCCGCCGATGACCGCCAACTATCATCACGAGGTCGAACTGGTTGCGGCCATCGGCAAGGGGGGGCGCAATATCGCCGCGGGAACCGCACTCGATCACGTCGTCGGCTATGCAGTGGGACTCGACATGACGCGCCGCGACTTGCAGCGCGCGATGGCCGAACAGAAGAAGCCTTGGGAGGTCGGCAAATCCTTCGACCATGGCGCCATCATCGGCCAATTGCATCTCGCCAGCGATATCGGTCATGTCGCGCTCGGGGCGATCACGCTGACGGTCAATGGTCAGTCGCGGCAAAGCAGCGACCTCGCCCACATGACCTGGTCGGTTGCCGAGCAGGTGGCCAACCTGTCGCAGTATTACGAACTATTTCCGGGCGACATCATCTACGCCGGCACGCCGGAGAACGTCGGACCGGTCGTGCTGGGCGATCTCATCGTCGCGACCATCGCCGGCCTCGACGAGATCCACGTCAGGATCGTCGCCTGACCGTCAATCCTGCTTCGGCGGCGGCGGTTGGCTGGGGCCGGACGAAACGGCGGATTTCACGCCTTCGCCGACTTTCTGGGCCGCGTTCATTGCCACATGACCGGCTTCGACGGCGGCGTTCTTGACGCCCAGGCCAACCTGGACTGCCGCTTCCTTGGTGCCGCGGCCGACCTTGATGGCCGTCTCCCTGGCCGCGTGACCCACTTCGATGGCAGTTTCCTTCACGGCATGGCCAACTTCCACAGCGGCCTCCTTGACCGTCTCCACCGGCCCTGATGCGCGTGGCGGGCTCGGCGGGGCGGCATCGCCACTCTCGACGGCGCGTGCGAGCGATGCGGTGCCGAGCACGAGCAGGCTTGCCGCCAAGGCGATTGTCTTGTTCATTGGCATGACTCTCTTCTCCGTTGGGGTCGTCATGGTAGCGCGCACCCGGATGCGCGCCGACCGCTGTCGCCGCCGGGCGACGGCGTCACCAGTCGTGGCCGTGGAGGTGCGCATGCTCGGCGCCGCCGTGGCGATGGCGGTGATGGTGGGCGAGTCCCGCCTTCTCCAGTAAGGCCATGCCGGTCAGCGCCATGCGCATCGGCCCGTCGAACATGACTTCCCCACCTGTTCCAAGGACAACGCAACGACTGCCGAGTTCCGCCGCCAGCGACAGACTGTGCGTGCTGGCGACGACGGTGCGATCGGAATGCACCAGGGTATCGACCAGCCAGCCAACGGTTGCCGGGTCCAGGTTGGCGCCGGGTTCGTCGAGCAGTAGCAGTTGCGGGTCGAGGGCCAGCAGCGCGGCCAGTGCCACCTTCTGTTTCTCTCCGCCAGAAAGGCTGAACGGCGCCTTGTCGAGCAGGTGGACGATGCGCAGTTCCCCGGCCCAGTGCGCAACCTTGTCCTCGACATCCGCGCGACCGAGTTTCTTCAGCGTGTAGGCGATCTCCTCGCGCACTGTCGGGTTGAACAGCATCGCCTCGGGATGCTGGAACAGCAGCACGCAATCGCCACGGAAGCGACGCGCGAATTCGCGTTGTTTCAATTGCGCCTGAGTCAGCGCCTCGCCGTTCCAGCGGACCTCGCCGCTAGCCGGAAACACCAGGCCGTTCATGAGTTTGAGCAGCGTGGACTTGCCGCAGCCGTTGGCACCGAGCAGCACCACCTTCTCACCGGGAGATATCTTCAGGGAGAGACGGGAGAGCACGGCCGGCCCATCGGGCCAGCCGAAGGAAACATCGGAAAGTTCAATCATCGAAAGCTCCACGGGAGCGCATCGCCAGAGCGGACTCTGTCGCGGCCGCCATCGTCTTGTCCATCAGCGCGATGCCTTGGGCTGCTGCGTGGTGGGTGCGGTCGATCAGCCGAGGCGGCGCGGGATTGCGGCTGGCGAAGGCCAGTGTGAAGTCATTGGCGATGCGCTCGAAAGCGCGCAACTGGCCGAGCGTCAGCGTCGCGACAAAAGTCAGTGATGGCGACACGCCACTGATGGCGGCGATCGGGTCGACGCGAGCCGCGAACCACATGCCGAGGAAGACCAGCAGCAGCACGCGCAGGTTCACCAGCAGCAGATAGCCGGGATTGAAGTCGCCTCGCCAGAGCGCGACGGCGGCATAGCCGAGGCTGACGGTGAGGTTGAAGGCGAGGATGGCGATGAGTGTCCGGCGCAGGAGTTTCCAGCGTCCGCGACCGGCGGCGGCAACGGCGACGGCGAGCGCCGCGGTGAGCAGGGCGGGTTCATGGACGAAGGTCGCCGCCACGACGGCGAGCAGATAGGCGACCAGCCACGCGCGGGGACTTATGCACACCACTTTCGCGACTTCGCGTAGCGCCAGATCAGCACCGTCAGCACCGCCTCGCCGACGCCGATGGCGAGGTGCGGAATCAGCACGGCCGGCAGCGTGATCTCCAGCCCGAAGGGGAAGAACAGCGGAGTGCCGTCGGGCTGGTGGGCGATCAATGGCTGAATGCCCAGCACCAGCGCGACGACGAGGCCGGGCAGCACCACCGAAATCCAGGCAGCGATGGAGATGGCGGCGGTTTCGTTGACGCGCAACAGCAGTGTCTTCGTTGCGACCGCCGCGGCCGCTCCGACCAGACCCATCGCCAGCGCGTTGATCGGCAGCGCCGTGATGCCGCCGGCGCCGAGCAGCAGCGCCTGCAGCAGGAGGGCCAGCGAATAGGACAGGAAAGCCAGGCGCATGCCGAAGATCATTGCCAGTAGCGCCACGCCGAGCATGTGCCCCGAAGTGCCGCCGGGTACCGGCACCATCACCAGGCCGAGACCGTAGGCCAGCGCGGTCAGCATGGCCAGGCGTGGCACCGTCGTTTCGTCGAGCCGCTCGCGCAGGCCGCGCGCGGCCCATGCCCAGGCGCCCGCTGCCATCGCGTAGGCGGGCAGGTAGGTTTGCGGCGAGAGGAAGCCGTCGGGGATATGCATCAGAAGAGCACGGAGCCCGAGATGATCAGGCGGTACTCCTCCTTACCTTCGGCGCCCTGTTGCTGGCTGCTCTCGTTCAGCTTCGTCCATGCCGCTTTTTTCACGCCGATGGCTAAACTCATGTTGTCCTTGTACATGCGCAGGCCCGGCAGCAGGTAGATGAGCTTGCCGCCCGTTGCCTCGGTGCCGTCGCCATTCTCGACGTCGCGGCCGAGCGCCAGGTATTGCGCTTCGAGCACGCCGTCGACGCGGAAACGACTGTCCGGGTTCGAGTGCAGGCGCCAGGCCAGACTACCGTTCAGGCGATTCTCGGCGCCGAACTTCACCTTGTTGCCGTCGTCGTACTGGTATTCCTGGAAGCGGATGATCGAGGCTTCCATGTTGAAGGTCAGGTCGCGGCTCAACTGCTTGGTGGCCGTGAGGCCGAGCGAGTACGAAGGCTTGCCGAAGCCGAGCGACATGCCCGGATCGATGCTGCCACCCGAGAGACGGTGGTTGGCCTTGCCAGTTGGCAAAGTGCCGCCGCCGAATACCGTGAAGTGCCAGTCCTCCATGTCGTCCAGGCTCTCATTGGCGGTGACCAGTTTCAGGCCATCGTCGTACTTGAAGCCGACTTGGCCCATCACCGATATGTCAGCCCAACCCTTGCTCTTGAAGCCGCCCGGTTCGTCCTTCTTGAGGTTGTACGGCGCGAACAGGTAAGCCGAGAACCAGGGCGTGAAGCCGTGGCCGAGTCCGACCATCCAGAACTGGCTGACCTTGGCTTCCGGATTGGACGGATCGGAGTCATAGGTCTTGAACGGCGCATGATCGAGCTTGGCATAGAGCAGAGTCTTGCCTTCCGGCAGGACGGCGGAACTGCCGGATTCAACCGGGGCGCCCGGCCCTTCCAGTGCTGCCGCGCCAACGCCGGCGACGCCATGGTGGGCCTGGGCGGAAAGCGCTCCTGCGCAAACGATGCCAAGGACGCAAAGTTCGCGAAGTTTCATTTCGTCATTCTCCCGAGAAACAGTTGATAGGCGCCGAAAGCTGCGAGGATGAGTCCGAGACCGAGCAGGGCCAGCGTTGTCCGGCTCGGACCGGACTCGGCAGCAGCCGTGTTGCCCAGTACGGCGGGCGACTCGAAGCGCATGTCCACGCCGTGGCCGTCGGAAGAGAAGGCCTTCAGCCGCCACTGCTTCGTGTCGCCGGGCAGGAACACGACGTGGCCGGCGGCGTCGGTGTTGCCGACCTGCACCGGCACTTCCTTGCCGTCCGGGTAGAGCTCGTACTTCTCGTAGGCGAAGGGGCTGCCGTCGGCGTAAGTGAGCGCGACCGAAACCGCGCCGGTGGCAACGATGTCGTGGTGGACCGCGTGGGCGGCGGCAGCACCCGACCAGAGCGCGAGCACGAATACCAGGACTCTCATTTCGCGATCTCGAATTGCAGGATGGTGCTCCTGATCACCACATCGGCCTTGCCGTCGGCGAGCGGCGCTTCGACGCTGGCGGCGATCAACTGCATGCCGCCCTGGCGCAGACGGATGGCGATGCGGCCATCCGCGCTGGGGGCGCCGCGCGTTTCGCCGCCATAGGCGACCGGTACGTCGGCTTTGGGCTTGCCGACGTCGGTGACCAGCACCACCAGCTTGTCGCCTGCCTTCAGCGCGAGCGGATCGACGGTCGGCGTGATCTCCAGCCCGTCGGAAAGGGGTCGGTCGGCACCCGGGGTCCAGCGGTCCATGCGTTTCACGGACTCTTCGGAGAACCAGCTCTTGACCACCCCGGCGATACCCGTCTTCGGCGTGTTCTTCGTTTCCCAGGGCGTCTTGGTCCAGTAGCCCGAAGAGGCGGCGACGCGGAGCGCGGCACAGTCAGTCGTGGTGGTACGCCAGGGCGCGGTCTTTGCGGGCGGCAGCGCCTTGTTGCGGCCGGAAGCCTCCAGGCAGGCTGCGTCCTTGACGAAGTTCGCGTCATAGGCAATCGTCTCGGCACCGCCGTGGGCCGAATACTTGTGGCCTTGGTAGAGCGTGATACCGCCGGCTTCGCGTTCCAGCCAGAGATCGTGGGCGCAAACCGGCCCGCCGACGAGCATGGTCAACAAGGCGAGGGTGCGTCGCATGGCAACTCCGTAAGAGGAAATAGCCAAGTCAGCATATCATACGAAGCTACATTTAGTTCACACTCATTGATGAGAGATAATCCGACCATGACTTTCGATCCGGGTCGGGTAACGCTTTCCCTGGCGATAGGCGACGGCGTGGTTCGCTGCGTCGGCGTTGCCTGTGAGCGGCCCGATGTGGCGCGCCTGCTGCGAGGAAAGCCCGCCGAGCAGGCAGTGTTGCTGTTACCCCTGATTTATTCGCTGTGCGGCAAGGCGCAGGGTATTGCCGCACGGGCGGCGCTGGCGGCAGCGCGCGGCAACGCCGTCGAGGCGCATGTCGACGACGAGGTACAGTCAGAGGCGGCGCGCGAGCACGCGTGGAAACTGTTCGTTGATTGGCCGCGACAATTCCGGTTGGCGCTCGATGAAACATTCTTCGTGCAATCGGTGCGCGCACCGTCATCGGAACGCTCTGGTCTGGCGAGACTGCTGATGGCGCACCCTCTGCCCGCGGCGCTGGCAGGAGCCCTCGCTGATACGGAGATCGATCAGTTGTTGCGCGGGCGGATTGCTGGTCGGGCGGCGGCGCTGGCGGACTGGCTGATGGGCCGGCCACAGTTGCTTGGCACCGTGACGGCGATGTCGCCTTCAGCCGGTGTTGGCATCGCGACGGCGGAAACGGCGCGTGGCACGCTGAAGCATCGGCTGACGCTGGATGGTGACGAGGTCGCCGACTACGCCGTCATCGCGCCGACCGACGTGCATTTCGCCCCCGGTGGCGATGTCGCCAACTGGCTTCAACGGTTGAACGGAATGAGCAAGGCAAACGCCGAACAGCAGGCACTGCACCTGGCGCTGGCATTCGACCCCTGCGTGCCCTGGTCCTGCGAGTTCTCCTGAACTGACGGGTGACCGACGGTGGTCAGGCAAGTTGGTTCGGTTCGAGGAGATGCTCGATGGTGGCGATCTTGTCCTTGAGCTGCAGTTTGCGTTTTTTCATCCGCCGCAAGAGCAATTCATCGTGTGGCGGCGCGGCCTCAAGCCGCTCGATGGCTTCGTCAAGATCGCGGTGCTCGATCCGCAACTCCTGGAGTTGCGCGCGCAGTGTTTCGGGTTCGTCATTGGCGGGTTGCATGGCTCGACTATGGTAGCGTTTGTCGGCGTCGAGGGGAAGCCTGCTTGCGCGAGTCCGATCGGCCATAAACCGCCAGGGCCGCGCCCATTTCCGTACACACCGCTGCCCGCAGCGTGCTCGGCGCCACGACTTCCACGCCAGCGCCGTGGCGCAGAATGTCCATGATCAGTTCGGTCGGGTTCGAGTAAGGAATTTCTAGGTGAAGATAGCCGGCCGCGTCGGTCGAGGTTCTTTGTAGCGGATGCCACTGTTCTGACGCAACCCAGCGTGCGCGCTCGGGCGTAAAGCGCAGCCTTGCCCAAGTCACGGTCGCGCCCGGGAAAATGCCATAGCCGGCACCAAGCACCCCGTCGAGACGCTTTGCCCCGACCTCCCTTGCCTTGCGTTCGACTGGTTCTGCGTGGCGAATGGCGTCGACGCCGAAACTGCGGATCTCGGCGCGCAGGTGGCACCAGGCGTCGAGATACCAGTTGTCGCGATAGAACACCAGCCGCTGCGGCGAGACCTCGCGCTCGGTCTCTTCGTTGCGGCCGCGGTTCCAGTGGCGGATGAACAGACGGCGACGCTTGAGCAGGGCCGTGGCGATCAGTTCGAAGTACTCGAGGTCGGCATGGCGTTTGGCGGCATGGACGATGCGGATGCGCCGTGCGACTTCGTCCGGGGCATTGTCCCGGCTGCCGAGCAGGCTCTGCAGCCGGGTCTGCAGGGGCGCGATCTGCGGCCCAAGCAGCCCGGGCTGCACTTCTGCGAGCAGGTGCTGCATCATCAGCAGCGCGTGGATTTCCGAGGCATTGAACCATAGTCCGGGCAGTTGGAAGGCCGGGCCGCCGGACGGTGATTCGAAGCGATAGCCTCCAGTCTCGCGATCATAGACGATGGGTGCGTTGAGTCGGTCGCGGAGATACTGGAAATCGCGCTTCAGCGTTGCGCGGGAGACTTCCAGCACCGACTGAATTTCCTCGAAGGTCGCAATGCGACGATCATGGAGCAGTTGTTCGATGCGATAGAAACGCTCGCTACGATCCATCGCTCATTCGATGCGGCAGACATCGGCAAAATCAAACCGCGGGCTCCGCGGAAAAAGCTTGTTCGGATCGCCACGCCCTAGCGCGACAAGCATGAAGGACTTGATCGGCGTTCCGGCGAAAAACGCCTGGTCGGCAATCTCCGGCTGGAAACCGGACATCGGCCCGCAATCAAGCCCCAGGGCGCGCGCGGCCAGAATGAGATAGCCTGCCTGCAGGGAGGCATTGAGTCTGGCCGATTCTTCGATGAGGGGTTGTTTGCCAACGAACCATGATCGCGCGTCGACGTGTGGAAACAGGCGCGGCAGATGGTCGTGAAAGCTCATGTCGCGGCCGAGCAGGGCGACGACCGGCGCGGCCATGGCCTTGGCCACGTTGCCCGGCGCCAGGGCGGGACGCAGCCGCTCCTTGGCCTCGGCGCCGCGCAGGAAGACGATGCGCAGCGGGGACGAGTTGGCGGCAGTTGGCCCCCACTTGAAAAGCTCGTGCAAATGGGTCAGCGTTCCGTCGTCGACCGGTTCGTCGATGAAACCGTTGTGACTGCGGGCACTATGGAACAATTGGTCGAGCGCGGCATCGGGCAGGCGCGATGGCATGGTGTGTCTCCTTGGGGCGGATGGGAACGTGCGCGATTCTAAGGGCTTCACGGCGCGATAATATTGCCAACTTCCAGGTCCCTAGGTGTCGCTGCCGCGTGGCCTGTCAATCTGGAGACGCTTGATGTCCGACAACACCCTGAAGAACGCCCTGATCGTACTTGTTCTGCTGCTCCTTCTAGTCTTCGTTTGGCAGCCGCTCTCCCGTCTGTTCAACGCCGCGCCGATCACCAATGATTTCGTGCTCGACACAGTGAATGGTGTGCTGGACAGCAGGAACCTTCGGGGCAATGTCCTCGCGATTTCTTTTGCCTATGCTCATTGCGAGGATGAATGTTCCGACCGGCTGGCTCGCCTCGCGGCCGGCCTGCGCTTGCTGTCTACGCGAGATCGGTCCTTGGTGCGAGTGATCGTTGTCTCGGTCGACCCTGACCGCGATACGCCCGCCAGCATGGCCGACTATGTGAAACGCTTCCAGGCCGAAATGATCGGCGCCGCCGCCAAGCCTGAAGACCTCAAGAGCTTTGCGGAAAGCTTTGCCGCAACCTATCGGAAGATGCCGGTGGCTCCCGATGGCACCTACCAAGTTGACCATAACCGTCCGATTTATCTGGTGAGCGCGGCCGGACACTTCGTTTCCGCGCTCAATGAGAGCCTTACTCCCGAGGAGATCGCCCAAGCCCTGCGTGCCAAGCTGCCGGCGCTGCTACCGCCGAGCTAGCAGCCGCGGGTTTCAGGGTTTCTGGAACCAGTTGCCGGCGCCGTCCTGCATCCACCAGCCCGTCTTGAATTGCTCCTGCCAGCGTTTCAGCAGGGCCGCCCGGATTTCCGGTAGTCGAGCGTTCCCGCCTTGGTTGTAGGCGATGGCATAGACCAGCGCCTGACGATCGTTGTTGTCCTGGTCGATCAGCTTTTCGGCGATCTGGCGCTGCACCAGCGTCAACTGCTTGCCCGTATCGCGCTTCTGCAACATTCCGTCATTGCCCAGCCCGATGATGCCGGCATCGTACATTCTGACCAGCCGCGAGTAACGCTGGGTCATTGAATGCTTGATGACGATGACGGGGGGCGTGCCGATATCGATGTTGATGGGTTCCGCCCAGGCGGCTGGCAAGGGAAGAACCAGCAGGGCGAAGAGCAGGGCGGCGATTTTCTTCATCATCGGTTAATTTTATCATGGGGCTTCGCCCTTATACTTTGCCGCTCACCATGCGCGTCGCCGTATTGGCCTGGCAAGAATATGATCGACATTGCTTCCGACTCCTCGCGAAAACTGGCGCGCGCCTGGCTGTGGCTAGGCTTGATGGCGTTGATTGGTTCCGGCTTGCTGGCCATATTGCTGGTGTTTTCGCGTACTCCCGGCATCCAGGATGTCTTTCCGCTCAAGGATTTCTTCCGCGCTGCGCTGGTCGTGCACGTCGATCTTTCCGTTGCCGTTTGGTTCATGGCTTTCGCGGCGGTCATTTGGAGTGCCGTCGGCAGTGGCGCCATGCCTTGGCTGGGGTGGAGTGGTCTGGCCATTGCCGCCATTGGAACCGTGGTGATGACCCTTTCACCTTTCTTTCCGGGCGCGCATCCACTCCTGAACAACTACATTCCCGTCCTGCAACAGCCGGTCTTCTACGCATCGCTGTGGCTCCTGGGCGCTGGCTTTTCGCTTACGGTGCTCAGGGCCTTGACGACCATTCGGTTGGATCACGCAGTGAAGACGGGCTGCTTCCTGGGCGCGGTCGCCGCCTTGCTCGCCATGGGCGCGTTCGGTTGGTCCTGGTGGACGATTCCGCGCATCGACGACGACAAGCTCTATCATGAGGTCCTGTTCTGGGGTGGTGGCCACACCTTGCAGTTTCAACATGCGCTCTTGATGATCGTCGCATGGTTCTGGATCGCTCTGGAGCGGGGGCGGCCGCCGCCCCTGTCGCGGCGCGCGCTGTCGGCATTGTTCTGGATCGCCGCCGTGCCACTGCTGGCCGTGCCCGCGATTTACCTGATGGTGCCGCCGGGATCGTTGCCGTACATGGAATTGTTTGCCAAGCTCATGGAATGGGGTCATCCCTACATGGGGCCGCTCATCCTGGTCGGCGTGATCACGCTATGGCAACTGCTGGGCACGGAGGGGCATCCGGCACGATCAGCTTTCCTGGCGTCGTTTGCGCTGTTTGCGGTCGGCGGTGTTCTGGGCTATATGATTCGTGGCGCCAACGTGGTCATCCCGGCGCATTACCATGGTTCCACCGTCGGCGTTACGCTCGCTTTCATGGGGCTTGCCTATGTCCTGCTCCCTCGACTCGGCTACGGCGAGCCCGCAGGTCGGATGGCCCGGTGGCAGGCCTATGTCTATGGCGGCGGCCAACTGATCCATGTCCTTGGCCTGGCATGGTCGGGAGGTTATGGCGTACAGCGCAAGGTGGCTGGTGCAGAGCAAATGCTGACGACCCTGCCGCAGAAGATCGGCATGGGCATGATGGGCTTGGGCGGGCTGATCGCCGTGATCGGCGGCATCATGTTCGTCCTTGTCTGTCTGAAGGCGATGTGGCCCCGTCGGGCATGAAGCGATGCTGGCTGGCGGCAGTGCTTCCGCTGGCCATCGCGATCGTTGCCTGGTCTTGGCTACCCGGCGGCGAGCACGGTGCGCCGCTTGCACCGCCGCCGATGGTTTCCCAGGCAGATATGGCTGCCCTGCACGCGCTCGTCGCGCATGACCTCGACGGCCGCCGCTACACGCTCGATCAGTGGCGCGGTACAGCGATGGTGCTGAACTTCTGGGCCACTTGGTGTGGACCTTGCCGCGAGGAAATGCCCATCCTCTCCGATTTGGCGGAACGCTATCGGGGTCGCGTGCAGTTTGTCGGAATCGCGGCCGACAACGCGGAAAAAGTCCGCGCGTTCGCGCGCGCGGTGCCGGTTTCCTATCCGCTGCTGGCGGGCGGCGAGGAAGTGATCCAACTTAGCCGCCCCTTGGGCAACCTCCCGCTCGCGGTGCCATTCACGATTATTCTCGACCGTGCGGGACGTCCTACGGCGGCAGGCCTCGGGCGAATTTCCCGGGCCGCGCTGGTCGAGGTGCTCGACCAGCTGTAGTCATCGCTTCCCTCCTTGGGTTGGAGCCCCATCGCCCGAGCCGATAGCGTAAAGGCATCGGAGAAGCACATGCCTTCTTCCGCACCCTGAGCCTTGAAGTGCGGAAACACCGCCTCGACCATGCGAACCGAGCCACAGGCATAGATTTCCTGTCCGGCCAGCGACGGGAAATCCCGCAATATGGCTTCGTGCACCAGGCCTGTGCGTCCCGTCCAGGCATCGGCGGGCTCCGGCTCCTGAAGTACCGGAGTGAACTTGAAGTTGGGATGTTCGCGCGCCCATTGCTCTGGTAGTTCGGGCATGTAGAGGTCGGCTCGCTTGCGGACACCCCAGTAGAGGTGGATTGGTCTCTTGAGCTTGCGATGGAAGGCGTCCTCGACCATGCTCTTGACCGGCGCGAAGCCAGTGGCGCCCGCCACGAAAATGATCGGGCGAGTCGATTCGCGCAGAGTGAAATCGCCCATCGGTCCCTCGAAGCGAATCTCGTCACCTTCCTTCATACCGTCGAAGACATGGGGGGTGAAGGCACCGCCCGGCATCAAGCGAAGCTGGAGTTCTATCTGACCGGCTTCATGCGGTGGATTGGCGAAGGAGAAGGGTCTCCGTTGGTCGTCACTCAAAATGACATTGATGTACTGGCCCGCCACGAAGTCGATGTTCTGCCCCTCCGGCAGCTTGAGGATCAGTCGCATGACATCGGCGGATAGCCGCTCCATCCTGGCAACGCGTGCGGTGTATTCGCGGATGTTCGATGTTGCGGCCCCTGGCTGGAATTCAACGATCGCATCGCCTGTCACCGTCGCACAACACATCAGCACCTTGCCTTGAGCCCGCTCATCGGCCGAAAGGGCGCTGGGCTGATAGAGTCCTGGATCAACATCGCCTTGCAGGACGGTGCACTTGCAGACACCGCAACCGCCATTGCGGCATTCATAAGGCAAGTCCACGCCTTGACGCAGGCCCGCGTCAAGCAGCGTCTCGCCGAAACGCGCCGCCACCGCCTTGTGGCCCGGATGGTAGGTGATGGTCGATTCCGCCTTGGCGGCGCCTCGGCGCTGTGGCGGTAGCCAGGGAACCAGGAACAACAGGATCGTCAGTCCTATCACTGCAAGCCAGAGTTTGATCGGGTCGATGACGTAGACCAACGATAGTACCGGCAGCTCGAACCAGTCGAATGCGATGTTGGTCGGCACGACCAGCATGTCGGCCTCACCGCCCTGGCTATGAATAGGCTTCAGCAGCGACAGCACTAGGAACATGAGCGTGACCGCCACCGCGATCGGACGGGGGGGATTGATATGGGCGCGGGGGACGCGTTGGACGTGCACCCACATGACGAAGACAACAACGAGCGGCAGGCCGATGTGTATGAAGGCCAGCAGCGTGAACAAGCGGCTATTGACGCTGTCCGGGTAAAGGAAATTGCGGATCACCGTACCGTTGAACAGAGGGATTGCGTCAAACCACTCGGCGGTGGCGATCACGACGAATTGGGCAAGCTTGTCCCAGACCAGCATGAACCCGTTGATGCCGGCGATGTACACCATCCAAATAAGCGCGACGCCGGTCATCCACGAGAACCAGCGAAAACCCCGGTAACGGTCATAGGCGAAGTGACGCAGCAGGTGCAGCATCATCGTCAGGATCATGCCGTCCGTGGCATAGCGGTGCACGCTGCGCATGATGCCGCCCGCCCACCACTGGTCGTGTGTGATGGCCTCAACGGACTCGTAGGCATCGTGTACCCCGGTGTCGGCGAAGATATACAGGTAAAGCCCCGTTGCGACCAGCAGCCAGAACTGCCAGAAGGTGATGGTGCCAAGATGATAGAAGGGGTTCAGCTTGTCGCCGAAGGCCACGTTGAAGAGATTTTCGGCACGCATGAAGAACCAGCGCACCATCTTTTGGAGAAATTTGATCATAGTCGTGATCCGCGCTCGAAATGGTTTCTCGGTGGGGGAGTGTTGTTATTGGAAGAACAGTCCACCCTTGTCCGGGTTGAAGTCGATCACAAGTACTTGTGCCGGCTTGAGCGTGACCTTTTCTTTCTTCACGAACTTGAAGCCAGGCTTGGCGATGTTATCGTTCATCTTGACCGATAAAAGGTGCTCGCCGGCCTTGACCTCGAATCGCTTGTAGACCGTTGCGATGCCATCCTTGGCAATGCCGGTCGGATGCATGACGGTATGCAGGGCGGGTTGACCGTCGATATCAAATTCTAGTGTGATATCGGAACGTTCGCGCGGACATTCCATGGGTGCCCGCATGTTGCGGGGCAGTTTTTCCAGTTCTTCCGGCGTGCGCTTGCGGCATTCACGATCGCCAAGATGGTTGATGGAAAGCTTGATCAACGCGGTGTCATCGGCAATCTGATGGTATGTCGGTGAAGTGGCAAAGTAACCAATGAAAGCGGCAAACGCGCCATACAAGATTATCTGGCCGACGATGGCGGTGGGTTTGATCATGATGATGCACTTCTCCGGTGGTAAGGAAGCGGCCGTTCGGCTGCTTGGGTTTCGAGTCGGATTCTGAACTGACGTAGTTCCTTGGCCAGAGTTGCGCTGTCATGACTTGATCCATGCACCAAGCATAGCCGGCCGACGGGTACGTTGTGGCGTAGACGAGGTTCCCTTTGGCGAGTGAGACGCTCCGCAGTCCATCGGTCGCCCAGACGATACTCGCAACCTCCCTCGCGGCAGCCGACAACCATGACACCGTCGGCGCCGCCGCGCAGTGCATATTCGACAAAGGACGGTGGCAGCATGCCGGCGCAGATCAGGCTCATTACGGCAGTATCGGTGCTTTCAACTGACTTGACGTTGGCACCGCAATCACAGCCGAAAACGACGATTCGGGTTGTTCCTTCGAGCCGACTGATTTTTTCCTCGAGACTTCGGCGCAGCACGCTAACTGGCAACTGCGGCATGTCGATTCCCGTAACCAGTGCCTCCTGGCTGCGGAAAGGGGTCGAGGACGGGCAGGAGCCCGCGCAAATACCACAACTGGCGCATAGGTCAGCGTCGACGATGGCGATCTTGTGGCCCGGTTTGTCGGGATGCGGCTCCATCGTAACTGCTGCGTAGGGGCAGTCGACGAGGCAACGGCTACAGCCATTGCAGTTCGGTGCATCGACGACCGCGACAGGCTTTGGTGCCGGATGAGGCAGCAGCGGCAAGATGAACAGCAAGATCGTCCCCCCGAGCAGCAATGTCCAGATGAATCCGGGCGAAGTGAAATCGGCAAGTGGGTGAATGAAGAGGATGAACCAGTCGAGTCGCAAGCCGGTGGCGACGATAGAAAGGTCGGCAGGCGCATCGCTGACGGCCGGCCTCGCCAGCGCCAGGACCAGTAACGCCACCAGTGTCCCCAGCGCCAATCGCCTCGCCGGAAAGTGATCGATCCGGCTGATGCGATGCACATGGGCCCACAGGCCGAGAATCAGTAGTAGCGGTACGCCGAGGTGGATGAATACCAACACCGTGAAGAACCGGTCACTAATTGCATCGGGGGTGAGAAAATTTCGGGCGGCCGGCGTGCTGAAGATGGGCAGCCAGTCGAGCAGTTCGGTTGAGGCTACCGCCGAGAACTGAGCGAGGCGGTCCCAAACGATCCAATAGCCGCCAATGCCGGAAAAGAACATGAGCCAGAGCAGTGGTACACCGGTAACCCAGGAGTACAGGCGGAAACCGTAATACCGGCCAAAGGCCCATTCGCGCACGAGGTGTAGCAAGGTGGTCAGGATGAAGGCATCCGAGGCGTAACGATGCAGGCTGCGCAGCACGCCACCCAGATACCATTGCTGGTTGGTGAGCCAATCGATGGACTCATAGACGCCGGCAATGCTGGTGTCGAGCACGGTATAGAGATACAGGCCGCTGCTTGTCACTATCCAGAGGAAGAAGAATGCCATCGCGCCTAGATGGCGCCATGGATTGTTATTGCCGTCGAAGATCCCGTCGAAGGTTTCCTCGGCATGCTGAAAAAGACTCTGTGTGCTCCTTCGCAGGGCGTCGTGAATGCTCAACTGGGAAATCGTCCGTTGAGTCGCCCCGACGGGACGACTATTAGAGATCGATGATATAGAGATCACGAGCCAGTTGAATTGACTGGCATCAACCGGACTTGGCCTTGCGGTGGCGACGATCCTGCCAAAAATACCAAGCGAGCCATGCGAGGAACGTCAATACTCCGGCGATCTCGAAATAGACGGCATAGTTGGTTCGGTATTTTCCAGTAAGAGGATCATAAACCGAGCAGAGGATGCGGAAACGTTCCAGCAGTT
>OEIV010000743.1_pt1 | contig 16661 bp, 14 predicted proteins | sample 1539231 | NCBI WGS metagenome assembly OEIV01 (sample SAMN03794762, study PRJEB22550) | activated sludge metagenome | feature: wastewater treatment plant; material: activated sludge; isolation source: Wastewater treatment plant of a petroleum refinery complex | place: Argentina: Buenos Aires ...
CGGGCCTTTCTTCTTTGACGAACGCTCGAGGCTGACTCGTCACAGGCTCACGCCTGCGACCGGCATGCGACGGAGAGATCGTAGGGATCGACCGACGCCAGCCGGCGCCGATGCGTCCCGATTACTTGCAAGGCCGCGCTTCGATATCGCAGGCCCAGCCCGAACCCGACTGCGTGCACGAGGCGGACTTGTTCGCCGCCTTGTTCCAGCTCGCCCAGTCCGTGCCGTATTCGAATGTGGTGAAGCTCGACCAGGATGCCACCGCGTCCTTCATGGCGGCGACCTTGCTCGGCATGCCAGCACTGGTGCCGCTGTGGAAATGCCCGTCCATGCAGAGCTTGCGGCCTTCGCGCTTCAAGGTGTGAATGGCGCCGGCGAGACCGTTATCGTCCGCCCGCGCGGCGGGGGCTACGAGCGTTGCAACGGCAATGCAGAGAACAAAGGGCAGATTCCACTTCATGGCTTTTGGCCTTCCACAATTCGTTGAAGCGATTGTGCGTGGGACGCTGCCAGATTCCTCGTTCAGTTTCGACGGACAGTAATCGTCTCGGCGAAGAAATGCCGCGACCGCTGCGAACAGAACACAGACATCGATGGCAGCGAGCGTTCGAGTTGCTCAACCATTGTTCACCGCGGGATATCGTAAGCCGCCGGGGGCTGGTGCCAACATTCGGGGTTGAGATGACGGCAGCAGCGCTTGCTACACCCCGACGGCTTGTCGCGGCGACCCCGGTCCCGACGCCACCCGGCTCGCGACGCGCCCAAATTCCGACTGCATCAATAGGGTTTCATTGGTCGACGCGGACGCACTCGACGGCCGAGTCGATCAAAGCAGCGGCTCGGCCTCGATGCGGGCGCCATCCACCACCAGTGCCTTGATCGCTGCCTCGCCGGAGCCCGCGACGGCGAGATCCACTTTCACCCGTCCAGGCCGGATTTCCTGTTCGATCTCTTTGCCCGTCCCCTCCGGCACGAAAAAGCTTTCGATGCCGTAGCTCATCAGCACGAAGCTCTCGGCGCCGACGTCGGGCGGCACATAGCGAACGTGCCCGGCCAATACGATCTCGTCATCCGCCACCTTCCCGGGCATGGCATTCGAAACGGCCACCGCCTTCCATGTTCCGGCCTCGTGCTTCATGCGCACGTAATGGCGATTGCCGTTGGTCGGCATCGGGTTGAACAGCGCCGCCGGCAGCCGCGAGATGTCATAGGACAGGATGACGTAATCACCGCGGAACAGACTGCGCGGGTCGACCGGTCGCACATCGAGCGTGATGTGGCGCCCCGAAGCCAGCAGCGATTCGCGATCGGCCACCATGTAGACGAGCACCAGCGCTTGAACGGCAGCGACCAGAGCGACCAGCGCGGTACGCCATTTCGCGAGGGCGGCGTGGATCACCGGGAGCGGGCCACCGGTGATCGGACTCGACGGGGCAGCGCTCAGGTCAGCTTCTCTCATGGCACCGCTCCCTGCCGAAGTTCCTCCGCCCGGTGCAGTCGCCAAGCGAGCCCGGCCAGCGCGATCACGATGAGGCCCGCCACCAGGAAGAACACTGACGAGCCGAGCAGCGTGCCGACGGTGTTGAAATAGAGCGAGAGGATCTCGGCGGAGAACCCCGTGTAGCCGAGCCAGACGATGGCCCGGAGACCCGCCCGGACCCCGTATACGATGCCACCGAGCAGCAGGCCCATCGTCACCGCGGCGAGCAGAACCAACTCGGGCAGGGCCGGATTCTCGATGAACTGCATGGCGAAGGAGCCCGCGAACGCCGCCACCATGGCGTAGCCAAGCGCCGGCGGCGCAACTGCCCGCACGTCGGCGCCAAAAAGGTTCGCATCGGGTGCCTTCTCGAGCGCCGCGACCAGGGCCGCCGACGCCGCCAGCCCAATCAACGCCCCCAGCCAGTGCAGATGCCCATGGTTCTCGATATAGCCGAGCCATACGATCCACGCCGCCGCAAGAGCACCGACGACGTGCAGGCCGGGCCGCCAGCGCTCGGCGAGGAACATGGCGCCGATCCCCGCCAGCGGCAGCAGAAACGGCAGGTGCGCCCGGTTGGCCAGCACGGGTTCCCATCCCCACCACAGAGCAAACACCAAGGCCGACGCGACCAGTGCCGGGTTTGACCGCAGCAGGACGCCCGCGCCAAGGCCGCCCAAGGCCCACACCAGAACCGCGAACGGCGGACGGCCGTCGATGTGATACATCTGCGCGATCAGCATGATACCGGCGCCGAACACGGCGACGCCAAGTAGCACGGCGGCATGCGCGAACGCGTCCATGCGTCGCTCGAACAACAGCGCAGCGGCAGCGTAGGATCCGAGCAGTCCGGCGAAAATGATCGAGAGGCGGAGCAACCGGCTCATCTCCTGCCAGTTGGCAGCGACGAAGCTCATGGCCGCGAAACCGAGCAGGACAGCGCCCAGGATGCCGAGGATTCCAGCGAGGCCGGGACCGCGGCGGCGGCCCACGAGCTCGGCGAAAATCTGCTGCTCGCCGTCCGGCGTCACCCACCCTGCTTCACGCCATCGGGCGAGATCACGCGAAAGTTGGCCTTGCCCGATCCACATGCTGCCTCACCACGAACTGAACGGCGCTCGCTTATTCTGATCGATGTTCAGAGTCAACCGCCTCGGTATTCGATATCGCCGTTCTGAGGTTTCACAATGGCTGCGAACCCGCGCCGCCGAAAGTCAACGGGCAAACGGGCAACGTGCGAGCAGCCCGGGTTCCGTCGATGAACTCGGAGGCTTCGCGGCCCTTCGTGAACGCTATATCTCGACGACGCGCCGCAGCGTCACGCGGACGACGGCCACGCGCCAGCCTGGCCCGAGAGACGGTTCACCTCAGTGGGTGGAGGCGGGGAGACTGGCGAGGTCGGAGATGTACCACTTGTCGGTCTCGACGATCGCCGGGTTCTCGCCGTTGGCGTAGATCCAGCTATCGACGGCGAAGCGCTTACCGCCCTCGTTCTCCTTGATAACCGCCGTCCAGTGCGTCCAGCCGGAAACGCCGCGCCAGAGCTGGTCCTTGGCGAACGGGGTGCCGACAGAGTGGTGCTTTATCAGGCCGTTCTTCTCGAGCACGAGCAGATACGAGGTGGTGTTCGTCGCCTCGTCCACGCAATCCTGCTGAGTCGGATCGCCGGATGCGGCGAAATCCATACCCTCGCGGTCCTTATCGGTGCCGATTTCCTTGCCGACGCGCGTTTCGATCCAGCCGATCGCGTAGGCGATCGCGCGGCGCTCCTCCGCGGCACTCTGATCCTTGGCGTTCTTCTTCATCACCGCGCGGATCTCGTTGATGTCGGCGTCGGTGAAACGGAAGCGCGTCTGCTTCTTGCAACCGTAGGCGCTGCAAACGTGGACGACGTTGCCCTCGGGCTTGGTGACGGCGAAGTCGTCGTAATGACCGAGCGTCGGGCCGTTGCGCTCATGCGTGCAGGCACCGAGGATCGCGGTCGCGGCAATAACGGCAGTCGTGGCGATATGCCGGATCGTCACGTTTTTTCCTCGCGTCTTCTGCTTCGACCTGCAATGAACGCGGAGCAGCCGCCCCAAACCACAACGATCCGAAAGCGATTAGCACCTCCGGCGGCGACCGCCAAGCAGCACCATCGCGCAGACCGCGCTGATCAACCAGTGTTGGACATTTGACGCTTGCCGCCGTTCCAAGGCTTCGACGGCGGCCCGCCTTCAGAGACGAAAGCAACACTGGAATCATACGTTTGCCAGGGTTCTTTTGGGCCCTGGCATTGGCCCTGATCGCGGCCGGGGCGGCATGCGGAAATTGATCGGGGACACGAGCGCCGTCGCATTTCCAGAACCTACCGCAACAAATGAGCAACACGTTGAGCACACCCCTACCCGTCCACGTCATCGGCGGCGGCCTCGCCGGCTCCGAAGCCGCTTGGCAGATCGCCTCCGCGGGCGTTCCCGTCGTGCTGCACGAGATGCGCCCCGTGCGCGCTACCGACGCCCACAAGACGGACGGTCTCGCCGAACTCGTGTGCTCCAACTCGTTCCGCTCCGACGAATGGCAGACGAATGCCGTCGGCCTGCTGCACGAGGAGATGCGCCGCGCCGGCTCGCTCATCATGAGCGCGGGGGATCGCCACAAGCTGCCTGCCGGCGGCGCTCTCGCCGTTGATCGCGACGCCTTTTCGACCGAAGTGACGGCGCGGCTCGCGAGCCACCCGTTGGTCACCATCGCCCGCGAGGAAATCGCCGGGCTGCCGCCGCCCGACTGGTCGAGCGTCATCGTCGCCACCGGCCCGCTCACGTCGCCAGCGCTGACGGAGGCCATCCTGAAGCTGACGGGCGAAACCTCGCTCGCGTTCTTCGATGCCATCGCGCCGATCGTCCATTTCGATTCGATCGATCTCGACGTCGCCTGGAAGCAATCACGCTACGACAAGGCGGGACCGGGCGGCACCGGCGCCGACTATCTCAACTGCCCGATGACGAAGGAGGTCTACGAGGCGTTCGTCGATGCGCTGCTGGCCGGCGATAAGACCGAGTTCAAGGAATGGGAGGCGACCACCCCCTACTTCGACGGCTGCCTTCCGGTCGAGGTGATGGCCGAGCGTGGCCGCGAAACATTGCGCTTCGGGCCGATGAAACCTGTCGGCCTCGCCGATCCGCGAAAACCTGGAGAGCGCCCTTACGCCGTCGTCCAGCTCCGCCAGGACAACGCACTCGCAACGCTCTGGAACATGGTCGGCTTCCAGACCAAGCTCAAATACGCCGAGCAGGTTCGCGTGTTCCGCATGATCCCGGGCTTGGAGAATGCCGAATTCGCGAGGCTCGGCGGACTGCATCGCAATACGTTTCTCAACTCGCCCGTCGTCCTCGATGCACTCATGCGCCTCAAGGCCGATCCGCGCCTGCGTTTTGCCGGCCAGATCACCGGCGTCGAAGGCTATGTCGAGAGCGCGGCGATGGGGCTCGTCACGGGGCGCCTCGCCGCCGCCGAACGTCTCGGCCTTTCACCAGTTCTCCCGCCGCCGACGACCGCACTCGGCGCACTCGTCAACCACATCACGGGCGGCCACATCGTCACCGACGTCGATGACGACGGCGATGCAGCGGCATCCGATCCCTCCAAGGCGGATTCGATGTCGGGCAAGCGCCGCTCGTTCCAGCCGATGAACATCAACTACGGACTGCTGCCACCGCTCGACGCGCCGAGCCACGATGCGTCAGGCAAGAAGGTGAAGGGCAAGGAGCGCGGCTTCGCCAAGAAGCGTCTGATGTCGGAGCGCGCGCTGCGCGATGTCTCAGACTGGCTCGCAGCCAACGAATTGAAGGCCGCCGCCGAATAGTATCTCGCGGGGCTTCCGCTGTTGTGGAAGCGCCAAGCGCATCGATTTCAACCGATCGCATTCACGCGCGTCACTTGCACATGCGCCCAACCATCGGCGCCTTTGGCACGTTCTCGCAGCGGTAGCGCGCAGGCAGTGGGCAGCGCGCGAACTCTGCCGGCGTGCCGCGCGCCCAAATCGTGAAGCGGTGCGAACAGGCGTGAATGAAATCGTACGCCGCGACGCAGGCGACGGCGCCGGGCGCGCCGATCCGTGTTGCGTCCGTCAACTGCTGCCATGCCTCGAACTCGGTCGCGCTCCAGGCCGTGTAGACGACGCCCTCCTCGCGAGTGAGAGCGTCCGTGCCCAACTCGAATACCGCACTCGGTTCCTTGAAACCCGCGATGCGCACATCGCCCGGTTTACATGCCTTGAGCGTATCGACGGCGGCGCGCACCTCGCTCGCCACCCAAACAGGCTTCAATCCGGCAAACGTCACCGGCACCGTCAGGTTGTTGAACGCGACGCCGAGAACGACGAGCCCCAGCGCCGCGCCGAGCCGCCTGCCGGAGAGCATGGCCGATGTCGTGAACACCGCCGCGGCGAGCACGGCGACGCCGAGCCCGATCGCGACGGGCGACACCATCTGTTTCAGGAGAAAAGGCAACGCCCAGAGTGCAGCGACAAGCCCCGCCACCAACGCCAGCCAGCCATAGGTGCCAAGCCGAAACCAACGCTTCTCGTGTGCGCCGCTCTCGGCCCCGCGCACGATCCATATCGCGAACAACAGCGCCATCGGGGGCAGCATCGCCTGCACCATGTAGAGTGGTGTCTTCCTGGTCAGCACCTCGAGAAAGACGAGATAGGGCAGCCCCCACGCGATGAGGAAGCGTACCGGGCGCGAAGCTCGCTCACGCCACGCCGTAACCGCCGCCGGAGCGAGCAACAGCCCCGCGGGAAAGAGACCGAGCAATAGAAAGACAATGAATAGGCCCAGAGCGACGCGCCACTTCATCTCCTGCGGCCCGAGGAGAAGGTGCCAGCCCTCGTTCTTCCATTGCACGATGGCCGCGTCGAGCGTGCCGCCGAGCCAGAGTGCGAGCGGCCACATCGCAGCGATGGCGAGCATCAGCGGAATGCCGGCGAGTGGACGCAGTCGAAGCAGCCATCCGGCCCTGCCGCGGTCCCATGCGACGAGCGCCGCCGCCGTAAGCGCAGCAATCAACGGCACGGTGAGCACGTTGACCAGCATGCCCGCGCCGAGCGCGATCCAGAAGGCGAGTGCCGTACCAAACATCGGCTCCGCGCCGTCGTCCGCAGCATAGATCCGCGCCATCGCCAGCATCGCCGCGCACGTCGCTGCCAGCATCATCGCTTCCGGCATCGCCAGCGTCGCCTGCACGGTGACGACGAGCATCGTCGCCAGCAGGCCGGCACCGATCACCGCGATACGCGGGTTCAATATGTGGCGAGCCCCGAGGTAGGTGAACAGGACCGCGAGCCACGTTCCGATGAGCGACGGGATTCGATAACCGCGGATCTGATCGACCGCGCCGGTCACTCGCGCCGTGGCGGCTTGCAGCCAAAGCACCGGCAGCGGCTTCTCGAATTTTGGTTCGGTCTGAAAGCTCGGCGAGGTCGCGTTTCCGCTCTCGATGATCTGCTTGGCCGTCTGCGCATAGATCACTTCGGTGCGATCGAGCGGCGGCAGGAGCAGAAGCCCCGGCAGATGCAGCGCCAGCACCAGCAGCGTCAACGCCAGAACCGCGTTGCGCGGCACCTGTGTCAACCGCTCGAGCGCGATGGCGGACGAGGCCTCGGCCTGTTCGACGAAGCGCTCCATCGCGCTCTGCAAAGTCGGTCGTCGAGCCGCCATGCGCTCCCCACCTGCTGACCGGCATGCTCCCCCCGAGCGCCGCCGCACGAGTTGTAAGGACCGTCCGCGACAACTCCAAATGGCTTTTGCATTTGCCCCTTATTGGCATGCCAGAAGAGTCCACAAGCCGCCGCAACTTGTATCTAGGTCGCAGTTGACCTTCGTGCGGCAGCGCAGCATGCTGGCGCCAATGATCTAACGCAGTGCGCGGGAGAGACTGGCCGTTCGTTCGCGAGCGGCCGGCGCCGAAGGAGCAACCGCCCCGGAAACTCTCAGGCAGAAGGACCGCGCACCACACGACACTCTGGAAAGCAGACGGGCGATCGCCGCCCGCCTCACCCAAGGGGACAAGACACGGGCGAAGCGCCGCAAAGGCCGCACGCACGGGTCCAATCTCTCAGGTTCCGCGACAGAGGGGGCTCGATGCTGCGCTCGCAGATCCGCAAGCGCGCGAGCCGAGGAGCCTGAGAATGAGTACGCCCCTGTCCGACAGCGGTTCTCCCTTGCTGCGCACGCCACTTTACGAGCAGCACCTTGCGCTCGGCGCAAAAATGGTGCCGTTCGCCGGCTACGAGATGCCGGTGCAGTATCCCATGGGCGTGCTGAAGGAGCACTTGTGGACGCGCGAGAGCGCGGGGCTGTTCGACGTCTCGCACATGGGGCAGGCGTATATCGTCTCGGCCGACAAGAAGCACGAGACGACCGCCGCGTTCCTCGAGCGTCTCGTGCCTGCCGCGCTGCTCGAGCTCGAGCCCGGGCAACAGCGCTACACGCAGCTTCTCAACGACGACGGCGGCATCATCGACGACCTGATGGTGGCGCGCCATACCTCCGATCTTCACAAGGGCGTTCTGCTGCTCGTCGTCAACGCCTCGCGCAAGGAGATCGACTACGCGCGGATCGCCGACGCCGCCGACGAATACAAATCCATTCGCCTCGTGCCCAACCGTCAATACGCCCTCCTCGCGCTCCAGGGCCCGAAGGCCGCAGCCACGCTCGCCGCGCTCGCGCCCGAGGCCGCGAACCTCGCCTTCATGTACGGCGCGCGCATGAACATCGGCGGCATCACCGCGCACGTCACACGATCGGGCTACACCGGAGAGGACGGCTACGAGATCTCGGTGCTTGCGCGCGATGTCGCGGCGCTCTGGTCGATGCTGCTCGCCGACGATCGCGTGCGGCCGATCGGCCTCGGCGCGCGCGACTCGCTGCGGCTCGAAGCCGGACTGTCGCTCTACGGGCACGAGCTCGACGAAACGATCTCTCCCGTGGAAGCCGGCCTTACGTGGAGCATCCAGAAGCGGCGGCGCAAGGATGGCGGATATCCTGGCGCACAGCGCCTTGCGCAGGAGCTTCGCGAAGGGCCCGCCCGCGTGCGCGTCGGCATCAGGCCCGAAGGCAGGGCCCCGGCGCGCGACGGCACCGAGATTCTCTCGGCCGCGGGTGAGAGCATCGGCATCGTCACCTCGGGCGGCTTCGGCCCGTCCCTCAATGGTCCGATCGCGATGGGCTACGTATCGCCCACCCATTCAGAGCCCGGCACGCCGCTGCAGCTCGTGGTGCGCGGCAAGCCCCTGCCCGCGGTTGTCGCGCGCCTGCCGTTCGTACCGAACCGGTTCCACCGCAATCCGCGTCCCTAGATTCACCCCTTCTCAACCCCACAACGGACTCCCGCACTTGCCACGCGGCAAGGGCTAGCCAGCAAAGGAAATCGATCATGGCACTGGAGCGCTTCACCAAGGACCACGAGTACCTGCACATCGAAGGCGATGTGGCGACGGTCGGCATCACAACGCATGCGCAAGGCGCGCTCGGCGACATCGTCTTCGTCGAGCTTCCGGAGATCGGCCGCAAGGTGGCCGCGGGCGAAGCGATCGCGGTGGTCGAGAGCGTGAAAGCGGCGAGCGACGTGTTCGCGCCCGCGGCCGGTGAGGTCATCGCGGTGAACTCGGCACTTCCCGAACAGCCGGCCCTCATCAACGAGGATGCAGAAGGTGCCGCTTGGTTCTTCAAGTTGCGGCTTACGGACAGCACCGCGGCCGAAGCACTGCTCGACCGCGCCGCCTATGACGCATTCGTCGCGGAGACGGCGTGATGCGTTACCTGCCATTGACGGACACCGACCGCGCCGAGATGCGCGGAAAGATCGGCATCGGCACGATCGACGAGCTGTTCGCTGCCGTGCCCAGGGACAAGCTGCTCGATGCCCTGCCGCGCCTTCCCTTGACCAAGAGTGAGATGGAGGTCGAGCGCGAGTTGAGTGCGCTCGCCGGTATGAACCGCGTTGCCGGCTCACGCCCCTTCTTCGTCGGTGCCGGCGCTTATCGCCATCACGTGCCGGCGACGGTCGATCACCTGATCCAGCGCTCCGAATTTCTGACGAGCTACACGCCCTACCAGCCCGAGATCACGCAAGGCACGCTGCACGTCCTGTTCGAATTCCAGACGCAGGTGGCGAACCTGCTCGGAATGGATGTGGCGAACGCTTCGATGTACGACGGCTCGACCGCTACGGCCGAAGCCGTGCTGATGGCGCATCGTGTCACCCGCCGCAAGAAGGCGCTCGTCTCGGGCGGCCTGCATCCCCAATATCGCGACGTGGTGGCGACGCTCTCGCATCACGGCGGAACGCACATGACGGCACTTCCCGCCGACCCACGCGGCGAGGAGGACATCATCGCGGCGATCGATGGCGACACCTCGTGCGTCGTCGTGCAGTACCCGAGCTTCTACGGCAATATCCGCGATCTCTCCGGCATCGCCGCGGCCGCGCACGCCAAGGGCGCGCTGCTGATCGTCGCCGTCACCGAGGTCGTCGCTCTCGGCGCGATCAGGTCTCCAGGCGAGATGGGCGCCGACATCGTCGCGGCGGAAGGCCAGTCCATCGGCAACGGCCTGAACTTCGGAGGTCCTTACGTCGGCCTGTTCGCGTGCCGCCACAAGCACGTACGGCAGATGCCGGGCAGGTTGTGCGGCGAAACCGTCGACGCCGAAGGCAAGCGCGGGTTCGTGCTCACCTTGTCGACGCGCGAGCAGCACATCCGCCGCGAGAAGGCGACGAGTAACATCTGCACGAACTCCGGCCTCTGCGCGCTGGCGTTCTCGATCCACATGACGCTGCTCGGCGAAACCGGACTGCGCAGGCTCTCGGGCGTCAATCACGCCAACGCCGTGCAGCTCGCCGACCTGTTGAGCGCCATTCCCGGCGTCGAAGTTCTCAACGAGAGCTTCTTCAACGAGTTCACGATCCGCGTTACGGCTCCTGCTGACAACGTGATCGATCGGCTCGCTGCGAAAGGCGTGCTCGGCGGCGTACCAGCTTCGCGCCTCGAACCCGGAAATCCAGAACTCGCCAACCTGATCGTCGTCGCTTCGACCGAGATCAACACCGACTCCGACCGTGCCGCATTCGCAAAGGCGATGAAGGAGGTGCTGGCATGAGCATGAACCGCGAAGGCCGGCCGACGCAGCCCGCCACGGGCAACGCACGCACGCTCGATACGTTCTCCGGCCACAAGGGCCTCGACCACGAGGAGCCGCTGATCTTCGAGCGCGGTTCGCGCGACAAGACAGGCGTCGACTTCGCCGCCCCACAACCTGTGAAGTCCCGGCTGGGTGGACTGGAGCGCACAGGCGAAATCGGCTTGCCCGGCCTCGCCGAGCCCGAGGCGATCCGCCATTACGTGCGTCTTTCGCGCATGAACTACGCGATCGATAGCGGCCTCTATCCGCTCGGCTCGTGCACGATGAAGCACAACCCGCGCCTGAACGAGAAGATGGCGCGTCTCGCCGGGTTCGGTGACATTCATCCGCTGCAACCGCAGGCGACCGTTCCGGGTGCTGTCGCGCTGATCGAGCTTCTCGGCACTTACCTCAAGGAGCTGACCGGCATGCCCGCCGTCGCCATGAGCCCGAAGGCCGGCGCGCATGGCGAGCTTTGCGGCATGCTGGCCATCAAGGCCGCGCACGACGCGGCGGGTGATGCCGCGCGGCGCATCGTGCTCGTTCCGGAAAGCGCTCACGGCACGAACCCGGCAACCGCGGCTTTCATGGGCTACACGGTGAAGTCCATTCCGGCCAAGGCGGACGGCACGGTGGCAGCACAGGCCGTGCGTGCCGCGCTCGGCCCGGACGTCGCCGCGCTGATGTTGACCAACCCGAACACCTGCGGCCTGTTCGAGCCCGAGATCGTCGAGATCGCACAGGCGGTGCACGATGCCGGCGCCTACTTCTATTGCGATGGCGCCAACTTCAACGCCATCGTCGGCAAGGTGCGCCCCGGCGACCTCGGCATCGACGCCATGCACATCAACCTGCACAAGACGTTCTCGACTCCGCACGGCGGCGGTGGCCCTGGTGCCGGCCCCGTGGTGCTGTCGGAACGATTGGCGAAGTTCGCGCCGCTGCCCTACGTGCTGGTTGAGAATGGGCAGGCGCGCCTCGTCGAGACGATGAGCGACGCGCGCGCCAACGATGCCGAGCCGTTCGGGCGCCTCACCGCGTTCCACGGCCAGATGGGCATGTTCGTGCGGGCACTCTCCTACATGCTCTCGCACGGCGCGGACGGCATGCGGACCGCGAGCGAGGACGCGGTGCTCAACGCCAATTACATCCGCGCCGGTCTACGCGACGTGATGAGCCAGCCGTTCGGCGACCAGGCGTGCATGCACGAGGTTCTGTTCGACGACAAGTTCCTGAAAGACACCGGCGTCACCACGCTCGATTTCGCGAAAGCCATGATCGACGAGGGCTACCACCCCATGACGATGTACTTCCCGCTCGTCGTGCACGGTGCCATGCTGATCGAGCCGACCGAGAGCGAGAGCAAGGCGAGCCTCGACAGCTTCATCGCCGTGATGCGCGCACTCGTCGGCGCGGCGAAGGCCGGCGATGTCGATCGGTTCACACAGGCACCGCGCTACACGCCACGCCGCCGCCTCGACGAGACCAAGGCGGCACGCGAACCGAAGCTGAAGTGGATGCCGCCTGCGCCGAAGGCCGTTGCCGAGTAACCAGGAGGAGCAGGGCCGTCGTTCTTCCAGGTCCTGCTCCCTCGCCCTCGGCGTCCGAGCTGTCACGCCTTGCGGAAGCTCGTTTCCTTCTGACGCTCGCCCGGCAGCTCCACGTCGATCTCGACCATCAGGTCGTCGGCGAGGTCCTCGAGCTTCTCGCGCACTTCGCCCTCGTCCAATCCGTCTGGCAGGATGACGTCGGCATTCGCCTCGAACATCGCCGTACCGGACATGGAGCCGGCGAAGACGCGTGTCGTCAGCTCGTCGATGCTGGCGCCGAGGCGCGCGATCTCGCCGGAGATCTCCGCGACAATACCCGGATGATCCGCGCCGGTGAGCTCGATGAAGACCCGCCGCCCCTTCGGCGGCTCGGCACCGGCGACGGCCCGCCGCGCGGTGACGCTGATTCCACTGTCGGCGAGGCCGGCAAGTGCCGCCTCGAGCGCGGCGACATTGCCCGCGGGAAGCGCAACTTGGAGAATGCCCGCGAACTCGCCGCCGAGCCGCGCCATCGAGCTGTCGACCCAGTTGCCGCCGTGCTCGGCGACCGCCGCCGCGAGCGCGCGAATGATGCCCGGCCGGTCGTGCGCGACGACGGTGAGTACGAGTTGCTCGGTCATATGCTGCTTGCCTCCCCTTGCATCGCTGAGCGTCTTGGCGCGCCCCGCGGATCGGCCGCCAAGGTGACGCTTCTGGAGCGGCGGCGCAAGCTCGGCACGTCATATGCCGGGCGGATCGCGCTGGCGGCGGGGGGATCGCCCTTCAGCGCGGCTGCGCCATGAGGTCGGACCGGCCCTGCTGGCCTTGCCCGTGGTTCGCGAGCACCTTGCGCGCCTGCTCTACGACAGCATCGGCGATCGCGGCGTGCCCCTCGGCGGTCGGATGGAACGCGCCCGAGTAGGTGGCGGCAAGAACGAGCTGGAACCACGACAGGCTATCGAGCTTCAGCGCCTTCTGCAGCAACGACTGCGAGACGTGGAAGTTGCCCGTGAGGAACGCATCGTTCGGCGTGCGGAACCAGCGCTGGCGCGACGCATAGGGCGGATAATCGGCGGGGTTGAATGGCACCCAGGTGCCGTTGATCTTGCGCGGCAGGCGCAGGTCGTCGGCGATCGAGAGAGCGTTGTCGTTGTAGCCCGCGCAAATGCCGCGATCGAAGAAGGCGCGGCGATGGGATTCGACCAGCGTCCAGCCGTGCGTTTTCGCGCTGGTCTGCATGATGCGGTGGAGCTTGTCGGAGATCCACACACCCTCGCGGACCTTGACGGAGTTGAGGCTGAAGTCGCTGACGACATCCATGCCGGCGGCCCCATCGGGGCAGACGGCGCTGCCGTCGCCCAGCAACGCGAGACCGGGATAGCCCGTCAGCAGCACGCGATCGTTTTCGTTCCAGGCGAGATGCAGCACATTGTGCAGCGCGCGGTTGAGCGACTTGTAGCGGCGGTCGAGAACATCCATCAGCGCGCCAGCGGCCGACTGGCCGTGGACCTGTCCCATCCAGCCGCCGAGCTTACGCAGCAGCGACCGGTCGGTGAGGATCGCGTTGGCGAGGATGCGCGCGAAACCGACGTCATTGCCGCCGATCGAAAGGAAGATGAGGTCGATCTTGCGTGCCTTCTCGACCGGGCACTTGTAGAGCACGAGGCCGCCCTGGAGCTGCGGCACGGCTCCATTCATGTGATAGGCCTCGGGTAGATCCTGGGGCTCGGCGCGGGCCTTGCCACACTGCGCGGCGGCCGCGGCCGAGATCTGCGACAGCTCGGGAGGGTTGGGAACCCACTCGTTGCCCTTGTAGCGGAGAAACAGACCCTCGGTCACTTCCGCGCCGGAGCACGCGAGGCCGACGTAGGTGATCGAGCGATGCGGATCCTCGACGGCAAGCTGCAAGGCCGCTCGGAGCTGGTGCGAATAAAGCGAGCGATGGCACGCCTGATCCAGCCAGCGCGCGTTCTCCTTGATGAAATCCTTGTCGCCGATCCTCGACCAGCTTCCGACTCGAGCCGGGTAGCCGACCACCGCCGATGGTTCCGCCTTGCCGCCGCCGTATGTCGCGGCGCGCTCGCGCGAGAAGCGAACGGGTGAATCAGGGTTGCCTTCGCCGGAGGCGAAGCTATCGCCCATGCCGACGATGAGAAGATCGCGCACGACGATCTTCTGGCGTGCAACCTCCACGCCACCGATCGACAGAGCGATGTCGCTTCCGCCCGGATAGGGAACATCGACGGTCAGCCCGCGGTCGCACTGCTGCAGCATGGTCGTCGGCGCGATGGAGGTATCGCCGTGCGGCTCGACCGACCAGTGGCACGCGATCGAAGCAGGATCGGCGATCCCGCTGACGGAAACGCGAACCTGATGCGCCTGCGGGTTCACGTAGTCTTCATAGGCGCTGCACTTGTGGCGATTGAGCTCGTCGTTCCAGCAGGTCTTTGCGAACACCTTGTCCGCCCAGCCATCGGGATGGCGCGCGGCAAGAGCGCGCTCGGCGGAAAGCACGGGCGTGCGCAGTTCCTCGGCGGTGAGCGCCGCGAACGTGGCACGGTGCATCTCGGTGTCCGCGGGATCGGTGAAGAGGCGGAACGGATTCGCGACCTTCCACGCGATCTGCGGCCCGCGTGAGGGATCGCGCGCCACGGGCTGCTCGACGGCCTCGTGCGGCGTCGCCTCGATGATGCGTCCTATCTCGCCGGGCTCGAGCGCGGGCGCAGGCGCGGCCTCGCGCTCCGTCTCCTCCGTGCGCTGCGGCACAACCGGCGGGAGGTCGCCTTCCGGCACGATGATGCGCGGCCCGGACGGCGCATAGTTATCCGTCGCGCCGGCCGGCGACGACGACACGACAGCGAAGAGCGCAAGCACCGCGGCGCACGCAGCTTGTCCAAGTTTCAGCGGTCTCATCATGCATTCGCCCCCGTGGGCCGGCGCCGCAGCGCTAGAGTGTGCCGAGACGCGCGAGACGCCACAGCCGCCAAACACGCGACAACGGCAGGATCGGTCGCGGAACATCGCCGGTCGATGGATCATGCCCCTCCCAAGCGTGCAATTGGGGCTCCACGAGGGCGAGGAGAAGGGCAGATCGCCGCGTCGCAGAAGTTTGAACGGAAATGACTTCCCGCGCGGCACGAAGTTGCCGGCGCGCCTCAGCGACAAGCCATTCACCCGCTCGTTGCGAAGGCATCTGCCGCGGAATTACGCAACGGTGCTCGAGGTCGGATACAAGGCGCGCAATCGGCGGATGGCCGAGCGAACTCTGGTAGGCGAGGCGAGCGAGCGCGACGGCGCGCCCCGCTGGCACGAGGAAGTCGTTCTCGGCCCGCATCGGCGCACGCGACAGCAGCACGTGGGCCGCGCGCGCAAGAGCGGCGCCATCGGCCATGTCGAGATAGGCGAGGAATGCGGGCATGTTTGCGATCTCACCCGGATCGAGCTCCGCGGAGCGGGCGTCGATGCTCGCGCGCAAACCTTCCCGCGAGATACCGTGACGTACGACGACATCGCGCAGCGCATCGGCGATAGGGTTGCCGCTCGCCGCCGCATCCGATTGCTCGTCGATCAGATCGCGCCACCATTGCAGGCGGAACTCTCCGTGAATGGCCTCGCTCGCCGCAACGGCCACGCGATTGAGCTCACCCTCGAACGCCGCGAGCGCGATCAAGTCGGCGCGCTTGCCGCGCGGCGCGAGGAGAGCCGAAAGATAGAGATCGTGCGCATTCTCGCGCGCCGCCGACGTGACGACGGTGCTTTGGCCCGGATCGTTCATCGGCGATGTGCCTGCCACGCACGTCTCCCTGAACAGAGCTGCGTCTCGAAACCGACCGCAGCTCCCGCAACGGCCACTAAGCGCCGAAATGACCGGCCGCGAGCATCGCCATCGTCACCGGAAGCAACAGCGCGAGGTTGACCCGTGCCCACAGCGCGATCGCGGCCCTTGACGCCGCCTTCTGAGCGTCCGTCGCCGCGGTCTGACCAGTGACGCGCGCCACGTTCGGCTTCAGCGCAAAACGCACGATGGCCCACATGGCGATACCACCAGCGATACCTGCGAGCAGAACGGGGCGTGACGCGAGCGAAGCGTGCAGCGGCCACGTCATCAGCAGCCCCGTCGCTAGTGTGGCATCGGCAGCGATGGCGAAGACGCGCGCGGTGCGCGGTACGATCTGGCGAACGATGACGGGACGCTCGCCATCGCTTGCGGCGGCAAGCGCCGTGAGCTGCACCAGATTGACGAAGACGATAAAGCCACCCCACACCATCGCTGCCGCGACGTGGAGGAAGCGGACGGCGAGCGGACCGGCGCCATCGAATCCGCCGCCCGAGGCCACTAGCGCAAGCACCAGCGCAATCGCAAGGCCAGCGACAAGGGCTATCGTCGGGCTCTTCGAGAAAGCACTCATCGGCGGCTCCACTCCTGCTACGTCACCGCGATCAGCGCAGCAGCGACGCGGCGGCGCTCCCCCGGTAGGATGGTGTCGTTGC
>OEIV010000744.1_pt1 | contig 16656 bp, 16 predicted proteins | sample 1539231 | NCBI WGS metagenome assembly OEIV01 (sample SAMN03794762, study PRJEB22550) | activated sludge metagenome | feature: wastewater treatment plant; material: activated sludge; isolation source: Wastewater treatment plant of a petroleum refinery complex | place: Argentina: Buenos Aires ...
GCAGGCCGAGCGTCCCGTAACCCTCCGGCATCCGGTTCTCGGCGTGGTCGCAAAGCAGGATCAGGCCCGCGTCGGCGCGGCCCGGAACGATCCTGTGGCTCTCTGTGAAGGCCGCCGCCACCATCGGCGCGCCGCCCGGCATGACATGTTTGTGCATGACCGGTGACTATAGGGTGGGCCGCGGCGGGTGACCACTGCCCCCGCGCCGCAGCAGCATTGCGCCGAGTCAATGCGCGCGGGCCTCAGATGCCGCGCGGCGCTTGACGGCAGGGCGGCGATCTCGCAAACACGAGCACGACTTTCCACCGCGGCTGACGACCGCCGCGAACCCCGGAAGAGTTTCGCGGCCGGGCTGGCGAGCGTTCGCGCGTCATGAGGCGGCCTCGGGCGGGATGAGGTACTTCGCCAACGACAAGGAAAACAATGCCATGCCCGCGAGCCCGCCCCCTACCACTCCCGCCGAAACGCGCGCGTTCCTGCTGAAGCTTTACGAGACCGCGGTGAAGGCCGCGCACCCCGCGAGCGCGGTGCCGCCCTATCTGCCCGAAGTTCCTGAGGGCGGGCGTATTCTCATCGTCGGCGCAGGCAAGGCTGCCGCGGCGATGGCGCAGGCAACCGAGCGCCACTACATCGCCAAGGGTCAGGGCGATCGCATCACCGGTTTCGTCACCACCCGTCACGGGTTCAAGCTGCCGACCGAGATCATCGGCGTGCTGGAAGCGGGCCACCCGGTTCCCGACCAGATGAGCATCGACGGCGCGCGCCAGGCGATCGAGCTCGCAGCGAGCGCCGGCCCGAACGACCTCGTGCTCGCGCTGATGTCGGGCGGCGCCTCCGCGCTCTGGTCGGCCCCCGCCAACGGCATCACCTTCGCCGACAAGCAGGCGCTGACGAAGCAGTTGCTTCGCTGCGGCGCGCGCATTTCCGAGATCAATACGGTGCGCAAGCACATCTCCGGTATCAAGGGTGGCAAGCTGGCGGCGGCGACATACCCGGCGCGGCTCATTACGCTCGCCATCTCCGACGAGCCGGGGGACCTACCCGAGGCGATCGGATCGGGTCCGACGGTTGCCGACCCGACCACCCTTGCCGACGCGCGCGCGGTGATCGAGCGTTACAAACTTGCCATTCCCGACAACGTCGCCGCCGCGCTCGCCAACCCGGCCAACGAAACGCTGAAGCCCGGCGACCCCAAGCTCGCCAACGCAACGTACGTGATGGTGGCGGCGCCGAAGGCTTCGCTCGCCGCGGCGGCCGAGGTTGCGGTCGCTGCCGGCTACGATGTCGTCCAGCTCGGCGATTCCCTCGAGGGCGAAGCGCGTGACGTCGGCGCGGAGCAGGGCAAGCTTGCTCTGGCCGCGAAGTCGCGCGGCGAGCGCGTCGCGATCATGTCGGGCGGCGAATTGACCGTCACGGTGGTCGGCAACGGCAGCGGTGGTCCGAACCAGGAATACGCCCTCGGCCTCGCCATCGCGCTCGGTGGGGCACCCGGCATCGCTGGTCTCGCCGGTGACACGGACGGTATCGACGGCGGCGGCGGCAATGCCGACGACCCGGCCGGCGCGCTGGTTCTGCCCGACACCCTTGCCAGGGCCACGGCGCTCGATCTCAATGCGGCCAAGTTCCTGGCCAACAACGATTCCACGGGGTTCTTCCGTTCCCTCGGGGACCTCGTCGAATGCGGACCCACACAAACCAACGTCAACGACTTCCGCGTCGTGCTCGTCGAATAGCGCGCGGAGGATTGCTTGAGGACCGGAGCCCCGTCGTGAGAAACGACCGCGACGCAAGACGGCGGGTGGCGCTCCACCTTTTTGGCTGGCGGGCTGCGTCCGCCGCGGTAGCGCTATTCGCCACCGGCTCCGCGCCGGCCCTCGCGGACCTCAAGCTCTGCAACTCGACCGACAGCCGCATCGGCGTCGCCATCGGCTACCAGGACAAGGACGGCTGGGTCACCGAAGGCTGGTGGAACATTGCCTCGCAGACCTGCGAGTCGCTGCTCAAGGGCGCGGTGCCGAGCCGCTTCCTCTACGTCCATGCCGTCGACTACGACCACGGCGGCGAATGGGTGGGCCGCAACTTCATGTGCACCAGCGACAAGTCGTTCGCGATCCGGGGCGTGCAGGACTGCCCCAATCGAGGCTATAAGCGCACGGGCTTCTTCGAGGTCGACACCGGAGACGCCAAAGACTGGACGATCAGATTGACGGATCCGGACGCAGGGGGAACCAAGGCGGATGCGACGCAATAGGCGCGTAAAACTGATAGCGACACTGGGGCCGGCCTCATCGCCGCCCGAGATGATGGAGCGCCTGTTCCTCGCCGGCGTCGACGTCTTCCGCATCAACATGAGCCACTCCTCGCACGAGCTGGCCCGCCAGCTCATGTTCGACGTTCGCTCCGTGTCGAGGAAGTACGGCTGTCCGATCGGCGTGCTCGCCGACCTGCAGGGACCGAAGTTCCGCCTCGGCGCGTTCGCCGGAGAGCGCGTCGACGTACCGGAGGGGTCCGTCTTCCACTTCGACCGCAACGAGGCCGCCGGCTCTTCCTCTCGCGTCTTCCTTCCCCACCCGCAGATCTTCGACGGCGTCGAACCGGGCCACGCGCTGCTGCTCGACGACGGCAAGATCCGCATGCGTGTGGTCGAGGCGCGCGACGACCGCATCTCGGCCGAAGTGCTGGTCGGCGGCAAGCTCGCCAGCCGCAAGGGCATCAGCCTTCCCGACACGCTGCTGCGCATTTCTCCGCTCACCGAGAAGGACCACGCCGATCTCGGCTGCGCGCTGGAGCTCGGCGCCGACTGGATCGCATTGAGCTTCGTGCAGCGGGGTGACGACGTCGAGGAAGCACGCAAGCTCATCACCAACGGCGCCGCCATCATGGTGAAGATCGAGAAGCCGTCGGCGATCGACGACCTCGATGCGATCATCGCCGCGGCCGATGGCTTCATGGTGGCGCGCGGCGATCTCGGCGTCGAGCTCCCCGTCGAGCGCGTACCCGGGTTGCAGAAGCGCATCACGCAGGCGGCCCGCGCCGCCGGCAAGCCGGTGGTCGTCGCGACGCAGATGCTCGAGAGCATGATCACGGCCCCGGTGCCGACCCGCGCCGAGGTTTCCGACGTCGCGACTGCCGTGTTCGACGGTGCCGACGCGGTGATGCTGTCAGCGGAATCGGCGGTTGGGGAAAAACCCGGCGAAGCGATCCAGATGATGGGTCGTATCGCCATCCAGGTGGAGAACGACCCGAGCTACGCGACGCTGGTGCATGCGACCGCGATCCTGCCGCAGCCGACATCGCACGATGCCATCGCGGCGGCCGCCCACGCCATCGCCGACACGGTGAAGGTCGCCGCCATCGTCTGCTTCACGGCGACCGGCTCGACGGCGCTGCGCGTCGCGCGCGAGCGGCCGGGCCTGCCGGTGATCGGCCTCACGCCCGTGCATGCGACGGCCCAGCGCCTCGCCCTCGTCTGGGGCATCCACTCGATCCTGACGAGCGACCCCGACAAGCTCTCGGACATGGTGCGCAAGGCCTGCCGCCTCGCCTTCGAGAACGGCTTCGTGCGCCCGGGCGAGGGTATCCTCATCACGGCCGGCGTGCCGCTCGGCTCACCGGGCACCACCAACATGATCCGCATCGCCTACGTCGACGAGAACGGCGACGCGGTCGGCGGCGGTTGATCTCTCGAGGCGAGCCGCAAGCAAGTTCGACGGGGGCGGGCCAGACGTGGCCCCGCCCCCGTTTCAATATCGGGTGGCACAAGACCGGCCGCGGGGAGGCGCTGGACCTCATGCGGCAGTTGGCACCTGACGTGCATCAAACTCGGCAGCGAACGCCCGAGATGGAGACCCAAGCCTCCGCCGCACGGCGCCGATCGCACCCTAAAGGGATGTTTTCCATTGCTCTTCACGACTTGTAGGTGGCGCTCGTGCGACACCGTCAAAGCGGAGAGCCGGCGAGAGCAGCGCTCCAGAAGGGGACAGCCATCGAACCGGAGACAGCCCGGATGCCATCGCGAGACAATCTGCTTCTGGCCGACATCCTCGAGCCCGCCCGCAACAATTTCGGAACGGTCCGGCTGGTCCTGGCGCTGGCGGTGGTCGTCTCGCACAGCTTCTATCTGGCGACGGGCATCGCGCTGACGTCCGAGCCGATCCACGCCATCACCGGCTACTCCCTCGGCCAGCCCGCCGTGCAGCTCTTCTTCTTCCTGAGCGGCATCCTGGTGACGCAGAGCCTGGAGCGGGGCGGCGTCGTCGCCTACGCCAAGGCACGCGCCCTGCGCATCTTTCCGGGCCTCATCGTCTGCGTGCTCGCGACGGCGCTGCTCGTCGGCCCGCTCGTCACCAGCCTATCACCCTCGGCTTACTTCGCCGACACCGGCCTCTACCGCTATATCGCCCAGACGGTGCTGCTCAAGACGGGCATGGCGCCGCTGCCCGGCGTCTTCGAAAATCTGCCCGCCGCCGGCGTCGTCAACTCGTCGCTCTGGACGCTGAAGTACGAAGTCGTTTGCTACGTGCTGCTTGCCGCGGCCGGCGGCGCGGCCCTGCGCTTCAACGTGGCTCGTCCGGTCGGCATCGCCGCGCTCATCGCGTTCCTGTGGGTGGCCGCCGTGAACCCGCCCGAGCTTGCCTATGGCAACGGCCTCCTCGACCAGATCCAGTACTTCGCGCTGTTCTTCGGCGCGGGTGTCCTCGCCTACGCTATGCGCCAGCACTTGCCGCTGAACGCGGTCGGCGTCGCGGTCGCTTTCGCCGTGCTCGTCGTGACGAACCGCACCGGCGCGGCCGAAATCGGCCAGGCGCTCGGCCTCGGCTACATCATGCTGTGGGTGGGCTCGCTGCCGACGGGGGCGCTGCGCACGTTCACCAACCGCAACGACTATTCCTACGGCGTCTACATCTATGGCGTGCCGGTGGGGCAGGTGCTGCTGGTCCTCGCGCCCGGCTTGCCCGTCGCGCAGCTTATCGTCGCGACGGCGGTGATCTCGCTCGCCCTTGCCGCTCTGTCGTGGACGTTCGTCGAGCGGCCGAGCCTTGCGCTGCGCCACGCCCGTCGCCGCACCACCAAGGTTCGTCACACCATCTCGCCGCTGCCGGATCTTTCTCTGCCGAGCCGCGTCGCGCGCGTGACGGGCGCAAGTGGAGCGGATCGCTGACACGACTGGAGGCGCCCGCGCTGAGCCACTTTGCGGCGGCGATTGCGGCGATCCGGTTCGGCGTCAGATGCCCTGGCCTTCGACCTCGCGTTTCAGCGTCTCGAGCGCCTCGGTGCCGCCGTCCCAGAACGGATGGACGTCCATCAGCCTCTGGTAAGTCCGCAAGGCGGCCTTGCGCTCGCCGCTCTGGCGCATCACCTGCGCCACACCGTCCAGTGCCTTGAAGTGGTTCGGCTCGAGGGTCAGCGCGTGGCGCAGGGCGTCGAGCGCACCTTCCGGGTCGTCGCGGAGATAAGCGACGAGCGCGCGCCTGTTCCAGCCCTCCGCGTAGCCGGGGGCCAGCTCGATGATCGTGTCAGACAGCTTCTCGGCGAGTTCCAGCTTCTGCTCCGCCACCGCCTTCAGAACGCGCTCCATGAGCACGTCGACGGTATCGCTGCCGGTGTAGAGCCAGAGGCGCTCGATGGCCGCGACCAGCGGAACCGCCTCGTCCGCCGTGCTGACTGCGGCGAGATGGGCATAGAGGTCGTCGAGCATTCGGCGGCGCTGAGCCGGAGTGTCCGGCGCCTCCGTCTGCATCCAGGCCGGCTTCTTGCCGTCGGCCGCGTCGGCCTCGCCCGCTACCGGACCCGAAAGGCCGGGCTCCCGGGCACCCGGTTCGGCAGCCCCTGCACCGGCCTGACCGCGCCCCTCTGCCCGCGGCGCATTCGGTCTGTGTTCATCGGGCCGGGCCAGATCGGGCCGGGCCAAATCAGGCCGTGCCACATCGGGCTTTTGCAGGTTCGGCGCACGCCCCCAAGGCGGCACTTCGCGCTGGCGCGGATCGGCCGAGAGCGGTGGGGCGAAGGCTAGAACACCGAGCGTTCCGACGACCAGCGCCAAGGCGGCCGGAATGGGCGTCGCGACCTTGGAGGCCGGCCTCCCAGCGGAACCTGGAGGGGAATTTTCGATAGACCCGTGAGGTTTTCTCATGGGCCCGAGAATAGATCGGGCGGCCCCAGCCGTCAAAGCTGTGCCGCCCTCTCTGAGAAATCACCGCAGCGAACCGACCGGTTAGGGTCCAAACGGACCTTTTGGGCGGTATCCCGGGCCTGGTGCACAACCGAAAGACGGGCGCACAACCGAAAGACGGGCGCCCGGGACTCAGCCCTGGCGGGCTTTGAACTTACGCTGCGTCTTGTTGATGATGTAGACGCGGCCCTTGCGGCGCACCAAGCGGTTGTCGCGATGGCGGCTGCGCAGCGACTTGAGCGAGTTCCTGACCTTCATATCCGTCACCGATCGAGTTGTAGCCACCGGGAAAAGCCGCTCCAGCTCCCCTGGACGTTTCCAGAGGGCGAGGCGGCGCCTGACGGCATAGGGAAAAAGTTGCGCGAAACTAGTCGCAAGGGCGGCGCATGTCAACTTGCCGGTTCAGCGTTGCCGTGCCCCCGGATTTGGCCGCCCAGCAACGACCGTCGGATGCGGCGCGCTTGCCCCTGGGGTTCTTCAGAAACTGAGGAGAGAAGAGGCCGCGGAACCGGGGGCATCCCTCGAAAGGGATGGTGGGCACTAGAGGGATCGAACCTCTGACCCCTACCATGTCAAGGTAGTGCTCTACCGCTGAGCTAAGTGCCCGGTCTTCCGCGCCATCGGCCGGAGGCGATCCCTATATCGGCATTGCCGACGAAGAGCAAGACGCATCGAGCGATGTTTTTCGATCGCCTCGCGGCGCGTTCAGGCGGCGAGAACGCGCTCGACTTCGCGGACCAGATCCTTGAGGTGGAAGGGCTTGGAGAGGACCCGCGTATCGCGCTTGGAGGCGAGCTCGCTGTTCAGCACGACGGCGGCAAAACCGGTGATGAACATGATCTTCAGCTCCGGGTCGAGCTCGCTCGCCTTGCGCGCCAGCTCGATGCCATCCATGTGCGGCATGACGATATCCGTCAGCAGCAGAGTGAACGGCTCCTGCTTCAACAGCTCGTAGGCTTCGAGGCCGTTGGCGAAGCTCGCAACGTCGAAGCCGGCACGAACCAGCGCGCGCTCGAGAAAGCCGCGCATGGAATCGTCATCCTCGGCGAGCAGGATACGGCGCATGGGGAGTTGCGAGGGCTGTACGGTCATAACGTCGAGACTATCTCTTTTTGGACGCAAGTTCAGCTCTTGACGAGGTGCCATCTGAATCTGGCGCGAGGATGGTAAATGGAGGGTGAAACACGGCTGCTTTTTTGCCTATCCACGGCGCGGTGTGTTTTGACGCACGCCGTCCTCAGAACTCTCCCTCGCCGCATCGACAGCGCGGGCGACAACTGGCAGAGTGAGAGTTCGCGCGATTGCGCGCCGAAGCCCTTCCCTTCCGACGGCGAGACTGATGCCTGCCCTTGAGCTTTCTGCAATTGCCGCCGAGCTCGATCCGCCGTTCGTGGTCTCACAGCCGCTGCAGCAGCGCGTGCCGTTCGTGTTCTGCTCACCGCACTCCGGCCGCGTCTATCCGAGCCATTTTCTCGCCCAGTCCAGGCTCGATCCGGTGGCCCTGCGGCGCTCGGAGGATTGCTACGTCGACGAACTGTTCGCGGCCGTCGTCGGCCTCGGCGCGCCGCTCATCGCCGCCCGCTTCCCGCGCGCCTATCTCGACGTGAACCGCGAGCCCTACGAGCTCGACCCCCAGCTCATTCGCGAAAAGCTGCCGCAGTTCGCCAACGCGCACTCCGCCCGCGTCGTCGGCGGCCTCGGCACCATCGCCCGCATCGTCGCCGACGGCGAGAGCATCTATCGCGCGCCCCTGCCGCTCGAAGCGGCGCTCGCCCGCATCGAGGCGCTCTACATGCCGTTCCACGCCGAGCTCACGCGCCTTCTGCAACGAACGCAGGAGCAGTTCGGCTACGCCATCCTGATCGACTGCCATTCGATGCCCTCCGCGCCGATGTCGCGCGGTGTGCTGACTCGACCGGATTTCGTGCTCGGTGACCGCTTCGGCGCGTCCTGCGACACGCAGCTCTCGCTCTTTGTCCGCGATCATGTGGCGGCAGCCGGCTACGACGTGCATATGAACCGCCCCTATGCCGGCGGCTACATCACCGAGCATTACGGCCGGCCAAGCCGCGGCTGGCATGCGCTGCAGATCGAGATGAACCGCGGGCTCTACCTGAATGAGCTGACGCTCGAGAAGGCGGCGGGCTTCGACCGCCTCGCCAATGACCTGACCGTGCTGGCAGACGCCATGTTCGCGGCACTCCCCTCGCGGTTCGGGAGATGCGCCGCCGCCGAGTAGGCGCGCGCGGAGACGCACGACATCTCAGCGAGACGACGAGCAACGATGGCGGCGCGGCGCTATCTCAGCGCGACCGCTTGGCAGCTCGATGTGTGGATAAGTGCCGTGTGGCGGGGCATCCCGGCGGCGCTGCGGCCAGCCACCTCCCAAACGGGGCCCAGAAAAGAAAAGGGGCCGTTCGAAAATCGAACGGCCCAAGTCTAGGGAGGAAACGCCCAAGGAGGGCTACGACAGGCAAGCGAGGCTCGCCGATGTCGCAATGCAATAATTAAGGGTGCGACGCACAAACTGCAAATGCAATTCTTGCATGGCTGAATCTCCACCAGCGGCTAGCTCATGATCCGTGTGCGCTGCAGGCGCGCAAGCACCTGAAACACTTAATCCCTTATCAAAAGTGTGGGTTCAGCCTGCCGTCAGGCCCATGCGGTTCGGACGCATCGGCGGGCCATCGCGCCACGTGTGGCACCTGCTTCGGCCATGTCGATCTGTGGAAGGGGATTGCTGCACCGCACCCGAGGCGGTCAAAAAAAATGGCCGCTCGTCATGCGAACGGCCCAAGTCTAGGGAGGAAACGCCCAAAGTGGGCTATGAGGCGGCCGGTGAAGCGGCCTCACATCAGACATGCTGTGCTTGTTCGCCCGCCTTCGCAATCGGACAAAGTGCCAATCTCACCGTAACGTAACGCTGCGATGCAACATTGACACACTCAGGTTGTTGGCGGAGGGATGCGCCACGGCCGGTAGAAGCCGGCCAACTCACCGGGCCGCGGCCCCAGCGGTCAATCCGCCGCGCCCATCGGCGCCGGTTTTGCGTTCGCGCGCGGAGTCTCGTGCTTCCCTCCCCGGTGGTCGCGGTTTAGCGTCTCAACGCTCGCGTACGACGATTTTTAATCGCAGGTGCTCACACGTGGCCAAGGACCGCCCTCCCTCGTTCAAATCGCTTCTCGATACCGCTCACCAGCTCGCCGATCTCTCCGGACCGGTGATCCTGCGCCATTTCCGCAAGCGGATCAAAGTCGATAACAAGCAGGACGGCGGCTTCGATCCCGTCACGGCCGCCGACCGCGGCGCCGAGCGCGTCATCGCGGACGCCCTCGCCGCCCGCTTCCCCGACCACGGGGTCGTCGGCGAGGAATACGGCATCAGACAGCCCGACGCGCGCTACCGCTGGATCATCGACCCGATCGACGGCACCCGCTCCTTCATCATCGGCACACCCATGTGGGGCACGCTGATCGGCCTCGTCGACGGCGCCACGCCCGTGCTCGGCATGCTCGATCAGCCCTATACGGGCGAGCGTTTCTGGTCGGCCGAGCGCGCCTCCTACATGCGCAGCATCGGCGGCAAGACGAGCCGTCTCAAGACGCGGCCGTGCCCGCGCATCGAGGATGCCATCGTTGCCACCACCCACCCGGACCTGTTCGCAAAAGGCCGCGAGGCGCAGAGCTTCGAGCGCGTGAAGCGACAGAGCCGCATGACCCGTTTCGGTGGCGACTGCTATTCCTACGGCATGGTGGCCGCCGGTCTCATCGACGTCATCATCGAAGCGGGTCTGAAGAGCTTCGACGTCGTCGCCCTCATCCCGATCATCGAGCGGGCGGGCGGCCGCGTCACCACCTGGGACGGCCGCCCCGCGACCGAGGGCGGCAACGTGGTCGCATCCGGAGACCCCGCGCTGCACGACGCCGTTCTCGAAACCATCAACCGCTGAATGCTAACGCGCGGGCCGCGGCTGGACCGCGCCATGGACGGTCCGGCTCAGGCCGCTGCCGGCGTCGATACGCCGAGGTAGGCGTCGAAGGCCGCCCAAAAGCGCTGCCGTATCGGGTCCGCTTCCTGAAGGATCTCGTGCAGGGCGCCGGGCAACAGCAGATGGCTGCCGACTTTAAGGCGCACGCCGAGCTCCTCGATGGCGCGCGTCGAGACGATCTTGTCCTGGCCCGCCGCCAGCATCAGCACCGGCACGTGCACGCTCGCCGCGAAATCGGGCTCCGCGATCATGTGGCAGACGCGATAAGCGGCCCTGAGCCAGCCGATGGTCGGAGAGCCGAGGCCGAGATCGGGCGCGGCCTCGAGCACGGCGCGCGTGCGCGACCAGCGCTCGAAATCGCTGGTGAGACCGTTACCTTCGAAGCTGCCCTGCTCGGCCGGAACGCCGTTGCCGCCGAGCACGTAGGCCGAGGAGAGGCCGACCCGCGCGAACACTTCCGCATAAGCGTAGGCGAGCGGCTGCGGAAAACCGACCTTCTCGTCGGCGAAGGCGATCATGGGCGCCGTCAGCACGATGTGCGAGAACCACGATCCGCGCTGCGTCGCGGCGCGCAGCAGAATGTTTCCGCCCATGGAGTGAGCGAGCCCGACGTATGGTGGCGGGCAATCCGGCAGGACGATATCCTTCATGAAGCGGATAAGGTCCTTGTCGTACTCGGCGAAGTCGTCCACGTGCGACTTGTAGGGGTCGGCCAGAAGGCGCGCCGAGCGGCCTTGCCCGCGCCAGTCGAGTGTCGCGACGGCGAAGCCGCGGCGTCGCAGATCGGCGATGGTCTCGCAATATTTCTCGATGAACTCGGCACGCCCCTGGAAAAGGCAAACGGTGCCGCGGCGCGGACTGCGAGTCGCATCCCATCGGGCATAGCGCAGCGCAGCCCCGTCGTAGCCGGCGAACGTGCCGACGACGGCACCGCTCGGCACCGGATTGCGCGCCAATGACACAAGCTCCATGCCGGCTCCGAGAGTCTCGCGTTGGACGAACTTGAGAATAACACCGCAGGCACGCAGCGGACAGTCGTCGCGTCCTGGTTATTGCGGGGCTCGACGCGCTCACACCGCCACCGGCGCGGGAGCCATCTGCTGTGATGGATGCGTGGCGGTTTCGCTTGGATCTATCGCAGGCTAGCGACCACCCAGAACGCCATAATCCCGCATCAGCCGCCGGCGAATCTCATAGGCGGGACGCACTGCCTCGCTCGAGAGGAACGGCGCCGCGGTGGCGCTATCGAACGAAATCTTCTCGCCCATCGCCCAGCGGCGCCACAGGTACCTGTCGAGCGCCAGACGCGCGTCGAGCGCGTCCCTCACACTCGTCGTCAGGTCTTTGAGCTTCACCGGCTGCCAGCCGGTATCCTTGCTCCACTGCTCGCCGGTGTTGGCCCGCGCCGCCGCCTCGGGGATGCCGAGCTCACGGGAATGCCAAGCGGCAAGCTCGTCGGTTTGCGAGATATCGACCACGCGATCGAGCGATCCAAGCGTCTCGTCGAGCATCGCCACCTTCGTTCGAACCGAAAGGCGGGCGATCTGCTGCCAGGGCATCTCGTGCCATCGCTCGAGAAAGAAGTGCGCGACAGGATCGACCGACATCGAGCGCAAATGAAGCTCGAAGGGGTAGGGCCGCAAACCTTGGCTCACGTACCGCATCATGCGGTAATTGTAATAGGAGATCATGAGCTGAACCGGATCGCGCAGCACGACGCTACGGATCACGTGGCGGCCCGGAAACAGCCGCTCGATGGACTTGCCGAGGAAGTGCCCCGAGACGACCGAGATCTCGTCCGTTCTAGCCGGCGGACGCGCGTCGTACTTGCGGCCGAGCACCTCGAGCGGAATTTTCCGCGTCCTCTTGGCCGGACTCCAGAAACCGGCTGGCCCGAGATGACGCTTGAAATGCTGCTCGAGCGTCGTTCCCGCGCACTTCGGGACGTGCATCACGACATGTAAGCTGCCTGTCATCGACGTGTTCCGATCGCGCCACGCTTCGCCCAGATTGCAAGCGGCATCGATGGACACTCGCGTGCGTCCCTCGCGACCGATCGCGGCTAGAGCGTGGCTGTAACCCATATCCGGCCACCAGCGAAATACATTCCCCACGTCAGGTCAAACGGCCGAGGAACACGAGCGGGACGCCCTGCCAATCGAACTCGTGAGTGGTGGTGAACCTGTTGCGCCGGTAGAAGCCGACATTTCGGGACGCCGCACCGGTTACGACGTGGACGCCCGGTAGCCCGGCCGTAACGACATCACCGACGAAGCGCTCGATCAGCGCCCCGCCGATACCAACCCCCCGGCGAACCCCCCCAACCGCCCCCCCGCCGATACCGAGCGAGCGAGCATCACTCGCCACGTTGATGTGCAGGTGCGCGGGGAATCTGGCGGTCCAATCGGACAATCGCGGAAAATAACCGATATCGCGGTAGCGCTCGGATCGAGCCGGGTCGTCGAGCGCCCCGGCCAGATACCCGAGGACGCGCTCCGCGCCGTCTGCGTCGGAAGCAAGGGCCAGGTGGAATAGCCTCGGAGCCGCATCGAGATAGCGCCCGAGCCACCGCTCGCGAAAGGCGGCGCGGACCGCATCGTTGGGGAATGTCTTCGTGAGGCTCGACTCGTAGAAGATCGCATCGAGATCGGCCCCGATCGCCTCAAGGTTGGCGATCTCGCTCGCACGTTGGAAGACGATGGCGTTTGGGCACTGCATTTCAGCACGGGGCCCGCTGCGGTTCCGAGAGCGATAGCGCCGATGGGGAAGATACGCACGAAAAAGGGGGAGGGCCAAGTGCCCTCCCCCTCGCGCCAAAGGTTATTCGACGCAATCGTAATAGCGGTTCCACCAATAGCTGCTGCCCGTGCGGCGCGCCTTCCTCAGCAGCCAGCCGCACTCGCCGCCGTAGTAGTAGCCCGGGGAGCTATAGTAATAGTACGACGGAACCGAGTAATAGATGCCGCCGCCGCGGCGGCGAACATGCCGATGATGTCCGCCTTTGCCACCATGGAAGCGCGGACCAGAGAAACCGCCGCCAAAACGGGGGCCGCTGCGGATACCGCCGCCGAACGACTTGCCGGAGAAGCCGCCGCGGCCGCCACCGAATCCCTTGCCACCGCCTCCAAACCCACCGCCGCCACCCTGGCGGACGTCGATGACGATGCTCTTACCCGTGGCCGGCATATCGCCCGTTCCAACCGGGACGGCGCCTGCCCCCGGGACAAACGCGAGCGTCGCGGCTGCAAACGCCAAAGCTCCAAGTGTCGTCCTCAGCATGGTGCACGTCCTTTCTGGCATGGGCTTTCTGGCATGGCCCTTCTGGCATAGGGCATTGGCCCGGGCCTCGTGGCATCGGCCGCTATCGGCGGCAGCACTGCCTACCGGGAGAGCCAGCCATGCTCAGCGCCTCCTTCGCGCTTGCATAGCGCAACCGGATTGCGGCCCCCATGCGACCGCGCCCGGCCTGCGCCCTCTATATGTGCACAACGCGCGGGATTTCAATAGGATGCATCACTCCGCGCCAGTCGCTACGATGAGCTTCTTGCGGAAAGCGGGGGGCAGGTCATCGGGAATTGCAGCCGCCCTCCTAGGAGCAGCCGGAGCGGGGCCGCCGTAGTTGCGGCTGAAGGGCTCGCTCGGGTCGTCGGGCTGGCGAACGGAACGGGCGAGAGGCGGGCGCTGCACGGGCAGGCCGTCATCCTCCATCTCCTCGCGCGGCGCGGATGCTACCGCGACCTCCTGAGGATAGGGTGCGCCAACGGCGGCGGCAGGATACTCGGAGCGCGCTCCGCAGCCGCCAGCAAAGGCGACGAGCAGGAGGGCGAGCGAGGGCTTCGACCACACGGCAAGCGCGTGGCGAGTAACGCTGTTACGCAACAGAGACATGGATACGCCTTTTCAACAAACGCGAACATGCATCCGTTGAAGCACGGGTATGGTTAACGGCCCGCTAAGCCGCGCCCGACTTCGGAACGCCGGGCATCGCCCCGGCCCGAATTTCCAGGGCCTCGCCCGTGTCTGCCCGTGTCTGCCCGTGTCTGCGCCCAGGTCTGCACCCAGATCTCCGCCGGTAAGCCGCGCCGGCGAACGAGGCCAGCGACCGCGCAACCAAGGGCTGGCAGCAACCTCCAGAGCATGCTGCTAACAACTTGAGTTACATCAATTTTATGGAATGCCCCGGCGAGTCGTGGCTAAATCGACGTAACGAAAAGCCTCAAGGAGACGGTTCAACGAAATCCCGTGCGCAACAGCGAAAGGAGTGGACATGGCACGAGACGACTTCGCCGCCCAACTTGCCGGATACAGTCTCACCACCGCCGAGATACTGTACCGGATGCCCGATCACCTTTCGCTCATTCAGACTTATGTCTGGCAGGACTACGACCTGCACCCCCGCTTCCCGCTGCTCAAGGGGTTTCTCGATTTCTGGACCCGCAACCTCGAGGGGCCACTCGTCCAGGTGACCGTGCAGTGGCAGACCGGGGTCGCGGCGCCGCGGGTGCAGGCTATTGCCGGGTTCAGTATCGATGGCCGCTCCGGTAAGAGCGCGGTCAACCCGTCCGCCCACACCAAATGGCTCCAGTGAGAAGCAGCCGCGCGTCGCGCATTTCGAGCTGACTTACGCGGGGAGCGGAAAGTCGCATCCGCCGCTGCGGATCGCGAGATCGACCGCATCCCCGCGCCGCGCCTCTTCGACCAGGGCCAGCAACTCGTAGGTCACCGGCCGCGTGGCCAGCGCCTCGAGACGGCCGCGCACCAGCACGTACGGTTTGACACCGCCCGTTCCGGCCTCGACGGCGAACCGCAGCGGGTTTTCAGGTCCGACCCGCACCACGTCATCCACGTTCGTCCTGAGCACGATCACCCGGTCTGGTCCCTCGCCGAGGACCTCCATCTCGACCGCGAGGAACGGCGCGTCCTCGACCGCGACGTCGACCTTCTCCACAGGGGTGACGAGGTAATGGCGGCCATCCGCGTCACGGCGGAGCACGGAGGCGAAGAGCTTGACCAGCGGCTGGCGTCGGATCGGACTGCCCCGATAGGTCCAGGTGCCGTCCCCGGCGATGGCGAGGCCGACGTCGCCGCAATAAGGCGGCTGCCAACGGTCGACGGGCGCCGGGCCACGGCGCGAGCCTTCGCGCAGGGCCAGTTCCAAACGGCCGAGCGGCGGTACGGGGGCACCCTCGGCGGCGCCCGGCCCCGCCCCAGCCACAATCGCCACCTCCTGCTCGATGGCGGCCAATGGCGCGCCGGGCGCGGCAGCGGCGTTGGCAAGGCGCCCCGTTCCGCTGCTGTCGCCGAGATGTCCGCGCGGCTCCTCCCCAGGCAGGGTGCTGTTCACCGGTCTGCTCATCTGTTGGTTACGTATCCTTCACTTGACCCGACCGCCCCGCGTCGGATCGATTAGTTTCGAGCCACCCCGGCCGCTGCGCAGCGACGCGCCGGCCTGGCGCCTTTGTCGAACCTCAAACTGGGCTATAGTCCTCGAATGACAACATTGACAGAGACCGACGAGAACATCGTCGCGCGTATCGAGGCCGCCGCCGACCGCATGCAGAAGGCCCACAAGGCCGCCGCATCGGTGATCTTCGGTCAGGACGAAGTCATCGCCCGCGCTCTGATCACCATTCTTTCGGGCGGTCACGCGCTTTTGATCGGCGTGCCGGGCCTCGCCAAGACGCTGCTCGTCGAGACCCTCGGCACCGTGCTCGGGCTCGATGCCAAGCGCATTCAGTTCACCCCGGACCTGATGCCCTCCGACATCATCGGCGCCGAGGTGCTCGAGGACAACCCCGGCCAGCGCCGGACCTTCCGCTTCATCAAGGGCCCGATCTTCACCCAGCTTCTGATGGCGGACGAAATCAACCGCGCCAGCCCGAAGACACAGTCCGCGCTGCTCCAGGCCATGCAGGAGCACCACGTCACCGTCGCCGGCCATCGCCACGACGTGCCCCACCCCTTCCACGTTCTCGCGACGCAGAATCCGCTCGAGCAGGAGGGCACCTACCCGCTGCCCGAAGCCCAGCTCGACCGCTTCCTGCTGCAGATCGACGTGACCTACCCCGACATCAACGCCGAGCGGCGGATGCTCTACGCAACGACGGGCACGGCCGCGCGCAACGTTGAGACGGTGCTTTCGGTCAACGAGCTGATCGCCATCCAGCGCGTCGTCCGCCACATCCCGGTGCCGGACAAAGTCGTGGAGGCGATCCTGCGTCTGGTGCGCTCGGCACGCCCCGGAACCGACGCCAACGCCGAAACCGATCGCTATGTCGCCTGGGGCCCGGGACCGCGCGCCAGCCAAGCGCTGATGCTCGCCGTGCGCGCCCGCGCGCTGCTCGAAGGGCGGCTCGCTCCCTCCATCGACGACGTCGTCGCTATGGCCGATCCGGTACTCAAGCACCGCATGGCGCTGTCGTTCGCCGCCCGCGCCGAGGGCCAGGATCTGAGCGGCGTGATCGAGCGGCTCGCCACGGCTCTGGAGTAGACGGCG
>OEIV010000745.1_pt1 | contig 16642 bp, 13 predicted proteins | sample 1539231 | NCBI WGS metagenome assembly OEIV01 (sample SAMN03794762, study PRJEB22550) | activated sludge metagenome | feature: wastewater treatment plant; material: activated sludge; isolation source: Wastewater treatment plant of a petroleum refinery complex | place: Argentina: Buenos Aires ...
CAGGCGGAAAGTTCCGATGTGGTGGCCATGGCCTATGGCGGCGAGTCGCACCGCTTCGGGCCGGAGTACCTGATTCCGCGCCCCTTCGATCCGCGCCTGATCGTCAAGATCGCGCCGGCCGTGGCGCAGGCGGCGCAGGAGTCAGGCGTGGCGACTCGCCCCATCGCCGACCTGAACGCCTATCGGCAGAAACTGAACGAGTTCGTCTATCACTCGGGCTTTGTCATGAAGCCGGTTTTCGCGGCGGCCAAGCAGAACCCCCGGCGAGTGGTTTATTGCGAGGGCGAGGACGAGCGCGTGCTGCGCGCGGTGCAGGCGGTGCTCGATGAGCGCCTCGCGCAACCAGTGGTGATCGGCCGGCCGGAGGTGATCGAGAACCGCATCGAGCGCGCCGGCCTGCGCGTGACGCCGGGACGCGACTTCGATGTGGTGAACCCGGACTCCGATTCGCGCTACAAGGAACTCTGGCAGGAATACCACCAGTTGCGCGGCCGCCAGGGCATCACGCCCGAAATCGCCAAGCAGCGCCTGCGTTCCGACAACACGCTGATCGGCTGCATGCTGCTGCGGCGAGGCGAGGTGGATGCCGTGCTGTGCGGCACGGTCGGCAAGCACGTCAAGCACCTCAATCAGGTGCGCGACGTGATCGGGCTGGAGGCCGGCGCGCACTGCTTCGCGGCCATGAACCTGTTGCTGCTGCCCAGCCGGACCTTGTTCATTTGCGATACCTACGTCAATGAGGAGCCCAGCGCCGAATTGCTGGCCGAGATCACCCTGATGGCGGCCGAGGAAGTGCGCCGCTTCGGCCTGACACCGAAAGTGGCGCTGTTGTCACATTCGAACTTCGGCAGTCTGCGCACGCCGTCGGCGCTGAAGATGAGCCGCACGCGCGAACTGATCACCGCGCGGGCGCCCGAACTCGAAGTCGATGGCGAGATGCACGGCGACGCGGCCCTATCCGAGGAAATCCGCCAGCGGCTCTATCCCGACTGCAAGCTCAAGGGCGAAGCCAACCTGCTGGTGATGCCGAACCTCGACGCCGCCAACATCGCCTTCAATTTGATCAAGGCGGTGAACGGCGATGGCGTGACGGTCGGGCCGATCCTGCTCGGCGCCGCCAGACCGGTGCATATCCTGACGCCGACCGCGACGGTGCGCCGGCTGGTGAACATGACGGCGCTGGCGGTGGTGGACGCCAATCACCTGCGCTCGTAGGCCGGGCCGGGCTCGGCGGCGGGATGGGGAATGCCGTGGCGGTCGATGCGCGCCACGCTGACGCGCCAGTTCTTCACGCCGCGCCGATCCAGTTCCATGCGCAGCAGCCAGCCGGTGTTGTTGTCGCGGTCGGTGAAGCCGTCGAAGACGAAGTTGCCCAGGCTGTAGATGATCGGCTTGCCGCGATATTCCTCGTGGTCCTGCACGACGTGCGGATGGCCGCCGACCACCGCGTCGGCGCCGGCGTCGATCATCAGGCGCGCCAGTTGCCGTTGCCGCGCGCTGGCCACCAGTTCGTGCTCCCAGCCCCAGTGCATGAAGGGAATCACCAGGTCGGCATGATGGCGGCCGCGCGCGGCGGCGATGTCGAGGCGCACCTGCTCGTCCTCGCTCCAGGCGATGCCGGGCCTATCGACATCCGCTTCGAAGCTGCGCGGGAAGAATTCGTTGTAGGCGAGCAGGGCGATGCGCAAGCCCTTGCGCTCGACGATCAGCGGCGCGTGGGCATGCGCAAGGTCGCGGCCGCCGCCGAAGTAGGCGATGCCGGCACGGTCGAGCCGACCGAGCATCTCGCCGAAGGCGGTCGGGCCGTAATCGCCGGAATGGTTGTTGGCCAGGCCAAGGGCGTCGAAATGACGCTTGAGCAGTGTCAGCACGCGCGGATGGGCGCGGAAGGTGTAGGGTTTGTCCGGCTCGGCTTCGCCGTGCGTGGCGACGACGCATTCGAGATTGCCGACACGGATGTCGGCGGCATCGAGCCGTGCGGCAAAGGGCACGAAGGGATCGCGGCCGCGCCGGATTTGCGGGCCGATCGACTCGGCGAGCATGATGTCGCCGACGAAGGCGATGGAAACGACGGGTTCCGGCGCTTCGCCGCGCGCCAGGCAGGCCATCGCGCCGAGCACGATGCCGAACAGTGGGCGCGGCAACTTCATCGCGCCACCTCGCGCAGCGTGCAGCGATAGCGCATTTCGCGCTCCAGCCAGGGACTGAAGACCGTGTGCTGGCCGCTCAGCGATGGGGCGGCGGGTTCGCTCGCCACCAGCGGCGCCAGGTAGGTGGCCTGATGCAGCAACACCGGTTTGCTGCGGGTGTGGTGATAGGCGTAGAGCTTGACGTACTCGATCTGCCGTTCGTCGCCGACCATCACCGCCTTGAAGCGGAACTTGCCGTCGATGTCGAGCGGCCGGACGCCGTACGGATCGGTCACCGGCGCCGTTTCCACTTGCCATGTCCGGCCGCCCTGCTCGACTTCGCAGCGCAGCAGGGGCACCGCCGTCGCCGTCACCGTGCTCCCCAGCAGGGCGGCGAACACCAAGGCGCGCATGGTATGCCTGGCGCGCCGCTGAAGACTGCTGGTTGGCAAGGTCAGTCCGTTCACGGTCGATCCTTATAACCGACTTCGGCGAACGCCTCAAGGCTGCCGGTGGTTAAAATGCGCCGTCGCATACAATGACAACAAACTGGAGGAGCGCCATGACTCATGCCATGAGAATTCACCGGACAGGCGGCCCGGAAGTGCTGTGCTGGGAGGAGATCGATCTGCCGGCGCCGGCGGCTGGCGAAGCCACCGTGCGCCACGAGGCGGTCGGCCTCAACTTCATCGACATCTACCATCGTGCCGGCGTTTATCCGGTGCCCTTGCCGTCGGGTATCGGCATGGAGGGCGCCGGCATGGTCACGGCGGTGGGCGGCGGCGTCACCGACATCGCCGTCGGCGATCGCGTCGCCTATGCCAGCGGACCGCTTGAGCCTATCGGCGCCTATGCCGAGACACGCAACATACCGGCCGACCGGCTGGTCAAACTGCCCACCGGCATCGATGGCAAGACGGCCGCCGCGATGATGCTGCAAGGCATGACGGTGGAATACCTGCTGCGCCGGACGTACCGCGTGCAAGCCGGCGATACCATCCTGATCCATGCCGCCGCCGGCGGTGTCGGCCTGATCGTCTGCCAGTGGGCCAAGGCCCTGGGCGCCACCGTCATCGGCACGGTCGGTTCGGATGAGAAGGCGGCGTTGGCCCGGGCACATGGTTGCGATCACCCGATCGTCTACACGCGCGAGAATTTCGTCGACCGCGTCAAGGCCATCACGGGCGGCGAAGGCGTGCCGGTGGTCTACGATTCCATCGGCAAGGACACCTTCTTTCCCTCGCTCGACTGCCTGCGGCCGTTGGGCCTGATGGTGTCGTTCGGCAATGCCTCCGGCGTCGTGCCGCCGTTCGACCTTGGCGAGCTGACCCGGCGCGGATCGCTGTTCATCACCCGGCCGTCATTATTCGGCTACACTGCGCGACGCGCCGACCTACTGGCCTCGGCCGGTGAGTTGTTCGATGTCGTGACCACCGGCAAGGTGAAGATTGAAGTGAATCAGACCTACGCACTGAAGGATGCCGCGCGGGCCCAGATCGACCTGGCCGCCCGCAAGACCACTGGATCGACGGTAATGCTGCCATGAAATCATTTCTCATCGCCAATCCGAAGGGGGGCAGCGGCAAGAGCATGCTGGCCACCAACCTCGCCGGCCTGCTGGCCCACCAGGGCCACCAGGTCATGCTGGGCGACATCGATCGCCAGCAATCTTCGCGTCAATGGCTCAAGCTGAGGCCTTCCATCCTGCCGCGCATCGATTCGTGGCGACTGGAGCCGGACAAGCCGGCCCGTCCGCCGGCCGGCACCACGCATGCGGTGCTCGACAGCCCGGCCGGCTTGCACGGCGCCAGGCTGGGCCAGGCGCTCGACGTGGTCGAGCGGGTCATCGTGCCCTTGCAGCCCTCGCTGTTCGATATCCTGGCTACCGGCCAATTTCTCGAGGCCTTGGCGGCGGAGCGGAAAATGCGTGGCCAGCGGAATCGGCTAGCGGTGGTGGGCATGCGGGTGGACGCCCGCACGCGGGCGGCGGCGGAACTGGAGCGTTTTCTCGCCGATCTCGGCTTACCGGTACTGGCTTTCCTGCGCGATACGCAGAACTACGTACAGGCCGCCGCCCATGGCATGACCATATTCGATCTGTCGCTGTCGCGCTCGGTGCAGGATCGGGCGCAGTGGCAGCCAATCATCGAGTGGATCGGTTCCGCCTAGGCTCGGTCGGCCGTCAGAACAGGTCGACTTCGGTGTTGGCGAGGCGCGGCGTCAAGTGTCCTTCGGCGCATAGCCTGGGGTAGGCGCAGGTGCGATTGCGGCCGTTGCCTTTCGCCCAGTAGAGGGCCTCGTCGGCTTGGCCAAGGACATGCGCCGGGTTGTCGTTGGGGCCGATGCCGGTGAAGCCGATGCTGACCGTGGCGCGCCCCACCTGCGGGAAACTGTGCGCTTCCATGCGGCGGCGAAAGCGTTCGAACGCGCGCTCGGCGTTGTCCAGTTCCGTCGGCTTGAGCAGCACGACGAACTCCTCGCCGCCGAAGCGGAACAGCCTGTCCTGGAGGCGGAACGACGACTTCATCAGGTGGGCGATCAGGATCAGCACTTCGTCGCCGATCAGGTGGCCGTGACGGTCGTTGATTTGCTTGAAGTGGTCCACGTCGACCACGCCCAGCCAATGCAGCGCCGCCCCGGGGTGCGCCTGCCGGCGCGCCGGCAGCGGGGCGCCGGCCGTTGTTGCGCCGTCGTCACCCTGGCTGTTGATGCTGGACAAGATGTCGATCAGGAACTGGTCGAAGGTCTTGCGGTTGAGTAGCCCGGTCAGGGTGTCGGTCTCGCTGTAATCGAGCATGTCCAGGCAATTGAGCATCAGCGCCAGCAGACCGTCGGCGACCGTGCGCACGTCGCCGTCGATGGGCGCCGCGCTCTCGATATCGACCATGCCGAGCGGCAACGCCGGATCGCGCCCGAGCACGAAGACCTGGTGATTGGGGTCGCTATCCCGGCAGGCGTGGTCGATGCCGGCGGCGGCTTGCCCAAGGCAGTCGCGCAGACGGGGATGATGGTCGATCGGCGCGGTGCCGGCCGGCAGCCCGAGTCCGTCGTCGAAGCCGCGCACGCCGCCGGCATCGGCTGTGGCGACCAGTCCGACCAGCGTGGTGTCGCCATGAGCGTAGATCTTGTACAGGCTGACCAAGCGGGCGCCGACCAGTTCGTACAACGCGGCGACGACACGCAGCGCCAGATCGCCCCGGCGACGCTGGCGCGTGATCAGATCGACGTGATATAGGAGATTGTCCATGGACGATGCGCGCGAGTCGCAAACGGCGATCGGTTAATTATAGTCCGAGACCTTTTTAAGCACGTGGTTACTGCGGGGCGGGGCCGCGCGGGTAATATTTGGCCATGCTCACCGCCGCCGCATCGCCGACCTCGCCGTGTTTCGTCCATCTGCGGCTGCACAGCGAGTATTCGATCACCGACGGCATTGCCCGGCTCGACGACGTCATCGCCCGGGCGCGGGCGGACGGCATGCCGGCCTTGGCGCTGACCGACTTGGCCAACCTGTTCGGCATGGTCAAGTTCTACACCGCCGCACGCGGCGCCGGCGTCAAGCCGATCGTCGGCGCCGACGTCTGGATCGCCGACGACGAGGCCGGCCGCGACGGCGCTTCGCGCCTGCTGCTGCTGGCGAAGAACCGCGATGGTTATCTGCGCCTGTGCGAACTGCTCACTTCGGCCTACCTGCTGCCGCGCCGGCATGGCCGCGCCGAGATCCGGCGTGCCGCCATGGCTGACTTTTCCCAAGGCGACAATGCGGGCCTGATCGCGCTTTCCGGCGCGGCGTCGGGTGACGTCGGCCAGTGGCTGGCCGCCGGCAAGCCCGAGAAGGCCGCCGAATGCGCGCGCCAATGGGCGCGCCTGTTCCCCGACGGGTATTACCTCGAAGTGCAGCGCCCATTTGGCCAACTTCGCCAGCCGCATCAGGAAGCGCAGGTCGCGCAGACCGTGGCGCTGGCCAGCGAGCTCGATCTGCCCGTGGTGGCCACGCATCCGGTGCAGTTCGTCGAGCGGGAAGATTTCGAAGCGCACGAGGCGCGCGTCTGCATTGCGGAAGGCTACGTGCTGGCCGATCAGCGCCGGCCGCGCAGCTTCACCGAGGAGCAATACTTCAAGTCGCAGGCCGAGATGGCGGCGCTGTTCGCCGACCTGCCCGAGGCGCTGGAGAATTCGGTCGAGATCGCCAAACGGTGCAATGTCTCCATCGAGCTGGGCAAGAGCAAGCTGCCGATCTTTCCGACGCCCGACGGCGTCTCGCTCGACGACTACCTGGCGCAGCAGTCGCGACTCGGCCTGGAGCAGCGCCTGCAGCAGCTTTTTCCGGACGAGGCCGAGCGGGAAAGTCAGACGCCGCGCTACGCCGAGCGGCTGGCGTTCGAGATCAAGACCATCCAGCAGATGGGCTTCCCCGGCTACTTCCTGATCGTCGCCGATTTCATCCAGTGGGCGAAGAAGAACGGCGTGCCGGTCGGTCCCGGCCGCGGTTCCGGCGCCGGCTCGCTGGTCGCCTATTCGCTGCTGATCACCGACCTCGACCCGATCCACTACGAACTGCTGTTCGAGCGCTTTCTCAACCCCGAGCGCGTGTCGATGCCCGACTTCGACATCGACTTTTGCCAGGAAGGGCGTGACCGGGTCATCCAGTACGTCAAGGAAAAATACGGCGGCCACGCGGTGTCGCAGATCGCCACCTTCGGCACCATGGCGGCCAAGGCGGTCATCCGCGACGTCGGGCGCGTGCTCGATCTCGGCTTCAATTTCGTCGACCAGTTCGCCAAGCTGATCCCGAACGAACTCGGCATCACGCTGGAAAAGGCGATGGAGGTCGAGCCGACGATCAGTCAGCGCCTCGACGAAGAGGAAGGGCTGAAGACGCTTTGGGAACTGGCGCGCAAGCTCGAAGGCCTGACCCGCAACGTCGGCATGCACGCCGGCGGCGTGCTGATCGCGCCCGGCAAGCTCACCGACTTTTGCCCGCTCTATTCGGCCGACGGCGGCGCCACCACCGTCAGCCAGTTCGACAAGGACGACGTGGAAAAGGCTGGCCTCGTCAAGTTCGACTTCCTTGGCCTGCGCACGCTGACCATTCTCGCCGAGGCCGTGCATTTCGCGCGCACGGTGGATGGCGCCGAAGTCGATCTCGATACGCTGCCGCTCGACGACAAGCCGACTTATGACAGCGTCTTCAAGAACGCCAACACCACGGCGGTGTTCCAGTTCGAATCCGGCGGCATGAAGGACACGCTGGTGCAGGCCAAGCCCGACTGCATCGAAGACCTGATCGCCCTCAACGCGCTCTACCGTCCCGGCCCGATGGAGAACATCCCCAGCTTCATCGCCCGCAAACACAAGCGCGAGCGCGTGCTCTACCCGCACCCGAACCTGGAGAAGGTGCTGTCGAACACCTACGGCATCATGATCTACCAGGAACAGGTCATGCAGGCGGCGCAGGTCATCGCCGGCTACTCGCTCGGCGGCGCCGATCTCCTGCGCCGCGCCATGGGCAAGAAGAAGGTCGAGGAGATGGCCAAGGAGCGCACCAAGTTCGTCGAGGGCGCCGGGAACAACGGCATCGCCGAGCGCCTGGCCAACGAAATCTTCGACACCATGGAGAAGTTCGCCGGCTATGGCTTCAACAAGTCGCACGCCGCCGCTTACTCAGTGGTCGCCTTCCAGACCGCTTGGCTCAAGCACCACCATCCATCGGCCTTCGTCGCGGCGACGCTGTCGTCGGAAATGGCCAACACCGACAAGGTGCAGTTCTTCTACAACGATGCCAGGGAGAACGGCATCGTCTTCCTGCCGCCCGATATCAACCTCGGCGGCGTGCGTTTTCAGCCGACTGACGCCAGCACCATCCGCTACGGCCTCGGCGCGATCAAGGGCACCGGCGAGTCGGCGCTGTCGGTGATCCTCAAGGCGCGCTCGGACGCCGGGCCGTTCGCCGACCTGTTCGAATTCTGCCGACGCGTGGACAAGCGCGTGGTGAACCGCCGCGTCATCGAGGCGCTGATCCGCGCCGGTGCCTTCGACAGCCTCGACGACCATCGGCATAAGCTGCTCGCCTCGGTCGGCGTTGCGCTCGAAGCCGCCGAGCAGGCCGAGCGCAACGCCCTGCAGGGTGGCCTGTTCGACCTGGGCGGTGCCGACAGCGCGCCGCAGACGCACTACGTGGACGTGCCGCGCTGGGGCGAACGCGAACGCCTGCTCAACGAAAAGCAGGCGCTGGGCTTCTTCCTCTCCGGCCATCCGTTCAACGAGTACGCCGACGAGCTTGCCGCCTTCGTCAAGCGTCGTCTCGACAAGCTGGCAGCGCAGCGCGATCCGGTGCTGATGGCCGGCATCGTCATCAGCACGCGCACGCAGATGACCCGGCGCGGCAAGATGGCCATCGTCCTGCTCGACGACGCCACCAAGCAGGTCGAGGTCTCGGTGTTCAATGAATTATGGGAAGCCGAGCGGGCCAAGATCAGGGAGGACGAACTGCTGCTGGTCGAGGGCAAGGTGCAGAACGATGACTACACCGGCGGCTTGCGCGTCACCGCCGACCGGTTGCTGACCCTGGGCGAGGCGCGCGGCCGTTATGCCAAGATGCTGCGGTTGGCCATGAACGGCGGTTCCCGCGATGGCGACGCCCAGCGGCTGCAACGGCTGCTGGCGCCGCATCGCGGCATGGCCGGCGGCGGTTGCCTGGTGCGGCTAAGCTACCGGAACAGTGAGGCCGAGGCTGAGATTCCGCTGCCGGAGAACTGGCGTGTCAGGCTCGACGAGGCACTGCTGATCTCGTTGCGCGACTGGCTCGAGCCGGAGAACGTGCAGGTCAGCTATTCCTGAACCGCCGCGGTGGCGGGCCGCGCGGGTCGAAAGTCCCGGCTCGACCGCTGAATCCTAATCTCCCGCGATTTCGCCGCCGACGATGCCGCCGATGACGGCGCCCAGCACGGTCGGGCCGAGGCGACCTTGGCCGATCTGGTTGCCAATCGCGCCGCCGGCTATCGCGCCGACCGCGCGGCCGACGTCGCGCTCACCACGATGGCGATGATGCCCGTGCCTGGGCGGAGGCCCGTAGTAGGCGGGCGCCGGCGGGTAGTAGGCTACTGGCGCCGGGTACACGTGGCGCGGGGGCGCATATACGGGCGGGGGTGGCGGCGCCATGTATCCCGACCAATGACGATGGTGATGATGGCCGTCCCATCGATCGTGGCGGTCGAAATGGTCGCCGCCGTGGGCGGATGCGTGAGTGGCGAAAGCGGCCGCCAGCAGCGCGGGAATCCAGAGTTTGCCTGTCATTGTCGGCTCCTGATCGGGAACACATGTTCCAGCGCGAATAACGCCGCGGATCGCCCGCTTGCCGACGCGCGGCGCGAACGGAAGTGTTTCCCTTTGTTACCGCCTGGGGCCAGGAACAAGCCGCCCTCGCGGGGCGGCCGTGAACGACGAACCGCCCCGAAGGGCGGCTCGCCGGTTGGGATTGGGGGTACCCCCTTTTTTTCTTAGAGTTCCTTGGCGTGCTCGGCCAGATACTTGGCAACGCCTTCCGGGGAGGCGCCCATACCGGCTTTGCCTTTTTGCCAGCCGGCCGGGCAGACTTCACCATGCTCTTCGGTGAATTGCAGCGCGTCAATCATGCGCAGCATTTCGTCGATGTTGCGGCCGAGCGGCAGGTCGTTGACGACCTGGTGGCGGACGACACCGGTCTTGTCGATCAGGAAGGAGCCGCGGAAGGCGACGCCGGCCGCCGGAAACTCCACGTCGTAGGCCTGGCAGATGGTGTGCTTGACATCAGCGACCAGCGGATACTGGACCTGGCCGATGCCGCCCTTATTGACCGGCGTATTCTTCCAGGCCAGGTGGGTGAATTGCGAGTCGATCGAGCAGCCGATGACTTCGACGTTGCGCTTCTTGAACTCATCCAGGCGATGATCGAAGGCGATCAGTTCCGACGGGCAGACGAAGGTGAAGTCGAGCGGATAGAAGAACAGCACGACGTACTTGCCCTTGTGGTCCGACATCTTGAGATCCTTGATCTCATTGTTGCCGAAGACGGCGGTGGCGGTGAAATCGGGGGCCTGCTTGCCGACGAGAACGGCCATGGTGACTCCTTGTTGAACGGGTTGGGATGGTGCGCGCCGAAAAACAGCGACGGCGACATGGAAAAATTCTACTTGAGCGCGGGGCTATTTATTGCGCCGCGGCAATTGCATTTATCAATGAGGCCGATTGCCGGAAACTATCGGTCCTTGCCGAGTGCACTGAAGCGGTTCAGCGTGCGTTGCCGCGCCGCGGCATGATCGACCACCGGTGCGGGATAGTTGCTGCCGATGCGGATGCCGACGTCGGCTTGCTGACTGCTGTTCATGATCCACGGCGCGTGGACGAACTTGTCGGGCACGCGCGCCAGTTCCGGCAGGTAGCGGCGGATGAAGCGGCCGCCGGGATCGAACTTCTCCGATTGCATGACGGGATTGAAGATGCGGAACCAGGGCTGGGCGTCGCAGCCGGTCGACGCCGCCCACTGCCAGCCGCCGTTGTTGGCGGCGAGGTCGTAGTCGTTGAGATGCTCGGCAAAGTGCCGCTCGCCGCGCCGCCAGTCGATGCCGAGATCCTTGGTCAGGAACGCAGCGACCACCATGCGCAGCCGATTGTGCATGTAGCCGGTCTGGTGCAGCTGGCGCATCGCCGCGTCGATGAGCGGATAGCCGGTGCGCGCCTCGCGCCAGGCGTCGAAGAGATCGGGCGCGTCGTCCCAGGCGATGCCATCGCATTCCGGCCGGAAGGTGTGATCGATCACGTCGGGTCGATGCCAGAGGATCATCTGGTAAAAGTCGCGCCAGGCCAGTTCCGACAGCCAGGTATTGGCGCCTTCTCCGCCATGGCGCGCCGCGAAGGCCGCGAGCCGGCGGATCGACACCGTGCCGAAGCGCAGGTGCGCGGACAAGTACGACACGCCCTTGGCGGCGGGGAAGTCGCGCGCGCGCCGGTAGTCGTCGATGCGCGCCTGGAAATCCTCGAACAGGCGTTGTCCGCCACTCATGCCGGTCGGCAGCTTGAGTTCGGGCAGGTTGGTCGGCTCGAAGCCGATATCGGCCAGGGTTGGCATCCTCTCGCCCGCCGGCTTGGGTGCCAGCCGGGCGGCATGTTTCTCGATCGGATAGGACGTGAGCTGGAAGTCGTCGAGCTGCTTGAGCCAGACGTTGCGGTAGGGCGTGAAGACGCTGAAGGGCCTGCCGGCTTGGTTCAGCACCTCATCGCGATCGAAGATGACCTGGTCCTTGAAATCCTCGAAGCCGACGCCGATTTCCTTCAGCCGTCGCGCCACCTCGCGGTCGCGGGCGATCGCTGCCGGCTCGTAATCCCGGTTGGCGAATACCGTGTCAACGCCAAGCTCCCGAGCGAGGCGCGGGATGCATTCTGGCGGCGAGCCGTGGCGTACCACCACGCCTGACTTTGTGTTACCGGCGCTCGCCGACAACGCGGCCAGTTCGGCGTCCAGTTCGATCAGGCTGGCATGGATGAACTCGACGCGCCGGTCGCGCCGCGTCGGCAGCGCGTCGAGGATGTCGGTGTCGAAGACGAAAGCGCAATACACGCGCCCGGCGGTGCGCAGCGCCTGATGGAGCGCCGCGTGATCGAAGCTGCGCAAGTCGCGGCGAAACCAGACCAGCGCGGTGCTCATGGAAAATCAGGTTGTCGGCAGCTGCTCGAAGCCTTCGTGGTCGTCGGTGCCGAGCTCGACCGCGACGTGCGCGACCTCGGCGCGGGCAGGACCGTGCCGCGCCCAGTCGATCATCGCGGCCACCGACTCGGCACCGCCGGCGATTTCCGCCTCGACGCTGCCGTCGCGCCGATTGCGCACCCAGCCGGTCAGAGTCAGCCGCCGCGCCACGCCGACCATGGCCTGCCGGTAGCCGACGCCCTGGACGAGGCCAGTAATCAGCAGTCGGCGCTTCTCCGTCACTTCACGCGCATTCCCGGCGTGGCGCCGGCATCGGGCGAGAGCAGGAACAGACCAGGCGCCTGGCCGTCGTCGTCGGACGCGGCGAGCACCATGCCTTCACTCATGCCGAACTTCATCTTGCGCGGCGCCAGGTTGGCAACCATCACGGTCAGGCGACCGACCAGCGTGGCCGGGTCGTAGGCCGCCTTGATGCCGGCGAACACCTGCCGCGTGCCCAGTGCACCGAGGTCGAGGCTGAGCTTGAGCAGCTTTTCCGCGCCCTCGACATGCTCGGCATTGGCGATGCGCGCGATGCGCAGGTCGATCTTGGCGAAGTCGTCGATGGAGACATGCGGTACGCTTTCCTGCACTTTATCCTCGCTCTGTTGCTGGTGCTGGGCGTGACGCTGCGGCGACCGCGCGTCGGGGGCGGGCGCCAGACTCTCGCGGTTGGCGGCGATCAGCGCGTCGACCTGCTTGGGGTCGATGCGTGTCATCAGGTGCTCGTAGGCATTGACCGGGTGGGCCGGTGGCAACAGATGGCCGGCGTCGCTCCATCTGAGCGGCGCGACGTTGAGGAACTCCTCGGCGCGCCGGGCCAGCCGCGGCAGGATGGGCCGCAAGTAAAGCGTCAGCAGCCGGAAGGCGTTGATCAGCATCGAGCAGACGTGGTGCAACCGCGCGTCGTGCTCGCTCGACTTGGCCAGCACCCAGGGCTGGTGGCGGTCGACGTACTGGTTCACCTGGTCGGCCAGCGCCATGATCTTGCGCACGGCTCGCCCGTAGTCGCGTTCCTCGTAGTGGCCGGCGATTTCCTCGGCGGACTCCATCAGGCCTTCGAGTTCGGCGCGGAAACGCTCGGTGATGTGGTCGTGAACCAGCTTGCCATCGAACTTCCTGGCGATGAAGCCGGCGGCGCGGCTGGCGATGTTGATGTATTTGCCGACCAGGTCGGCGTTCACGCGCTGCACGAAATCGCCGAGGTTGAGATCGATGTCCTCCATGCTGCCGTTGAGCTTGGCGGCGAAGTAGTAGCGCAGCCACTCCGGGTTCAAGCCCTGGGCGAGGTAGCTTTCGGCGGTGATGAAGGTGCCGCGACTCTTCGACATCTTGGCGCCGTCGACCGTCAGGAAGCCGTGCGGCAGCACCTTGGTCGGCGTGCGGTAGCCGGCGTGCTCCAGTTCCGCCGGCCAGAACAGCGCATGGAAGTAGAGGATGTCCTTGCCGACGAAGTGATAGAGCTCGGTCTTCGAGTCCTTGCCCCAGAAGTCATCGAAATTCAGCCCGCTGCGGGCGCACAGGTTGCGGAACGAACCCATGTAGCCGATCGGCGCGTCCAGCCAGACGTAAAAGTACTTGCCCGTACTGCTATTCCCGTTGTCATCGGGAATCTCGAAGCCGAAGTAGGGCGCGTCGCGCGAGATGTCCCAGTCGGTGAGCTTGTTCTCGCCCGGTGCGCCCAGCCATTCCTGCAGCTTGTTGGCGGCTTCGGGCGGTACGTGGTCGCCGTGCTGCGTCCAGCGCCGCAGGAACTCCTGGCAGCGCGGATCGGAAAGCTTGAAGAAGTAATGGTCGGAGGCGCGCAGTTCCGGCACCGCGCCGGATACCGCCGAGTAGGGATGCTTCAGCTCGGTGGGCGCGTAGGCCGCGCCGCAGGCTTCGCACGAGTCGCCATATTGGTCCTTGGCCCCACACTTCGGGCACTCGCCCTTGATGAAGCGATCGGGCAGGAACATCTGCTTGACCGGGTCGTAGTGCTGCTGGATCGAGCGCACCTCGATCAGGCCGGCGGCCTTCAGCTTCTTGTAGATGTCCTCGGAATAGAAGCGGGTCTCGTCGGAGTGCGTCGAGTAGTAGTTGTCGAACTGCACGTGGAAGCAGGCGAAGTCGCGCGTGTGCTCGCCGTGCACCCGCGCGATCAGCGCCTCGGGGGTGATGCCTTCCTTCTCGGCGCGCAGCATGATCGGCGTGCCGTGCGTGTCGTCGGCGCAGACATAATGGCACTCATTGCCGCGCATCTTCTGGAAGCGCGCCCAGATGTCCGTCTGGATATACTCGACGAGATGACCCAGGTGAATGGCGCCGTTGGCGTACGGCAGTGCGGATGTGACGAGAATCTTGCGCGGGGTCATGACGGCGTGAAAATGGCGGTTTGAACTGGAAATTCTAGCAAATGACCCCAATTGAGCACCGCCTGGGTTATACTGTACAAAACTTATCAACTATTCCGGAGCCTTCGAAATGTCGCTTTCCGAGCAGCAAGTCCAGTCCGCCCTCAAGGAAGTGGTCGACCCGAACACCGGCAAGGATCTCGTGTCCAGCCGCTGCGTGAAGAACATCAAGGTATCCGGCGCCGACGTGTCCCTGGATGTCGAACTCGGCTATCCGGCCAGGAGCCAGATCGACGGCATCCGCAAGCTGGTGATCGACCAGTTGAAGACGATCGCCGGCATCGGCAATATCAGCGCCAACGTCCATTGGAAGATCGTGCCGCATACGGTGCAAAAGGGTGTCAAGCTGGTCAACGGCGTCAAGAACATCGTCGCCGTCGCTTCCGGCAAGGGCGGCGTCGGCAAGTCCACGACGGCCGTAAATCTGGCGCTGGCGCTGGCGGCCGAAGGTGCGCGCGTCGGCATCCTCGACGCCGACATCTACGGCCCTTCGCAGCCGCAGATGCTCGGCATCAGCGGCCAGCCGGAATCCATGGATGGCAAGAAGCTGGAGCCGATGACCGCCTACGACCTCCAGGCGATGTCGGTGGGGTTCCTGATCGACCCGGAAACGCCGATGGTCTGGCGTGGCCCGATGGTCACGCAGGCGCTGACGCAATTGCTTGGCGACACCAATTGGCAGGACCTCGATTACCTCGTCGTCGACCTGCCACCCGGCACCGGCGACATCCAATTGACGCTGGCGCAGCAGGTGCCGGTCACCGGCGCGGTGATCGTCACCACGCCGCAGGACATCGCCCTGCTCGATGCTCGCAAGGGCCTCAAGATGTTCGAGAAGGTCGGCATCCCGATCCTGGGCATTGTCGAGAACATGAGTATCCATATCTGCTCGAAGTGCGGCAACGAAGAACACATCTTCGGCTCCGGCGGCGCGGAGAAGATGGGCGCGGATTATGAAGTCGAAGTGCTCGGCCACCTGCCGCTCGACATCAACATCCGCATGCAGGTCGATGGCGGCAAGCCGACCGTGGTCGCCGATCCCGATGGCCGCGTGGCGGAAATCTACAAGGGCATCGCCCGCCGCGTGGCGATCAAGATCGCCGAGAAGGCGAAGGACATGACCTCGAAATTCCCGAATATCGTCATTCAAAACACGTAATTAGGTGCGGTTGACCCCCTACCGAAAGAGCGGATAATCCGCTCTTTCTTTTTTGCAGACTCGCCTCAAGGCGCCGCCCATGAGCATCAAATCGGACAAGTGGATACGCCGCATGGCGGAGCAGCACAAGATGATCGAGCCCTTCGCGCCCGAGTTGGTGCGCGAGGTGAACGGCCAGAAGATCGTCTCCTACGGCACGTCGAGTTACGGCTATGACATTCGCTGCGCCGACGAATTCCGCGTGTTCACCAACATCAACTCGACCATCGTCGATCCCAAGAACTTCGATCCGAATTCCTTTGTCGAGGTTTCGGGCAAGGGCTACTGCGTCATCCCGCCCAACTCGTTCGCGCTGGCGCGCACCGTCGAGTACTTCCGCATTCCGCGCAACGTGCTCACCGTCTGCCTGGGCAAGAGCACTTACGCGCGTTGCGGCATCATCGTGAATGTGACACCCTTCGAGCCCGAGTGGGAAGGCTACGTGACGCTGGAGTTCTCCAACACCACGCCGTTGCCGGCCAAGATCTACGCTGGCGAGGGCTGCGCGCAGGTGATTTTCTTCGAGTCCGACGAAGTCTGCGAAACCTCCTACCGCGATCGCGGCGGCAAATACCAGGGACAGGTGGGCGTGACCCTGCCAAAGATATGAGATTCCACTTTCCGGTCATCATCATCGACGAGGACTTCCGTTCCGAGAACGCCTCGGGCTTGGGTATCCGCGCGCTGGCCAAGGCCATCGAGGGCGAGGGCCTCGAAGTGTTGGGCGTCACCAGCTATGGCGACATGACGTCCTTCGCGCAGCAGCAAAGCCGCGCCTCGGCCTTCATCCTCTCCGTCGACGACGAGGAACTGGCCAACGAGGAGGAGGAAACCCTCGCCGAGCTGCGCGCCTTCGTCACCGAGATCCGTAACCGCAATGCCGAGATCCCGATCTTCCTGCATGGCGAGACGCGCACCAGCCGCCATATCCCGAACGACGTGCTGCGCGAGCTGCACGGCTTCATCCACATGTTCGAGGACACGCCCGAGTTCATCGCCCGCTATGTCGTGCGCGAGTCGCGCGCTTATCTCGATTCGCTGCCGCCGCCTTTCTTCCGGGCGCTGACGCACTACGCCGCCGATGGTTCCTATTCGTGGCACTGCCCGGGTCACTCGGGCGGCGTCGCCTTCCTCAAGAGCCCGGTCGGCCAGATGTTCCACCAGTTCTTCGGCGAGAACATGCTGCGCGCCGACGTCTGCA
>OEIV010000746.1_pt1 | contig 16634 bp, 14 predicted proteins | sample 1539231 | NCBI WGS metagenome assembly OEIV01 (sample SAMN03794762, study PRJEB22550) | activated sludge metagenome | feature: wastewater treatment plant; material: activated sludge; isolation source: Wastewater treatment plant of a petroleum refinery complex | place: Argentina: Buenos Aires ...
CCCTCGGGGGCCCCCGCCCCCTTCCGAACCCGGGGGCGGGCCCCCCCCCCCTCCACCCTCCCCAAGAGCGACCGCCTGCCCAGCCTGCACCGCCACCTGCGCCCCTTCATCGAGGCCCATTGGCAGCTGGCCACCGTGGTGCGCGAGCACGACCTGCGCTCCAAGCTGCTGGAGGACTACCTCACCATCGTGCCCGAGCCGCTGCACCGGGTCACGGACCGCCACCTCTTCGGCGACAAGCTGCGCGATACCCTCGTGCCGCTGCACGGCATCGCGGCGAACAGTGGGTTCGGGGAGGTGGAGGGGTAGGGATTGAGTTAAACCACCGGAAGACCCGAATCGATCAGGAACTGGGCAGTTCTATCGAAGCCAGAAGGCTCTTGGGTGGGGTCTGAACTTGACCCCCTTGGCACCCAGATGATCATCCCCTCTCGAGCGCGTGTCATGAGCACCCTGTAAGAGTTAAGAAGGTAACGCTGGTCACGCGCATTCTTCATGCTGTTCCATTTGGGACCGATGAGTTTGCGCATTTGCCAACCACCCTCGATGTGCCGCTGTAGATCCCCTCCCCAACAAACACAGGTCAGATCCAACTCCAAGCCTTGGCACTCGTATTCGGTAGCAGCTACCTCTAACTGGTTCGACACGCGGATGTCATCAAGGTCGTTCAAGAACCAGTCGACATAGAGCTTCTTATTCCCCTGCCGGAAACCTGACGACAGCTCGATTCCTTCCGCCCGAAGTCGCATGGCACCGGAACTGGCGAGAAGTCCGCTTCGGCGCTCGCCTCGGGTATGCTCCTGGAGCCACTTACGAGCAGTTGCCAAGTCACGCGTAAGGGCTAGGTGAAAGCCCTTACAGTCTGGCAGAATTTGCCGTGCGCGAGAACTATCTCCTTCAACAACTGCATCAACCCACTTGGAGACCGCCTCTGCCTTGTATGAGCGAAGGCTGACGTTCAAGTGCAATGCTTGTTCGGCTTGGACATGGACACCGGATGGCGGCCCATCATCGAAAAGCTGTTGCATGCGGTCCAACTGCCCACTCTTCAGCGCGTTCGGAGATACAGCCACCTTCCAGTGTGGAAAGCGGGTCTGAAGTGCTCTGCCCCACTCAGAGAGACCTGCTTCGCCGGTGTTGATCTCCTGACCGCCACCCACCAATGCGACGATAACCGCCCAATCTGGGTGTCGGTCCATGATGGAAAGGATCAGCTCCGGTTCTGACTCGGGTCGGTCGATCTTCTTCGCGCACTGTTCAGCATCCCATGCCCTCTGTGCTTCATCGAAGATTATCAAGTGCTCATTCGGAGGAACGGACCGAGGCAGCGAGTCGCGGATGAAAGAGTGGACATTCTGAATGAACGTGCTTACTGTTCTTTCAGCTTCACCCGAACGGTTCTTCTTCTTGAAGTCCTTGGCGATGGCAGCAGATACGATCTTGACCAATGGGCCATTGCCTGAGAGGAACACTCCCATTCCATCCGTCAGCGACCTTACGGTCGGATCGTGTGCGACGTTGAGTCCCGCCAGCGTTTTTCCGGCACCCGGAACTCCCGTCACGATGCAGATGATCTTTAATCGTGAGAAGTGGGCCTCTTGGATCAATTCGATCAGTCGATCTGAGGTTGCCCCCAGATTCTGGGCATCCGCATGCGAGCGAGCTATCTCGCGAACATCATGCCCGGCATATAGTGCTTCGGCTGCTTCGATAATGGTTGGTACAGGCTTGTATGCTGCGTTGTCCCAGGCCACTGTGTCGATCTGGTCAAGACTTGTGGAGTATTGATCGACGCATGCTGAGATCTTCTCGGTCAAGTCTTCTGCGCACGCCCTCACCACTGGCTTGGCAAGGTCATCATGGTCCCATCCGAGTTTCGAAGTCGATCGTTCAGCACGAACAGTGACCGCAATGGGTACGATAGCTCGACCTCGACTTCCTTCATGGAAGTCCCGCAGATCAAGCGCGTAGTCCTCAACCTGCCTTGCCGTGCTCTTCTGGTGCTTGCTTTCGCCGGTCTTGAACTCAAGGCACAGGACGATATCGCGCGTTAGCAAGACTACATCAATACGCTTCTGGCGTCGCGGTATCGGGTACTCGAATAGTATGCCCCATTTCTGCGCGTCTGGGTAACCGGCCAGCAGTTCAGCCGCGGAACTTTGCAGGGCATTCAGTTGAACGAGCCAGGCCCGTGACTGGCTTTCTTTCAGGTCGGTGAAACCACTCGCGGTGCTGCGCCTGTGAATGACCCCGAAAATGCGGCTTGGATCGTCCTGCGCAAATTCTTGGAGCGAGGTGCGATAGTATGCTGGCATATCGGTCACTTGCCGCCGAGCAACCAATCCACGGTTACTCCTAAGGCTTTCGCCAAGGCTTTCACCTCATAGTCCAACACACATCGTTGTCCTGTCTCGATCTTCGAGATACCAGCCCGGTCGATGCATACCCCGAGAAGTGCCAGCTTGCCAGAGAGCTGATCCTGCGTCATTGGGACCTTTCGATCCGTCCGGGATTCCTTGACGCGATCGCCTATGATGTTCAAGCTTTTGGCCGGCAGCATTGAGGCGCAAGCTATCTGGGCGAATTGGGCGAGGTGTTCTAGTTTGGAACACGGCTACTAGCTTTGGGACACGGCTTCGCGTACGCACAAACCGTAATCCGAAAGGTCATGGAGAAAGAATACGTCATCCGGATCAACGGCTTCGATCTGGGTCAACTCATCGATGGCTTGGAGGTGCGCTACTCAGCATGGCGTGATACCGCCGCCTATCTCCGCAGCGGTGAGATGCCCCATGCCTTTTTCGTGGCGGAAGAATGCCATGATCCGGTAGAGGCCGAAAGGCTTGCCGCGCACTATGAGCGCATCATGGGCAGCCTGATGGAGCAACAACGCGAACAGGACAAGCCGTCATGAAGGGGAAGATCCTCAGCTTCCTGCATAACTTGGAACAGCAGGAACACTTCAACGAAGAAGCCGAGGAATGGCAATTCGATGATGGCAGTGCTTGTGGAATTTGCACCCATTCAGCCATTCAAGTTGCGAGAGCATTCAGTGGTGTTGTGCTTGGGTATCTCGCGGAGGACAACCCGGTTGCGGAACTCGGTGAGGCCTATACCCAAGGACACGACTTTGCCATCATCGACGAGCGCTGGTTGGTCGACTTTTGGGCGTGGCGAACGACGGATCTTCTTGATCTCCCGTTTCTAGATCTCGAGGCGCCTATTGACTTATCGATTGCTACTCGCCTCTATGGTAATGGTAGACACTGGGATGTAGTGTTGGACTGCCGTTCGCATCTGGGAGCATGACCTGAAGGTGGCGCGTCAGCCAAACACGGTGCGCCGGGTGGAACGTGCGCTTGTGTGACCCCATCCTCACAGTTACTCGATGAATTCCTTCAATGCCGCCCGCCTGGGCGATGTGCGCTGTATGGAAGACCGCCGCCCTCCTGCGCAGCGGTGAGCTACCCCATGCCGAATTCGTGGCGGAAGAATGCCATGATCCGGAGGAGGCCGAGCGGCTGGCCGCGCACTACGAGCGCATCATGGAAAGCCTGCTGGCGCAGAAGGCCGCACAGGAGTGAGGCCAGAACCGGCTCCGGTCATGGCCTTATGCCCCCCTACCCCCGCCCGTGCGTGGCCAGCTTGCGCACCATCTCCTGGGTAAGGGCGGAGGCATCGGGCCCGTAGGCGCTGACGAGGATGCCTTTGATGCGGCCATCGGTGGAGCCGTCGGTGGGGAGAAGGGCGAGAAGGGTGCGTTCGTCGGTGGTGAGGTCGGCCATTGTGCCGTGAAATTAGACCTCGTGCGTCATGTGGCCTCGTCGCGTTGCCGAAGCGCCGTGAATACAGCGATCACGTGATCTAATTCTGCTCCGCTACGATTTCCGGAAGGTCGAACACCAACTGCGGATCGAAGGTCTCGTGGGCGAAGATGGATGTAGGCACGTGCTGCTGAGCCACCACCTCGTGCGCATGATGCGCCGGTGTTGCTCATACCAGGGAACCGGGTGCAGGGCGGGTGCGTGTAGCGCCATTGAGCCCTGTCGCGTGTGGACCGCAATGATGCCCAAGCTGTGAACGACGCGGATTCAAGGCGAGCGCTCCAGCACCACCCTCGGAAGCACCACCTCATGCCATTGCTGCTCTTTCTCGTTGTGCCATTCCACGATGTACTCCACGCGGCCGCCGGTGATGCGGTAGTGCTGTCGCTCGAAGCGGGACAGGGTCTCTTGCTTGAACTTCTTTGCATAGAGCAGCATGCTTTCACCTTCCGTGCCCAAGCCGCTGGCCGGTCCATTGGCGAACTGCGTGGTGCAAGGCATCAGGGCATCGCCGGTCTTCAGGCAGCGGATGCGGTCGCGGGCGTACCAGCAGGAGCCCAGGTGTACCTCGCGCATGCCCAGCACATATTCCAAGCGTTCCGGCCAGAGATGCTGGTGGTCGCTGTGCTCGCGTACCAGTTGCGGCGGCGTGTAGTGCGGCAAGAAAGAGGTGTTGGTATGGACCACCAGGCGTTCCATGGCGCGGGTGCAGGCCACGTAGAGCAGGCGCAGCTCCTCCTCCTTGTGCATGGGGAAGTCGTCGAGGTGGACGAAGACGTTGGTGAACTCGCGGCCCTTGCTCTTGTGCATGGTGCTTACGAACACGGTGCTGCCGGCGGCCTGCGCCACGTCGCCGATGCGGATCTCGCGCAGGAAGGCGGCCCACTCGCCGGGGTCGATCCGGCCTTTCGCGTCGTCCTCGAAGCGGGTGATCAGATCGGCTAGGTCGTGCCGGTGCGCATGGCCGTCGAGTTTTTCCAGGAAGCGGTCGCGCACGGGTTGCCACACCTCCTTTGGAATAACACCCGGATTGGCGTGTGCCGCGCGCAGCATGCGCTCGAAGGCGCGCAGCTCGCGCAGGCGTGCCAGGGCGAAATCGTCGCTGCCGCCCACGTAGCGCGCGGCGATGCCCTGCTGCTGCAGCATGGCGCTGGCGAGGATGGCCTGCTCGTTGGTGCGGGTGAGCACGGCGGTGGTGCCCGGATAGCGCTGCTGGAGCAGGTCGTTCACCAAGCCCTGCAGGTGGAAGCCGCCCGCATGCTGCACCACGCGCTGCACGCCTGTGCCTGCATCTTTCGCCACCATGGGCCGGTCGGCCTTCATGCGGTTGTGGATGCCCGCCACGATGCGGCCGGTGAGGTCCACCAGCGAGCCCTTGCTGCGGTAGTTGGTGAGCAGGTCGTGCTCCGCGGCCTTGTAGCGCGCACGGAAGGCCGCCATGTACTCCGGCGATGCACCGCGCCAGTCGTAGATGATCTGGTCGTCGTCGCCCACGGCGATGATGCGCGGGTCCTCGGCCATCCGTGCGATGGCTTGGATCAATTGCCATTGCGCGGCATCCACATCCTGGAACTCGTCCAGCACGATCACGCTCTTGTTGGCGATGGCGGAGAGGTCCACCTCGCGCTTTTCGATGGCCTGGGTGCACCGCGCGATCACGGTCTCGGACTTGTCGAGGTCGCCGAGCTGGCCGAGCAGGTCGAAGCAGAGGCCGTGGAAGGTGGTGATGGTGATGAGGCCGCGGTATTCGGGCACCAGGTCATGGACCCGCCTGCGGAACTCCAGCGCAGCGGCCTTGCTGAAGGTGAGCATGAGGAATTGCTCGGGCTTCACGTCCTCCAGCAGCAGCAGGTTGGCCACCTTGTGCACGAGCACACGGGTCTTGCCGCTGCCCGGTCCGGCCACCACCAGGATGTGCGGTGATCGGTCCGCGACGATGGCGGTCTGCGTGGTGTCCAGGTCGCCCACGAGCTGCGCGAAGCGCTCGCGGGTGATGGAGCGGGTGATCTCCGATTCGCGGCCGGGGAAGTACTTTTTGATGAAGGCCTTGTGGTCCAGCTTGAAGTAGTCGTCCACGTAAGCGAGGGCGGCCTGTGCGCTGCGGGTGCGCTGGCGCGCGTACTCGCCCACCATGTGGATCTGCTCCACGCGGTTCTGGTAGTGCAGACGCAGGTGGCCGTAGTCCTCGGCGGTGTAGCGCTTGCGGTTATCCTTGTTGCGGCGCTCCACGTTGATGCGCTGGTAGACCACCATGAAGCCGTCCTCCAGTTGGATCACGCGCGTTTCGTTGAGGTAGAGCAGGGCACGCTGGATGGCCTTGAGGTCCGCCTGCTGGGCGAACATGCCCGAGGCCAGCGCCGCTTGAAGGCCCAGCAGGGAGAACTCGGCGAGACGTTCTTCCTTGTCGCCGATCGTTACGCTGCCCGCCAGTTGCAGCAGGTGGTCCAGCGCGCCGAGGGACACGGCATGGCGGTGCTCCATGTCCTGCTGCATGTCGTCCGGCGTGGTGCGCGGCTCGATGCGGTAGCTGTGGTCGGCGCGTGCGATGCGCTTGGTGCGAATGAAGCCCCGGCGCTTCCAGTAGCGCAGCAGGGTCAGCACCTCGTCCATGTGCGCATCGATGCCTTGATCGATGATGGCCTGGTTCAGCGCACGGATGCTGACCGTGGCGGCGCCCGGTGGCAGCACTTGCAACAGGGCCTTCTCGGTGGCGGCGATGCGCTCCAGGCGGGCACGCGAACCGGCGCGCGGACGCAGGTCCACGAAGGCGGTGAGGTCCTGGGCATCGTTGAGCACCTTGAGCTCGCGCAAATGCTGGATGGTATCCACCACTTGCTTCAGCGGCATACCGAGCTGCTCGGCCAGCGCATCCACGCGGGTCTCCTCGCTCTTGATGATGCGTTGCAGCACACGGTCGCAATCCTCCTTTTGCTTCGATGTGTGCATGGCGCTGGCATGCACCACGCGCTGGGCCTCCTTCAGGTCCTTCACCAGCAGGCCGGTGGCGAATAGCCACGGGCTGTTGAGCGTGCGCTGCACATAGCCGCGGTCCTCCAATGCGGCCAGCGAGGCGGTGACGCGGTTGGCCAGGTCCTTGATCTCGGTGTCCCAGCCGGCTGCCTTGGCGATCTCCAGGGCGGACTTGCTCACCTTGTCGCGGAACCTGGTGAGCCGCTTCAGCGCGCGCCACACCTGGTCGATCTCCTGCTGGTTCAGCTTGCTGCGGTTCAGCAATTGGAAGTGGCCGCCGAGGTCCTGCTCGTGGTAGAGGATGCAGCAGCGGGCGTTGATCTCCTTCTTCCTTCCCGCGCGGCCGGCCTCCTGCACATAGCTTTCCAGCGATGAGGAGATGTTGTAGTGGACCACCGTGCGCACGTCCTCCTTGTCCACGCCCATGCCGAAGGCGTTGGTGGCCACCATCACCTGGGCCTCGCCCTTCATGAAGGCGTCCTGGTTGGCCTGCTTGTCCTCGCGCTTCATCTTGCCATGATAGCCGCGCACCTCAAGGCCCGTTGCCTTGATGATCTCCGTCAGTTCATCCACCCGCTTGGTGCGCGACACGTAAACGATGGCGGGCAGCTCGCAGTCGTTCAGCAGCCGGAGCAAGGTGCGCTTGCGGGTATCGGCATCCGGTTCAGCGAGCGGCACCACCTCATAGGCCAGGTTCTCGCGGCGCGCATGGCTGATGAAGGGATCCAGCTCCAAGCCCAACCCCTGCTTGAAGTAGGTGCGGATGTCGTCGATCACCTGCGGTTTCGCGGTGGCGGTGAAACAGGAGACCGGGATGGGGATCGCAAGTTGTTTGTCTTCCTGCAATTGCTTCAGGAAGGGGGCGATGTACAGGTAATCCACCCGGAAGTCGTGGCCCCAGGCGGAGAAGCAGTGGGCCTCGTCGATCACGAAGCGCGCGATGTGGCGGCGTTGCAGCAGGCGGGTGAGCGTGGGGTTGCGCAACGTTTCCGGCGCGATGTAGAGCAGATGCACGCCGCCCTGCTCCACACGTTCGAGCACCTCCTTGCGCTCCAGCGGCGAGAGCAGCCCGCTGAGGTGCGCCGCCTGCACGTTCTGGAAACGGTCCTCCAGCACCTCCACCTGGTCTTTCATGAGCGAGACGAGCGGGGAGATCACCACGGTGAGTGAGCGGGTGAGCTCGCCCTGCATGAGGGCCGGAAGCTGAAAGGTGAGCGACTTGCCGCCACCCGTGGGGAATACCGTGAGCAACGAACGGCCTTGCAGCGCGGCGCGCACCGCCAGCTCCTGGATGCCCGGCTCGCCATCGCCATCGAAGCGGCGGAAGGCGGTGTAGCCGTAATGCGCCTGAAGGGCCTTGTTCGGGTCGAGCCGGTGGGTGCAATAGGAGCAGGCTGCCTGGCCGCAGAAGCGGAAACGCAGGGTGTGCAGCAGGTCCTGTGTGATGGGCATGGCATGTACCACCCAGGGCGGCAGCACCGAGGCATCGTCCACCGTGGCGATGAGCGCAAGCACGTGGGCCAGTTCCACCGGATGCGCCGATAGCATGGCCGCGAGTTCGGCCTGCGCGCAGCAATGGTCCGCGAAGCGCTCGCGTATCTCGTGCAAGGGCGGGCCACCCGGCTGGGCATTTCCCGCCATGCTGAAGAGCGGCGCATAACCGGGCTTGTCGTGCAGCAGGTGCGCGTACACCGCACGCAGCCCGGGATCGAGCGCCGCGAAGCGACCGAGCATTTCTTCCAGCAGTCGCTTGCACAGCTTGGCATCGCTCAGCGGGTTGTTCTCCGCCTCCTCATCCACCAACTGATAGCCCTTCACCAGCTTGTGGTAGGGCTTGTCAGCATACAGCAGCGCCGACCAGCCGAGCGTGTCGATCAGTGCCTTACCGTTCAGCAGGTCATCGCCCATGCGTTGCCGCAGTACCGGCAGGTCGTGGCGCAGCAGGTTGTGCCCGGCGATCACTGCCGCATTGGCGATCAACGGCTTCAGCTCATCCAGCCGCTTGGAGCGCCATTCAGTGGTGCCCATCACGGCCCCGGCGTCCAGCACGCGCCTGCCATCCGGAGTGGTCTCCAGATCAAGGAACAAGGCGGTGCTCAGGTCGGTGGGCATGATCGCAGCGGAAGCAACTTAGCGATCGGTCCGGAATAAGCGGTCGCAGCCCGGTCGCCGTGTTGCCCGAGGTTGTTCTTTTAACAGGCTTACTGGCAGGAAGCAGAATCATAGAATAAGCGGGTGCTGGCCCTGACAAGCCGGCGACAGCGAAGCACGCGACCCGTGCGTTGGCCTTGCGCGGAAAGGGTCACGCCCCCCTACTTCTTCCGCTTCACCCTCCGCACAGCCTGCTTGGCGCTGATGCGCTTTACGCCGATGTGGCCGTCGTAGTCGGGGTCGCGGCTGACCACGGCATCGAGGGGGCCGGCGGAGACCGCGGCCCAGTATTGGGCGCCGTCCTCCAGGTCGCCGAAGCCGCTGGCGATGCTCTTTTGGAAGTGTTCGGTCTCAACGGGCACCACCTCCACACAGGCAAGCAGGTCGGCGAGGATGCGTTGGGCTTGCTGCAGGCGAAGGCCCTTCTTGTCCGCATCGCTGCGTTGCAGGTGATAGAGCAGCACCCCGATGCTGATGGGGGTGGTCAACAGACGAACCTCTTCGCGCGCACCCATGGCGAGCAAGGCGATGGAGTCCTCGCTATGGTCGGGGCGTTCGAGCAGCGCATCCAGCAATACGTTGGCATCCACGAAGTACCGGTTCATGCCCGCTTGCGTTTGGCCTTCTGCATCCGCTCGTAGTACAAGGTCTTGCGCAATTCGGCCCCGCCCCGGCTGTCCTCCTCGAAATCCTCGGGGCTGAGCTTGTCGGCCAGATAGCCCGCCCATTTCAGTATGCCGGGCTCCGCCACGACCGCTGGTTCGTCGTTCTTCTGATCGTCCAACTGGTCCGCGAGGTTCTCCACCAGTTCGCTGATGCTCTTGCCTTTGCGCGCACTGGCCTTGCGCAGCTTGGCCACCTTGCGCCGGTCGATGCTGAGGGTGAGCTTGGTCTTCATGGGTCTTGCGAAGTTACGGTGGCCATGAACCGTGCGGTGAATGCGGAAGCGCTGTGGGCCCTCCCGCAGGTGGCGCGTGCAGCCCCGGCCTTCTGCCCCCTACCCCCTCCCGTGCGTGGCCAGCTTGCGCACCATCTGCTGGGTAAGGGCGGAGGCATCGGGCCCGTAGGCGCTGACGAGGAGGCCTTTGATGCGGCCATCGGTGGAGCGGATGGCGTAGACGATGCTCTGGTCGTCGGGGTCGTTCATGCCCTCGAAGCGGTGGAACTCATCGATCTCGAAGGCGGCGGGGTCCAGGCTGATGCCGCGGGCATCGCACACCAGGCAGTGGCCGCCGAGGGCGAGGTCGTCCGTGTAGCCGCGGCGCTGCAGATCGTCCACGGCTTCGGAGAGGGTGGTGTAGGCGTGCATGTGGGGAAGGTAAGGCGGGCGGTGGCGGGCCGGGTTCATTGCGGCGCTGCGGGAGGAGAGGAAGGGGGCGCAATGGGGGGAGGGGAGCAGCGGGTGCTTGCCGCTCCTGCCTCACGGACCGCACGATCGCTCAGCCTGCTGCGAAAGCTGGGCGGCCTGCAACGTCCACGCGGCCTTGTCCTGTTCGTCGCCGACGGTCCAGGCGTGGAGCTTCAGCCGCGGTACCGGGGCCGATGCGCCCGCTGCGCGCGGCCATCGCGGCGGCCGGCAGCCGTGCGCATTACCGATCCTTAACACGTCCGGCGAACCGATCCGCCATCCGTTCGTTTCATTTGCAACCGTTTCCGACGCAACCATGCCCACCTCGTCCCTCGGCTACTGGAGCTCGGAGCTGGCGCACCAGTACTTCGCCCGCCTGCAGGAGAAGCTGGCGCACCTGGACATCAGCAGCTGGTTCTATGTGCTGCTGGTGATCGAGGAGGGGGCGGGGCGGCTGAGCCAGCAGGAGCTGGCCGACCGCCTGCTGCTGGACAAGGTGAGCATGACGCGCGCGCTGGACCACCTGGGGGAAAAGGGCCTGGTGGAGCGCTGCGCCTGCGCCGGCGACCGCCGCAAGTACCTGGTGAAGCTGACGCCCAGGGCCCGGCCCGCCGTGAAGGCCGTCCGCGCCGCCTACGAGGAGCTGAACGACGAGGCGCTGCAGGGCCTGCCCAAGGCCGCCCGCACCGCCTTCGTGCGGCAGTTGATGGCCGTGGTGGACAACCTTCGGCCCGAAGGCCCGCCCGTGCCCGTGACCCACAAACGCGTACACGCCTGATGCGACCGGACCCGATGTTGATCGCCGCAGCGCTGCTGCTGCTGAACGCCTGCGGGCCCCACGAAGGCCCCGCCGCCGGCGGCGGCGCCATGCCCCCCATGGCCGTGCAGGTGCACGTGCTGCGCGGCGAGCCGCTGGACGATGCCCTGGTGGCCACCGGCACCCTGATGGCCAACGAGGAGGTGCAGCTGGTGAGCGAACTGGCCGGCCGCATCACGCAGATCGGTTTCGAGGAGGGCGGCCCGGTGAGCGCCGGGCAGGTGCTGCTGCGCATCCACGACGACGAGCTGCAGGCCCAGCTGCGCAAGGCCGAGGCCCAGCTGCGCCTGGCGCAGGGGGACGAGGCCCGCAAGCAGAAGCTGCTCGCCGTGAGCGGCATCAGCCAGGAGCAATACGATGCCGCCCGCACCGCGGTGGCCGGCCTGCAGGCCGATGCCGACGACCTGCGCGCGCGCATCGCCAAGAGCGTGATCCGCGCCCCCTTCGCCGGGCGCGTGGGGCTGCGCAGCGTGAGCGAGGGCGGCTTCGTGGCCGCCGGCACGCCCATCGCCCGGCTGCACCAGACCGATCCCATGAAGGTGGAGTTCGCCGTGCCCGAGCGCTATGGCCGCACCCTGGTGCCCGGCGCGCCCATCACCTTCACCCTCGAGGGCGACACGGCCACCTACGGCGGCGCCGTGTACGCGGTGGACCCCAGCGTGGACGCCGCCACCCGCACGGTGAAGGTGCGCGCCCGCACGGGCAACGCGCAGGGCCGCCTGATCCCCGGCGCCTTCGCCAAGGTGCAGGTGCGGCTGCAGCGCATCCCCGATGCGCTGGTGATCCCCGCCGAGGCGCTGATCCCCGACATCCACGGCCAGAAGGTGCTGCTGATGAAGGGCGGCACCGCCGTGAGCGCCCGCGTGCAGCTGGGTCAGCGCACCGCCGAGCGCGTGCAGCTCACCAGCGGCGTGCAGCCCGGCGACTCGGTGATCACCACCGGCCTGCTGGCCCTGCGCGACGGGGCGGCGGTGCGGCCCTTGCTGGGACAAGCGGAGAAGAAGGCGGAACAGGGGAATGCGGAGCAGTGAATGGTGAATAGCGAATGGATGAATGGCGAATAGCGAAAAGGTGAGTGGCGAACAGTCAATGGTGAATAGGGGAGTTCGTATGGCGAACGATGAACACCCAACAGGGGATGGCGAGCGGCGCGTAGGCCGAGGCGCCCCCATTCACCAACTCCCATTCGCCATTCACCCTGAGCCCTTGTACGCATGACCATCAGCTCCATCAGCATCAACCGGCCCGTGCTCGCCACGGTGATCTCGATCCTGACCGCGCTGTTCATTGCGCCTGTTGCCTATGGTTGTGATTGTGCTTCGCGGCCGAAGGTTCGGGAGGCGGTTCAGAAGGCGCAGCTCGTTGTACACGGCAAGGTCATTCGTGCTGAACTCAAGAAGGTGCTGAGCGCTGACTCTGTCTTTTTGGATTCAATCGGCAAGTTGACCCAGCGGCGGATCTTCGGAGCGCGCTATGTGAACGAGTATGCGATCGTGGTCCTGGAAGGCTTCAAGGGGGCTGCGATGAGTGACACGATCATCCTGCGTACCGGGATCGATCCCACCACGGATTGCGGATTGATCATTCGTCCAGGCGCCGAGCTCATCATCTATGCAAGGTCCGTCTTCGTCGATCATAGGTTCCTCGGAATGAATGATGGATCAACTCCGGCGTATTCGACCTCCATCTGTACCAGAACCGGTCCTTATTCCCGCCATGAGGCCAAAGCCATCAGGCAGGCGCTGAGCGTGACGGAAAACCTCTACTTCCGTGATCAATACTAAGGCATGACCATCAGCTCCATCAGCATCAACCGGCCGGTGCTCGCATCGGTGATCTCGATCCTGATCGTGCTGTTCGGCGGCATCGGCTTCACCTTCCTCGGCGTGCGCGAGTACCCCAGTGTGGACCCGCCCATCATCACCGTCACCACCAACTACGTGGGCGCCAACGCCGATGTGGTGGAGAGCCAGATCACCGAGGTGCTGGAGGAGAGCATCAACGGCATCGCCGGCATCCGCACGCTCACCAGCGTGAGCAGCGACGGCCGCAGCACCATCACCGTGGAGTTCGAGCTGGACGTGGACCTGGAGGCCGCGGCCAATGATGTGCGCGACCGCGTGAGCCGCAGCGTGCGCAACCTGCCCGCCGATGTGGAGCCCCCCATCGTGGCCAAGAGCGATGCGGACAGCAGCCCCATCCTCTCCCTCACCATCCAGAGCGACGAGCGCAACATGCTGGAGCTCTCGCAGATCGCCAACGACATCTTCAAGGAGCGGCTGCAGACCATCCCCGGGGTGAGCGCCATCAACATCTGGGGCGAGAAGAAGTACAGCATGAAGCTGCTGCTCGACCCCGTGAGGATGGCGGGGCTGGGCATCACCCCGGCCGACGTGCGCGCCGCGCTGGACCGCGAGAACGTGGAGCTGCCCGCCGGCCGCATCGAGGGCTTCCGCACCGAGCTCAGCATCCGCACCCTCGGCCGCCTCACCACCCCCGACCAGTTCAACGAGCTGATCCTGCGCGAGGCCGGCGGCCGTGTCATCAAGCTCAAGGACGTGGGCGTGGCCGAGCTGCGGCCCGAGAACGAGCGCAGCCTGCTGCGCGGCAACGGCGGCGTGCCCCAGGTGGCCGTGGCGGTGACCCCCCAGCCCGGCAGCAACTACGTGGCCATCGCCGACGAGTTCCACAAGCGCGTGGCGCAGATCCAGAAGGACCTGCCCTCCGACCTGCGCTACACCATCGCCCTCGACACCACCGTGGGCATCCGCGCCGCCATCCTGGAGGTGGAGGAGACCATCCTCATCGCCTTCGGCCTGGTGGTGCTCGTCATCTTCCTCTTCCTCCGCGACTGGCGCACCACGCTCATCCCCGTGCTCGCCATCCCCATCTCCCTCATCGGCGCCTTCTTCATCATGTACGTGGCCGGCTTCAGCATCAACATCCTCACGCTGCTCGCCATCGTGCTGGCCACCGGCATCGTGGTGGACGATGCCATCGTGGTGCTGGAGAACATCTACGCCAAGATCGAGGGCGGCATGGACCCGATGAAGGCCGGGCACGAGGGCAGCCGCGAGATCACCTTCGCCATCATCAGCACCACCATCACGCTGGCGGCGGTCTTCCTGCCCATCATCTTCCTCAGCGGGCTCACCGGCCGCCTGTTCCGCGAGTTCGGCATCGTGGTGGCCGGCTCGGTGCTCATCAGCGCCGTGGTCTCCCTCACCCTGACGCCCATGATGAGCGCGCGCATGCTCCGGCACAAGGAGAGGCAGAGCCGCTTCTTCGTGGCCACCGGCCGCCTGCTCGACCGCCTCGGCGCCGCCTACCAGCGCTCCCTCGCGGCCTTCCTGCGCCGCCGCGGATGGGCCTACGTGATCATGCTGGCCAGCGGCGCCCTCATCTGGGCCGCAGGCGGCGACCTGCAGAGCGAGCTGGCCCCCATGGAGGACAAGAGCCGCTTCATGGTGCAGAGCACCGCCCCTGAAGGCACCAGCTTCGAGCTGATGAACGGCTACCTCGCGCAGATCATCGAGGTGGTGGACACCCTGCCCGAGCGCCAGGCCCTCATCAGCGTCACCGCGCCCGGCTTCGGCACCGCCAGCAGCACCAACAACGGCTTCGTGCGCGTGGCCCTGGTGCCGCCTGCCCAGCGCACGAAGACCCAGGATGAACTGGCCAAGGAGGTGATGAGCAGGATCCAGCGCTTCAACCTCGCGAAGAGCTTCGTCATCCAGGAACCCACCATCGGCGGCTCGCGCTTCACCCGCCTGCCCGTGGAGTACGTGATCCAGGCGCCCGACTTCGAGCGGCTGCGGGCCGTGATCCCCGCCTTCATGGAGAAGGCCGCCCAGGACCCCACCTTCCGCGTGGTGGACCTCAACCTGAAGTTCAACAAGCCCGAGCTGAACGTGGAGATCGACCGCGACCGCGCACGCGCCATGGGCGTCACCATGCAGGACATCGCCGAAACGCTGCAGCTATACTTCAGCGGCCAGCGTTACGGCTACTTCATCATGCAGGGCAAGCAGTACCAGGTGATCGGCCAGGCCACGCGCGACAACCGCGACGCGCCCATCGACCTCAGGAGCGCCGCCGTGCGCAACGACAAGGGCGAGCTGATCCAGCTGGACAACCTGGTGCGCCTCAGCGACCGCAGCACGCCGCCCCAGCTCTTCCGCTACAACCGCTACGTGAGCGCCACGGTGAGCGCCGACCCCGCCGAGGGCTACACCATCGGTGACGGCATCGCCGCCATGGACCGCATCAAGGCCGAGGTGCTCGACGACAGCTTCAGCACCGCGCTCGGTGGCGTCAGCAAGGAGTTCGCCGAGAGCGGCAGCAGCCTCCTCTTCGCCTTCCTCCTGGCGCTGGTGCTCATCTTCCTCATCCTGGCCGCACAGTTCGAGAGCTTCATCGACCCCCTGGTGGTGATGCTCACCGTGCCCCTCGCCCTGGCCGGTGCGGTGGTGAGCCTCTGGCTCGGCGGCCACACGCTCAACATCTTCTCGCAGATCGGCATCATCGTGCTCATCGGCCTGGTCACCAAGAACGGCATCCTCATCGTGGAGTTCGCCAACCAGCGCAAGGAGGCCGGCCTGAACACGATGGACGCCGTGATCGATGCCGCGGGCCAACGCTTCCGCCCCATCCTGATGACCAGCCTGGCCACCGTGCTGGGCGCGCTGCCGATCGCGCTCGGCCTGGGCGCCGCCGCCAGGAGCCGCGTGCCCATGGGCGTGGCCATCATCGGCGGGCTGCTCTTCGCGCTGATCCTCACCCTCTATGTGGTGCCGGCACTCTATAGCTACATGAGCCGCGGACGCAGCGCCGATGGGCCGCCGGCCCCTGCGGCGGATGACCAACACGCCGCGCACGCATGAGACCCCTGATCGCCCTGCTCCTGCTGCTGCCTGTGCGCCCCGCCCCCGCCCAGGTGCTCACCGCCGACGAGGCCGTGCGCATCGCGGTGGAGCGGAACCACGGCATCCGCATGGCCCGCCTGGACGCCCGCCGCGCCGAACTGATGAACACCGCCGGCAACGCCGGCATGCTGCCCGCCGTGGATGTGGTGGGCCAGTACGGCATCGACAACAGCGCCACCAAGCAGACCTTCTTCAGCGGCGAGGTGCGCGAGCGCGACAATGCGGACCAGCGCGTGCTCGATGCCGCCGTGCAGCTCAACTGGACCGTGTTCGATGGGCTCACCATGTGGGCCGCCAAGGACCGGCTGGAGGCGCTGGAGCTCATCGGGCGGACGCAGCTGCGGCAGCGCATCGAGGCCACCGTCTATGATGCGCTGGCGGCCTACTACCAGCTGGTGCAGCTGCGGCGGGCCATTGCCGTGCAGCAGGAGGGCGTGCGCATCAGCCGCGAGCGCCTCGCCATCGCGCAGGCCGCCGAGCGCGTCGGCAGCGCCAGCGGGCTGCAGGTGGTGCAGGCGCGGCTCGACCTCAGCGCCGACAGCGCCGCCGTGCTCGACCTGCACGTGCAGGAGGCCGTCACCGCCGCCCGCCTCAACGCG
>OEIV010000748.1_pt1 | contig 16593 bp, 19 predicted proteins | sample 1539231 | NCBI WGS metagenome assembly OEIV01 (sample SAMN03794762, study PRJEB22550) | activated sludge metagenome | feature: wastewater treatment plant; material: activated sludge; isolation source: Wastewater treatment plant of a petroleum refinery complex | place: Argentina: Buenos Aires ...
TTAATATACGATGCCAATAAATAAGGTCTGCATCTATTTGAACAAGGAAAATCTTATGTAGATTATTGTTTGTCTTTCTTTTTAAACAATGGCACTTTGCTTTCGCTTCCACTGAGTAATCGATTGATGTTTTTGTGATGGGTCAGCACCACTAGTATAGCTGTAGCCAAGGCAAAAAGTCTATACATGATTTCAGGCTCCCTAAATATAAAAAATATCATTACAGGGAAAGCAATACTTGCTGTAATTGAACTCAATGAAACGTATCGGGTCATAAACAACATCAACATAAATACCACAATAAGACATACTGCTACGAGAGGTTGAATGGCTAAAATCATTCCAAAAAGCGTGGCAATACCTTTGCCCCCTTTAAAGTTTGCCCAAATAGGAAATACGTGACCTACCACAGCAGCTATACCAAGCAACACTTGAAAGTTGGTTAAGGCAACGCTGTCCATTTGATATTTTGCAATAAAATAAGCTAAATCAACCGCTAAAAAACCTTTTAACATATCTACGATAAATACAAAGCTTCCTGCTTTTGCACCTAAAACCCTAAAGGTATTGGTAGCACCTGCATTGCCACTTCCGTAACTTCTGATATCAATATCGAAAAAATATTTACTTACCCAAACTGCTGTAGGTATGGAACCTAATAAATATGCAAGGAGAATAAGAATGAATTCGTACATACGCAATGACTATTTTTTGTTGTAGTGAGTGACAAATATAAGCGAAGAAATCAAATTATACAACCTTATACTGTTAAAATCAATTCCAATGCAATCCATTCTTTTTGTTGCTTTTGCGAAACAAGTGTAAACCCAATATCAGCATATTGTGCTAAAATTTGTTCTTTATCTGAAGTCATTAAACCACTTAAAAACAACCTTCCCTGAGGATTGAGTAATTTTTTTAAATGATTTTTATACTGAATTAAAATATTGAGATTGATATTAGCGAGAATGATGTCAAATGGTTCATGAAAGGTTTCAATGTCATCGATGCTGATGGTGATATGATTGCAATGATTTCTTGCACAGTTTTCAAGGGCGTTTTCAACTGACCAGGGATCGTCGTCAATACCAACGACATATTTGGCCTGTTTCAATGATGCAAAAATGGCTAAAACACCAGTGCCGCAACCAAAATCGAAAACTGTTTTGTTTGTAAAGTCTGTTTCACAACCATAAGCTAACATCAACTGAGTGGTGGCATGATGACCGGTTCCAAAACTCATTTTAGGGGTAATTTCGATGTCATATTTCACATTATTAAACGGGGGATGAAAATGGGCTCGTACACCTACTTGTTCGTTCAGGCGTATGGGTTCAAAGTTTTTTTCCCATGATTCATTCCAGTTTTGAGGGGCTATAAGCTCTTGTGTATATTTAAATTGAAATGGGGCTAATAGGTCATCAACGATCTTTTTATCAAAGTTTATTTCTGTAAAATAGGCAAAAAAATCATTCTCTACATGCTCAAACCCTTCAATATTTTCATTGCTCAATAAGGCTGCAACTAAATCAGACTGCTCTTCATTTAATTGTTCAAATTTCAATTTGATTGTATTCATATCTGCAAAAATACATTTTTTGTTGTTGGTCATACACAATAGTATTAATTTTACCACTCGATGTTTAGTAGATACCTCACTTATTACAGTCCAGCCATCCAATTTGTTATATTCTGTGCCATCATGTCAATGTCTATGATTGTAGGAAGTTTTGTGGTAGAATTGCTTAACCAGCATTTTTTAGGCGTAGCCTCTTCTTCCCTGAAAGAGTTGAAGGAAATATCTCCACAATTGGCCTTCAGGTTAAAAATATTAAACCCTGTATTGTTGCTGTTAATTTTATTATTGCCAGCTTATTTATTTGCTTACCTGGCCTATCCCAAACCCGCTACTTATTTGGGATTACAAAGTCGATGGGTATCTGCAAGCTTTATCATGGCAGTAGTTTTATTGGTGGTGTCTTTGCCTTTTGTGGCAACCCTTGAAATGTGGAGTACTTACATTCCCTGGCTCAAACCGAGCAACAATGATAGTTATGAAGTATTATCAAAAGCAATGCTTAAAGGAGATAAGGTGAGTGATCTTTTGCTCAATACCCTGGCAATCTGTTTGATACCTGCTTTGGCCGAAGAATTATTTTTTAGGGGTTGTTTACAGCAAGTATTGTTAAGCTGGCTTCATAAATTTCCTTATACAGCCCTCCTGATTGTTGCTGTATTATTTAGTGCTTTTCATGGTCAACTGAGTGGCTTTATGCCAAGGGTATTTTTAGGTTTAGCTTTAGGTCTCGTTTTTTATTTCACGGGTAATTTATGGATTTCAATTTTCATGCATTTTTTAAACAACTTCATCAGTGTCTTTTTTACTTTTTTGAAAGAACGAAATTTAATTCATTTTGATATTGCTGACAATAGTACAGTACCTCTTTGGCTGGGTTTGATGAGTTTGATATTGAGTGCTGTTCTGATTTATTTTTTTTATCAAAAAAGAGTTCCTTTTGTGCCTTTTGCTGTAGAGAAAGATGAAGAGCCATTGACAGAATAATGGCAATGATGTAATAATAAAAATTGAGTCCCTTAAAATAATAACAAATGAAAGATGAAAAAAAATGGGTTTGTATTTTCAAAACAAGCAATCGTTTTGAAGCCGAAGCAGTGAAAGGCAATATTGAAAGTGCAGATATCCCCTGTGTAATGATTAACAAACAAGATAGTTCCTACCTTTCATTTGGGTATATTGAAATACATGTACCTGATTCATTTTCACATACTGCCCTAATGCTTATCAATAATCAAATTGACCAACAATAAAATCTTAACGTGGCTCTCAATATCAAAACTTTTTTTACCCGTCTAGGCAGTGCAGCCATTTTTTCAGCCATCATGATGTTGGCATTTCTAACCAACGAATGGGCTTTTATTGCTTTATTTTTTATTGTCAACATTTTATGTTTAAATGAGTATGCACGTATCGTAGAGCGTATTTTAAAAATATCATTTTCCAGAAATGAAAAAATGAATTTTTACTTAAGCGGTATTGCATTGTTTCTGATTGTATGTTGTTTACCCTTGCTACCCTGTCAAAATAGCGTATCGCATTTTCTCACCCATTTTATGTTTTATTTTCTGGGTTTGTTTTTAGGTGCTGTGTTATTATTTTTTATGACAAAAAAGAGCAAATACGCTTATTTTTTGCTCACAGGTTTAGGCTATATTTCCCTGGCCTTGGGTTTATTTGTTCAGTTGCGTTTTCAGTCATTACTCCTTCCGCTCATATTATTATTATTTATTTGGATGAACGATACCCTCGCCTATCTGACCGGTTCTTTTTTTGGTAAAACAAAATACATCCCCTCTATTTCACCCAACAAAACTTTAGAAGGCACCATTGGCGGTATTCTTTTCACTTTAGCTTTTGCTTTTGTTTGGGGTTATTTTACACATTGGTTTCCAATCTGGCAATGGTTAGTTATGGGTATCTTAGCTTCTATAGGAGGCACATTGGGCGATTTGGCAGAATCAAAATTGAAGCGAATGGCTGATATTAAAGATTCGGGCAACTTGATGCCTGGACATGGAGGCGCCTTAGACCGTTTTGACTCCTTGTTGATAACTGCTCCTTTGGTATTTCTTTTTGCGATTATTTTTATGAAATGCTTTCCTTATGTTGTTTTTTAAGGACTTGTTTACCGATGTAAGAAATAAATATTATCATTTTTTTTTTATACCAAATGTAGTTAGTAAGTAGTCTTAATTTGTGCGATACAATAACCATAAACATTACATTCAAGCTCATCACAAGTGGACTGTCTTGAATGTGTGGTTGGTAGTATAGGCAATCCAATAGTTTTTAATTCTTTTTTTGGGCGGCACACAGGCTATCCGTTCCAAGTCCACCCATCCGAAGCGTATGGTGCGGGATTTCCACTACTATCCTTGCCGCAATACAATCTCCAATTTCTCAATAAATTTAAGTCTTGCCTATTTGATTCCTTAATGCTAAGTATAAAATCAGCAGAATTAACATGTATTGATTAATATTATGTTAATTATAGTACTATGCAATGCAAAGTACTAAACGTAATAATATATTTGCATCAGAATTAACAAAATATGTCTACAATCAATACAGATAACATTCAAAGTCAGATGAAAAAAGGATTGCTTGAATTCTGTATTTTAAGTATCATCAAACGAGGAGAATCATACCCAAGTGACATTGTAGCTGAACTAAAAGAGTCAGGCATGCAAGTATTGGAAGGTACCATATATCCATTGTTGACCCGACTCAAAAATGCGGGATACTTAGAATACAGATGGGTAGAAAGTACCACAGGCCCCCCGCGCAAATATTTTACCATGAGTGAAAGCGGAAAAGAATTTTACAACTCATTGGAAACCACTTGGATAGAAATATCAACCGCCGTAGAACATATTACCAAGGCAAAGCGAAATCAACAATAATAATTATCAAAAACATAAACTAAAAACAACGCTATCATACCTTAATAGGAATAGATATCCAAACATAAAAACAACAACATGGAAAAAATCATTCAAATAGAATATCAAGGCAGAAATTTCTCAATTGAAGAATCAGCTTACCAAATTTTTCAACAATACGAGCTTGACTTAAAACAATTTTTCAGTAAAGAAGAAGAAGGTGATGAAATATTTGCCGATTTACAATATCGTATGTCTGAAATATTAGAACAAAGATGTGGTCAGCAAACCATCTATAAAAAAGATATTGAAGCCCTGATAGAAATGATTGGAAAACCAATTGATTTTGAAACAAATGATACAGGCAATGAAAAAAAATCGAAGCTTTATACAAGCCTAAAAAAGAAATTGTTTAGAGATAAAAAAGATAAAATTATTGCCGGGGTATGTAGTGGTATCGCCAATTACTTTTCTATAGATCCTATTATTGTTCGCTTGATATTTATACTCTTTACCATCTTCAATATAGTAACCTTCTTATCTTTTAATATTGGCATTTTGGCTTATATCCTATTTTGGGTGATACTGACACCTGCAATTTTAGAACCAAATGTATCAAAAAAATTATTTCGCAACCCCAAAGACAAGATACTGGGTGGGGTATGTAGTGGTATTGCCCAATTTTTCAATATTGAAACCTGGATTGTTCGCTTATTATTTTTAAGTCCAATACTATTGGGATTCTTGTCAAATCACTCCAATTTTAGTTTTGTCAATGTAGAACTTATCAGTCACTCTTTCTATGTACTTTCAATCGTGAGTTACATCTTACTGTGGTTTATCATCCCCATGGCAAAAGTAACCACTGACTATATGTTGCTCAAAGGCGAACCTATTAATATTAATACTATACAAAACACAACCACCATGCAAGACCTTACCAACAAAAACAACAACGGATTAAATAAATTTTTTAGGGTAATTGCCTATTTTATCATAGCGCTTATCATGCTTATAATGATACCCACTGCCATCGGTATATTAATCGCAGTCACTTTTTCATACAATGTAGCTGATGTTGTATTGTTTACCAATGCCAACAAAGTACTCGCCATGCTGTCCTTAACTTTATTTATCGCTTTACCAATCATTGGTTTGATTATTTGGGTTATCAGAAAAATATTAGGTTATAAACCCAATAAATCATTACGAGCCATATTCATAGGATTAAATACCATCGGTTGGGTTTCAATCATTTTGTTAGCTGCATCTATGGTAAAACAAAACAATACCTATTCATCTACCATGCAAAAAATATCCTTGCCCAGCAATATCGATACTTTATATATTGCCTCAACAGATACCTCAAACTTATATAATGAAGTTGTGTTTTTCGATATCAATCAAGTAAACTTTTTGATGGAAAAAACCACAGATTACAACCTCATCAAATCGGTAGATATCAATTACCAAGAATCAAAAGACTCTTCTATTTATATTGAAATAGAAAAATCATCATTTGGTGAAAATAGAGGGTTTGCTTTCAAACATGCTACTGATGCCGTTTTTGAATACCAACTCGATAGCAATATCCTGAAACTTCCTGCACATGTGAGTGTAACAAATAAAGAACCCTATTATTTACAAAACGTACAAGTCACTGTTTATGTTCCAGAAGGGAAAACAGTCATCACAGCTAAAAAATATAATCGTCAAATTAATAAAAATTTCCATTCATCGAAGCGAGGTATCTATATCAATCACCATGACAGAAATGTAGATGAAGATTATATATTCACACACAGATCTTTTCAAATGCAAGATCAGGAAGACCAAAATGAAAAATTGAAAGATGCTCAGGAAAAATTAAAGGAAACAGAGGAAGCCCAACTTGAATTAATCAAAGAAAAAGAACGTGAATTGGCTGAAGCAAAGCAAAAACTTGATCAGGATAAATCAGACCAATTAAAAGAAATAGAAGAATTAAAAAATAAAAAATAGTTTTTTTATGTTTGAGCTGTTTACTCAACAAAGGAGGTTTGCCTAGTGCAAACCTTTTTTGTTTTGATGTATACCCAATACCATGGTTAAGCAATTTAAAAAAATTGAGTAGATGCCAACACAACATAGATATCAGCCTTTCGCATTCAGGCATTCTACAATGTGTTGACAGTAAATAGTTAGGTGATACAAGACCATTGCAATGAGGTTTAGCCCAATAAAGTAAAAATCATTGATCGATTCATTTTTGTGAACAAGCTCAAACTTGTAATACCTTAGAATGCTCAAATAAACAGGAAAGCATTACACCTATAAAAATATAGCAATTCATTTATCGTATTTATTTAATAACATTTTCTATTTTTACCTATTCTTAAATAAAATCATATTCAATAGCAATGGCAACAGACAATATATTAGTAATCGGTGCATGTGGACAAATAGGCGTAGAACTAACGATGGCCCTTCGAAAACTTTTTGGTAATGAACAAGTTATAGCAAGTGATTTACGAGATGAGCATCCATTACTAATTGGCACTGGTCCTTATGTTAGCTGCGATGTGATGAACAAAGAACTTTTGCGTACTATCATCAAACAATATAACATTACGCAAGTTTATTTATTAGCGGCAATCTTATCAGCCACTGGTGAAAAAAACCCTTCGATGGCCTGGCATATCAATATGCAAAGTTTGTTAAATATCCTTGATTTAGCGAAAGAAGAAAAACTGAAAAAAGTGTATTGGCCGAGCTCAATTGCAGTATTTGGACCCAATTCACCCAAGCAAAATACCCCACAACATACCATCATAGAACCAACCACCGTTTACGGAATTAGCAAATATGCAGGTGAACAATGGTGTGCCTATTACCACAAACATTATGGTATTGATGTAAGAAGTTTGCGATATCCTGGACTCATCAGTTACAAATCAGCACCTGGAGGAGGCACAACCGATTACGCCATTGAAATATATCACAAAGCCCTTAGCGATGGTCATTATGAATGTTTTTTAAATGCTGACACTTACCTTCCTATGATGTATATGCCTGATGCCATCAGAGCCACCATTGAATTGATGGAGGCACCTGCTGACGCTATCAAGAATAGAACAGCTTATAATCTCAGCGCAATGAGTTTCTCCCCAAAGGAAATTACTGCAAGTATTCAATCACAATTGCCTGATTTTACAATTAGTTACAAACCTGATTTCAGACAACAGATTGCTGATAGCTGGCCCCAAAGCATCGATGATAAAGAAGCACAGCAACAATGGCAATGGAAACCCGAATTTGACCTGGATACGATGACTGCTGATATGCTGAAAAATTTAAAGCAATGATAGATTGGCAAAAAACAGCAAAAGAAAACAAGAAAAAATACGCACATTTTCTAAAACGTTGCGACCAGCGAAAAATTATCAAAGCCCTCCCCGACCTGCATCAAGAGACCTTTGCAAAAATTGATTGTTTACAATGTGCCAACTGTTGCAAAAATCATTCACCCCGATTTAAAATTCCTGACATTAAGCGCATTGCCAAATTTCTACATATGAAACAAGGTGATTTTATACAAAAATATTTAATCCTTGATGACGAAAATGATTATGTATTGCAGCAACAACCCTGTTCATTTTTGGGCAAAGACCATTATTGTGAAATTTATGCAGTACGCCCAAGCGACTGTGCCCGCTACCCTTATACTGACGAAGATGTATTACTTAAACGCCCATCCCTCACTTTAAAAAACAGCGAAGTTTGTCCAGCGGTGTTTACAATTTTAGAAAAACTAACAAGTGTTTAAAATTTTGAGATTCAATGCTACTTGTTTAATAGATACAAAATAGACATTATTAACCTGGAATAGTTTCCACCAATACAACTTCACCTGATTGACTATAATAGGTGCAAGTCATATCATCCATTTGAACAGCCCATTTTTCAATACCTGATTTAGCACAGTCTTGACAAAATGTTGGATAGTCTGTTTTCCCTTCCTGATGAGCTTTCAAATCGGCTTTAAATTGCAAAGCATTTGTATTATTTGCAATGATCAACGTAGTATATTTTGCATCACTCGAAATTTTGTAAGCATCCAATCCCATATATTCAGTATGCCCATCTGCTACAAATGTTTCATAACGCATTACGCCCAATTGTTTAATTTCATGAATATAAAGAGGAAAATCAATGCCTGATTTCACCTTGCTATGTGCAGCTTTAATTTGTTCTAACGTAAACATGTTGTTATTATTTGTATCAATTTTAAAATAAATATATCATTTAATAAAACAGCGATGATAAATTACTTAAAATGCACACAGTTATTATTTAGCAACTCTCTTCATCATAATAATGGGCTTGGTATCAGCTATCAACTCTAATGAATTGCCATTAATTACAAACTTAGTAACCGTATTTAAATATTCAATAAATGTTTTTTCACCTGCTGCATTGCAACTCATACGGGTAATCATCATGGGTTGTACAAACTTTAAACTATTGCCAGTACATTGATAACTACCACTGATGCTATTACAACCAGCATTCCCTGAAAACTTTTTCTCTTTTGGGTCAAAATTTAAAGACGGTACTTGCATGGGAAATAAGATTGTTTTATCTGTATTTACCATGGTAAAATAATCAAATTGCCAATTTCCCTGCAAGGCATTTGCGACAACAGATGTGGCTGAAATGGGCGCATTCTTTTTGTCATTATTATCACCCTTTGTTGTATTTTTAGAAGTTGAGCATTGAGTTAACATCAACATTGCAAGCACGATACCCGACAACTGTACATAAATATTTCGTTTCATAACTTCAAAGTAAATACATTTTCTGTTAATAATTTAACTCACTTTAAAATATTTCAGATTTTGTTTATGACCACTATATTTTTTCTTTTGTGAATTTACATAACCCTTAATGACTCGTTTAAGACGAGGATATGTTACTTCCTCACATAAGTTATATTCATTGTTAGTGCATACTATACAGGTTTGTTGATAATTATTTTCTGTATTCCACTCAATAACCGCTTGTGCTGTGGATCCACTTCCTGCAAAAAAATCGAGCACTATCGAATTTTCGCCAGATGCTAATGCCAAAATATATTTTATCAAAGAAAGGGGTTTCACATTATTGAATGCAAGATCAAACATTTTAATTTCTGCACTCCCATTTACAGAAGGTATATCAATGAAATTACCCGCATTTTGATATTCACTGGCCATCTCAAGTTGTAATACTTTATATTTCTTTGTTTTGGGATTCAAGAAAATTTTCAATTCATTATTATTGAGTCGTTTAGCAGTTGTTTCAAGTCCATTTTCCCAAAACCCAGGTTCCCCCTGGGCATTTTGAGGGATGATTTCTATTTGCTGATCATTGATTCTTTTCAGCGTAAGTTCCGCTGTTACTTCATCATAATAAAATGGAAAATGTTGTTTTGGGCGATACCGTTGTTGCCATTGACCACCCGACTTTCTGAAATCGCGCCACTTTTCATTTCCAGCTTTCGGATTACACACTTTATTGAGTTTAGCATACTTTTTATTTTTTGCATAAATCAAAATAAATTCAGTTTGCGAAATGATGGAACCATCTTTTACTTGTCCACCAGTGCTCCGCTTTTTCCAAATTAAATAATGAATGAAATTATCCTCCCCGAATATTTCATCACATAATAATTTTAGTTGTGCAAATTCATTTTCATCAATCGAAATAAACATGAAAGCATCTGATGCAAGTAACTTTTTGGCTATCACAAGTCGATGAAACATAAAATTAAGCCAAGCTGAATGTTTGTATTTGTGATGTTTTTCCGATCGTTTATCATGATAAAAAAAACCTTCCTGATCTTGTTTAAAACCTGTGTTGTAGGGTGGATCTATGTATATTAAATTGATTTTTTCAGTATAATCAAGCAATAAATGTTGAAGTGAGAAATAATTTTCACCTTCAAAAAGCAAATGAGTAGCTGTTTTTATTTTTGTTTGGATGTTCTTTGCTGTCTGTTCTTCAACATAAAACAATTCATTTTGCAAAGGCTCTAATTCCCAACTGAGTCCCAACTTTTTTACCCCTCTTTTTTTAATTACATCGCGTTTCATGATTTTAAGGATAAAATGATTTTTTCTGCAGCAGTCACGATGCTTGTAGTAGATATTTGCTCCATACATTTAAAATGCTTTTTAGGACAGACCGAATAACCTATTTTACTACAAGGTCGGCAGCTAAGTTGATTGTTTTCTATAATATAAAGTTGAGGAGCGATATTCTTTTTAAGATTATTATATCCATAATAGGGAAACATACCCAATGAAGGTACTGTATTGCCCCAAATACTAATAATCGGTTTTTTGAAAGCGGCCGCAATATGCATTAATCCAGTGTCGTGCGAGATAACAAAACGTGATTTCATAATAATATGAGCACTTTCATTGATTGAAAATTTACCACAGGCATTGTAAATTTTCACAGGGTCTATTTGTTTAATCATTTCAGCTTGTGGAGCATCCTCCTTACCCCCTAAAAGTATTAGAGGATAATCGATGGCTTCGCAAACAGCTTTCCATTTTTCAACTGGCATTTTTTTGGTTTCATGAGCACCGCCAATACTACAGGCAATAAATCCCAATACATGACTAAAGGGCAAATCGTCTTTGGTGACTTCTTCATCTGAAGCTATAAAATAATCAAGCCCTTGACCATCATTGGTAACACCTATTTTATGTAAGGCTTCAAAATACCTTTCCACAATACTTTTATCGGGAAGTATATTTATCTTTAATTGCGTAAGTAGCCATTTTCTGATATTGATTTTTGAAAATGTATAGGATGTCACTTGAGAATTAAATGCTTGCTTTAAAATCGATTTTACATACCAGGTTCTAAGATTATTATGCAAGTCAATCACCATATGATAATTTTCACGAATCAACTCAAGCATAATGGGCTGGGCATCATCAATGATAGTATGTACTTTGGTTAAATAAGGATTATTTTTGACTACATCTTTAAATTTCGATTTGGTCAAAAAATGGATCTCAGCATGTGGCCATCGTTTTTTAACACATCTGATTATAGGTGTAGTCAGGACGATATCACCAATGGATGAAAAACGAATTATAAGTATTTTCATTGAATAAATAACAGTTCGATAAAGTATAAATGTAATTCAAAGTGATTAATAATTTACTTTCACAGTAAATGAATTATTATTTTGTCCTAATGGCAATTTGGCGTTATCGCTAATTTTAATCAGTACGCCTCTTCTAACATCATTCGAAGGCAAAGCATCCATTACTTCAGCCATCAACGATTTTCCGTTTTGCATATTGGTTACTTTCACAACCTTTCCTTTATTAGCCAAATTAGTAACTACATAAAATTTACCAGAACGTACACCTGAAAAGAAATAAGCAGCAGTCCCACTCGCACTTTGGGTGAGACTCAAAGGCTGTATTTCATTTCTAATGGCTATGTCTTTCACTTCAGAAGAAATCGGAGTTGAACTTATGGTGTCAATTGATTTTGTATTCTGTGCTGGATTGATTTTAGGGATTACGTTTTTTTTGCTATTCGACTGTAAGGGATTACTCCTGGTGGGTGCTATTGTTTTGTTGGGAGTTCCGGTAGATGCGGTGCTTGTATTTCTATTGATACTTGTGCCTTTTGTATTTTTTGTGGGGGTATTTTTAGTTGCGTTTAACTGCTGAGTATTTGCTGTTTGATTAATCGTTTTTTTATTCTTTTCAAGAACAATAGGCTCCATATACTGATTTCGTTTTCTACGATTATAATTTTTTTGAGGTACATAATTTTTCCCGTTCACCAAAGTATTCCAACGTTGTGAAAATGTTTTATCTTTCTTTTGCTCGTCCTTATTTTCAACTAAATCTATTTCGCGTTGTTCTTTTTCTGGTTTAAAAGTTGATTTTGACACCCTTCTGACTGTCCGATTCGGATCATTAGCAACCAACACGGGTTCATCGGTTCGTACGACTGATTTATTTTTTTTTCTATGAAACTTTCTCTTAAATTTTGACCAGAAATCTTCTTTTACTTCTGTGGATTGTAAATAAGTCTCTTGTGGATTTGTTGGGGCATATGAAGGTTGTGCATACCCGTTAAAGACAAAAGAGCTAACAAGTAACAAAATAATATAAAAATGTTTCATAATAGGGATGCAAATTTCTAGAAAATAATCAAGAGGGCAAAGGGTTTTTGCTTAAAATTCTATCATTAGAAGGATAATAATTATTGATTCTGTTGCCAATATTTTTTAACCATCCTAAAGCAAAGCCTTCAAAGGTAACTAAATACCAACCTTTGGCAATCATTGAATGCTCAAATGTTTCTTTTTTCAAATAAGCAATGGCATTTTTTAAATCTAAATCAATGATATGATCATTAAAAACGCATTTTTCATAAAGGGCTAATTCATGTTTAGGAATAATTTCTTTTGGTAATAGCTTTCCAATCAATATCCCCTTTTTCACTATTTTTAATTTTGTTTGTAGATAATCTAAGTAATGCTTATGTATTTCTTGTAAGGCAATTAAATTTTCATGTTGAGGCATCACAAACATTTTGGCATCATTAATATATTTTGAAACATCAAAGTTTTTTTTGACTTTATGACTTTTGATATCTGCCATTGCGAATGTAGCCCCGTCATTCTTTTGAAATAATGCTAAGAAAAAGCCCTCCCCTTTAACTAAATGGGGAAAGAATCGATAACCGAAAGCATGCATTTTTTCACTTTGGGTTTCCATAATACCCCATGTTTCGTCAATCTGTATTTTGCAGGTTGTTACATCAAACGTTTGCATAATATAATCAAGCATATCCTCGTTCTCATCCTGGCTAAGCGAACATGTCATATACACAAGCAAGCCATTTTTTGCTAATGCATCATACGCATCATTTAGAATTCGTTTCTGACGTTGGGCACACAAGTTGACCAACTCAGGATTCCATGTTTGACAATAATCGGGCATTTTTCTAAACAAGCCAGAACCTGAGCAGGGAGCATCAACCAGCATCATATCAAAAAAAGATGGAACCTTTTTAAATTGTATGGGGTCGTTGTTTGTAACCCACGTATTGTCATAGCCCCATTTGGTCATATTTTCACATAACATGTTGACTCGTGTTCCAATGACTTCATTGCTGATTAATAATGATTGTTCATTTAAAAGTGAAGCTATATGGGTACTTTTTCCTCCAGGTGATGCACAAAGATCTAATACTTTTAAATTTACATTAAAATCAATATGTTGCATTAAGGCTGTTTCTAAAAACATCGAAGAGGCTTCTTGTACATAATAGGTACCCGCATGAAATAGTGGATCAAATGTAAAACTTGGTCGTGTGTGTAAGTATCTTCCTTGTTTACACCAGGGGATCATCGCTTCTTGATCAAATTGGGCAGTCCTTTTTTTAGGGTTCATACGCACCGAATTGATTGGGGGCAAAGCATGTGCATCTTCCAAAGCTTGCCAATCGATATGAAGGGATTCAGGTAGTGTAAGTTTTAACGAAACTGGAAGCTTAGTATTCAATGATTTATATTTGCTGAATGTTTAAAAAAAACAAATACAAAGATGCAAATTTTCCTGACAGGAATGATGGGTTGTGGTAAATCTTTTTGGGGTAAAAAAATTGCCGAAACCCATCAAATGCCCTTTTTTGATTTAGATACCTATATTGAACAAAAAGCGAATAAAACAATAACTGAAATATTTGCCCAACAAGGAGAACCTTATTTTAGGGCCTTAGAACATCGATATTTAAAAGAGATTATTGAAAATAATCCTTCGTTTATATTAGCCACTGGTGGGGGCACACCTTGTTTTTACCACAATATGACCATCATGAAAACGGCTGGTACTGTTTGTTATTTAAAAGTGGATATTCCCATCTTGGTCAAAAGAATCAGTCATTTAAATAAGCGCCCACTCATCGTCGGTATAGAAATAAATGCATTGAACGATCAACTTTTAGCCCTTTATTTAGACAGAAAAAAAATATACGAGCAAAGTGACCATATGATAGAAATGAATCAAATAGATGAGACTACCTTTGCTGAAAATTTTATCAAAAATTATGTATAAACCTGCTTTAATCTTAGGAAGTTTATTTGCTATGCTCAGCGTAATCATTGGGGCCTTTGGCGCTCATTATTTAAAAACCATTTTTACCGTTGAAACATTGGCTAGTTTTGAAACAGGAGTAAAATACCAGTTTTATCATGCCTTTGCTTTATTGTTTATGGGCATTTACGCTAAAACAAAAGGAAGAAATGTCAAAATCATTACAATGTTATTTGCATTTGGCATCTTATTGTTTTCTGGCTCTATTTATTTGCTTTGTATTATGAAAAGTACGATGCATATTGGGCTTGGCGGTCTAGGAATACTCACACCCATTGGTGGATTGCTGATGATAGCCGCCTGGCTAATGCTGTTGATATCAGTTGTTAGGCATCAAGCTGAATAATTAGGATGTCATAGCATTGTACATTTCTTTCTTCACTTCCTCCATTGGCACCCCTATTTGAATTTTACCTTGCGAAGCCAATGAGAGTTTACTCGTTTCTTCACTTACAACAATTACCAGTACATCGTTATGTTCAGATGCCCCTACTGCACTTCGATGTCGTAATCCTATATGAGAAGGCAATTCGCTGCTGTCGCTTATAGGCAATACAACCCCCGCTGCTATCAGATTATTTCTATCTATAATAACGGCACCATCATGTAAGGGACTGGTTTTAGAAAAAATACTTTCTAATAATTTAGCGCTTACACTTCCATTAATCATATTGCCAGTATTAGTATCAAACTCAAATCGCTCAGAACGCACGATGATAATAATGGCCCCTAACTTTTTTTCTTGAAAAAACATGATGGCATTCGTGATTTCTTCAATCACATCCTCTTCAACAATATATTTATTTAAAGTATTCGACTGAAAGAGGCGACTTACAAACCCATTTTTGCCTAATGGTGACCGTCTACCTAATATTAATAAAAACTTTCTAATTTCTGGTTGAAATACCACCAATAACCCAATCAAACCGATACTGACTAACCGATCTAGTATTTCACTCATCAAAGGCATTTCAAGCATATTGACAATCAACCAAAGAATGTAGATGACCAAACCCCCAATAAAAATATTAAATGCAATACTTCCCTTCAATGCCCTGAACATTTGAATAATAATTAATAAGACCAATGCAATATCAATAATATTAATCGCTGTCAAATGCTTAAAATAACTGAATGAATCTTGGAACATGTTCGACAAATATAATATATTTACTTTTGTAACAAAATATGATTCCATTAATCGAAATTTCAGATCTCTTTAAAGACTATAAAATGGGTACAAATACTGTCACCGTTTTAAAAGGAATACAATTAATCATCAATAAAAATGAATACGTAGCGCTTATGGGTCCTTCGGGTTCGGGCAAATCAACCTTGATGAATATATTAGGCTGCCTAGACACTCCTACTTCTGGTAAATATATTCTTAACCATATTGATGTGAGTAGTATGCAAGATGATGCCCTGGCGAGCATTCGAAATAAAGAGATCGGATTTGTGTTTCAACAATTTAATTTATTGCCTCGTTTAACAGCCCTCGAAAATGTAGCGTTACCCCTGGTATATGCAGGAATAGCAAAAAAAAGAAGGGAAGAACAAGCCATGGCAATGTTAGAAAAAGTAAACTTAGCCGATAGAACACACCATAAACCCAACGAACTTTCAGGTGGACAATGTCAAAGAGTTGCTATTGCTCGCGCTTTGGTCAACAATCCTTCTATGATATTAGCCGACGAACCTACGGGCAATTTAGACACACAAACATCCATGGAAATCATGGAAATATTTGATACCATTCATAAAAATGGAAATACCATTGTATTGGTTACCCATGAAGAAGATATTGCAAAACACGCTAAAAGAGTCATTAGGTTAAGAGATGGAATTATAGAATAAACGACCATGAAATGTTTAGTTTAAATAATATTAAGATCATATCTACATACAATGAATGACTATAGTGTACCCCTTTCTTAGGACAGAATTTCTTCAAAGTTAGTTAATTGTTGTT
>OEIV010000749.1_pt1 | contig 16593 bp, 10 predicted proteins | sample 1539231 | NCBI WGS metagenome assembly OEIV01 (sample SAMN03794762, study PRJEB22550) | activated sludge metagenome | feature: wastewater treatment plant; material: activated sludge; isolation source: Wastewater treatment plant of a petroleum refinery complex | place: Argentina: Buenos Aires ...
CATGGGCTCCCTGGGACGCGAGGTCAAGGCCGAATCCCCGCAAGCCGCCGCCCCGGCCCTCCCCCTCGCCGGCCTGCGAATCTTCTTTGCCGAGGACGGCCCGGACAACCAGCGCCTCATCTCCCACATGCTCCGCAAGGCCGGCGCGGAGGTGAAGGTCTTCGACAACGGCAAGCTGGCGCTCGAAGCGCTCACGCTCGACCACACCGTCGACGGCGACCTCGCGAGCCCGCCCCCCTGCGACATCCTCCTCTCCGACATGCAGATGCCCGAGATGGACGGCTACACGCTCGTGGGTACCCTCCGCGCCAAGGGCTGGATGGGCCCGATCATCGCGCTCACCGCCCACGCCATGACGGGCGACGCCGAAAAGTGCATCGCCGCCGGGTGCGATCACTTCGCGACCAAGCCCATCGACAAGGCCAAGCTGGTCGAGGTCTGCAGGCGCGCCTCCGAGGAGTCCACGCGCCAACGCTCCGCCGCGTAGCGCTCAACGCCCGAGCTTCGTCGGCTCCATCCTCACCGCCTCGACGCCCTCGCGCGTGATCTTCACGGGCTCGATCAATCCGTCCGCTGTGAACCTCATGCGATCGATGCACACCACGCGGTGATTGCCGTCGGTCTCTCCCAGCGGCCTGCGGTGGTACACGATGTAGTACTCGTCTGTTCCCGGCACCCTTAGCACCGAGTGATGCCCCGCGCCCGTCGCCACGCTCGCGTCCTGCTGCAGGATCTTCCCCACGCGCTTGAACGGCCCCAGCGGCGAATCCGCGATCGCGTACGCGACCGAGTAGTTCGGCCCCGTCCAGCCGCCCTCCGACCACATGAAGTAGTACTTCCCGCCGCGCACGAACATGAACGGCCCCTCGACATACTGCTCGGGCGTGATCTCCTTGAACGTCGTGCCGTCGGGGAACGCCTCGAACCCCGTCAGGTCGTCGCGTAGCTGCGCGATGTTGCAGTGCCGCCACCCGCCGTAGATCAGGTACAGCATGCCCGACGGATCGCGGAACGCGAACTGATCGATCGGCTGCGCGCCGTTGTGGAATCGATCGACCAGCGGCTTGCCGAGATGGTCCTTGAAAGGCCCGCTCGGCGAATCGCCCACCGCCACGCCGATCCCGCCGAACTCCTGGTCGTTCTGGATGTCGTTGGCGCCGAAGAAGAAGTAGTAACGCCCGCGGTGCTCGATCACCGACGGCGCCCACATCGCCCGCCGCGCCCACGAAACACTCGCCGCCTCCAGCACCCGCTCGTGCTTGGTCCAGTGAACAAGATCACGCGAGCTGAACGCGTCGAAGTGCGTCTGCTGGTCGTAGGGAGCCGAGTACGTCGGATAGACCCAGAACTCGTCCTGGAAGCACGCGACCTCCGGGTCGGCGTACCAGCCCGGGAAAATCGGATTGCCCGAACGCTCAACAGCCCCCGCGCTCTTCGTGCCCGACGCGCTCGATCGCCCGTCGCTCGCGCACCCACCGAGGCTGGCGCACCCGGCCAACAGAGAAAGACACGAGGCACGAACGACGCGGTTGTATCGACAAATCACTCGCGGCACTCCTCAGGCGTGAATCGCCCGAGTGTACCGCGAGTGATCGCATCAAATCCAAGCTCGAGGATTTGCGGAATTACGGAATCATGGTGTCACAAGCGGGCACGTCGCGCGCCCCGCCCCCGGCCCGGTCCCGTCGCGAAGCCCGCGACCGGCACCGCGACCCATTCCCTGCCCCATCCCACGCCCCGCACCCCTCCCCTGCCCCGGCTGGAACGGGCCCGCCCGCGGCTGGCCCGGCCCGAACTGGTTGGCGTGGTTCAGCCCCGCGCTGGCGCGATCCGACACGCGCTCGAACGCCGGCAGGTGGTTGTTGAGCGACGCCGCCCGCAGATTCTCGAGCACCGCGCGCACGTCCGGCTCGCTCACGTCCTTCAGCAGGCGGTCATACATCGCGACGTTGTCGCGCTCCACCTGCGCCGACAGCTTCGCGCACTCCGCGATCGTCGCGGGCACGCCCGGCACATCCGTGCTGTCCTTGCTCGGCTTGCTCACGCCATAGCGATCCATCAGCGTCGCGACCGCCTGCTCGTGACGCTTCTCGGCGTTCAGGATGTTCGTAAACGGCCTGACCTGCCCGTGCTTCTCGAGCACCGCGCCGTAGAACGCCTGCGCCCGCCGCTCTTCCAGCCACGCCGCCCTCAGCGCATCAGCGGTGGTCGGCGTGATCGTGCCCGTCGGATTCACCGGCGCGTTCTGGTTCAGCACGCACGCGCCCCCGCCCGGGCCGATCCCGCGCACCGGCGGCGCATCGCTCAGGCGTCCGCAAGGCCCTGTTTCACAGCATGGCGCGCGATTCATGGCACAACCCGCCGCCGCCAAGATCGCGAACGTCGCCAACGCCGACGCAAACAACTTCGTATTCATGCGGAATCTCCTTGCCGTCGCCGTGGGACGCTCCCGCGTGCCCGTGGGGCCGATCGCCGCGCCGACACAGCAGTGCAACGAACCCGACCTCGCGAGATTGCGGCCCGAGTCCCGCGCGCATGCGCAATCAGGCGTTGGATCACCAAATTGGGGAGTTCAGACCAGCACGCGCGCGCAATGCGGGGCGATTCGCGTTACATCACCGCAAACGCCCGCGCCGCGAATCGCTCTTTCTCGCCCGCGAAATCCGCCGGAACCTCCGGAAGCTTCAATCCGCGCGGCACGCGCCCAAGACCCTTCACGATCTCGCGCTCCAACCGCCCCGGGCGGCACAGCTCGCGCGTGTTCGTCGACGCCAGGATCACCCCGCCCGCCGACAGCAGCGTCGCCGCCTCGCCCACCAGCCGCGCGTAATCATCCACCGAGCTCCACGCCCGCACGCCCTTCTTCTTGTTGCCCGCGGCAAAGCTCGGCGGGGCGAGCACGACAAAATCGAACACCCGCCCCCTGCGCCGCGCGGACGCGATGAACTCGAACGTGTCCCTCTTCCCCGAGCGATGGTCCGCCGCGTCGATCGCGTTGTGCGCGAAGTTGCGCTTGCCCCAGTCGAGGTAACGCCCCGAGACATCGACACTCGTCGTGATCGCCCCCGTCTTCGCCGCCGCCACCGAAAACCCGCACGTGTACGCGAACGTGTTGAGCACCCGCGCGGGCGTGCCGTGCTTCCTGGCAAAGAGCTCGCACCACCGCGCCACCCAGCGCCGGTTCTCGCGCTGGTCGAGGAAGAGCCCGGTCGAAAGCCCGTCGTAGTGCCGCACCTCCAGCGTCCACGCGTGCTCACGCACCAGCACGAACTCCGGGAGCGCCTCGCCCGCGCACGGCGCCGCCTCGGTTACGCACGACGGCAACGCTCCGCCCATACGCGAGCGGTCGCGCGCAAACGGCTTGTGATACACCGCGCGCACGCTCAGCCCAACCGACGGCCCCGACAGCGCTTCCAACGCGCCCGCCGCCTCGCGCTCCGCGTCAAACGCCGCGGGTGCGACGCCCTCGTGAACGATCATCACCGCGCCGGGCCCGAGCACGTCCACGAAAACGCCGGGCAGCCCATCCACATCTCCCGAGAAAACGCGGAACGCCTCCGTGACACCCGAATCGATCAGCGCACGACGCCGGTCGACGGCAGCGGGCAGCAGTTCCCGCAGCGATGCGATTCGTGTATTTCGGCGTGCGGCGTGCCCATTCATGCGTGGCAGGGTAGTGAGCAATTGATGAAGAGGACTCGGGAATTCCCCGACAGCGCCGCCGCGAGGCCACCGGCGCGCCGCTATTCCGCTCAGGCGGCGCAAATCCACGGCCTTTTACCCCATTTCGCCCCGCGGTAAGCACCCGACTTCTCCCGCGGTCGTATGTTCGTTGAGTGGACAGCGTCTGACCACGGGGCGGCCCCATGGTCGGTGGGGAGTCGGTCATGTCTCACAACAAAGAAGATCTCGGTTCAAACCCAGTTCCAACGTCATCGTCAGGGGCCTCGCCTGAACCGATCGCGTCGGGTTCGTCCGCGCTCCAATCGCTCAAGGCTCAAGCTCCCGACGAAGAGCCGGTGCTGAGCGGCGAGCCGCTCGAGCGCCCGCCGTTCCTCGCCCGCCTGGCCACGCTCATGGTCATCATCGTGCCGCAGCTGGCCTTGGCCGCGGCGATCTGGATGATCTGGGACACGCCATCGCTCTGGCTCAACGTCGGCATGCTGCTGGGCGGCTATGTGCTCACCGTGCTGGGCGTCACGATCGGCTATCACCGCCTCTTCACCCACAAGTCATTCAAGGCAAGCCCGGTCGTCACGCTGGTGCTGGGCATCTTGGGCTCCATGGCCGTCGAAGGCCCGATCCTCGAATGGGTCGCCACGCACCGACGCCATCACCAGCACACCGATCGACCCGACGACCCGCATTCGCCGCACGTCCACGGCACCACATTTCTGTCGTTGATGCGCGGCATGGCGCACGCGCACCTTGGCTGGTTCTTCTCAAAGGCGCCCACGCCCGAGTTCATGCAGCGCTACGTCCCCGATCTCCAGGCCGATCGGCTGGTTTCGTGCCTTTCGCGGCTCTTCCCGCTCTGGGTCGCGCTGGGGCTCCTGATCCCATTCGGCATCGCGTTCATCGTCACCGGCACATGGGTCGGCGCGTTCATGGGCCTGGTGTGGGGCGGGCTGCTCCGCGTTCTCCTGGTCCACCACGTCACCTGGAGCGTCAATTCCGTCTGCCACCTCTGGGGCCAGCGCCCGTTCAACACCCATGACGAAAGCCGCAACAACCCGATCTTCGGCGTGCTGGCCCTGGGTGAGGGTTGGCACAACAACCATCACGCGTTCCCAACCTCGGCCAAGCAGGGCCTGGAGTGGTGGCAGATCGACGTCAGCTTCCTCGTCATCCGCATGCTGAGGGTTTTCGGGCTCGTGCGTGAGATCCGTGTGCCGCCGCCGGAACGCATCGCCGCCAAGCGCCGCGCTGCGTGATCCGCCGCCCGAGTGACCGCGCAGCGATCTACGCCGGCACCGCGCCGCCCTGCGTTGCCGCCCGCTTCGCCGCCTCCTGGGACGCCCGCTCCTCGAGCTCCACATCGCTGGCCCGGCGCTTCGAGTGGTCTGCCGCCACGATCGCATAGATCGACGGCACGACGAACAGCGTAAACAGCGTGCTGATCGTCATGCCCGCCACCAGCACGATGCCGATGCTGTTGCGCGCCTCGGCTCCCGCGCCCGTCACCAGCACCAGCGGAAAGTGCCCGAACACCGTAGCGGCGCTGGTCATCAGGATCGGGCGCAGCCGCGTCGCCGCCGCGCGGCGCACCGCGTCGAGCTTCGGCACGCCCTGCTCCTGAAGCGTGTTGGCGAACTCCACGATCAGGATGCCGTTCTTGGCGACCAGCCCGACGAGCGTGATGAGCCCGACCTGCGAGTAGATGTTGAGCGTTGTGAAATCGAGATACGTGAACACCAGCGCGCCCGAGATCGCGAGCGGCACCGATCCGAGCAGAACGATCAAAGGATCGCGGAAGCTGCTGAACTGGGCCGCCAGCACCAGATAGATGAGCAGGAGCGCAAAGCCCAGGGTCTGCGTGAGCGAGCTGCTCTCCTGCCTGATCTGGCGGCTCTCGCCCGCGTAGTCCATGCCGTAGCTCGGCGGAAGCACCTTCTTTGCGGCGTCCTCGAGCGCGCGGAGCGCTTCTTCCTTGGTCACGCCCGGCGCCACCATGCCCTGGACCTTAAAGCTGTTGCGCTGCTGGAATCGGGTCAGCGTGCGCGGCGCCGTCTCGGTCTGCAGCGTCACGAACGACGACACCGACGCCAGCCCGCCGCCGGGCGTGCGCACTTTCAGTTGCAGCAGGCTCTCGGGCGTGGCGCGGTCCTGGTCGGTCACCTGCGGGATCACCTTGTAGCTGCGCCCCGCGTAGTTGAAACGGTTGACATAGCCGCCCGAGAGCAGCACGCCAAGGTCGCGCCCCACGCTCGCAAGATCGAGCCCCAGCGTCGCGACGCGCTCCTTGTCGATCACCAGCCTCGTCTGCGGCAGGTCGATCTTGAGGTCGGTGTCCGCGTACATGAACTTCCCGCTGCCGAACGCCGCGCCCACCAGCTGCCCGGCGTACTGGGCCATCTCCGGCCCTTCGTCTGTGCTCGTCACGACCAGCTCGACGTCGTACTGCCCCGCGCCCGGGAGCGGCGGGGGGAGGCCGACGAGCGCGCGCACGCCCGAGATCCCCGACACCATGGCGAACGCCTCGCCCTGCATCTCCTTGGTGGTGCGATTGCGCTCCTTCCAATCCTTCATCTTCGCGCCGCCGAACCCGCCCGACGGGAACGTGACGTTGAAGTACATGTCCGTCTCGGGGATCGACAGCATCTTCTGGGCCGTCTCGTACACGCCCTTGAGCGTGTACTCCAGCGACGCCTCGGGCGGCGTGATGAACACCGTGAACAGGAAGCCCTCGTCCTCGGTCGGCGCCAGCTCGCGGCGCGACTGCTCGTACAAGGGCACGGCCGCCAGCGTGATCACCACCGCGCCGGCCGCGATGATCCAGCGTGCCTGCAGCGTGAACGCCAGGTGCCGCTCGTACACCGCCCGAACACGATCGAAGATCGCGTTGATGAACCGCGTGAACCGCCCCTGCCGCCCGCTGGGCGCGACCAGCTTGGCGCTCATGATGGGCGAGAGCGTGAGCGCGACGATGCCCGAGACGACGACCGCCGCCGCCAGCGTGAACGCAAACTCGCGGAACATCACGCCCGTCAGCCCGCCCTGGAAGCCGATGGGGGCGTACACCGCCGCGAGCGTGATGGTCATGGCGACGACCGGCGAGAAGAGCTCGCGCGCCCCGACCAGGGCCGCCTGCAGGCGCGTCTTCCCCTCGCGGACGTGGCGCTCCACGTTCTCGACCATCACGATCGCGTCGTCGACCACCAGACCCACGCACAGGACGATCGCAAGGATCGTGAGCAGATTCAGCGAGAAATCCATCAGCATCATGAAGATGCACGCGCCCACGATCGAGATCGGCATCGCCAGCAGCGGCACGATCACCGTGCGGAACGAGCCCATGAACAGGAACACCACCAGCCCCACGATCGCGATCGTCTCCGAGAGCGTCGTGCCGATCTCCTTCAGCGCATTCTCCATGTAGTACGTGCCGTCGTAGGCCATCTGCATGTGAACGCCCGCCGGCAGCGTCGGCTCGATCCGCGCCATCGCCGCCCGCAGCGCGCTGGCCACGTCGAGCTCGTTGGCCCGCGGGAGCGGCCAGACCGAGATGTAGATCCCCGGCTTGCCGTTCACGCCCGTCTCGGCCTGCGGCTCCTCGCTCCCGATCTCCACCTTCGCCACGTCGCCCAGGCGGACGATCGCGCCGTCGCTCTCGCGCACGATCATCCGCTCGAATTCCTCGGGTGTCCGCAGGTCGCTGTTGGTGAGCAGGTCGAGCTGCACGTCCGCGCCCTTGGTCCGACCCACGGTCGCCAGGAAGTTGTTGCGACGCAGCGCGTCCTGCACGTCCGCGGGCGTGATCGACAGCGCGTCCATCCGCGCCGAGTTCAGCCACACCCGCATCGCCAGGTTCCGCGGGCCCTCGATCCCGATCCGCTGCACGCCCGGGAGCGTCGAAAGATCGGGCTGCACCTCGCGCCCGAGATAGTCCGTCAATTGCGTCATGTTGAGCGAGTCGCTCGTGAAGCTGATGTAGAACGTCGCGTAGGGCTTGTCCGCCCTCTGGATCTCGACGATCGGCGCCTCGGATTCCTGCGGGAGCTCCGAGCGCACCTGGTTCAGCCGCGCGCTGATCTCCGCCAGCGCCGCGTTGCTGTTGTGGTTGAGGCGCAGGCGCACCTCGATCCGCGACAGCCCCGCGTTGCTCGTGCTCTCGATGTAGTCGATCCCGTCGATCTGCGACACCACCCGCTCGATCGGCGTGGTGATGAAGCCGCGCACCGTCTCGGCGCTGGCGCCGATGTAGGCCGTCGTGATGATGATCGACGACGACTCGATCCGCGGGTACTGCCGGATCGGGAGCGCCCCGATCGCCCGCCACCCGATCGCCACAATCACGATGTTCAGAACGATCGCCAGCACCGGGCTCTTGATGAAGATGTCGGTCAGCGACCTGGTCGGCGTGGAACTCATGGTGTTCTTTCAGAGTGGTCGGCGCGGCGGCCTGTCTGGGTGGCTCGGCGGTCTCCGCCGGATTCTTCTGGAATCGATGCGACCATCGTCGTGCCGTTACTTGCTCTTGGCCTGCTCAGTCTTGTCCGGGTCGCCCTTGGCCTGCCCGCTCCCGCCCGGTCCGTTCGCGGGTGTTCCGCCCGCGGCGTTGCCCGGCGCGCCCTTCATCACCAGCGCTCCGTCGCGGAGCTTGAAGCTCCCCGCGGCCGCGATCTCCTCGCCCTCTTTCAGCCCGCTCACCACCACCACATCACCCCCGATCATGGGCCCGAGCGTGATGAACCGCTGCTGCGCCTGCATGCCGCCGTGCTTGGCGTTGGGGGCGGCGCTGGGCGCGACGACGACCACGTGACCGCCGACCCCCGCCCGCCGCACCGCCGTCGCCGGCACCACGATCGGGTTGCTCGTCGCGCCGACCGGGACCGACACGTCAACGAACATCCCCTGGCGCAGCTTGCCGCTCCGGTTGTCGACCTTGGTCCGAACCCGCACGTTGCGCGTCTGGTAGTTGGCCTCGGCGTCGATCGCGACGATCTGGATCTTCGCCGGCTCGGTCCCCAGCACCGAGGACTGCGCGATCACGATGTCGCCCTGCTTCACCTCGCTCAGATACTCCTGCGGGATGGCGAAATCGAGGTAGATGTCGTCGGTCACGCCCTGGAGCGACACGATCGTCGCGCCCTCGGCCAGGTACTGGCCCGGATGAATATTGCGAAGCCCCGTGCGCGCCTTGAACGGTGCGCGGATGGTCTTCTTCTCGATCTGCGTCCGCACCTGGGCCGCCCGCGCCTTGGCCTGCTCAACCTCCGATCGCGCCTTGTCCGCCTGAGCCCGCCCCGCGTCGAGCTGCGACCTGGCGTTGTCCATCTCCGTCGCCGCCACGGCCTTGGCCTTCAGCGCCTCTTCCATGCGCGCCAGGTTCGACTCCCATAGCTTCACGCTCGCCTCGGCCGCCCGGACGCTCGCCTCCGCTACCCCGATGCTCGCGACCACCGCCTCCAGGTCCGCCTGCTCCGTGCTCGTGTCGAGCGTGAGCAGCACCTGCCCCTCCTCAACAACCTGGTCGGAGTCAAAGCGGATCTCCTTCACGACGCCCGACACCTCCGTCGCCAGCGTCACCGCCCGCAGCGGCACCACTGTCCCCGACAGCTGCGCCATCTTGCGGAAGGGCGCGGTCCCCGCCACCACCGTCTGCACCGACTCCGCCGGCTCAAAGCCCGCCTGCATCCCCGCCGGTTGGGTGCGCAGCTTCTTGGCGTACCAGACGCCCCCGCCCGCCGCCGCCAGGAACACAACCACCACGATCCCCGCCGCGATCCGCGACTTCATGAAGCCTCCCGCCGTCGACGACCACCCCCGCCAGAATTCCAAGAGCGAACATCATACGAACATCAATTCGCCGGGCCAATCGCACACCCCGTCTATCCGCGTGAGGATTTGCCCTCACCATTGGCGCGAGCGCATGTCCACGCTCCCGGGTATGGCCGTCTGGCCCTACCCCAGCCTGATCCGCTCCGTGATTTGCAGCCCGAATGCCTCCAGCCCCGGCATGTCCTTGGTGCTGTTGGTGAGCAGCCGCAGCTTGGTCAGCCCCAGCGCCCGCAGGATCTGCCCGCCGATTCCGAACTCGCGCTGGTCCATGGGCATCGTCGATCGCGGCACCGACGGCGCGACCAGCTTGGGCGAGTCCGCGTCCGTCCCGCCACGCCGCACGCTCGTCAGGCGATCGTCCAGCCCCTCGCCCACGCCCTCGGGGCGCAGGTACACCACCGCGCCCTTCCCCTCGCGCGCGACGGCCTGCATCGCCTTCTCCAGCTGCGCCCCCGTCGCGCCGCTGGCCGACGAATCAAGATCGTGGAAGATGTCGCCCAGGAGATGCCGCCGGTGCATGCGCACCAGCACCGGCCCGTGATGCTGCACCACATGCCCATCGAGCCCGATCGCGCCCACGCCCCCCGCCGTCAACACCACGTGCGGTAGGGGATCGACCATGCTCTCAAACGCCAGCAGCGTGAACTCGCCCCAGGGCGTGCGCAGCGAGCGTCCGTTGACCGGCTGGATGCGATGCACCAGCGACTCGCGCGCCAGGCGGTGCTCGATGATCTGCGCCACCGAGCACATCTTGAGCTTGTGCTCTTTGCAGAACTCGACCAGGTCGGGCACCCGCGCCATCTGCCCGTCCGGACGCATGATCTCGATGATCGCGGCCGCGGGCGTGAGCCCCGCCAGCCGACAGAGATCGAGCGATCCTTCGGTCTGGCCGGTGCGCACCAGGACGCCGCCGTCGCGTGAGCGCAGCGGGTTGACGTGCCCCGGCCGGACGAAATCGTCGGGCGTGGTCGCGGGGTCGATCGCCATGCGGATGCACTTGGCGCGCTCGAAGGCCGAGACGCCGGTCGTCCCGCCGTGCTTGGGGTGCAGGTCGATCGAGACCGTGAAGGCCGTGCCGCGCATCGTGTTGTTGACGGCGGACTGCGGGTGCAGCGCGAGCCGATCGCAGTCACGCTCGGTCAGCGAGAGGCACATGTAGCCAAGGGCCTTGGAGAGCATGAAGGTGACGCTCTCGGGCGTGACGAACTGGGCGGGGAGCACGAGGTCGCCCTCGTTCTCGCGGTCCTCGTCGTCGGTCAGAACGACCATCCGCCCGGCGCGCAACTCGTCCAGAATCTCGGGGATCGGGCTGAACATCGCGGCAATCCTAGGGGAACCGCGCCCCGCGACGCGAGCTTCAACCGGGGCCTAGGAGTCGCCCGACGCTCCGCCTTGATCTCGCGCCGCTAACCCCGCCGCCACGGCCCGCGGATCGCCAGCGTGATGCCCGGCCTCTGGATATTCACGAACAGCGTCGACCCATCGGGCGAGAAGCACGCGCCCGCCAGCTCCGACACGTTCATCGCGTTCCGGCCGATCTTGTAGATCGACCCGCCCGGCGTGATCCCCAGCAGGAACTGCTCGGGGTGCTCCATCGTCACCTCGTCCTCGCACACGACCAGGTCGCCCCACGGCGCGACCGTGATGTTGTCGGCGTTCTGCACGACGTTCGGCCCGCCCGACTCGACAAACAACTCCAGAGTGCCCGGCTGGTCGAGCTCGCCCGGCGTGCCTTCATGACGCGAGGGCGTGTACTTCCAGATCTGCCCGTGGCGCCCCGGGCCGCCCTCGGTCATCGCCATGAAGACCGTGCCGCGCCCAAACCACATCCCCTCGCCGCGCGCGAACCGCGCCGCGCCGCTCGAGAACCCGCGATGCCGCAGGTCGTCATCGGGAGATTCGGTGTTCGAAAGGTCCATCCACGCGACCGAAAGATGCTGCCCGACCTTGATCGGCTCGGGCGGCGTGCCGTTCTTGGGGATCCAGTTGCTGGTGTCGCACGAGGGCCTGCCCTTGACGACCAGCGCCTGCAGCCGCCCGCCCGCCGCGAGGTTGTCGCGCTCCTTGGGGATGAAGCGGTACACCAGCCCGTCCTCCCGGTCCTCCGTCAGGTACACGATCCCCGTCGCGGGATCGGTGCAGCACGCCTCGTGCTGGAATCGTCCCATCGCCTTCAGCGGCACGGGCTCAACCAGCCCCATCTCCGCGCTCGCCGGCACCTCAAAGCAATACCCGTGATCCTTCGCGAAGTCCTTGCCCGCCTTGAACACGCACTCCTCGCACGTAATCCATGTGTTCCGCGGCGTCGGCCCGCCGGCGCAGTTGCGCTCCGTCCCCGCCAGCGACATCCAGTGACGCACCACCCGCCCGTGCCCCTTCCCGCCCCGCGTGTCGTACAGGATCGTCGTCGTCCCGCCCCGCGAGGGTGAGTGCGTGCCCGCGTCGTAGAGCTTCGCGCGATCGACCTGGCCGAAGAGCTCGTTCTCAAAGCCGAACGGCCCGGGCACGTCCATGCCGGGCTCGATCTCATGATTCCGCACCAGGATCGTCAGCCCATCCGGCCCGGGGAACGCCGCCATCGCGTCGTGAGCGCCCGGGACAAGCAGCCCGTCGTCCATCTTCTCGCCCGTGCGCGAGAACGCGTCGTACTTGAAGCCCTTGGGGAGATCGAAAAGGCCCATGGGGTCGCGGACCAGCGGCCCATAGCCGTCCTCCGCCATCGCCCGCACGGGAAGCTCGCCCGCGCCCGACGCGTGCGCCAGCATGGCGCGACGAAGCCCCACAAAGCCCGCGGCAAAGGCCCCGGCACGAGTCAGAAAATGGCGGCGAGGAATCATGCAACGCTCCCGAGACCGGCGAACCGCGCAGTCGTCGCGAATCGTAGCGGGATTCGCCGACGGCCGGCCCCGACCACGATCTCTTCGCGCGATGCCAACACGCGCATTCACCCCTGAAACCCCTGCGCGTCTGGTGGCCCGCCTCTCCGAGGCGGGCTTTCTGGGCCACGCGATGCGACCTTCGCGCCAAGGCTCGAATTGCTCCGGGGCTCTCTCCGCGTTTCCCGCTCCCGCCCACCCTCTTCCCCTAAACTCCGGCGTGCCCACGCCGCCCAGGGAATCACTCACGCTCGAGCCCACGCCCTCGCGCTGGCTCGATCTCGTGCGTGAACGCCGCCCGCGCGTGCCCGCGTGGCTCACCCCTTCCGCCGCCTCGTTCCGATCGCAGCTCGCCCTCCCCCAATCCCCGCTCGTCATGAGCGGGCACCAGGCGATCCTCTGGCACCCCGGCATTCTCGCCAAGTACATCGCGGCCAGCGCCTGCGCCCGTGCCGCCGGCGCCGCCGCCGCGTGGGTTGTCGTCGACCAGGACACCCCGCCGCCGCACGAACTCGCCTGGCCACGCCGCACCAGCATCAACAGCGATCGCGTGCTCATCGGCGCGCAGCGATTGAACTACGCCGCGCCCTGCGACCACGACGTGCCCGCGTGCGCCCGCCCGACCCTCGTCGCAGGCACGGCCGAAGACGATTCCCTCTTCATCGACCCCGCCGGCGCCCTGCCGCGGATTCGCGCCGCGATCAACCACGCGCCAAGCTCGCCCAACGCCGCGGCCCAGGTCACCCGAGCGATCGAATCGCTCCTCCCGCGCTCCGTCGCTCCCGTCCCGGCGTTCTTCGCGACCTCGATCGCGCGCACCGACTTCTTCGCCGCCATGGTCCGGCACATGCGCTCCGATCCGCGCCGCTGCATCGAAACCTACAACGCCGCCGCACTGGCCCACCCCGATGCCGACATCCGCCCGCTCGACGCAAGCGTGCTCGAACTCCCGCTCTGGCACGTCTCCGGCCCGCTCGGCCGCGCCACCCGCCGCCCCGTGGTGGCCGGAGACCTTGAAGTGATCCCCGCGCACGAACTGGCGCCCCGCGCCCTCCTGATGACCGCCCTCCTCCGCCTCGCCGCGTGCGATCTCTTCATCCACGGCACGGGCGGCGTGGCCTACGACCGCATCACCGACGCGTGGATCGCTTCCTGGCTCGGGCCAGACACCGCCCCCGCCCCCACCGCGCTCGCCACCGCGACGCTCCTCCTCCCGCTCGACGCCGCGCCGCCAGACCCCCTCGCCGACGAAGCCTTCACCGCGCAGCGCGCCTACCGCGACGCGCTCCACAAGCCCGGCTCGCTGGGCGATCAGACGCTCGAATCACAACGCCGGGCGCTCGTCGAGTCGATCGCCGCGTCCGCGTATCGCTCCGCGCAGCGCGAGCACCTCTACCGCGAGCTGCATCGACTCCTCGCCCGGCACCGCGAGCAACACGCTCCCGCGATCGAAGCTCGCCGCGCCGCAGCGCTCGCCGCCCGCAGGAGCGCCAAGGACCGCGCCGGCTCGATCCGAACCTGGGCCTTCCCGCTCTATCCCGAGTCCTCGCTCTCGCGACTGCGCGACGAGATTGTTCGGGCGTTCGCGTTCTCAACCTCCGCCGCGCCGGGGGCTTCATCGTGAACCCGCGCGCCGCACCCATGACCCTCGCGCTCCTCACCCTCGCCGCCGTGGCCGCGATCATCTTCTACAGCGTTCGCCCGACGAACACCGGCAACAGCGCGCCGAGCGCCGCCCGGCCCGCTCGCGCCGTGGAAACTTCAACCGCCAAGTCCCCGCCGCGACTCGCCGTCCTCTCGCCCGCCCTCGCCGTCACGCTCACCGATCTCGGCGCCGCGCCCTCCATCGTCGGGCGACATGGCTATGACATGGTCCTCGACAAGTCCCTCCCATCCTGCGGCGATCAATCCGGCATCGACTACGAATCGCTCCTCTCCGTCCGCCCCACCCACGTCCTCATCGAATGGGGAAGCCGCCCGCTCCCCGAACGCCTCGTCGAACTCTCCGCGTCGCACGCCTGGAATGTCCGCGCGTTCACGCTCCTTTCGCTCGATGATGTCACGCGCTCACTCCTCGATCTCTCCGCGACACTCAACGACGCCGGCCTTGACACCTCCGAAAAATCGGCGGCCCTCGCCGCGACGCTCAACGACTCCATGCGCCCGCGTCCCTCCCTCGCCCGCCTCGGCGGCGTGCTCATGCTCATGTCCGTGCGCCCGCCGGCCGCCCTCGGGCCCGGCTCGGTCCACCACGAAATCCTCACGCGCCTCGGAGCCACCGCCGCCCTCGCCAAACCCTCGCCCTACGTCGAGCTCGACGCCGAGGACGTGCGCCACCTCGCCCCCGGCGTGATCGTGCTCGTCACGCCCCGCGCCGTCGGCGCCGCCCCGGTCGCACAGGACACGCCCGAGGCCCGCCGCCTCCTGCTGGGCCCGCTCTCCTCGCTCGATATCCCCGCCCTGCGGGACGATCGCATCATCGTCATCGACGATCCGCTCGCCCTCCTCCCCACCACGCGCCTGGCCGACTTCGCCAAACAACTCGGCGACCGGCTCGAAGCCCTCGCGCGCTGATCGCGCTCCCCAACCCCCCGCCCGCTCGGGCGACCCCCGCGCCCCCCGCCCCGGGATCGGCCCCGAATGGACCACCTCGAGGGCGACCCCGCACAAACCCCCCGGGATGCGCGCCCCATGGTCGGGGCGCCCCAAAGGAATGCTCGCACCGTGCCGCCGTTCAACGGAACCGGCGCACCCCTTGCACGGTGTTAGTCCACGCTTACAACCACTTTGGTGCGCACCAGAGTGTCCGTCTTTTTCCCCTCTTCCCGGATTTCCGAAAAAAATCTTCGCACGATCCCGCCCCGCGCGCAACCCCCTCCGCGGCCGGCATTTCTGCCATTGCCTACGGCCCATTGCCCTCTGGCTAGTGCCTGCTTACCACCGCCTTGGTGCGCACCAGAGTGTCCGTCCGCCCCCTGGGTGGAGAGCAGGTTCGATCGCGCGTGTGTTCCGCGCCGCTCTTTGACAAGTGAATACGCCGGCCGGGGCCCGGGGCGCCCCACACGGCCTCAACCCCCCGCCTCCGCACGCCGGGTCGTCGGCGCGCCTGTTCGGCTCGTTTCGCAGCCGCTCCCCATTCGCACCCACCGGCTCATCCCCTGTTCCCTACCATCCGAACTATGTCTTCTTCCGACCCCATCTCGATCCTCTCCGATCGCTTCCGCGCCGCGATCCGGGCCGCCTTTCCCCAGCTCACCGCCGAAATCGATCCGCTCATCGCGCCGAGCAAGCAGGCCCAGTTCGGCGATTTCCAGTGCAACGCCGCGATGAGCCTCGCCAAGCAACTCGCCAGCAAGCCGCGCGACGTCGCGCAGGCCATCGTCAAGCACGCCGACCTCGGCGATCTGGCGGAGAAGCTCAGCGACGCCTCCATCGCCGGCCCGGGCTTCATCAACATCAAGCTCCGCGGCGATTCGCTCGGCTCGCTCCTCGCCTCGATGGACGGGCCGTCGCTGGGCGTTGAGCCCGCCCGCGAACCCATGACGGTTGTCGTCGACCTCATGGGCGTCAACCTCGCCAAGCAGATGCACGTCGGCCACCTCCGCTCGCCCTTCATCGGCGACGCCGTCGCACGCACCTTCGAACGGCTCGGCCACACGGTCCTGCGCCAGAATCACCTCGGCGACTGGGGCCTGAACATCGCCATGACCGTCGCGCGGCTCATCGAGATGCGCGACGCCGGCACGCTCAATCTCGACTCGATCACCCTCGACCAGCTCGACGCGGCGTACAAGGCCGCCGAATCCTCGACCCGGCGCGACGTTGACGGCCTGGCCGCCGCCCGAAAGTCCGGGCACCCCAAGGCCATCGCCGAACTCGAGGCCCAGGTCGACGGCGCGACCGACGCCTTCAACCGCGCCCGCCAGACGCTCGTCAAGCTGCAGGCCCACGACCCCGACACCTTCGGCGTGTGGCAGCGCATCCGCGAAGTCACCATGTCGGTGTGCCTGGCGGTGTGCGAGCGCCTGCGGGTCAACGTCACCGACGAGCACAGCGCGGGCGAATCAAGCTACGCGGAAGAACTCGCGCCCATGGTCGCGGACCTGGAGAAGCGCGCCGTCGCCGAGGTCGATCAGGGCGCGCTCATCGTCCGCGTCGATCAGCCGCCGCGCGACGCCGCCGGGAATCCCGCGTGGGAGCCGATCAAGGAGCCGTG
>OEIV010000750.1_pt1 | contig 16588 bp, 11 predicted proteins | sample 1539231 | NCBI WGS metagenome assembly OEIV01 (sample SAMN03794762, study PRJEB22550) | activated sludge metagenome | feature: wastewater treatment plant; material: activated sludge; isolation source: Wastewater treatment plant of a petroleum refinery complex | place: Argentina: Buenos Aires ...
CTCGGCGAGCTCGCGCGGATCCGAGCCGCCGAGTTGCAGAGCAACAGGGTGCTCGCCGGCGTCGAAATCGAGCAGCCGCGCGCGATCGCCGTGGACGATCGCCGCACTGGTGACCATCTCGGTGTACAGCAACGCATGGCGTGACAGCAGGCGCAGGAAGTACCTGCAGTGGCGATCGGTCCACTCCATCATCGGTGCCACGCAGAAGCGGTGCGAGGCAGTCGGATGGTAGATGCGTGAGATGTCAGTCAATTGGGGGGGAAGTCCGATCGCCTGTTTTTCAGCTTCATTCTCCAGGGTTTTGCCTGTTGTGTCAGGCAGGTTTTACTGAAAAGTTTGCGGCGTTGACAGGGTGGGTGGAGCGCTGCTGCGGGATGCGGTCAAGCCATGACGCGGAAATCTTGCGCTCGTACGCGTCCTCGATGGATGTTTCGCTGGGATGCGCGTGCTGGTTTCATTCCATCCGGCGATTTATCCGGACTTTCTTCCGGCCTCAAAACTGTCGATTTCTCTCTAACTAGATGATAACGTTGACATGATTTTCTACTGAATCCGGACATGAAATCGGACATGCAACCGGCCATCGATCGCGGCGAGAGCATCTCCCTGATGGAGCCGCTTCTCCTCAGTAGCGACTCGCGACACCGCGGTGTGTTGACCGATCTGGCCGTGGAACTGGCCGCACGAACCACAGGGTTTCGGCGATCGCTCCCCGCGAGCCTCGTGGGCGCGCTTGCGGAACTCGTGCGCGCAATGAACTGCTACTACAGTAACCTGATCGAGGGGCACAACACGCACCCTGTCGATATCGAGCGCGCGCTCAAAGGTGACTACAGCGATGACCCCCGGAAGCGCAATCTTCAGCTTGAAGCCACGGCGCATATAGCGGTCCAGCGCTGGATCGACACGGGTGGGCTGCAGGAGAGCGCGGTCTCGGGCGCCTCGCTCGCAGAGATCCATCGCCGCTTCTGCGAGCAGTTGCCGGATGAGCTCCTGTGGGTGGAGGACCCTCTCACGAAGGAGAGGATCCGGGTAATCCCCGGCGAGTTCCGCCGGCGTGATGTTGCAGTCGGCCAGCACATCCCCGTCAGTGCGGGCGCCGTTCCTCGATTCCTCGAGCGATTCAGCGAGGCATACTCCCCGCTTGGCAAGACCGAGACGATTCTATCGCTCGCTGCGGCGCATCACCGGCTCCTGTGGATTCACCCCTTCCTCGATGGCAACGGGCGCGTTGCGCGTCTCGTTTCCCACGCGACCTTGCTCACCGCGCTCGACACCGGCGCCATCTGGTCCGTTGCGCGCGGACTCGCACGCAACGTCGATACGTACAAGCGCCATTTGGCGGCGTGTGATCTCACGCGGCGCAACGATCTCGATGGCCGCGGGCACTTGAGCGAAGAGAGCCTTGCCGCGTTTGCCGAATTCTTCCTCCGCACTTGTCTCGACCAGGTGGAGTTCATGGAAGGCCTGATGCGTCCCGATGCGCTGCGCGCGCGCATCCTGTTGTGGGCCGAAGAGGAGATCCGGCTTGGCGAGTTGCCGGCGAGAGCAAATGCCCTGCTCGATGCGCTGCTCTATCGCGGTGAGATCCCGCGCGGTGATGCCCAGACGATCATTGGAACCGGCGAGCGGCAGGCAAGGCGCGTCGTCGCGGCGCTCATTGAGCGCGGCGCCATCACGTCGGCGAGCCCGAAGCTGCCTCTCCATCTCGCGTTCCCTGCAACCCTGGTGTCGCGCTGGATGCCGGACCTCTTTCCCGAGCGTACCGGCTGATCAAGATCCCCGCTCCTGATCGGCGGGCACCCCGCAAAGCGCGCGTTGTTCGACGTCGTCACCGCGCGAAGCCGGGCAGCTTTCGTCGGTCCATGAAGCCGCCGCGTGCGTACAGCTGCTCAGGTTCATTGCCAGGGCAGTATGCCGTGGTGTATCCGCCAAGCATATTGAACATCGATGTTGACTACTTTCGAGCTCGCGGGGTATTGTTCCAGACTGCCAAAACGCCGGGTGAGCCGCCACTTTCTGGAGTCCTTTTTGCCATGAACTTCGAGCTTTCCGAAGATCAGCGGATGATGCGCGAGACCTTCGCGCGCTTCCTGGACGAGCACAGCACCATGGCGCGCGTGCGTGCCGCCATGCCCGGCGGTTTCGATCCGGTGATGTGGAAAGGACTGGCCGAACTGGGCGCCTTCTCCCTGCGGGTGCCGGAGGCGCTGGACGGCCTGGGCCTGGGGCTCATGGATGCCATCGTGCTGATGGAAGAAGCGGGGCGCACGCTGGCCTCGGGCCCGGTCGCCGAAACGCTGGTTTCGGCACGGTTGCTGGCGCAGTTCGGCGGCGAGCAGGCCGGCCCGCTTCTCGGCGACGTGGTCTGCGGCGAGGCGATCGTCACGCTGGCCTTTCACGATGCCGCTCGCACACCGCTGCAATGGGTTGCCGGCGGCGCGATTGCCCGCGCGGTCATCGCGCGCAGTGGCGATGATGTCGTGCTCGTCTCCATTCCCGAGAGCGCACGGGTTGGCGAACCGAACCTGGCGTCGACGCCCATCGCGCAACTGGACCTGTCGGCCCATCCCCGCACGGTGCTCGGCTCGGGCGCCCGGGCGCTCGGAATCTTTGCGCAGGCCGTGGAGGAGTGGAAGCTGCTGATTTCAGCCGCGCTCGCCGGCCTGGCCCGTGAAGCGTTGAAGCTGGGGGCTGCCTATGCCTGCGAGCGCAAGCAGTTCGGCCAGCTCATCGGCACCTTCCAGGGCATCTCGCATCCGCTGGCGGACCTGCTGTGCGACGTCGACGGCGGCAAGTTCCTGGTCTGGAAAAGCATCCGCGACATAGCGGACAACTCTGCCGAAGCCGGCGCCACGGTGTCACTGGCAGCCTGGTGGAATGTCGATGCCGCCACCCGCAGTGTCGCCCAGGCGCTGCACACCTTCGGCGGCTATGGACTGACCACCGAATACGACATCTTTCTCTACAACCTGCGCGCCAAGGCGTGGCCGCTGGTCTTCGGCGATCCGCAACGGTTCCTCGAGGAGGCCGGTCGGCGCTTCTATGCCGGGGAAACGGCAGCCCTGCCCGAAGCGGGCGATGTGCCGATCGACTTCGACCTCGGCGACGACGCCCGCGCCATCACCGGTGAGATCAACGCGTTCTTCGATGCGAACGTCACGCCCGGGATGCGCAAGAGGTTCCACTACTCGTGGGAAGGCTTCGTGCCCGAGCTCAACAAGAAGCTCGCCGACGCGAAGCTGCTCTACCTCGGCCTGCCCAGGAGTGTCGGCGGACGCGGTCTGTCGCCCTATGCCAAGATCGCGGCGATGGATGCCTTCGAGCACCAGGGCTATAACAACCCCGCAGCCAATGTCTCGCAGATGGTCGCGCTGATGATCCATCGCTTCGGCAGCGACGAGCTCAAGCGCGATGTGCTCGGCAAGATCATGGCGGGCGAGGTGATCTGCAGCCTCGGCTATTCGGAGCCGGGTTCGGGTTCCGACGTGTTCGCTGCCCAGTGCAAGGCGACCCAGGAGCCGGACGGTTCCTGGCGCATCGACGGCACCAAGATGTTCACCAGCGGCGCCAACCTCGCAAGCTACGTGCTGATGCTGTGCCGCACCAACCCCGATGTGCCCAAGCACAAGGGCCTGACCATGTTCATCGTGCCGCTGAAGGCCGGCGGCGTCACGATACAGCCGGTCTACACCTTCCAGGACGAGCGCACGAATATCACCTTCTATGACGGGGTACGCCTCCCCGACAGCTATCGCCTGGGCGAGATCGACGGCGGCGTGACGACGATGAGCGCCAGCCTGGAGCTGGAGCATGGCGGTGGCTTCTCCAAGTCCCAGCGTGCGATGCTGAGGAATGCCGAAGAGCTGTGCCGCCAGATACAACACACGGGTCGCCCGTTGATCGAGGAGACCAATGCACAGGTGCGCCTGGCGCGGAGCGCGGCAAACCTGATGGTGTCCGACATGCTGACGTTCCGGGCCCAGTGGGCGATCGCGGAGAAGAAGCCGAACTTCGCCTACGGGCCGATGGCGAAGATGTTCTCCTCGGAGAAATTCCAGAGCGATGCGCGCGATCTGCTGGATCTCACTGCGCCCTGGTCGCTGGCAGACCGCGCGGGGCCTGCCGGCGCGCTCAACATGGCTTATCGCCATTCCCAGGCCACCACGATCTATGGCGGTACCAGCGAAGTGCATCGCAGCATGATCGCGGAGCGCGGACTTGGTCTGCCGCGTACGCGTGCATGAATCATGTCCGGATGAATCCGGACCCACGAAGAGGGACGCCATGTCTGAAGCTCCGCACCTGCTGACGGAAGAAGACGGCGCGATTCTCATCGCGACGCTCAATCGTCCGGACAAGCTCAATGCCCTGACCGGCCAGACCATGGCCCTGTTCGAGGGGGCTCTGCATCGCTTGCGCGATACGCCCGCGCTCAAGGTCATGCTGATTCGTGCCACGGGCCGCTATTTCTGTTCCGGTGCGGATCTGCGTGACCGCTCGGAAGCGCCGCGCTCGCCCGACCACACCGGCGTGGCGATCCGCGAGCGGCACCGGCTGGGGCTGCACGGCATGCACCGCATCTATGACGAGATGGAATCCATCGAGAAGCCGATCGTGGTGGCCCACCAGGGCCCTTGCGTCGGTGGCGGCCTGGAGATGTCGCTGTCGTGCGATTTCCGCCTGGCGGCAAAGAGCGCGAGCTATGCCTTTCCCGAGGGCAAGTTCGGCGTGCTGCCGGCGTCCAACGGCGTCAGTCGCCTGGCGCGCATCATCGGCACGCACTGGACGCGCTACCTGATCATGGCCAACCTCCCCGCCGATGCGGACCGGGCGCTGATCATGGGCCTGGTGCACGAGGTGTTCCCCGACGAGACCTTCGATGCGGACGTGATGCGTTTCTGCCGCCACCTGGCGGCGCAGCATGGCGAGCAGATGGGCACGGCCAAGATTGCGATCGAGCTGGCGCACGATGTGGGCCTGGCGCAGGCGCGCAATGTAGAGCGTCTGGCCAACAGCGCGCTGATGCTCAACCCGGATTACCTCGCCGGCATCGAGCGTTACATCAAGGGCATCGGTGCCAAAGGCAAGAGCGACTGATCGCGGGGCAGCCGTCCTGAAGATCAACCACCAACCCGGAACACGCGCCGATGGATTTTGACTGGAATACAGAACAGCAGGACTTCCGTTCGACTGTTCGCGCATTTCTCGAGGCCAATTTGCCGGACAACTGGGAAGAACTGGCCCACGGTCCCGGCTCGAAGGCGCAGACCCTGTTCTCCAGGGAGTTCTGCGGTGCGCTGGCCGACGCCGGCCTGCTGGTACCCCACTGGCCGGCGCGCTGGGGCGGTCGCGACGCCGATCCCTGGATCGCCTTCATCCTCGCCGAGGAGATGTGGGCCGCGGGCGAGCCGCGCGGTGGCCAGTACATGAACGTGAACTGGATCGGCCCGACGCTGATGCGCTATGGCTCGCAGGAGCAGCAGGCGCGCTACATTCCGCCCATGGCGCGCGGCGCAACGCTCTGGTGCCAGGGTTTCTCGGAGCCGGAGGCCGGATCGGATCTCGCCTCGCTGCGCACGCGCGCCGACCGGCACGGTGATGTCTACCGCATCAACGGCCAGAAGATCTGGACCTCCTACGCGGGGCACGCCGATACCTGCTTCCTGCTGGCGCGCACCTCCGCGGGCAAGGGCGGTATCTCGATCTTCCTGCTGCCGATGGATACGCCCGGCATCACGGTGCGCCAGATTCCGAGCATCATCGGCGAGGGCGATATCCACGAGGTCTTCTTCGACGATGTCGAGGTGCCCGAGAGCGCGCGCCTGGGCGAGGAAGGGCAGGCGTGGGATATCGTGCGTGTCTCCCTGTCGCTCGAGCGCGTCGGTATTCCGCGCTTCGCGCTCGCCTCGCGCATGTTGCACCGCGCCGTGGCGTTGCTGAAAGAGGCCGATCGCTTCGGTCCGGATGCCGCCGCGCAAGCGGCAAGAGCGCTCGCGGCCTGCGAAGTGTCGCGTCTGTACAGCTACAGCATCATCGATCAACGGGTGCACGGCCAGGCAACGAGTCCTGAAGCCAGTGCCGGTCGCTTCTCGACCGTCAACTGCGAGCGGCTGGTGACGGAGTTCGTGGTCGAACATGTCCCCGATGCGCTGGCGGGCGGCGATCCGATGCTGCTCGCCCACCACCAGCGCGGCATTGTCGCCGGCATCGCCTCCGGCGCCGCCGAAATACAGCTGAACCTGATCGCCACCGAATTGCTTCGGCTTCCACGGGAGCCCCGCTGATGGATTTCACGCTCAATTCCGACCAGTCCGCGATAGCCGACGCGCTCGACAAGCTGGCCGCGCAGTTCGCCACCGTGCCCACCGAGTTCCACGGCTTTGCGCTGGTGGGAGAGGAGCTGGAGCGCGAGCTGGAAGCGGGGCAGTACTTCGATATCGCCGCGATTCCCGAGCTCGGGACGCTCTCTGCCGCGCTGGCGGTCGCGCGTCTCGCCAGGCTGCCGTGCACGGCGGAGATCGCGCTGTCGATGCTGCTGCGCCCGCAGCTGGACATCGAGTTGCCGCGTCCGTTTGCGCTGGTCGAGAACGGTCGCCCCGGTCGTTTCCTGGTGGGCGCCGGGACCGTGATCGTCATCGATGGCGAAAACATCGGCATTGCCCATCCCGCGCCGGACGAAGTGGCGCCGGTCGAGTCGCTGTACGCCTATCCGATGGGTCGGTTGACGGGCCGCCCTGCGCTCAGGCCGCTGGCGGCGGATGAGGCGGCGACCGTGCGCACGTGGCTGCGCGTGGCCTGTGCCGCCGAGATCGCGGGCCTGTTGCAGGCCGCCATCGATGCGACGGTGGAGCACCTGGGTGTGCGCAAGCAGTTCGGCCGGCCGCTGGGCACCTTCCAGGCGCTGCGCCATCGCATGGCCGAATGCGCCGTGCTCGCCGGCGGCGTGCGCTGGCTGGCGCTCAAGGCCGCGTGGACGGGCGATGCCGGCGACGCCGCGCTCGCCGCATTGCATGCGCAGGACAGTGCCACCCGCGTCATCTACGACGTTCACCAGATGATGGGCGCGATGGGCATGACGCTGGAGATGTCGCTGCACCTGTGGACCTACCGCATGAAGGCCCTGCTCTCCGAGCTGGGTGGGCGAGGCGGGCAGGCGAGCGCCGTCGCCGCGCATTGTTTCCCGTAGGTCGGCATTCATGCCGACAGGTGCCTTTTCCTAAGCTACTGTCGCCATGAATGGCGACCCACGAGCCCACCCACCGGTCAGGCGGGTTTTCGCTCGCTGACCAGCGCCTCGTGGCAGAGGTACTTGGTGGTGGACCAGCCCCCGTCCAGCGCGATCGTCTGGCCATTGATGTAGCTTCCCTCCTTCGAGGCGAGGAAGAAGATCGTGTGGGCCACGTCCTCGGTCGTTCCGTCGCGGTCGCAAGGGGTCATTTCCTGGTTGATGCGCTGGAAGGACGGGAACTCCCAGTGGCCACTGGTCATTTCCGTGCGGATGACGCCCGGCGCGACGAGGTTGGAGCGGATGCCCCTGGCGCCGTACTGGGCGGCCATCGTCTGGGTGAGGCCGATCAGCCCGGCCTTGACGGCGCAGTACGCCCCGCCGTCCAGCCCGCCCAGCAGCCCGAAGGTCGAACCCACGTTGATGATCGACGACCCCGGGCCCATCACGCGCAGTGCCTCGCGGCAGAAACGGAAGGGCGCCTTCAGGCTGATGTCGATGACTTCGTCGAGCAGCGCGTCGTCGGTCTGATCGACCGGCGCCCATTTTCCCGAGCCGGCGTTGTTCACCAGGCAGTCGAGCCGGCCGAAGACGCTGCTGGCGATGGCAACGGCCCTTTCGGGTGTGTCTTTCGCGGTGACGTCCGCGGCAAGGATCTCGACCCGGCAGATCCCCGACAAATCCCGGGCGAGCTGCTCGAGACGATCCTTGCGTCGCGCGAGCGCCACGATGTCATAACCCCCGGCAGCAAAGCGCCGGACCGTCGTCTCGCCGATGCCGGAACTCGCGCCAGTGACCAGTGCAACCGGCTTCCCCGAAGAATTGCCCATCGAACCCTCGCCTCCGTTGTGTCGGGCCAATGCTACACGCATGCCTTGGGGGCGTGGCGAGATGCAGTTGCCCCGGGCGCCGGAATTGCGGATCCAGACAGTTCAGTGCTCCTGTCCAGATAATCCGCGCGACGTCGCCAGGCGCTGGCGATAGAGCAGGGGCGTCGTGCCGGTCCATCGCTTGAATGCGCGCCCGAAGCTCGATTGTTCGGAATAGCCCAGGTTGGCCGCGACGTCGTCCAGTGACAATTGATCCTGGCCCAGGTAATTGCGGGCAAGCTCGATACGTTGCCGCTCGAGGATGTCGCAGAACTTCAGCCCGGACTGGCTCAGGTTCGCCTGCAGCGTGCGAACCGACATGCCCAGCTTCGCGGCGCAGCGCTCGATCGAACAGCTTCCCGAGGGCAGGGCGCCGCGGATGTAATCCTGCACCCGTTCCGCGATGCTTGTTCTCGACGCCGCCTTGACCCGGTCCAGGTACCCGCCCAGCAGGGTGAACAGCAACCGGCTGGAACTGGCGACGGGTTGATCCAGCAGCGTCACCGGAAAGGCGATCGCATTGTCGGCTGTCGTCTTGTGGAAGCGGCAGCCCAGCTTGTTCTCGATTTCGAAGATATCCCGCTGGCGCGCGTCGACGGCCAGGTTCACGTAGCTCGGTCGAAACGCCTTGCCGCCGATCAGGCGCAGCAGCTTCAGGTTCAGCATCGCCGCCTGGTAGTTCGCCTGGTTGTTGGAGCCCAGATCCGCGCGCACGTACCACCTGAGTTCGGCGGTCTCGCTGCCCTCGACGAGCTCCATGATGCTGACCGGGGAGTGGACCACCGGCAGGTAGTCGATGAACCCGGCGACGGATTCCCTGACCGATGAGGCGGCCCGGCAGAGCGCCGTGACGCAGCCGTAAACGTCCGCCTCCTGCGCCTGCGCGAGCTGCAGACCGAACAACGGATGGTTGAGTGATGTACTGCAGTATTCGAATACATCGACCACCGACTTGCAGTCGACGTAGTGATCCGGATCCCTGGTCGACTGCGGATCGATGTCGTGACGCTCGAGTATCGCCCGCGGATCGGCTCCGAGGTGGCGAACGAAATCCTGGAAGCCGCAGAGATTCGCGATCCGCATCTGCCGTTCGGTGGGTCCCGAGTCGAGAGGGCCGTCCAGCTTGAAAAAATAGTCCGTATTCATTACAGCCTACTCCTCGGGATGCGCGCGCGTCTTATCGGTCTTGTGCCGCGAAATTCTGCGACGATTGTATATGGAATGACGCCAACTGTCAGGACTCGGGTCGTGGCCGCTGGTGATACTTCAGGCCGGGCACGATGCGATCCGGATAACTTCACCCAGGCGGAGAAGCCATGAAAGACTTCGAAGAGCTCAAGAAGGAAGCAGCCAGCTACATTCGATACGAGAAGGACGAGGCGAACAAGATCGCCTGGCTGACCTTCGATCGTCCGGACATGCTCAACGCCACGACGATCGGCATGCGCCAGTTGTATGCCGATCTCGTGCACAAGGCCAATATCGACGACGATGTGAAGGTGCTGGTCATCCGGGGCGAGGGCGAGAACTTCGGCGGGGGCGGCGACCTGCCCGAGCAGTCGGAAATGCTGTCGCAGTCCGACGAGGACATCTCGCTGCTGCCCGAGTTCGGGATCAATGATCCCGGCGTCAGATATCCGCCCAGGAATTCCTACCGGTTCCTCCACGGGCTCACCGATCACTACGCCAAGGCGCGCGCCGGCAACCGGCCGCTGCAGGAATTCAAGAAGATCAGCATCGTCGAGGCGAAGGGCTATTGCTACGGCTGGCATTTCTACCAGGCCGGCGATGCCGATCTCGTGGTCTCCTCCGACGATGCGCTGTTCGGCCATCCGGCGTTCAGGTACGTCGGCTGGGGTCCGCGGCTGTGGACCTGGGCCGAGATGATGGGCTTGCGCAAGTTCTCGGAAATGCTGTTCACCGGGCGTCCGTTCACGGCGAAGGAAATGTACGAGTGCAACTTCGTCAACAGCGTGGTGGCGCGGGAGAAGCTCGACGACGAGACAAAAAAATATGCCATGGCATGCGCGCGCACCCGGCCAACGGATACGGTGCAGGTGCAGAAGACCTTCCTCGAGCTCTACAAGCAGTATCGCGGCGAGTACATGGGCAGCCTGCTGACCGGCGTCGTGGAGGGCATGCTGCCCCTGATGAAGAACGACCGCGCCAGCGACGTGCAGCTCGGAGGCGACGTGTTCGACAAGGGGCTGAACAATATCGTCAAGGACAACGACATGGACTACCCCGCCGAATGGCGCCTGAGCCGCTCCGGTCGCAGGAAGCCGTGACGAGGGCGCGCCCAAGTCCGGACAAACTGCTTGCCTCCCAGACAGGAATGCCTGCATGTCATTCGAATTGAACAGGAAACTGGCCGCCCGGCGTCCCGCGCTGCCGACCTCGGCAACCGTGGATCCGGTCACCGCGGCCATCATCCGCGGCGGCATGGAGACGATCTGTTTCGAAGCGGCAACGCATCTGGGCCGGGCTGCCTCCTCCCCGATCATCAACCAGTCCAACGAACGCAACGGCAGCATCGTCGATGCGCATGGCCGCCTGGCGGGGGCGGCGATAGGCACGCCGCACCTGACGTTCGTGACGCAGATGACGGTCCGTTACGGGCTGGAGCACTTCCACGACTATGACTGGGGGCCCGGTGACGTCTTCCTGGGCAATGATCCGGACCATGGTGGCGGACACCTGCCCGATTACAACGTCTACGCGCCGGTATTCGATGAGGTCGGCGCGCTGATCATGATCCAGTGTCTGCAGGCGCATCAGGGTGATACGGGGGGCAAGGATCCCGGCGGCTTCACGCTCGAGGCGACGGATATCTTTACCGAGGGTCTCGCGATTCCCTGCCTCAAGCTGGTCCATCGCGGTGAAAAGCGCCGCGACGTCATCAGGTTGCTGGAGCGCAACAACCGCTTCTTTTCCTTCCATGGCGATCTGGCTGCGATGATCAGCGGCGTGCAGCACAGCGTGCGGCTGCTCCAGGGCCTGGTCGGGAAATGGGGTTCCGACGTGGTGAGGGCGGCGATCAATCACAGCATCGATCACACGGAACGGCGCGTGCGCGAAGAGGTCGCGAAGTGGCCCGACGGCACCTACGAGGCCGAGGTGCTGATCGACCACGACACCATGGGCACCAGGGATGTCAGGGTCCAGGTGGCCTGCACCATCGCGGGCGAGCAGTTGACGGTGGATCTGACCGGCACGGACGATCGTCCCGGACTGGTCGGCGTCTGGAATACCTTCGCCAATAGCCGCAGCTACATCATGACCCAGGTCGTGGCGGCGATGGATCCCGCGATCGTCAAGAACGAGGGATTCTTCCAGGCGGTCGACATGATCATTCCCGAAGGGACCATTGCGCATCCGCCGCCCAACAAGCCCGCGGCTCTCGGCTCGTTCCACCCGGCATGCGAGATCACCGAGGCGGTCTGCCTGGCGCTGTCGAACGTCGCGCCGCAGCGTTCGGCGCCGCAGGTGTACAAGATCGGCATGCCCAATGCGGTCATAGGCTTCGACCAGAAGGGGCGCATGTGGATGGACCAGGGTGTCGATTCGCGCACCATGGATGCCTCGGCCGTCCAGGGCATCGATGGCTGGGGTTCGTGCCCGGTGTCGCTGGGCAACCTGCTGCTGGCGCAGGTGGAAGATGCGGAAAGCCGCGTTGCGGTCATCAACATCAGCCGCGAAATGACGATCGATTCCGAAGGCGCCGGTCGCTGGCGCGGCCAGCCGGGCAGTCTCAACGTGAAGCAGGTCCTGGAGCCGACGACCGCGATGGCGTGGATGGTGTCGGCGGCGCATCCGCTCAGCGGCTTGTGCGGCGGTGACGATGCCAGCCCCTATTCGAGTCGATTCGAGGTGGGCACGCCAAACGAATACCAGGTGCTCCTGTCGGCGAACGCGCGCTTGCCGGCCGGCGCCGTGATTGCCTACCAGCACGGTGGTGGTGCCGGCTTCGAGCCGGCGCTGCTGCGCGACCCCGCAGCGGTCAGGGACGATGTGCTCGATGAAATCGTCAGCATGGCGCGGGCACGGGAAAAATACGGTGTCGTTTTCACCGGGACGGTGGAGGAATACGACCTCGAGGTCGACGTCGCCGCAACAGCGGCGCTGCGACAGGAAATGAGTGCGGCGCAAGCGGCGCAGGCAGCGTAGGGACCAGGCCCATGGGCTATCGCGTAGGTATAGATATCGGCGGCACGTTCACGGACTTCGCGCTACTGAACGGTTCCGGGGTGCGACTGTTCAAGAACCTGAGCACACCCGACGACCGCTCGCTCGGTGTCATGAGCGGCCTGGAAAGGCTCGCCGAAATGGAATCCCTGGCGCTGGGTGATTTCCTCGCCCGGTGCGATGCCATCGTGCACGGCACCACCGTGGCCGACAACACCCTGATCGAAATGAACGGCGCGGTCACCGGCCTGATCACCACCGAAGGCTTTCGCGACGAGATGGAGTTCAGGCGCGGATACAAGGAGGACATCTGGGATGTCCGGCTGGCACCGCCGAAGCAGATCACCCCGCGGCGCCGGCGTTTGACCGTCCCGGAGCGCATCCTGTTCGATGGCTCCGTGCACAAGGCGCTCGACGAGGAGGCCGTGCGTCGTTGCTGCGCGCGCTTGAAGAAGCAAAACGTGGAGTCTGTCGCGATCTCCCTGATCTTCTCCTTCGTGAACCCGCGGCACGAGCAGCGGGTTGCCGAAATCGTGGCGCAGGAAATGCCCGGCGTGCAGATTTCGAGATCCCACGAAGTGCTGCCCCGTTCGCCGGAATATGACCGTACCAGCACGACAGTGGTCAATGCGTATGTAGGCCCCCGGGTCACCTCGTACCTGGAGCGGCTGGTATCGCGCCTGGAAGAGTCCGGTTACCAGAATCGGCTCATGGTCATGCAGGCCAGTGGCGGCGTGATGACCAAGGAGTACATCGAGGGATCGCCGATTCGCGTACTGGCATCGGGCCCGGCGGGCGGGGTGATGGGCTCGGCGCATGTCGGCGTGGCGAAGGGCTATCGCAATCTGCTGTGCGTCGATATGGGTGGCACCTCCTATGACATATCCATGGTGTTGAATGGCGCCGCGCCCGCGGTCGCGGGCTGGAACATGCACCACCGCTACCTGGTGGGCGTTCCCATGGTGCAGGTCGAAACGCTCGGTGCCGGCGGCGGCTCGATCTGCCATGTCGACAACGGCGAGCTGCGGGTAGGACCCGCTTCCGCGGGCGCGGCACCGGGTCCGATCTGTTACGGGCGCGGCGGCACGAAGCCGACCATCACCGATGCCCTGCTGATGCTGGGCATCCTGTGCGCAGACTCGGAATTCGCCGGGGGCAGCTTTTCGCTGCGCCGGGCCGGCGTCGAGGAGGCGTTCGCGGAGCTCGGCGCGCAGATGGGATACGGCGCCGAGGAAGCGGCCTTCGACTGCTGGCGGGTGGTCAATGCCAATATGTCCCAGGGCGTGCGGAGGATCACTGCCGGGAAGGGTGTGGACCCCAGGGACATGGTGATGCTCGCCTACGGCGGTAACGGACCGGCGTTCGCGGCTATCCAGGCCGAGGACCTGGGCATCGACAAGGTCCTGGTGCCGAAGGCCTCTCCGACTTTCTCGGCCCTGGGCACGCTGGTGGCGGATCCCAGCATCGATGAGGAACGCTCCTGCATTGCGCCGGCCGACAACATCGATACCGCGAAGCTGCAGGCGCTGTGGGCGGAGCTGGGCGCGCGCGCCCGGAAATTCTTCGGCGATGCCAATTTCCCGGCCGATTCGATAGCGGCCAGATACCAGCTCAACATGCGCTATCCCGGACAGAACTGGGCGCTCAGCTTCGACATCAAGGTCAACCGGGGCCTGGACGACTTGTCCTTCGTCGATCGGACGATCGGGCAGAGGGCCATCGAGTTGTTCAATGAACGTCACATGCAGGAGTACGGACACATCCGCGAGGACGAGACACCGGAAATCACCGGGGTGCGTCTCGCCACCTCCGTAACAACGCCCTCGCCGGTGGCTGCCAAAGGCTTCGCTGCCCCCGCGGTTCCTGCCCGTGCTGCCGGGACGCGTCGTGCCAACCTGGGGCAGGGCTACCGTGAAACCGCTGTTTTCCGCGGGTCGGAGCTGGCGCCGGGCCACGAGGTGACGGGTCCGGCGATCATCGAGGAGAGCTTCACCACCATCGTGGTGTATCCGGGCTGGAAAGCGCATGTGGACGATGCGGGAGACTACGAGTTGACGAAGGTGTCGATCGGGAGGCTTCAATGCCGCTAGAACCGAGCGAGGCATCCGCACTGGGTGCCCTGACGGTGCTCGAGCTCGCCGAAGGCGTGGGCGGGGAATACTGCGGCAAGCTCCTCGCCGATTTTGGCGCCACCGTCATCAAGCTGGAAAAGCCCGGCTGCGGCAGTCCCACCCGTCGTCTCGGGCCGTTTGCGGCCGGGGCTCCCGCGCCCGAGAGCAGCGGCTTGTTCGCCTGGCTGAACACCAACAAGCGCTCGGTGGCGCTCGACGTGACGAGCCCGGCCGGTGCCGCGGCACTCGGCGCCTTGCTGCAACGCGCGGACGCGGTCATCGACGACCATCCCGCCGGCTGGCTCGCGGGCGTGGGCCTGGACCCGGCATCCATCGAGGAGAGTCATCCGGGACTCGTGCTCTGTTCCATCACGGCATTCGGGCAGTCTCCACCCGGGGAGCGCCTGCACGCCGAGGATCTCACCGTTTTCCACAGCAGCGGCTGGGGCTACCACACGCCCAGCGCGGCCGACGCCGGACTGCCGCCGCTGAAGGGCCCCGGCCGCTTCCTGCCCAGCTACGAGGCCGGGCTGGAGGCGGCCATGTGCGTGGTCGCGGCCGTGTACGAGCGGGATGTATCCGGCCAGGGCCGTTTCATCGACGTCTCGAAGCAGCAGGTGCTGGCGTCGCGCATCGACTACGTGCTGGGACAGATGGTCGCCGGCGAGCTGCCCGTGGGCACCGGGAGGACCGCGTTCGATCTCGGCGGACCCGCGGGTATCTTTCCCTGCCGGGACGGTTACGCCTACATCTGGATGTCCGCGCCCGCGCACTGGAAAGCCCTGCGCGAGTTGCTGGGCGATCCGGACTGGACGGCGTCCTTTCCGGAGCACTGGCTGGAGCGCGAATGCACGCCGGAGCGCGTGGCGCAGTGCCGTTTCCACATCGCCGCGTGGCTCCGCACCCAGGACAAGCACGAGGCGGCGGCGGCTGCGCAGAAGCTCGGGCTCACCCTCGTCGCGGTGAACAATGCCCGGGACCTGGTGGCCTCGCCACAGTATCGATTCCGCGGGTTCTTTGCCGAGGTGAGGCACCCGCTTGCCGGAGCGGCGCTGCATCCCACGGTCCCATACCGCCTCAGCGCCACGCCCGCCAAGCTGCGCACGCCGGCTCCGCTGCTGGGGCAACATACGCAGGACCCGCTGGGCGCCCCGGACGGCGCCGCGGCCACGGGATCGCGGTCGCAACCCGGAGGTGTGCGGTGACGGTACACGCGCGCGGTGGCCCGCTGCAGGGTGTGCGGGTGGTCGAGCTGACGAAGGTCTGGGCGGGGCCGTACGTGGGCAAGCTGCTGGCGTTTCTCGGCGCGCAAGTCATCCGCGTCGAAAGCGAAAGCTCGCTCGATGTGACGCGCACCTACGGCGTCGCCGACATCAATAACGCGCCCGGCTTCCAGGCGGTCAATCCGCAAAAACTGAGCGTGCAGATCGACATGAAGACCGGCAAGGGCGTCGGGCTCATCCTCGACCTGCTGGCCAGGTCCGACGTCGTGATCGAGAACCTTCGGCCGGGTGCCGTGCGGCGCCTCGGTCTGGGTTATGACACGGTGAAGTCCGTCAAGCCCGACATCATCTACGCGTCGATGGGCATGTACGGCAATGAAGGCCCGCTGAGTTACCAGACCGGCTATGCGCCGTGCTTCGCGGCGCTGGGTGGGCTGAGCGCCCTGGTCGGATACGAAGGCGGGCCGCCGGCGGGCATGAACGTGCGTTACGCCGATGCGACCTTCGGCGCGGCAACCGCCTACGCCACAGTCGTTGCGCTGGTGCATCGTCGCCGAACCGGTGTCGGCCAGTACATCGACGTCTCGGCCGTCGAGACCATGAGCAGCATGATCGGCGACACGATCATGGATTTCGCGCTCAACGGCGCGGTGCCCGAATGCGATGGCAACCGGCACCCCGACATGGCGCCGCACGGCGCCTACGCATGCCGCGACGGCGACTGGATCAGCATCGCCGTCGGCTCCGACACGGCCTGGCGCGCGCTCACCGCGGCGATGGCTCAGCCCGGTCTCGCCGAGGATCCGCGCTTCAGGACCCACGCCGATCGCAAGGCCAACGAGTCCGCGCTCGATCGCCTGGTGTCGCAATGGACCGCCGGCGGCGATGCCCTGGAACTGGCGGGCGAGTTGCAGCGCCGTGGCGTCGCCGCGGCGAAGAGCCTGAATTCCCTCGACCTGGTAGCGGACCAGC
>OEIV010000751.1_pt1 | contig 16569 bp, 14 predicted proteins | sample 1539231 | NCBI WGS metagenome assembly OEIV01 (sample SAMN03794762, study PRJEB22550) | activated sludge metagenome | feature: wastewater treatment plant; material: activated sludge; isolation source: Wastewater treatment plant of a petroleum refinery complex | place: Argentina: Buenos Aires ...
CGCGACGATCAGCGGGCCTCCTGCTCCAATACCCCCCCCCCCATCCGGTCCGCCGAACGCCGCGCACACGGGCTGTAAGTGCGCATGGTCCGGTCGTTTGGTGCGGTGAAACTAGGGGCAGGGTGCGGTATTTCCAAATCGATCTGAGGAACGGTTTTTCGGCCAGAGGCCAACTGCTTCCTGCCGACCGCCACCCGCCAAAGCCTTAAGCTCCAAGCTTCCAGCCTCAGGCCTCCTGCCGAACGCCAACGTCCACAGGACCTGTCCCGCCCCTGCGGGATGGACGCCGATGGGCACAGCTGCTGGCTGGCGCTCGCCTCAAGCTCCAAGCCTCCGGCTTCCGGTCACGTGGTTCAAGCAAGCGGCCGCTCACCACCGCACCGTCACCCCGCCCAGCACGTGGATCGGTGCCTGGGGATAGAGGCCGACGAGCTCGCGGCGCGTACCGCCCTCGATGAAGCTGTAGCTCCAGCCGTTGTTCTCGTACTGCTCGTTCAGGATGTTGCGCACGGTGAGGGTGAGGTCGATGGTCGGGATCCGGAGCAGCCGGTGCAGCGAGGCGTTGAGGCGCAGGTCGTTCACCACGAAGGCATCGAGCCTGCGGGCGGCGCTGCCGCTGTTGTCGAGGAACTGCTCGCCCACGAACTTGGTCACCCACGCGATGTCCGCACGGCCGCGGTCGGTCTTGTCCCAGAGCGTGAAGGCGAGCTCGCTGCCGGCGATCCACTCGGGGCTGAAGGCGATGGGCGTGTCGGCATGGCGCACGGCCTGCTGGCCACCGGTGTCCCAATCGTCCACGTACTCCACGAGGTCGAGGATGCGGTTGCGGCTCCAGGTGGCGTTGCCCTTCCACAGCAGCCGGCGCACGGGGCGCAGCGCCCAGGTGAGCTCCAGCCCTGCGCGGTAGCTGCGGGGCACGTTGGTGCGCAGCGCGGCGCCCACATCGTTCAGCTCGCCGGTGAGCACCAGCTGGTCGGTGTAGTCCATGTAGTAGCCGTTGAGGCCCACGGCCAGGCGCCCGCTGCGGCGTTCGTAGCCGGCCTCGACGTCCACCAGGCGTTCGCTCGTGGGGCGGCTGCCGGGCGTGGTCTCGGTGAAGTCGTCGCGGTTGGGCTCGCGGTTGGCCACGGCCGCGCTGGCGTACATCCGCCCGCCCTCGTGCACGCGCCAGTCCACCCCGGCCTTGGGGTTGAAGAAGGTGAAGGCGGCGTTCTGCGTGACGTTGTCCAGCTCATCGTCGAAGCCGAGGAAGGCGTAGTCCACCTGGCGCACCTGCACATCGCCATAGAGCTGGACGCGGTCGCCGACGCTGTAGGTGAGCTTGGCGAAGGCGTTGGCGTCGCGCTTGCGGGCATCGTTGGCGTAGTAGCGGTCGCCGGGGGCGGTGGCGCCGGCGAAGCGCGCCCAGATGACCTCGCCGAAGTGGTCGCCGCGGTAGACGCTGTAGCTGCCGCCCACAATGAGCTGGTGCGCGCGGAAGTTGTGCGTCATCGAGGCGTTGACGCCGAGCAGCGTGTTGTCCAGCCAGCGCCGCTGCACCAGGTCGCCGGTGCGGACGGTGTCGCCGCCGATCACCGGTGCGCCGATGCCGAAGAAGCCCAGGTCGGCCTCGTCCTCGTAGCTCTCGAAGAAGCCGCGGCCGTCCGTGCGGAAGCCGGTGAGGTTGATCGTGGTGCGCGCCCCGAGCTGCTGATCGAAGAGCAGCTGGTAGTGGGTCTGCCGGTAGTCGTCCACCTCGTTGGCATAGGTGTAGGGGTTGTAGGTCCTGTTGGTGTCGATGACCTCGCGCGGCACGCCGGCCCAGGCCTGGTCCGTGACCTCGCGCCCGCCGAAGGTGATGAAGCGCAGGCTGCGCGTGCGGCCCGCCCAGGCGCCCTGCACGAAGTAGCTCTTCAGGTCGGCGCTGGCGCGATCGATGTAGCCGTCGCTGGCGATGTGGCTGAGGCGCGCGTCGAGGCTGAGGCCGCCGGCCGAGGTGCCCGTGCCGGCGCGCGCGGTGAAGCGCCGCGTGTTGAACGATCCGCCGAAGGCGCTCACCTCACCGAAGGGATCCTCGTTCACCGTGGTGGTGCGCAGGTTGATGCTGGCCCCGAAGGCACCGGGTCCGTTGGTGCTGGTGCCCACGCCGCGCTGCAGCTGCACGTCCTGCGTGCTGCTCGCCAGGTCGGGCATGTTCACCCAGAACACCGCCTGGCTCTCGGCGTCGTTGATGGGCACGCCGTTGACGGTGACGTTGATGCGCGTGGGATCGGTGCCGCGCACGCGAAGACCCGTGTAGCCGATGCCCGTGCCCGCGTCCGTGGTGGTGACCACGCTGGGCTGCGCGTCGAGCAGGATGGGCAGGTCGACCCCCGTGTTGATGCGCGCGAGCTCCTCGCGGGTGAGTGTGCTCTGGGCCACCGGTGCGCGCTCGCCGGCGCGCACGGCCACCACTTCGGCACTGCGCAGCAGCCGGGCCTGCGGGCGCAGCATCAGGTCCAGGCGCTGTTCCCCGTCGCCCAGGGCGATCACCGTGTCCACCGGCGCGAAGCCCAGGTGGGCGATGCGGACGCGTTGCGGCCCGGTGCGCAGGCCGGGCACCACGTAGCGGCCCTGAGGGTCGGCGCTCGTGCCGAAGCGCTGATCGTCGCCCATCACCACGTTGGCGCCAGGAAGCGGTGCGCCTTGGTCATCGGTGAGGGTGCCGCGCAGGGTGGCCTGGGCGCAGGTGAGCAGCGGCGCCAGCGCGGCGCAGAGGACGAGGGTGCGAAGGGGGTGCATGGCTTCTCCGGGAGTGCGTGTCGTGACGCGGAGAAGCCCCGTTGCGGGCCGGGTCCCTTCGCAGCATTACCTGCGCAGGTTCGTCGGGTATGATCTCAGCACCCACCCGAAGGCGGGGCACCCCGTTGCACGACGGGGCGAAGGTAGATCCTGGAACGGCGGACCCGGCACGCGAGCGCTCAGATGGGCACCTGCTCCATCCGAACGCGCCGCTTGATCGCGGGCCGTACCGCGCGCAGGTCGAGCAGGTCCACACTGATCGGCAGGTCGCTCTCCTGGAACGCATGACGCAATCCGGCCAGGGTGGCCAGGTCGAGCTCGGCACCCGCGTCGATGGCCAGATCGAGGTCGCTGAAGCGCCGCGCCGTGCCCTTCACGCGCGAACCGAAGGCCCAGGCCTTCGCACCCGGCACCTGCTCGGCCAGGATCCGCCGCACCTCGGCGCGATGATCGGGATGCAGGTCAAGCATGGTGTTCCTTCAATCGGCGCAGGAGGAGGGCCGTGTCCTTGACGAACGCGCCCAGCAACGCCGTCACTTTGCGCGCGCTCACCTCATCGTAGGTGTGGCTCGTGAGGTTGCGGGCCTCGTGATAGGCGAACCAGGGCGATGGATCGTCAATGAGCGAGGCCCGGGCGGCGATGCGGAAAAGCTCGCGCCTTGGAAGGTTGTCCAGCTCCTGCATGCCGGTCCATTGCAGGTGGCGCCGCATCATCTTCCACGCCATCTCGTACGTGAACTCGAAGCGCTTCACGGCGGCATCACGGACCACATCGTCGTCCAGGTCCATGCGCGTCACCTTGCGCAGCGCGCTGAGCGAGCGGCGCAACGGACCGAGGTCGAGCGTGCCGGTGGCCATGTGCCGCCGAAGATACCGGGTCAACGCCGCCGCCGCCGCATCAGGTCCTCCACCACGAGCGTGGCCACGTCCATCCGCTGCGCATGATCGCCCCCGACCACGGTGAAGGGCAGGCCGCGCGTGCGCAGTTCGTTGACCCACACATCGAACAGGCGATCACGGTCGTGCGGATTCTCGCGCAGGGGGTCGGGCTCCCAGGGCATGTCCGGGCGGCACAGCAGGCGCCAGTCATAGCCCACGTCGTCCACCAGGCGCTCGATGGTCGGGTGCACGCGACCGAACTTCTCGCGGGACCAGATCACGAAGTTCACCGTGTCAGTGTCGAAGAAGACCGGTTCGATGGGCGCGCCGCCGTCGGCACCGCCGATGGCCTCCCAGTGCTCCGCCGCGAACTGCGGCGCATCCTGGTGCATCTGCGCCTGACCGCGCGCCATCTCCAGCACATCGTCCTCGGTGTAGGGCCGGTCGAGCTCCTCCAGGTACTCGCGCGCACCTTCGGTGACGCGACCTGCGAAGAAGTGATGCATCAGCGCCTCGCACAGCGTTGTTTTGCCGCTGCTCTCGGGCCCCACGATGGCGATGCGCACCAGCTCCATCCGCCGTGAAAGTAACGGTCCATCACGGTGCAGGCAGCGTTGCCGTGCACGCCCTCCTCTACCCGGCAACACGGACCAAGCCGAACGACCATGAACAGGACCTGCATACTCCCGACCTTCCTGCTGGGCAGCCTCGCGTTGCACGCGCAACTGGCCCCGCAGCACAGCGCACCGCTTCGCGCGCACCTGCTGGAAGTGAACCGCCAATGGGCGGTGATGGACCCTTCGCCCGCAGGTGGAGAGGCCATCGTGTCCTTCCGGAGCGAGGCCGAGCGCATCGCCGCGCACCTGCGCCTGGTGCGCGAACAGCTCGTCTCCCACGCACCGGAGGGGCTTTCCGCGGAGCAGGCGGAGGAGCGTCATCGCCTGCTCGACGCGCTGGGCGCGTACGCCGAGCGCCGCACCTTTCCGCAGAACCATGTGCTCCCGTACCGCAACCCGGTGTTCATCGATCCGCACCACACGGCCTGCGCGGTGGGTCAGCTGATGATCGAGAGCGGTCATCGCGCACTGGCCGAACGCATCGATGACGAGCAGGAGCTGGCCTACGTGGCCGACCTGCTTCGTTCGCCGTCGCTCGGCGGACCGATCGCCCACTGGGCCACGGACCATGGCTTCAGCGCCGACGAGCTGGCATGGATCCAGCCGGGCTATCCGCCCAGCGTGCCGTGGAACACCCTGGGCACAGGCACGGACAGCAGCGTAACGGCCCTGCTCGCACTGGGCAACGGCGACCTGCTGGTGGCCGGCGCCTTCACCACCGCCGGTGGCACCACGGCCACACGCGTGGCGTTGTGGAACGGGAGCAGCTACAGCGCACTGGGCACCGGCGTGAGCGGTGCGGCCAGCTGCGCGGTGCTGCACAACGGATCGATCGTCCTGGGCGGCACCTTCGAGAACGAGCAGGCCGACCTGGCCGTGTGGAACGGGAGCAGCTGGTCGTACACGAACGTGTTCCCCGGCATGGCCCCGCGCACCCATGCGCTGCACGTGCACAACGGCGTGCTGCACGCCGCGGGCGAGGCCAGCGGGTTCGCAGGCACCGATGATGTGGTGAAGCGCCTCGTGAACGGGACCTGGGAGCAGGTGGGCAGCCCCTTCGACGCCACCGTGATGGCCCTGGCCACGCACAACGGCCAGCTGGTGGCCGGCGGTGCCTTCACCACCCTGGAGGCGCCGTTCGAGCCGGTTCTGATGCATTGCGCCACCATCGGCAGCAGCGATTGGCAGAACCTCGCCATCGGACCGGATGCGCCGGTGCGTGCGCTGCTGAGCGTGAACGACACCCTGTATGCCGCAGGCGACCTCTGGGCCAACATCGTGCCCACATACGGCCTGGCGCGCCTGGCACCTGGCGCCACCACCTGGGAGGAGCTTCTTCCGAACCACGACCTGTACATGCCCGCCGGGCTGGGTCCCACGTACATCGGCTCGCTCGCGCACCATGGAAACACGCTCTACTTCGGCGGGAACTTCACCATCTCCCAGATGATGACCCATGGCAACCACATCGGCCGTTTCCATGGCGTGCCCGCCTCCGCCGAGCCGATGGCCTGGTTGGATGCGCCCGTGCATGCGCTGGCCACGTTGAGCAACGCGCTGGTGATGGGCGGCGACTTCGCCATGGTGTATGACCATGTGGCCATCACCGACCTCAGCCTCGGCCTTCCCGGAGATGAACGACCGATGCCAGGTCTCTTCCCCGTACCCACTGATGCGCTGTTGGACGTGACCCTGCCTGCGAGCGTGGAAGCAGGCACCATCCTGCGCATTACCGATGCCGCCGGCCGCGTGGTGAAGGACCATCCCGCAGCAGGCGGCGATCGCCAGCGCATCGATGTGCACGCGCTGACGCCCGGTGCGTACTGGCTGAGCGTGGGCACCGACGGTCAATGGCGCCCTGTGCCGTTCACCAAGCGCTGATCCCCGCGCTGCGCGAACGGGCCTCCGCGAACCACTGCGGGGGCCCGTTCGTTCCTTTGCGTCCATGGGGAAGCCTGCGCGCGCGGTCGTGATCGGCACCGGCGTGGCCGGGCTGGCCGCTGCCGTGCGCCTGGCGGTGAAGGGCTACCGCGTGGATGCCTTTGAGGCCGCCGGCACCCCCGGTGGCAAGTTGGCGGAACTCCACCTCGGCGGCTTCCGCTTCGACAAGGGCCCTTCGCTGTTGACGCTGCCGCATCTGGTGGAGGAGCTCTTCACCCTCGCCGGCCGGCCCATGGCCCCGCACTTCAGTTTCCGGCCCACCGAGATCGCCTTCCGGTATTGGTGGGAGGACGGCACCCGCGTGACGGGCTGGAGCGATCCAGAGCGGCTCGCGGAGGAGCTGGAACGCGTGCTCGACGTCCCGCGGGCCGTCACCCCGGCGCATCTTCGGGGGGCTTCCGCCCTGCTCGGCCCCACGGGGCGCGCCTTCCTGGAGCACTCGCTGCACCGCTCGCGCACCCTGTGGAACGGTGGTGTGGCGCAAGCCCTGCTGGCCGCGCGTCCGCGCGAGCTCTTCGGCAGCCTGCACGACGTGAACACCCGCGCCCTTCGCCACCCCAAGGCCGTGCAGCTCTTCGACCGCTACGCCACCTACAACGGCAGCGACCCGCACCGCACACCGGGGATCATGCGCATGATCCCCGGACTGGAGCATGGCCGGGGCGCCTTCCACGCCGTGGGCGGCATGCACCGCATCGTGCGCGCGCTGCACAGCCTGGGCACGGAGCTCGGCGTGCAGTACCACTTCGATGCGCCGGTGGAGCGCATCCGCTTCAGCGCGGACCGGCGACGGGTGGCGGGCGTGCATGTGAACGGGACCGACGTGGACGCCGATGCCGTGCTGTGCAACATGGACGTGGAGCCGGCCTACCGCAGGCTGATGCCCGATCTGCCCGCTCCGGAGCGCACGCTGCGGCAGGAGCGCAGCAGTTCGGCCCTGGTCTTCTACTGGGGGATCGACCGCAGCTTCCCCGAGCTGGGCCTGCACAACATCCTCTTCAGCCGGGACTACCGCGCTGAGTTCCGCCACCTGTTCGACACGCTGGACCTGGGCGACGACCCCACGGTGTACATCAACATCACCAGCAAGGAGGACCCCGGGGACGCACCGCCCGGCTGTGAGAACTGGTTCGTGATGATCAACGCCCCGCGCCACACCGGACAGGACCGTGACGCCCTGGTGGCGCATGCGCGGCGCACCGTGCTGGACAAGGTGCGCCGCACCCTGGGGGTGGACCTGGCGCCACGGATCGCCGTGGAGGAGGTGCTGGACCCGGCCGGCATCGAAGCCGCCACCTTCAGCCACCAGGGATCCATCTACGGCACCAGCAGCAACACGCCGTGGGCGGCCTTCCTGCGCCATCCCAACGACCATCCCACGGTGCGCGGCCTTCACTTCTGCGGGGGCAGTGTCCACCCCGGCGGAGGCATCCCGCTGAGCCTGCTGAGCGCCCGCATCGCCACCGAAGCCCTGCCCCCCGCATGATGCAGCGCCTGCTCCAGTGGTTCGACCGGCCCCGGGCCATCTTCATCATCGTGGTGCTGCAGTCCGTGGGCCTGGCCGGCCTCGCCAGCCCGTGGGCCGAACACCTCGTGCCGCTCACCCCGGTGACGCTGCTGATCATCGCCCTGCTCCTGCTGCTCCACACGCGGCCCGATGCGCTCACCCTGGCCTTTGCGGTCGGCGTGCTCGTGCTGGGCTTCCTGGTGGAGGCGGCCGGCGTGCGCACCGGGGTCATCTTCGGGCACTACCACTACGGCGACGCGCTGGGGCTGAAGCTGTGGGACACGCCCTTGACGATCGGCGTCAACTGGCTGCTGCTCGTGCTGTGCATCGGGCCGCTGATCGCCAGTGTGGCCCTGCCCACATGGGCCCGCATCGCCGTGGCCGCGCTGCTGATGGTGGGTGTGGACCTGGTGATCGAGCCCGTGGCCATGCAGCTGGGCTTCTGGAGCTGGGACGGTGATGTGGTGCCCATGCGCAACTACATCGCCTGGGGCCTGGTGAGCGCGGTCTTCTTCGCCGCCTACTACACCCTGCCGGTGAAGCGTACGAACCCGCTGGCCTCCGTGGTGCTGGGCGCGCAGCTCTTCTTCTTCGCGGGCATCATCGGCATCGGCGCGCTGCAGGGCCGCGAGGCGTACACCTATCTGGCGCTCGACCTCTTCACGCTGAGCTTCCCGCTGCTGCGCAGCTTCGAGCCCCGCGTGCGCTACTGGCGCAAATGGCCCGGCCTGTTCACCGGCACGGCCGTGATGGCCGCCACCTTCATCGCCTGGGACGCCATCTTCACCGCCAACGGCGTGTGGGGCTTCAACCCGCGCTACCTCACCGGGCCCCACATCGCGGGGCTGCCCATCGAGGAGTGGCTCTTCTTCCTCGTGGTGCCCTACTCCTGCACCTTCATCTACGAGGTGATGCGCTACTTCGTGCGCCGCGACGTGCTGGGCCGCGTGGCCCGTCCGCTGACGATCGCCCTCATCGTGCTGCTCACGGTGGTCGGCGGCATCCACATCGACCGCATCTACACGGCGATCACCTTCCTGTGCACCGCCGCCCTGCTGGCCGTGCATGTGTTCGTGCTGCGCAGCCCCTACCTGGGCCGCTTCCTGCTGGCCTATGCGGTGAACCTGGTGCCCTTCGTGCTGGTGAACGGCATCCTCACCGGCACGCTGCTCGATGAACCGGTGGTGTGGTACAACGATGCGGAGAACCTGGGCATCCGCGTGGGCACCATCCCGCTGGAGGACAGCATGTACCTGCTGTTCTTTCTGCTGCTCACCGTCACCTTCTACGAGCGGCCGCTGAAGCGCGAACATGGGGATCTTCCTCCGCCGGAGGAGGGCCGTGGAGCGGACTGAGCCATCGGTCAAGCGACGGCCTCGGGCGGATCCCCCGACCCCTTCGCCCGCTCCTGCGCTCCGCGCTACCTGCGCACCACCGCACGCACCACGCCCAGCCGTTCACCCTGCTGCGACACCTCCACGGCGTAGACGCCATCGCTCAGCCCGCCCACCGCAAGCTGGACACCGAAGCCATTGCCGTGCACCTGCTCCTCCTGCACCACGCGGCCCGAGGCATCGCACCAGAACACCCGCACCATGCCGCGCACCCTCACACCATCCAGCCACGCATAGTCCTGCATCGGGTTGGGCCAAAGGTTCAGCGCAGGACGCTGCACCACCGGACGCACCGAGGCGGTGAAGGGGCTGTCGTGGTACCGCTTCAGCTGGTTGCAGTGGCTGCCACGCAGGCTCGTAGGTGAAAGGTCCAATCCGTTCCAATCGAGATCGCAAGCGAGGCCCAGGGAGTCCGGTTCATGAATGACGGCGAACCAACTGGTGTTCGCAAATGTGCGGGTAACGCAGATCCGACCATCCAATGCCAGAGCCATTGCTTCGGGACGGTCGTTCGGAAGATCCGCGGGCACCCCATACTGGAACGAATACACACGTGTTCTGGAGTTCTGGATCGCGGTCGTATCGTCCATTTCCAGGTCATATTGGTCGATGTATTGGTACACGCTGTCCACTCCGGCCACGTAAAGCCGTGACCCCTGGGCCGAGAATTCGATGCCGTAGGAATAGAAGTGGTCCGGCAACGTCGTCCAATACTCGACGACCCCGGAAGCGTCATCGAACCTGAACAATTGCACAATTCCCGGACGTGGAGGTGGAGGGATATTCCCCCGTGTGGCCGTGGCGATCATGCTCCCATCCATGCTGACCTTCATTTGACCCTGAAAATTGTTCTTCAAAGGGGACAAACCGATGATACGCTGATGCGGGCTGCCTGCAGAGGAAACGACCGCATTGGTGTCCAGGCCGGCATCCGATACAAGGAACGCCAGGAACTTGTCCGTATCCCACTGGTGAGCGAGTACCCAGTAGTCGACCCCATTGCCGTGGGGCGTCCCGGTGAGCTTTTCCGTGAGGCTGTCGCTGAAGACGGTTCGGCTTCCTGGCACCACATCCCCGAGCCCCGCGTCCAGGGTCATATCAACAAGGAGATGCTCAGCCCGTGGCCAATCCTCGTAGCTGGTCGCATGCAAGTAGATCACTTCATATCGATCCGGGTGCCCCGGTAGAGGAACGATCAGAGAACCCTGCGTCTGATCACCGAGCGGATCGAACGAAAATGGGCCTGCCCCGCTGGGCATCACACCACCCTGCGCATTGAACAACTGCGCGTGATTCGCCACGAACAGGAGATCCCCGGTCAGATCCGAAATGACGCCCTGGCCTTCGGCGGTCTCCGCCGGGAACGGCGGGTTGGCCACCAAGCCCCTGCCAGCCAGGGCCCACGGGGGCCCCCCCCGCAAGACCCCAAGAGGGGTCCTCCCCTGGGCCCCGGCACCCGGGGGTTGCAGCGACGTGGTCCAGACCAATAAACAGCGCATGGCCCAATGCGATCAGAGCCACTTAACGGTCCATGCCTGCGTCATGTCAATGTGGATCTGGGTGCTGGTGCGGTCAGTCAGGTTGAACCCACAGTTGGGCACATCGCAACTGCACGTGGCCACGGTATTGTTGGAACCGTCCAACACCTTCACCTGGCAAGGGCCCGTCGCCCCGGTCGGTATGGGAACGTTCACGACCTGCCCGGCGCCCACCGCATGCGACGATGAGGAAGCCGGTGAACCGCAGGACATGAACGGAGGGGCCGTGGTGCCGTTCGTGATGTCGCCCCATTTCAGCTGTACGGTATAGGCGCAGCCGGTACCCGTATTGTCAAGCACCACAACGCTCTGCGCATGGAGGCCGACGCTCAATGCGACCATAGCTCCCAGGAGGCTCAGCGTGCGACGGATGAGCGGGAATGTGGGGCGAGGAGGGTGGAACATGGTGCGTGCATTTCCCCGAAGCTAGCCCGGATACTCGAAAAACCCATATGCGGTGGAAAACTACCGCAGTGCAGCGGGCACCGTGTTGTGGCAAGCACAGCACGCATCGTACAGCCGACCGATCCCGCCTACTGCTTGCTGAACGCTTGCCTCCAGCGAATGAAACCCATGATGGCGAGCACGATGTACATCACGTTCAAGAACGCATAGCCGTCATATCCGATCACGTGGTTGTACCACACGGCGACGAGATCACCGACGGTCCAGTAGAACCAGTTCTCGATCGCCCGGGCGCTCATCAGCCAGGTGGCCAGCATGGCAAAGGCCGTGATGAAGGCCTCCATGCCGTGGTATGTGCCGGGCACCTGCCATTGCTCCATCGCCCAGGAAAGCAGTCCTGTTCCGGCAGCTCCGAGCGCGATCAGTGCCGCGTGCATCCGCCAGCCGTACCTGATGATGCGCGTCGATCCCTCCGCACGGCCCCAGGTCCACCAGCCGTAGGCACCCATGCCCGCATAGAACGCGTTGAGCGATGCCATGAGCCATGCATCCTGCACGATGTACAGGAACACGCCGATCGCTGCCGCGACCAGACCGAAGAGCCAGCCGACGCGCTTCTCCAGCGCGATGAGGATGGTGAAGAGGATGTTCAGCGCGACGGCGCTCCACTCCAGGCCCAACGCAAGCTCCCTCGAAAGCTCAAGACCCATCACATGCCGCAGTTGCACGGCGCGCTGAACTGGATCTTCGCTCGCGGCCACAGCCCGGCGATGCGCTCCATCTCCTTGGGGCTGAACTGGATCACCCGCAGGTCCACGTAGCGCAGGGCCTCCAGCTGCTCCAGCTCATCGGGGAAAGTGGCCAGGTCGTTGCTCCACAGGTCGAGGCTGGTGAGCTCCTGGAGGCGCCCGAGGCAGGCCGGAAGCCCGGTGAGCGCGTTGCGGCTCATGTCCAGCCGCTTCAGGTGGCGCAGCCCGCAGATCACCTCGGGGAAGTCGACCAGCTTGTTGTTGCTGAGCGTGAGCTCCTGCAGGTTGGCCAGGTCGGTGAACCAGGCGGGCAGCTCCTTCAGCTTGTTGCGGCCCAGGTCGAGCGCGTTGAGGTTGGGCAGCCGGCGCAGCTCCTCGGGCACGGCCTTCAGCTTCTGCTTGCTCAGGTCCAGGCGGACCACCAGCATCGGCTCGGCCAGCGCGCGCTCCAGGCTGCGGTAGGAGCGCACGGTGTCCAGCGTGGACTGGGGCAGGGGCTGGGCAAGGACCGAAGGCGAGAAGGAACAAGGAAGAAGGAGGAAGAAGCAAGAACGAAGAACGAGGCGGCCTGCACGTGAGGGCCGGTGAGTGGTGGAGCTAAGGATGGGCATGGGCATGGTGCAGGGCTATGACGCGGACAGGGCCTTCAGCGCCGCCTGGGCCGCTTCGCGGTCGCGGTGGAGCTGTTCCTTCAACGCATCCAGGCCGGGGAACGTGCGTTCGTCGCGCAGGCGGGCGTGCAAGCGCAGTTCCAGGGGTTCGCCGTACACCTCGTGGTCCAGCCCGAAGAGGTGGGCCTCGATGGTGCGCTCGCCGTCGCGCACCGCTGTGGGCCGCACCCCGATGTTGAGCATGCCCGGGAAGCTCCGGCCGCGCAGCGTGGCGGTGATCGCGTACACCCCATTGGCCGGCACCAGCTTGAAGGGGTCCACCAGGCCCAGGTTGGCCGTGGGGAAGCCGATGGCACGGCCGCGCTGATCGCCCTTCACCACCACCCCGCCCAGCGTGTAGGCGTAGCCCAGGTAGCTGGCCGCCGCGCGCACATCGCCTTCCAGCAGCGCCTGCCGCACCTTGGTGCTGCTCACCTGCACATGGTCCACCTCATGGGCGGGGATCTCCTCCACCTGGAAATCGTACACCTCGCCCAGCTGCCGCAGCAGCTGGATGTCGCCCTCGCGGTTGCGCCCGAACCGGTGGTCGTGGCCGATCACCAGGGCGTGCACCCCGATGGCCTCCACCAGTACATCGCGCACGTACTCCAGCGCTTTCAGTCGGCTGAACGCTCGGCTGAACGGGATCACCAGCAGGTGGTCCACCCCGGCGGCCTCCAGCAGGGCGATCTTCTCCTTCTGCGTGCTGAGCAGCTTGAGGTCGTTGTCCGTGGGGAAGAGCACCATGCGCGGATGCGGGTGGAAGGTGAAGAGCACCGAGCTGCCCCCTTCGCGCCGCGCCACCTGGTTCAGCCGGTCCAGGATGACGCGGTGACCGAGATGAACGCCGTCGAAGGTGCCGGTGGTGAGCACGGGGCGCTCCACGCCCGTGAACCGTTCGAGGTCGGTGTGCACCTGCATCGGGGGCGAAGGTCGGAAGGGCGGGGGCTGGGGCCTCACCCCTCCCCCATGAACACCTGTTGAGAACCCCCATTGGTCCATCCCCGGCGAAGCCCTACCTTCGCGCACGCAAATCGGGGCCAACCCCGCAAGAACAGCCCAACTCCCTCATGGCCAAGCACATCGGAAAGGTCGTCCAGGTCATCGGACCGGTGGTCGACGTGCGCTTCGAAGGCGCCAGCACGCTGCCCAACATCTACGACGCGCTGCACATCACGCGCCCCGACGGCACCACCCTGGTGCTGGAGACCCAGCAGCTGACCGGTGAGGACACCGTGCGCGCCATCAGCATGGAGAGCACCGACGGGCTGCAGCGCGGCGCCGAAGTGCACGGCCAGGGCCAGCCGATCAGCATGCCCGTGGGCGACGCCATCAAGGGCCGCCTCTTCAACGTCACCGGCGCGGCCATCGACGGCATGCGCGAGGTGAAGACCGGCAAGACCTACCCCATCCACCGCGAGGCCCCGAAGTTCGAGGACCTCAGCACCAGCACCGAGGTGCTGTTCACCGGCATCAAGGTGATCGACCTCATCGAGCCCTACGCCAAGGGCGGCAAGATCGGCCTGTTCGGCGGCGCCGGCGTGGGCAAGACCGTGCTCATCCAGGAGCTGATCAACAACATCGCCAAGGGCTACAGCGGCTACAGCGTGTTCGCCGGCGTGGGCGAGCGCACCCGCGAGGGCAACGACCTGCTGCGCGAGATGATCGAGGCCGGCATCATCAAGTACGGCGAGGGCTTCAAGCACAGCATGGAGGAGGGCGGCTGGGACCTCAGCAAGGTGGACTACGACCAGCTGGCCACCAGCCAGGCCACCTTCATCTTCGGCCAGATGAACGAGCCCCCCGGTGCCCGCGCCCGCGTGGCCCTGAGCGGGCTCACCCTGGCCGAGTACTTCCGCGATGGCGATGAGGAGAGCGGCGGCCGCGACATCCTCTTCTTCGTGGACAACATCTTCCGCTTCACGCAGGCGGGTTCCGAGGTGTCCGCCCTGCTGGGCCGCATGCCCAGCGCCGTGGGCTACCAGCCCACCCTGGCCACCGAGATGGGCGCCATGCAGGAGCGCATCACCTCCACCAAGCGCGGCTCCATCACCTCGGTGCAGGCCGTGTACGTGCCGGCGGATGACCTCACCGACCCCGCTCCCGCCACCACCTTCGCCCACCTCGACGCCACCACGGTGCTGAGCCGCAAGATCGCCGAGCTGGGCATCTACCCCTCGGTGGACCCCCTGGACAGCACCAGCCGCATCCTCACCCCCGCCATCGTGGGCGAGGAGCACTACAACTGCGCCCAGCGCGTGAAGGCCATCCTGCAGCGCTACAAGGAACTGCAGGACATCATCGCCATCCTCGGCATGGACGAACTGAGCGAGGACGACAAGCTCAGCGTGTTCCGCGCCCGCAAGGTGCAGCGCTTCCTGAGCCAGCCCTTCTTCGTGGCCGAACAGTTCACCGGCCTCAAGGGGGTGATGGTGCCCATCGAGGAGACCATCAAGGGCTTCACCATGATCCTGGACGGCCAGATGGACGAATATCCCGAGAGCGCCTTCAACCTGAAGGGCAACATCGAGGACGTGATCGCCGCCGGCAAGAAGATGCTGGCCGAAGCCGCCAAAGCCTGATGAACCGTGCGGCCATGTGCACATGTGCACATGCGCCCATGAGCACATGAACAGATGAGAGTCGAGATCATCACCCCGGACAAGGAGCTCTTCAAAGGCGAGGCCTCGTACGTCGGCGTGCCCGGCGTCGACGGCAGCATGGGGTTCCTGGAGAACCACGCGCCCCTGATCACCGTGCTGAAGGCCGGTGAAGTGAAGCTGCGCACGGCCAAGGGCGAGCAGTCCTTCGCGGTGAAGGGCGGCGTGGTGGAGGTGAGCCGCAACACCGTGCTGGTGCTCGCGGAGTAGGTCCGAGGTGAACGTCGGACCGCTGTCCGACACCTGCGACACGGATCGAACGGCGCCCATGGGCGCCGTTCTTCGTTCAGGCCGCCGGCAACCTGCGAGCGTGTAGCGCGTCTTCCTGAGGTCTCGACCGTTGGAAACGGCCAACCCTCCCTGTGATGCGCTCGACCTCGGTCCTGGTCCTCGGTTCCATCTTCCTGGTGGGGGCCAACACGTACGCACAGTTCACCCCGGGGAATGTGGTGATCTCGACGCTCGCCGACCCCTCCGCCACACATGGCAGTGCCATCGAACTGCGGGAGTACGATCCCAATGGGAACGCTGCGCTCACGGTGACCCTGCCCACCACGGGGGCGGACCGGGTCTTCGGTGCAGGCAGTTCCTTCAGTGGTGCGCTCAACGCGCACCCCGCTGCGAACGCCCTGGTGATCACCGGCTATGGGGATCCCGCACCCGTTGGAACCCTCCTGCGGAACACGGATGCGGCCACGAACCCGCGGGTGGTAGGGACCGTGGACCACTTCGGGACCTTCACTCGACAGGCCAGTTCGAACGTCTTGTTCTCCGGCAGAGCCATCCACGCGGCCTGCACCGACGGCACCCATTTCTGGGCTGTCGGTGATTCCGGAGGCGTGGCGTACTTCGGTCCCGGACCGCAGACCATGGTGGCCGGTACGAACGCCGCGTTGTCCACGGTGAAGGTCGTGAACGACCAACTGATGGCGTCGGTGATCTTCGAGGCAGGCCCACCGACCGTGGACGACGGGGTGTATACCGTCGGCACCGGACTCCCGACCGCCCCAGGCGCCACCATTTCGCAAGTGATCACCTCCGCCGGGCTCAACCCGTTGTTCTTCTTCAATGCGGCCGGCGATGTGTGCTACGTACAATCCGTGGCCGGTGTGCGCAAGTGGGTGCGGAACGGGAACGTGTGGACGCTCGCCTACCAGTTCGAACAGACCATCGCGTCCCTGTGCCAGACCATATGCGTGGACTTCAGCGCTGCTCAACCTGTGATCTACGCGGTGCTCGCCTGGCCGAACTACCTGGTGAAGTGGGTGGATGGCGGTGCGCCATCCCCGGTGGCGCAACTCGCCCTGCTGCCCTTTTCCGCCATGGGCATCTCCATGGCCCCTGGGCCGTGCGCAGTGGGCGTGCCCTGTGATGATGGTGATCCGGGCACAGTGAACGACCAGGTCCGTGCGGACTGCACCTGTAGCGGAGATCTGGTGCGCCTGGCCGTGGATGTGTGGCTCGAAGGG
>OEIV010000752.1_pt1 | contig 16543 bp, 12 predicted proteins | sample 1539231 | NCBI WGS metagenome assembly OEIV01 (sample SAMN03794762, study PRJEB22550) | activated sludge metagenome | feature: wastewater treatment plant; material: activated sludge; isolation source: Wastewater treatment plant of a petroleum refinery complex | place: Argentina: Buenos Aires ...
ATCCGCAGCCAGTACCCGGTCGCGCTGATCGACGAATTCCAGGACACCGATCCGCTGCAGTGGTCCGTGTTCTCCGCGGTGTACGCGGGCGACGATACCGCGCTGTTCCTGGTCGGCGACCCCAAGCAGGCGATCTATGCCTTTCGCGGCGCCGACGTGCAGGCCTACCTGCAGGTGCGGCGCGAGGCCGCGGCGATCTGGTCGCTGGACACCAACTATCGCTCGGTGGCACCACTGGTCATGGCGCTGAACGCGCTGTTCGCGCTGCGCCGCGACGGCGATCCCTTCCTGGCCGCCGGCGACATGCCCTTCCACCCGGTGCTGCCCTCGGGTGCACCGGACAAGGCGCCGCTGACGCGCGACGGCGAGGCGCTCGCGCCGCTCGCGGTGCTGCACCTGGCGAGTCCGGCGCCGATGTCCGGCGGCGCCTACCGCGCGCGCATCGCCGCCGCCGCGGCGAACCACCTGGCCGGGCTGCTGGCTGCCGCCGATGGCGGTGGCATTCGGCTCGGCGATGAAAAGTTGCAACCCGGCGACGTCGCCTGCCTCGTGCGCGACTGGCAGGACGCGAAACGCATCGCGGCCGAGCTCGACCGGCGCGGGGTCCCGCACGTCTACCGCAGCCGCGACAGCGTGTACGCCAGCGCGCAGGCGACCGACCTGTACCAGCTGCTGGCCGCGGTACTCGAACCGGCCTCCGAACGGCTGCTGCGCGCCGCGCTCGGCAGCGCGCTGCTCGGGCGCAGCGCCGCGGAGCTGGATGCGCTGCGCGGCGACGAGGCGGCCTTCGCGCGCGAGCAGGGGCGCTTCATCGGCTTCGCCGAGGAACTGCGCCTGTTCGGCGTGCAGACCATGCTGCGCCGGCTGCTGTTCGCCTACGAGGTGCCGGCACGGCTGCTCGCGACACCGGGCGGCGAACGCGCGCTGACCGACTGCCTGCACCTGGTCGAGCTGCTGCAGGCCGAGCGCGAGAGCCTCGACTGCGACGAGGCCCTGCTCGCGCGTCTGGCCGAGCGCATCGGCGCCGGCGACGGCGAGCAGGAAGCGCAGCGCCTGCGCCTCGAGAGCGACGCCGGGCGCGTGCAGATCGTCACCCTGCACGCATCGAAGGGGCTGGAATACCCGGTGGTCTACCTGCCGTTCATGCCGATCTTCAAGCCGGCGCGGGAGAGCTTCTTCCACGACCCGGACACGCTGGCCGCCTGCTACGACCTGCTCGCAGGCGATGAAGCGATGGCACTCGCCGAAACCGAGCGCCTGGCCGAGGACATGCGCCTGCTCTACGTGGGTCTCACGCGCGCGGCGCATCTGTGCGTGCTCGGCGTGGGCGACGCGCGTTACGGCCCGGGCAGCACCAGCGAACTGGGGCGCAGCGCCATCGGCCACCTGATCGAGGCCGGTCCCGGCGACGGCGAGGCCGCCGCCGCGATCGCGCGTCTCGGCGCGCTGCCCGGCGCCGCGCTGATCGACGCCGACTCGCTGCCCTTCGCCACGCTCACCCGCGCCGGCGCGCCCGCCGCCGCGCTGGCGGCGCGCCGCTTCGACACCCCGATCGAGCGCGACTGGCAGTCGAGCAGCTATTCGGCGCTGACGCGCCACGCCGACGCGCGCGCCGCGCAACTGTTCCGCCAACCGGAACTGGCCGCCGACGAGTCCGCGGGACGACCGCACGATTACAGCCTGTTCGCGTTCCGGCGCGGCGCGCGTCACGGCAGTTTCCTGCACGGGCTGCTGGAGCGCATCGAATTCGGCCAGCGTGCGGACAGTCCGGCGACGCAGCGCCTGCTCGCGCGCTCCCTCGCGCGCGAGGGCTACGAGGCCGAGTGGCTCCCGGCGCTCGCCACGATGATCGACGACGTGCTCGGCTGCGCGCTGGACGGCGCGCGGCTGCGCCTGCGCGATCTCGCACCGGCGCAGCGCGTGGTCGAAATGGGCTTCGAGTTCCTGCTTGCGCCGCTCGATTGCGCGCGCCTGAACGCGCTGCTCGCCGCGCACGATCCGCTGGCAGGCGCGGCGCCGCCCCTCGCCTTCGCGACCACCCGCGGCATGCTCACGGGCTTCATCGACCTGGTATTCGAATACGAGGGCCGCTTCTACGTGGCCGACTACAAGTCGAACCATCTCGGCAACACGACCGCGCACTACGAGCCGGCGCGCCTCGGCGCCTCGATCGCCGAGCATCGCTACGACCTGCAGTACGCGCTCTACACGGTGGCGCTGGCACGGCTGCTGCGCGCGCGGCTCGGCGACGCCTACGACTACGACACGCACGTGGGCGGCGTGTACTACCTGTACCTGCGCGGCATGCGCGCCGCCGCCGGCCCCGCGCACGGCGTGTTCCACGCACGTCCACCGCGCGCGCTGGTCGAGGCGCTCGATGCGCTGTTTGCCGGAGACGACCGCGATGTCGCTTGAGGCGCTCAGCGCACTGCACGGCGCCGGGCTGCTGCGGCCGGTGGACCTGCATTTCGCGCGTCTGATGGCCGACTATGCCGGCAGCGCGCATGAGACGATCGCACTGATTGCCGCGCTGCTCAGCGTGGAGCTCGGACGCGGTCACGTCTGCGTGGAACTGGCCGCCGTCGATGGCAAGCCCTTCGCCGGGCTGGAGTCGGCGCTGGCGCCGCTCCTCGATGCCGCGCAACTGCGCGCCGCGCTGGCGGGCGAGGCGCGGCTGTGCGCCGGACCGACATCCACGGCGCCACTGCCGCTGGTGCTCGACGGCGATCGCGTCTACCTGCACCGCTACTGGGCCGGCGGGGGCCGCGTGGCGACGCGTCTGCGCGCGCTGGCGACCCGGCCCGTCGCGGCGGCGCCCGACGCGCGCGCCCTGCTGGAGCGGCTGTATCCGGATGACGCGGCAGGCAGCGACGGGCAGAAGCTCGCCTGCGCGATGGCACTGACGCGCGCGCTGGGGGTGATCAGCGGCGGCCCCGGCACCGGCAAGACCACCACCGTCGCGAAGCTGCTGGTGATGCTCGCCGCCGCGGCCGCGGCCGAGGGACGGAGTCTCGCGATCCGCCTCGCCGCGCCCACCGGCAAGGCCGCCGCGCGCGTGGGCGAGGCGCTGGCGCGCGAAGTCGCCGCGCTGGCGCGCGGCGGGCAGGTGGCGCCGCAACTGCTGGCACAGCTGCCCCCCGCGGCGCAGACCCTGCACCGCCTGCTCGGTGCCGGCTCGCGCGGCTTGCGCCACGACGCCGCGAACCCGCTCGCGGCCGACGTGGTGGTGCTGGACGAATCCTCGATGGTGGACCTGCGCCTGCTCGATGCGCTGCTCGCCGCGCTGCCGCGCCATGCGCGCCTGTTGCTGCTCGGCGATCGCGATCAGCTCGCGGCCGTGGAGGCCGGCAACGTGTTCGGTGCACTGTGCAGCCGCGCGCGTGGCCCGAGCGCGCCGCGCGCGGCGGAGCTGGCCGCGCTCACCGGTTTGGAGATAGCGGGCCACGACCACGACGACCCGATCGCCGACGCGATCGCGGTGCTGCGCCACAGTTACCGCTTCGACGCCGCGAGCGGCATCGGCCGCTTCGCCGAGGCGGTCAACGCCGGCGACGCGACGCGCGCGGCGGCCGTGATCGCGCAGCGCCCCGCGGATCTCGGCAGCTTCTGCTGCGCGGAGCGGCCCGACGGCGCGGCGATCGCGCGCATGCGCGAGGGCTGGCGCGGCATCGCGAGCGCGGCACGCGGGCACGCCGACCCCGCCACGCTGGTGCGCCTGCAGGAGTCCTTCCGCGTACTGTGCGCGCTGCGCGAGGGCGAATGGGGCGTGGCCGGCGTGAACCGCGCGCTCACGCAAGCGCTGGCGGAGGCGGGCCTCGCGGAGCGCGGGAGCACGCACTACGCCGGGCGCCCGCTGCTCGTGACGCGCAACGACTACGGCCTCGGGCTCTACAACGGGGACACGGGCATCGTGATCGAGGACGAGGACGGGCATCCGCAGGCGCTGTTCGCGCAGGCAGGTGGCGGGGTGAAGCGCCTGCCGGCCGCGCGCCTGCCCGAGCACGAGACCGCCTACGCGCTCACCGTGCACAAGAGCCAGGGCTCGGAGTTCGACGAGGTCGTGCTGGTGCTCCCGCCCGCCCCCGCCTCCGGCGCCGGCATCGCCGGACGCGAGCTGCTCTACACCGCGATCACGCGCGCGCGCCGGCGCCTCGAGCTCGTGCTGCCCGGCGGCGCGCTCGATGCGCGCTGGCTGGGCGCCAGCGAGTACCGTTCCGGGCTGGCCGAGAGGTTGTAGGCCGCTCCCGTGGGTCGCCATTCATGGCGACAACACCATCGGGAAAGACACCCGTCGGCATGAATGCCGACCCACGGCTAGCGCACCGCGCTGAGGATGCCGGCAAGTATCGCGGTCGGCGACGGCGGGCAGCCGCGCACTTCCACATCGACCGGGATCACGTTCGCCACGCGCCCGCAGCTGGCATAGCTCTCGCCGAAGATGCCGCCGCAGGCACCGCAATCCCCGACCGCCACCACCAGTTTCGGATCCGGCGTCGCTTCCCAGGTGCGGCGCAGCGCCTCCTCCATGTGCCGCGACCCCGGCCCGGTGACCAGCAGCATGTCGGCGTGGCGCGGGCTCGCCACGAACTTCAGCCCGTCGCCCTCGATGTTGTAGTAGGGATTGTTGAGCGCGTGGATCTCCAGCTCGCAGCCGTTGCAGGAGCCCGCGTCGACCTGGCGGATGCAGAGCGCGCGCCCGAGGATGCGCCGCAGTTGCGCGTGCAGCTCCTCGCGCTCGCGAGCCCCGGCATCGGGCGCGGGCGTCGCCTCGCTGACGATGCCCACCTCGAGGATCTGCTTCAGGATGTCGAGCATCTGCGCCTCACAGGTCCGCGCCGCTGTAGGACAGGTTGAAGGATTTGTTGATCAGCGGGAAATCGGGAACGATGTTGCCGATCACCGCGTGCTCCAGCACCGGCCAGTTGTGCCACGAGGGATCGTGCGGGTGGCAGCGGCGTATGGTCCCGTCCGCGCCGGTCTCCAGCGCGATGAGCACGGGGCCGCGCCAGCCTTCCACCAGCCCGATGCCCAAACCGCGCGGCACCGCGTCGGACAGCGGGACGCGGATCGCGCCTTCGGGCAGCGCGCCCAGCAACTCGCGGCAGATGCGCAGGGACTCCGCGGTCTCGTCGAAGCGCACCGCGACGCGGGCCGCGACATCACCGTCGATATCGACGGCGCGCGTGACACCCAGCGCCGGGTAGGGAGCAACCGGTAGATCGCAGCGCAGATCGTGCGGCAGGCCGCTGGCGCGCGCTGCAAGGCCGGTGAGGCCCAACTTCAGCGCGAGCCCGGTCGCCACGCTTCCGCAACCGATAAAGCGGTCCTGCATGCCGGCATGCTCGTCGTAGATCGCGCGCAGTGCGTCCAGTTCCCGCGCCAGCAACTCGCCGTGTGCCAGCAGCAGCTCGCGGCCCGCCGTGTCGATGTCGTGCGCCACGCCGCCGGCGACCACCGCGTCCATCGGGTAGCGTGCGCCGAGGACGCAGGCGTTCACGCGCAGCAGGTCTTCCTTGAGGCGCATGAACTGCGCGAGACCCACGCCGAAGCCGGCGTCGTTGCCCAGCGCGCCGAGGTCGCCGAGGTGGTTGGCGATGCGCTCGCGCTCGAGCAGCAGCGCGCGCAGCCAGGCCGCGCGCGGCGGCACCGTCACGCCGCGGATGCTCTCCTCGGCCATGCTGAAGGCCCAGGAGTAGGCCACCGCCGAGTCGCCAGAGACGCGTGCGGCGAGCCGGCGCGCGTCCGCGAGCGAGAGCTCCGTGAAGCGCCGCTCGATGCCCTTGTGCACGTAGCCCAGGCGCTCCTCCAGCCGCAGCACCTTCTCGCCGACGACCGAGAAGCGGAAATGTCCCGGCTCGATGATGCCGGCATGCACCGGCCCGACCGCGATCTCGTGCACGCCCTCGCCCTGTACGCGCACGAAGCGGTAATGCGCGGGATCGGGTGTTCCGCGGACAAAGTCCCGTCGCAGCGGATGCTCGTGCTGCGACCACGCACTGTGGCGCAACCAGGGCCGCGCGTCGGCGCCCTGCGCGAGGATGCCCGACAGGTCGCGGACCGCGCGCTGCATCCGCGCAGCCGAGGGAAACTGCGCATCGATGCGCGGATAGCCCGGCGCATCGGCTGCCAGCGCGAGCTCGAGCACCACGATGCCGCCGCCCTCGAGAAAGGCCGCGCGCAGCAGCTCGCCGGCGCCGCGGTCGCGTTCGTCGCTACCCCACAGCGTGAGCAGGCGCGCATCCGCCGCCGCCAGCGCGGCGACGCGCCCGGACCATTCTGCAGGGGATACGCGCTGGCAATGCACGGGCACGACGTTGCTCATTGCGTTCACCCGATCATCCCGGCGGCAAGGCGGTACCAGCCGGCGAGAAACGGCGGTATCCACAGGCCGAGCATCAGCACCAGCGCGAGGTGCACGAACACCGGCAGCAGCGACGGCGGCTCGGGCAGCTTCGCGACGCTCGGCGGGCCGAACACCATCGCTTGCGCGCGGCCGAACACCGCGGCGAAGGCGACGCCGAGCGCAAGCAGCAGCAGCGGAGTCGCCCAGGGCTGTTCACGCATCGCGGTGGTGAGGATCAGGAACTCGCTCGCGAACACGCCGAAGGGCGGCATGCCGAGTATCGCGAGCGATCCCAGCATGAGGCCCCAGCCGAGAGCGGGCGAGAGCGTCAGCAGGCCGCGGATGTCGTCCATCTGCTGGGTGCCTGCCTTCTGCACCGCATGCCCCACGGTGAAGAAGATCGCGCTCTTGGTCAGCGAATGCACCGTCATGTGCAGCAGTGCGGCGAAGTTGGCCACCGGCCCGCCCATGCCGAAGGCGAAGGTGATGATGCCCATGTGCTCTATCGACGAGTAGCCGAAGAGCCGCTTGATGTCCTTCTGCCGCCACAGCATGAAGGCCGCGACCAGCACCGAGACCAGTCCGAAGAACATCAGCATCTGCCCCGGCAGCTCCGAGCGTATCGAGCCCTCGACCAGCACCTTGCAGCGGATCACAGCGTACAGCGCCACGTTCAGCAGCAGGCCCGAGAGCACCGCCGAGACCGGTGTGGGACCCTCGGCGTGCGCGTCGGGCAGCCAGTTGTGCAGCGGCGCGAGCCCGACCTTGGTGCCGTAGCCGACCAGCAGGAACGCGAAGGCGATCGCGAGCACGGTGGGCTCGAGCTCGCCCTTCACCGCGTCGAGCTGCGTCCACAGCAGCGCGCTCATGCCGGCGTGCCCGAGCACGCGCTCGGCCGCGAAGTACAGCAGGATGGTGCCGAACAGCGCCTGCGCGATGCCCACGCCGCACAGGATGAAGTACTTCCACGCCGCTTCCAGGCTCGCCGAGGTGCGGTACAGCGAGACCAGCAGCACCGTCGACAGCGTCGCCGCTTCCATCGCGACCCAGAGGATGCCCATGTTGTTGGTGAGCAACGCCAGCAGCATCGTGAACATGAACAGCTGGTACATGCTGTGATACAGGCGCAGGCGCGACGCCGAGAGCCGGCCGTGGCGCTCCTCGATGCGCATGTAGCGGCGCGAGAACAGCGCGGTCGTGAAGTTCACGAAGGCCGTCAGCGCGACCAGGAACACGTTGAAGGGATCGACGAAGAAGGCCTCGTTCCAGTACAGCTGCGGGCCCTGCTCGATCACGCGCGCGGTCAGGAAGCCGCCGGCGACCAGCGTCGCGAAGCTGAACGCCACGTTCACTTCCGCGGCCCGGCGGCGCGCCCCCACGAGCGCGAGCAGCCCGGCGCCGCAGAGCGGCAGGGCGAGCAGTATCAGCATTTCCATGGGCGGCTCATTCCTCCTTCAGCCGTTCCAGGTGGTGCAGGTCGAGGCTGTCGAACTGCTCGCGGATCTGGAAGAAGAAGATGCCGAGGATGATCGCGCCGACCAGCACGTCGAGCGCGATGCCGAACTCCACGACCATCGGCATGCCGTTGGTCGCGCTGGTGGCGGCGAAGAACAGGCCGTTTTCCATCGCGAGGAAGCCGATGACCTGCGTGACGGCCTTGCGCCGCGTGATCATCATCAGGAAGGCCAGCATCACCACCGCGATCGCGATGCCCAGCGTGCTCTGCGTCACGCTGCCCGCGAGGCTGGATATGGGCTGCGCGAGCCCGAAGGCGAAAACCACCAGCACCACGCCGACCAGCATGGTGGTGGGGATGCGCAGGCCGGTCTCGGTGTCCCAGCGCAGCTCCAGCCGGTCGGTCAGCCGGTACAGGATCAGCGGCAGCACGATCACCTTGAGCGCCAGCGTGAGTGCGGCGGAGTAGTACAGGTGGTGCTGGCCGCTGGACCAGGCCACGATCAGGGTCGAGCACACCAGTGCCGCGCCCTGCAACGCGAACAGGTGGATCAGCGTGCGGATGCGCCGCTGCGCGAGCATCGCGAAGGACAGCAGCAGCACCACCGAGGCGAGCAGGTGGATGAACTGTTCCGGCAACGGGATGGCTTGCATCGGCATCAACTCTGCAGCAGCAGGCGCACGAGCAGGCCGAGCACGGCCAGCATGAAGGCGAGCGCGAGGAATTCCGGCGCGCGGAAGATGCGGATCTTCGCGTTCAGCGTCTCGATCAGCGCCAGCACCGCGCCGCAGACGAGCAGCTTCGCGCACAGCACCACCAGCGCCAGCGCCAGCACCTGCGGCGAATCGAGATCGCGCGCGACACCCCAGGGCAGGAACAGCGCAAAACCGATGCAGGCGTAATTGAAGAGTTTCAGCGCCGATGCCCACTCGATCAGCGCCAGGTGGCGCGCGGAATACTCGAGCACCATCGCCTCGTGGATCATCGTGAGCTCGAGGTGCGTGGCCGGATTGTCGACCGGGATACGGGCGTTCTCCGCGAGCAGCACCATCAGGAAGGCGATGGCGGCGAAGGCGAGCCCCGGGTGGATGGCGAGCGCGTGGTACTGGTGCATGTCCGCGATCACCGGCAACTCGGTCGAACCGGCGATCAGCGAGGCGGTGAAGAACACCATCAGCAGCGCCGGCTCGGCGAGGAAGCCGAGCATCATCTCGCGCCGCGCGCCGAGCGTGCCGAAGGCGGTGCCGGTGTCGATCGCGGCCAGTGCGACGAACACCCGCGCGGTGGCGAAGAGCCCGACCAGCGCGATCGCGTCCGCGGCGCGCGCGAAGGGCAGATCGAGCGCCAGCGCCGGGATGATCGCGGCGGCCGTCACCATCGAGCCGAAGATCACGTAGGGCGCGAACACGAACAGCGCCGAGGCGTCCGTGGCGATCACCGCGTCCTTGCGCAGGAGCTTGCGGATCATCCGGTAGGGCTGCGTGATCGGCGGCGCGCCACGGTTCTGCAGCCACGCCCGGCACATGTTGACCCAGCCGAGGAACAGCGGCGCGAGCAGCACGGCAACCGCCACCGCGAACAGCTGGGTGATCAGCGCCGCGCCCGTCATAGCACGATCACCAGCAGCACGATCAACGTGACGAAGCTGTATGCCAGGTACACCGAGATGCGGCCCGTCTGCAGCCGGCCCACCTGGGCCGCGGCGCGCTTCACCGCCCGCGCCAGCGGTTGGTACAGCAGGCCCCAGAAGCGGTCCTCGACGGTGACGCGGTACACGGGGTGCTCGTCGAAGGGCGAGGGCAGCTCGCGGCGCATGCTGAAGAAGGCATCGAAGATGTGGCGGATCGGCTGCCCGAATCCCTCGGCGGTGTGCTGCATGCGCGCATCCTGAGGCCCGAAACCGCAATTCCACGGCGGTGCGCGGCGCGTGCGGCCGCGGTACAGGCGCTTGGCGACCAGCACGGTGACGATCAGCACCAGCGCGATGCCGACCAGGAACACGATCGGGCGGTAGGCCGCGCGATCCGCCGACACCGGCACCAGGCCGAAGGCGCTGGAACCGGCATGCGCGAGCGAGGCACCGAGCAGCTGCATGCCGACCTCGTCGAGCAGGCCGATCACGACCACCGGCAGCAGCCCGAGCAGCACACAGCAGACCGCCAGCCACAGCAGCCCCAGGCGCTCGAGGCGCCCGCAGTCGTGCGCCTCGACGAGCGCGCGCTCGCGCATCTGCCCCAGGAATATGACGCCGTAGAACTTCACCATCACGTAGGCGGCCAGCGCCGCGGTGAGCGCCAGCAGCGAGGCGCCGAGCGGCACCAGCATGTTCATGAACGGCTGCGGCACATCGGGCGTGAGCAGGAATGCCTGCAGCAGCAGCCACTCGGATACAAAGCCGTTCAGCGGCGGCAGCCCCGCGATCGCCAGCGTCCCGATCAGCGCCAGCCACGCCACCCACGGCATGCGCCGGATCAGGCCGCCGAGCCTGCCGAGGTTGCGCTCGCCCGTTGCGTGCAGCACCGAGCCGGTGGCGAGGAACAGCAGGCTCTTGAACATCGCGTGGTTCAGGCAGTGGTACAGCGCGGCGGCCAGCGCCAGCGCCGCGGGCGCGCCCATGCCCTCGGCGTGGAACAGCAGTGCCAGCCCGATGCCCGCGAACACGATGCCCAGATTCTCGATGGACGAGCAGGCGAGCAGGCGCTTCATATCGGTCTGCACGGCGGCGAACACCACGCCGTAGAGCGCACTGAACAGACCGAGCGACAGCAGCACCGCGCCCCACCACCACAGCGGCGCCGGCAGCAGATCGAAGCTCACGCGCAACACGCCGTAGACGGCGGTCTTCAGCATCACGCCGCTCATCAGCGCGGAAACCGGCGATGGCGCGGCCGGATGCGCCTCGGGCAGCCACACGTGCAGCGGCACCAGCCCGGCCTTGGCGCCGAAGCCGAGCACCGCCAGGCCGAAGGCGAGGCTCGCGCGCACCGCAGGCAGCTCGGCCTCGCGCATCGCCTCGAAGGTGAACTGCCAGCTGCCGCCCTGCAGCACGCCGAAGCAGAGCAGGATCGCGATCGCCCCGACGTGCGCGAGCAGCAGGTAGAGGAAACCGGCGGCGCGGATCTCGGGGATGCGGTGCTGGGTGGTGACGAGGAAATACGAGGCCAGCGCCATCGATTCCCAGCTGACCATGAACGCGTAGGCGTCGTTGGCAAGCAGCACCAGCGCCATGCTGGCGAGGAAGACGTGGTACTGCAGGCACAGCAGCCCGGGCGAGGTGCCTTCGCCGGCGCGGAAATAGCCGGCCGCGAACACGCTGATCCCGGCCACGGCGCTGCCGAGCAGGAGCAGGAAGAAGGCGGAAAGCGAATCGAGCCGCAGGTGCATCGGCAGATCGGGAAGCCCGAGCGGCAGCACCAGTTCGGCCGGCGGCGCGGCGAGACCGGCGAGGCCGGCGGCGGCGAGCAGCACGCCGCCCAACGCGCCGAGCGGAAACAACAGGCGGCTGACGACGAAGGTACTTTGCGGGCTCACCGGGCCCGCCAATCCCACGAACAGCCAGCCGAGCGCAACCGCCAGCGCTGCGATCAGCGCCAGCCGTGGCTCAGGCACCCGAGCCGTCCGCGGCGCGACAAGCCTGCATGCGCTCACCCGTCATCACACCACCCCTGAAAGAAGCATAGCTTCTTGCCAGATCCGATGAGTGCTAATCTAATGTGCATGTGATGTGTCGTCAACGCAACTATGGTACACACAATATGAGCATGGAGCAGCGCACCGCCAGGCTGACCGTCCTGATCGATCCGGGCAAGAAGGCGGTTTTCGAACACCTGTGCGCGCGCGAGGACCAGACGCCCTCGCAGGTGGTGCGCCGCCTGATCCGCGACTACATCGAGAGCCGCCTCGGCCATCCCTGGCGCCCGGGCGACACGGTGGAGTCGGCACTCGCGCAGAATCTCGCGACCGAAACGGACTGAGCGCCTCGGGACTTGGAGCCCGTGCACCCAGAGCCCGTGGGTCGCCATTCATGGCGACAGCAGCATTCCGCAAGGCAGCTGTCGCCATGAATGCCGACCCACATGGCCGCCGGCACGTATAATGCCGCGTCCGCCAGCAGGCGGAGCCAGACCAGCAGGAGATTGCCCCATGAGCGCGATCGGCAAGCGCCAGTCCATTGTCCAGTTGCGCCGCATGCTGCGCCGGCTCGACCGCTCGCACAGCGGCGACGAGAGCGGTTGCCCCACCTGCAGCCTGCAGCGCCTCGCCGCGCAACTGGTCGACGAGCTCGAGGCCGAGGCCCAGCAGTTCGCCTCCCCCGACCTGACGCCCGGTGCCGCCAGCGTGACCGTGGCCGTCGAGGCGCTGATGTCCGTGATCTACGCCCTCGACGTGCGCACCGCCGACGAGCAGGGCCGCGTGGTGCAGGCGCTGCTGGACCACATCGGCGACGTGGTGCTGGACCAGCTGGCTCAGGAGGAAATGGACGCCGCCGGCACGCCCGGCGCCGACGACGAGGGCGGGCAGGAACCCCCGCCGCCCCGGCGCAGCGGCTCGCTGCACTGAACGGCTGACCAAACGTTCCCGCGCGGAGTACCATCCCGCGCAGGCGCCTCGCGCCGACCCGAATCCCGCGCCCACCGGCCGCTTCCCGGCGCGCGCTCACAACAAGAACCGGGAGGCAGCATGAAGCGCTTTGCCATCGCGTTGATCGTGGCGATAGTGGCCGCCGGCGCGCTCCTCTATGCAGGCGCGCAAGGCTGGCTCGGCCGGTCACCGGCCGCGGGCCAGCCGACGCCGCCGGTCCCGCACACCGCCGGCGAGGCGGGCACACCGATCGACGCCGGACCGGCCGCGGGCAGGCAGATCCTGTTCGGCGACCTGCACGTGCACACCATCTATTCCACCGACGCGAACCTGATGAGCCTGCCGATGATGCAGGGCGACGGCCCGCACCCGCCGGCGGACGCCTGTGATTTCGCGCGCTACTGTTCGCGGCTGGACTTCTGGTCCATCAACGACCATGCCGAGGGGCTGACACCGCCGCGCTGGGAGTCCACGCGCGAGGCGATCCGCCAGTGCAACGCCCTCACCGACCCCTCCAATCCGGATCTGGTCTCGTTCCTCGGCTACGAGTGGACGCAGATGTCGCAGCTGGACGCCGCGAACCACTTCGGCCACAAGAACGTGATCTTTCGCGACACCGCGGAAGGCCGGGTGCCGCTGCGCCCTATCGCCGCGCGCAACCCCGGCGTGAGCGTGGCCGCCTTCGTGCCGCCGCTGCGCCAGCGCCTGGGCATGCCGCTGCTCGACCCGCGCCACCTGCGCTCGTACCTCGACTTCAACCGCTTCGGCAGGGAAATGCTCGACGTGCCCGACTGCCCCGACGGCGTGGACACGCGCGAGCTGCCGGCGGACTGCCGCAAATGGGCCGCCACGCCCGCCGAACTGTTCCGCAAGCTCGACGAGAGCGGCCTCGACAGCATCGTGATCCCGCACGGCAACACCTGGGGCCTGTACAGCGCGATGAACAGCACGTGGGACAAGCAGCTCGCCGGCGCGATGCATGACCCGAAGCGCCAGTTCCTCGTCGAAGTGTATTCGGGCCACGGCAACTCCGAGGAATACCGGCCCTGGCGGCCCGCCATCGCCACTGCCGATGGCCTGCGCTGCCCGGAGCCGACGGCCGACTACCTGCCGGTGTGCTGGCGGGCCGGCGAGATCGTGCGCGAGCGCTGCCTCGCCGAGGGCACGGATGCCGCGGCCTGCGACACGCGCGCCGCCGCCACCCGCCAGCGTGCCGTGGACGCCGGCACCGGCATGGAATTCGGCGTGGTGGCCGGCGCCGGGAGCGCCGACTGGCTGGATGCCGGGCAGTGCCGCGACTGCTTCCTGCCGGCGCAGAACTATCGCCCGGGCGGCGCCACGCAGTACGCGCTGGCGATCGGCAATTTCGACGAGCCGGGCGCGCCGCGGCGTTTCCGTTTCGGCCTGATGGCCTCCTCCGACGTGCACTCGGCGCGCCCCGGCACGGGCTACAAGGAATACGCGCGGATCCCGATGACCGAGGCGCGCGGCCCGGTGAGCGAGCGCGCATTGCGCGCGATGCAGGACTACGACGGCCCGAATCTCGCGCGCGCCCGCACGCCGGAGGAACTCGCACAGGAGCGCCGCGCCGTGCTGTTCCAGATGATGGAGCGCCAGTCGAGCTTCTTCCTCACCGGCGGCCTGGTCGCGGTGCACGCCGATTCGCGCCGGCGCGAGGACATCTGGGCCGCGCTGGCGCGCAAGGAAGTCTACGGCACCAGCGGCCCGCGCATCCTGCTGTGGTTCGACCTGATCGACCGCACCGATGGCGAGGCGCGGCTGCCGATGGGCGGCGAGGCGCGCATCGCGGAAAACCCGCGCTTTCGCGTGCGCGCGGCCGGCGCCTTCGAGCAGAAGCCGGGCTGCCCGCAGGACTCGATCGATGCGCTCGGCGCCGGGCGGCTCGAGAAGCTCTGCCTCGGCGAATGCTATTACCCGGGCGACACGCGCCATGCGATCACGCGCATCGAGGTCGTGCGCATCCGTCCGCAGCAGACACCGGGCGAGGACGTGAGCGGGCTGGTCGAGGACCCGTGGCGCGTGCTCGCCTGCGAGGGCGGCGGCGAGGAATGCACCGTGGAGTTCGAGGACGAGGAATTCAGTGCCGCCGGCCGCGAGACGCTCTACTACGTGCGCGCGATCCAGGCGCCCTCGCCCACGGTCAACGCCGACCCGCTACGCTGCGAGAAGGATGCCTACGGCGTGTGCCTCAGGGCCGATCCCTGTGTCGGGGACTACCGCACGCAGGGCGAGGACTGCCTCGCGCCGGCGCAGGAGCGGGCGTGGTCGTCGCCGATATTCCTGGATCCGGTGTGAGGAAAAGCCCTCAGGCCTCGAACCCCGGCGGCCATTCCTCGAACTGGGGGAGCGCATCGGCGATCTCGTACCAGGCTGCCCTGGATCCCACGAAAATATGCTCGCCCGGCCGCACGCCCGGATCACCGTCGGTGCTGCCCAGCGCCACCTCCAGGACTTCGCCGCAATGCATCGAAACGAGCGCGGAGCCGCACCGCGAGCAAAAGCACCGCGCCCGTCCCGGCGAGGACTCGTATTGCGTCACGAGCTCAGTTCCCGAGGTCCAGCGGAACTGCCCCGGCTCGACCATCGCCCACGTCACGAATGCGGCCCCGTGCGACTTCCTGCACATCGAACAATGGCAATGCCCCGTTCTTCCCAATGTGCCGGCGATTTCATAGCTCACGGCGCCACACAGGCAACCGCCCCTTATCCCCACGTCCCGCCCTCCTTCGCGCCTGCGTCGGCCTACGGTGCCTCGACCATGTCGTCCTTCAGGCTCGTCACAAACGCCACCACGTCCTGCTGTTCCGGTCCCGGAACCTGCAGCACGTCCATGGTCGCAGCGGCGTGCTGCAGGAATATCGACCAGTCGCTGTCGCTGATCTTCATGCCCTTGTGGGTGATCTTCATGTCCCGGCCCGTGTAGTACATAGGCCCGCCAGCACTTGCGCACAGATAATCGATCAGCAGCTGCTTCTCCCTGGCAATCCCGTCATCTCCCCGGTTCTGCCAGAAGCGCCCGAGCTGGGAATCGCCCTGCAAGCGTGGCAGCAGTTCGTTGGCGAATGCCGTGATGCCGTCATAGCCTCCGAGGCGTGCGTACAGTGATTCTCCTGACATTGCATTTCTCCTGTGCTTGCAAAAGGTTCGAACACGGGGCACGGCCTGGCCGCTACCGCCCCGGCATCGGCAGCGCCGGCAGTTCGCCCACGGACCCGCGCACCGCGCGCAGGAGCAGCGCGCGGCTGTGCTCCGTCTCGCCGAGGTGCTCGCACAGGCGCGCGAGCTCGGCGCAGGTATCCGGGCGCGCGGCGAGTTTCAGGCTGCTCTCGAGGTAATCGCGCGCCTTGCCCCACAGCTGGTTGCGCAGCGCGATGCGCCCCAGCGCGAGCAGCAGCTCGGGCTCGTTCGCATGCCCGGCCAGCAGCGATTCCGCCAGCGCGAGCTGGCGACGCGGATCGGCGGCCGGCACCAGGCCGTAGGCGCGCACGAGCTCCGGATCCCAGCCACGCTTCAGTGCCACACCGAGCTGGGCGGCTGCTTCGTCGCTGGCGCCGACGCGCGCGAGCGCACTGGCGTAGGCGCAGATCAGCGCGGGACGCTGGCGTGCGCCGGTCGGCATCGCTTCCCATGCCGTGCGCAGCGCCTCGGGCTTCATGCCCTCGAGCGACAGCAGTTCGCGGTAGGCGCGATCCTCGATTGCGTCCAGCATGGCCTCGGGGCGCACCTTTTGGCGGCGCGCCTGGGGCAGCAGCGCACCGATGCGCGCCCATTCGCCCAGGCGCTCGAGCGCCTCGAGCTGCAGCGCGATCCCGGCCGGCTGTGCCGCCGGATCGAGGGCCGCGCCGTCCAGTATCGCAAGCGCCTCCCTGTTCTCGCCACGCGCGAGCGCGGCCTCGGCCTGCGCCAGCGCCACCGCCTGTTGCGCACCGGGCACCTCCCTGGCGAGCTGCAGGAAACCCTCGGCCAGTTCCCGGTCGCCCAGCTCCGCGCTCGCCCGCGCTGCCAGCAGGTGGTTCAGCAGCGGTGCATCGGCATGGCGCGCACCGCGCGCGAGTTGCTTGACGGCCACGCGCCAGCGCCCCTCGGCAAAGGCCAGCACGCCGCGCACGGTGTGGCTGCGCCGCCGCGCGTGCAAGCGTTCC
>OEIV010000753.1_pt1 | contig 16540 bp, 14 predicted proteins | sample 1539231 | NCBI WGS metagenome assembly OEIV01 (sample SAMN03794762, study PRJEB22550) | activated sludge metagenome | feature: wastewater treatment plant; material: activated sludge; isolation source: Wastewater treatment plant of a petroleum refinery complex | place: Argentina: Buenos Aires ...
TGATAAAAGGCTTGGCCTTTCAGAATCTGGATCAGTGCAGCGTTCGCCCAAAGCTGACGTGTATAAGGCAATAGAAGCCGATTTATTAAATGCCATAGATGTATTACCTGCCGTACAGGCACAAAAAGGAAGGATTACCAAATATGCAGCACATGCGCTTTTAGGGAAAGTATACCTGTACCAGGAAAAATTCAGTGATGCAGCAAACGTACTGGAACCCATTATTATTTCCAATGCATTTGATACGGTTTCTAATTTTGCATCCATATTTTTAGCGTCTGGTGAAAATGGCCCTGAATCAGTATTTGAAATACAATATTCAAACAGTTCACCTTATTATAACTGGGGAGGTGTAACCAGGGGACAGGGTAACCATTCGGTTCAGCAATGTGGAATTCGCGGTTTGAACGGAACGGCTGCTATGCCATATGCTGCCGGATGGAGCACCAACCTGCCGGCACAAGACCTGGCAGCAGCTTTCGAAGCGGGCGATACCAGGAAGGATGTTACCATCCTGGATATTGAAGCATATAAGAACGCAAATCCTTCTTATAACATCACCTACCAGGTAGCGCCATATAAGAATACCGGTTTATATAATCAAAAATACCTGCCAAGGAAAAATGAAACATCCGGCCAGGTTGAATTGAATTACCTGAATAATTTCAGGACAATACGTTATGCCGAGGTGCTGTTGATGGCAGCAGAAGCATTTAACAGAACATCAAACGATACTAAAGCCAGGGAATACCTGAACAAAGTACGCAGGCGTGCATTCAAGGATGCCCTGCATGATATCACTGCTTCAGGAGATGCATTGAAACTGGCTATCTGGAATGAGAGGCGTTTGGAACTGGCCATGGAAGGCGACCGCTTTTTCGACCTGGTTAGAACAGGCCAGGCTGCTGCAAAACTAACCGGTTTTGTTCCGGGTAAACATGAAGTGTTCCCAATTCCTCAGCATGAGGTGAACATTTCCGGGTTAACCCAGAATGCGGGATATTAACATCAACTACTTATTTATAAAAAAATAATGATCATGAAAAGATTCAAATTTATTTTCGGCATATTGTTATTACTTGGAGTTGTGGCCGGTTGCAAAAAAGAAGCCTATGATGATATTGCATTTGCTGATTCAGGCATTGCCCCGGAACAATTATCCGCACTTTTTGAAATTACACAGGACAATACCGGTTTTGTCACCATTACACCTAACGGTAACGGGGCTGTTTCCTATGATATTTATTATGGAGATGGCACCGTAGACCCGGTAAAAGTACTCGCGGGTAAAAAAACGACCCATACATATGCAGAAGGTGTATATAATGTAAGGATAGTGGCTTATGCTGTAAATGGAAAAATTACAGAGGTTACACAGCAGTTGACCGTGTCTTTTCGTGCACCGGAAAACCTGGATGTAACACTTGCCATTGACCCTGCCAATAATTTTAAAGTGAATGTTTCTGCAACCGCATTGTATGAAACAAACTTCAAAGTATATTTTGGGGAATCTCCAACAGAAATTCCGGTGTCTTTCAACGAAGGGCAAACAGTAAGCCATACCTATGCTGCCGTAGGTACCTATACGGTAAAAGTGGTGGCTCTCAGTGGTGGCGCAGCTACAACTGAACTTACCCGAACAGTAAATATCGTTGACCCGGTACTGTTACCGCTTACTTTCGAGTCTCCAACCATTAATTACGCATTTACCAATTTTGGCGGCGGCGATGTCACCGTGATCAGTAACCCGCAATCCGGCGGCATTAACACAAGCAGCAAAGTTGGAAAGATGGTAAAGAACCCGCCTGAAGTTTGGGGTGGCAGTTTCATTACATTGGGGGAAGCGATTGATTTTTCAGTGAACAAAGTGTTCAGGATGAAAGTGTTTTCACCAAGGGTTGGTGCAAAAGTGTTATTGAAAGTGGAGAATGCCACAAACGGCGGCATCAGTTTTGAAAAAGAAGTGACTACTTCAGTGGCCAATGCCTGGGAAGATCTTGCATTTGATTATTCAGCCATCAATACAGCTAATTCATACCACAAAGTTGTTTTGATATTTGAACTGGGAACGGCCGGGAACGGTTCACCCGATTTTACTTTCCTGTTTGACGATATCAGGTTAACCAATCAATTACCGGTTAGCCTGTTAACATTGCCAATTACCTTTGATGATCCGGCTGTTAACTATGCTGTTACCGATTTTGGAGGCAACCAGTCAGTGGCAGATGTTGATCCTGCAAATGGTGGAAATAAAGTTAAAAAAACTACCAAACCTTCAGGTGCTGAAACCTGGGCTGGAACTACAATGGGCGCCGGCTTTACAACAGCACTTCCATTCTCTGCCACGGCCACTCAAATGAGCGTAAGGGTATATTCTCCTGCTGCCGGTATCCCCGTGCGGTTAAAAGTGGAAGACCGCAACGACAATACACGTTCCGTTGAAACAGAAAAAGTGACCACCGTTGCCAATGCATGGGAAACACTGGTTTTTGATTTTGCCAACCAGGCAACCGGTACAGCCGCATTGAATCTCACTTATACATATAATATGGCTTCCATATTTTTTGATTTTGGAACACCGGGTAGTGGAAAAGTGTTTTATTGGGATGATGTGACCTTCCTTCCTGCTAATGTTGCAGGTATTGGGCTTCCATTGGATTTCGAATCAGGTACGCTCAATTACACTTTTACCAATTTCGATGGCGGAGATGCTACCGTTATCAGTAACCCGCAATCTTCCGGTATAAACACCAGCGCTAAGGTTGGTAAAATGGTAAAGAATGCCGGCCAGGTATGGGGAGGTAGTTGGATCGCATTGGCAAACCCGATCAATTTCACCGCATCAACCACATTTAAGATGAAAGTGTTTTCACCAAGGGTTGGCGCAAAAGTGCTGCTGAAAGTTGAAAACCTCACCAATGGCGGCATATCATTTGAAAAAGAAGTACTAACTACTACGGCTAATGCCTGGGAAGACCTTACATTTGATTACAGTGCCATCAATACCGCCAATTCATACCAAAAGATCGTGTTGATATTTGAGTTAGGTACTATGGGAGACGGATCTGCCAACTTTACATTCCTCTTTGATGACATCAGGCTTAATTAAAATAAAAAATTGAAAATCATGATAACAAAAATAAGGTCTATATCAATCATTCTTCTTGGCATACTGGTGGCTTTCAGCAGTTGCAAGAAGGAAAAATATACGTTTGGTGATATTATAACGCCAACCAATCTCGCTTTAACAACTGTGATTGCTGGTGTTGATGCCAGCAACCCGGATGGAAACGGAACGGGAAGCGTATCTATCAGCGCTACTGCAGATAATGCAATTAGCTATAATATTGATTTTGGCGACGGGGTTACTAAAGTGGTTTCTTCCGGTTCCATTGATTACAAATACACCAATCCCGGAACAAACGAATATACCATTACAGTAAATGCAGTAGGTACCGGCGGTTCAGTTTCTACAATCAGTAAACGGATCAAAGTATTTGTTGCTTTTGAAAAAACCCCCTATATATTTGGTGCTTTTAAAAACGGAAGATCTAAAAAAATGAATTACGGAAAAAAAGCTAATTGTGATTTTGGTGTTGGTCCGTCCGACCAGTTTTCACCCATTTGGTATGCTGCAAGCCCAAATAGCAGGGAACTTTGTGCTTATGATGATGAAATCACTTTTTCAAAAGACGCACTCAACAGGGTATCAATGGCAATCGACAACAAAGGCCAGTCATTTTCAATAGGAGCTGCATCTGCATTCTACGGATTCAGTGGTGGCGATAACTGTTATGGTATAACTACCGGGGGAACCAGGCAACTGGCATTTATGGCTGCAACATCCGGTTCTACAGCGGCTGTATCCACACAGATACAATTCATGGTTCCGGGAAATGGGATCATTAATTTTGGAACAGGAGGAACCGTTTATGAAATCTTGTCTATCACTGCCGGCAATATACATTTGCGAAATATTGGCATCGACGGAAATTCATGGTACCAGAAACTTATCAGGAAACCATAATGGTGTGCCTGGATTAGTATAATAAAAAATACGCAAATGAAATATATAGCGCTTTTATTGTTTGTTATTGCTTCCTTATTCATTTCCTGCAGTAAGGATGATGGAACAAATCAAAGTATTATTCCATCAAATTTATCTTTGATTGCAGTGGTTAGCACAGATAACAGTGGCAATGTTTCATTTACCGCTACTGCCACTAATGCAGTTACATACGATTATGATTTTGGTAACGGGGTGTTTCAGACGGTGGCATCGGGAATCGTTACATATAAATATCCTGCATCAGGAACATATACTGTAAATGTAATTGCGAAAAGCACAACCGGGAATACGGTTTCAAAATCAGTGCAGGTAACCGTTTCCGTTACTATGTCGCTTGTATGGTCAGATGAGTTTAATACAGCAGGCGCTCCCGATCCGTCAAAATGGGGGTACGATATTGGTGCCGGAGGATGGGGGAATGCCGAATTGCAGTATTATACAAACCGGCAGGAAAATGCGGTAGTTCAGGGAGGCGTATTAAAGATTACTGCCATAAAGGAGAATTTCAGCGGGAGCGCATATACTTCTGCCAGGCTGCTGACAAAGGGAAAATTTTCTTTCAAATACGGAAAAGTGGAGGCCAGGGCAAAACTTCCTGCAGGCGTGGGTACCTGGCCTGCCATCTGGATGCTGGGAAACAATATCAGTACGGTTGGTTGGCCCGATTGCGGTGAGATAGATATTATGGAACACCGGGGCAGCGAACTGAATAAGATATTTGGCACATTGCATTATCCTGGACATTCAGGAGGCAATGCTAACGGCAGCACAAAAATAATATCCAATGCCACTACTGAATTTCATAAATATAGCATGGAATGGTCTGCCGCATTTATTAAAATATATGTAGATGACCAGCTTTTTCACACATTCGCTAATTCAGCAGCCGTTCCGTTTAACCAGGATTTCTTCCTGATTTTGAATGTTGCTATGGGAGGAACATTTGGGGGATCAATTGACCCAGCATTTACCAATGCGTCAATGGAAATTGATTACATCAGGGTTTACAATTGACGGATTCCTGCAATAACCGTTACTGTTAGTTGCGGAATCGGGATGATGTAAGCCAGGGATATATGTTATAAAATCGTACACTTTTAGTTTTGGTTATTTTCGAGCAGTTTTCTCATTTAAGCAATCATTAATTAGTGGATCGTATTTTCTTTTTTAAGTTAATACCTCCACTTTTTATTCATCCATGTAAACTTTTAATAAAGTTGCAAAACTAAACCTATTTAATAATGACCTGTAAACATACTTTTTTCGCACTTCTGTTGTATATCTGCTGCTTAAGTTTTTCCAGCTTTGAAACATACGCACAACCTGCTTTTAACAAGCTGGTTTGGTCTGATGAATTTGATAAAAGCGGACTGCCCGACAGCCTGAAATGGAGTTATGATAAAGGAAAAGGATGCCCGGAGAATTGCGGCTGGGGAAATAATGAATTACAGTTTTACACATGGAACCGCCCGGAAAACGCCCGGGTTGAAAATGGGAAACTGATCATAGAAGCAAGAAAAGAAAATTATTCCGGAGCAGCATATACATCTGCCCGGCTTGTAACAAAAAATAAAGGCGACTGGAAGTATGGCCGTTTTGAAATTATGGCAAAACTTCCTGCCGGAACAGGCATGTGGCCTGCTATCTGGATGCTGCCTACAAACTGGGAATATGGCGGCTGGCCACATAGCGGCGAAATTGATATTATGGAAAATGTTGGTTATATGCCGGATTCTGTTTTTGGAACCGTTCATACTGGTGCATTTAATGGAATGCTGGGTACGCAAAAATCAAAAGGGCTGAGTTTCAATGACCTTGCACGGAACTTTCATGTATATGAAATTGAATGGACAGCAGACCGCATTACTTTTTTTATAGATAAGAAAAAATACAACGTGTTTCAGAATACACGCAGAAATACAGATGAATGGCCATTCGATAAGGCATTCCACCTGTTGATGAATATAGCAGTGGGAGGAAACTGGGGTGGGAAAATGGGTGTTGATGATAAAATTTTTCCGCAAAGGTTGGAAGTGGAATATGTAAGGGTTTACCAGTAAACTTACTTCAGTAAATTACACCATTGAATCCTGTTGTATGGATTCAGTTAAAACTAAAAAATAACAATTGAAAAAGCTGATTCAATTATTCCTGCTGATTGTTTGCTGTGCAATTTCCGGTTTGCCTCTTTATGCACAGCAAGGTTCCATTGTTCATAGGGCTGACTCTGTTTTAAAGTTAATGACCCTGGAAGAAAAGATAGGCCAGATGAACCAGTATAATGACGATTGGCTGGCAACCGGACCTGTAACTATTGATAGAGACAAGGCAAGCCAGGTTAGGAATGGCCAGGTAGGTTCTTTGCTAAATTGCCTTGGTACGCAACGGGTACGTAAATGGCAGGACATTGCCATGCAATCGAGGCTTAAAATACCATTATTATTCGGACAGGATGTAATTCATGGTTTTAAAACAACTTTCCCGATCCCATTGGCAGAAGCTTGCAGTTGGGACCTGGATGCAATGGAACTTTCTGCACGGGTAGCCGCTAAAGAAGCTAGTGCAAGCGGCATCAACTGGACTTTTGCACCAATGGTAGACATAGCCCGTGATCCGCGATGGGGAAGGGTTATGGAAGGTGCAGGCGAAGACACGTACCTGGGTTCAAAAATTGCTTTTGCCAGGGTAAAAGGTTTCCAGGGAAAAAATACCGGCGAGCTTGATGCCGTAATGGCTTGTGCTAAACATTTTGCAGGATATGGTGCTGCCATTGGCGGCCGCGATTATAATTCAGTTGACATGAGCGACAGGCAGCTATGGGAAGTTTACCTGCCCCCATTTAAAGCTGCAATTGATGCAGGTGTGGGAACATTTATGAACGCATTCAACGACCTGAACGGTATACCAGCTACCGGCAACAGATACCTGCAAAGGGAAATATTAAAAGATAAATGGGGTTTTAAAGGGTTTGTTGTTAGCGACTGGGGGTCTATTGGCGAAATGATAAACCATGGCAATGTTAAAAACGAATATGAAGCTGCACTGAGTGCAATTTCTGCCGGCTGTGATATGGACATGGAAAGCAGGAATTATAAGAACAACCTGGCCAGCCTTGTTAAAGAAAACAAAGTGCCAGTAGCCCTGATAGATGATGCCGTAAAAAGAATCCTGCAAAAGAAATTTGAACTGGGTTTGTTTGATGATCCTTATCGTTTTTGTAATGCAGAAAGGGAACAGGCTGCATTGAACAACCCGGAGCATGCAAGGATTGCCCGGCAGGTAGCAGCAAAAAGCATCGTACTGTTAAAGAACAATGGCCAGTTACTCCCATTATCAAAAGAAACCAGGACGATTGCTTTTATAGGGCCACTCGTAAAACCTATTAAACAAAACAAGGGTTTTTGGGATGTGGAAGTACCCGGCGTAGATTCAAATTTTATTGTATCGCAATGGGAAGGACTTGTTAATAAGGTTGGGAAAAAAACGACGTTGCTGTATGCCATGGGATGTGATATTGAAGGAAACGACAGATCAGGATTTGCAGAAGCTATTGCTGTTGCCCGGCAGTCTGATGTTGTTGTTGTAAGCATTGGTGAGAGAAGGGATATGAGTGGTGAAGCAAAAAGCCGCAGCAATATCAATATACCTGGCGTGCAGGAAGAGCTCGTAAAAGAACTGTTGGCAACAGGAAAGCCTGTTGTAGTGTTATTAAATGCAGGACGCCCGCTGGTATTTAATTACATATCAGAAAATGCAGCAGCCATATTATATACCTGGTGGCTTGGCAGCGAAGCAGGTAATGCCATTGCAGATGTATTGTTCGGTGATTATAATCCGTCGGCAAAGCTCGTGATGAGTTTTCCGCATAGCGTTGGGCAGGTTCCCATTTATTATAATCATTTTAATACCGGACGTCCGGCAACAAGCGATAGTAACCACAATTATAATTCTTCTTACAATGACCTGTCCATTTATCCAAAATATGAGTTTGGATACGGATTGAGTTATACAAGTTTTGAATACAGCAATCTTCAGTTGAGCAAGAATACTATGAAGCAGGATGAGCAAATTACTGTTTCGGTTACTGTAAAGAATTCGGGGAGGTATGATGGAGAGGAAATTGTTCAACTATACATAAAGGATTTAGTGGCATCTGTGGTAAGGCCGGTTAAGGAGTTGAAAGATTTTAAAAAGTTGTCTTTAAAAGCCGGGGAGTCGCAGGTTATCCGGTTTGTGATTGACAGGGATAAGCTCTCTTTTTATGCCCCGCACCCGTTGGATAGCAGGCAAATAAACCTGCTGGCTGAACCCGGAGATTTTGATATCATGATTGGGGCTTCTTCAAGGGATATCAGGCTTAAAGGAAGTATTGCTTTGTTAAACTGATTATTAAGATCATCCTGTGAAATGTACAGTATCATTTCAGGAATATGTTATTATCGGTTTCAAGCGTATTTTCTTTCACAGGAATTTTGATACTTGCATCAATACCATCCTAAAATTCAATAACTTTATATGGGCCTTTGCACCGGGTTACACACTCACGTATGATCATCAGGATTATTTCAATATGTTTATGTATTTTTCTGATGAACCATGCAGCAGATGCGCAGCTATGCCAGGGAAGCCTTGGTGACCCGATCGTAAGCACTACATTCGGCAGCGGAACAAATCCCGGCCCTTCACTGTCTGCGGCTGCCACCACTTATCTATACACAGGAGGTGATTGCCCGCAGGACGGATTTTATGCAATTAGAAATAATACCAGCAGTTGTTTTGGAAATAGCTGGTATACATTAACGTCAGATCATACCGGCGACCCATCTGGTTATTTTATGCTGGTGAATGCCTCGGTACAACCTGGCGTATTTTATATTGACACGGTCAGGGGATTGTGCGGTAATAGTACTTATGAATTTGCCGCCTGGATCATGAATGTTATTATCCCTGCAACCTGCAATGGAAACGCCATTCAGCCGGATCTTACCTTCACTATAGAGAAGACGGGCGGAACGCTTCTGCAAACATATAATACAGGCAGTATTGCCGCGTCCTCAAATGCAGTCTGGAAACAATACGGTAATTATTTCACAACACCTGCAGGCATTTCGGAAGTTGTATTACGGATAGTTAATAACGCACCGGGAGGTTGTGGAAACGATCTTGCACTTGATGATATAACGTTTCGTGCCTGTGGCCCTGCATTGAATCCTTCCATAGCCGGTGGTACCGGCACTTCAGCTTCACTATGTGAAGGGATAGCCGGTAATTTCATTTTTTCATGCACCGTATCTGCAGGATACAATCAGCCTGTGTATCAATGGCAGCAACGGGCTAATAATGGTGCCTGGAGCGATATGGCAGGGGAGACTACCAACACATTGCAAAGGAATTTTCCGGCTTCAGCCTTGGCAGGCATATATGAATTCAGGTTGCTAGCGGCAGAATCCGGAAATATAAATTCTATCCAATGCAGGGTTTCATCACAGCCTTTACGGGTTACCATACATACCAATCCGGTAACTGGCACCGTTAGTAACAGCCCGGTTTGTGAAGCAGATACGTTAAATCTTTCCGCTACTGGCGGAACGCAATATTCATGGAACGGCCCAAACGGGTTTAACACATCCGTAGCATCACCATCACTTACTGGTTTAACATTGCAACAGGCAGGAATGTATTATGTGGTTGTAACCAGTGATGCTGGTTGCAGCAATAGAGATTCAACATGGGTTGCAGTAAATCCCGGCCCACGCGCTTCAACAGCCTTTGTTGGCAGAACGATTTGTGCCGGAGATTCGGTTCAGTTGGCAGCTTCAGGCGGCGTTTCCTATTTATGGTTTCCCGCCACAGGCATTTCTGATGCAACACAGGCAGAGCCGAAAGCTTCTCCCTTGGAAACAACTGTTTATACAGTGATAGTAACCAACCAGTTCGGGTGCACAGACACAGCAAGCTCCATGCTGACTGTTGTTCGGCATCCGGTTGCTGACGCAGGTCCTGATAAGCAAATCATGCAAGGCCAGCAAGTACAGTTAACCGGTAGTGTAAATGATGCCGGAAACTCATATACCTGGATTCCATCAATGTATATTGATGATGTTCATTCACTTCAACCTTTTGTGAATCCGCCGGCTGATTTGAGTTATATATTGCAAGTGGTATCCAATGCAGGTTGCGGTATTTCCACAGATACCGTATTTGTAAAAGTATTTAAAGGAATATTCGTGCCCAATGCTTTTTCACCGAATGCAGACGGGATCAATGATACCTGGAACATACCTGCATTAGCAGCATATCCATTTTTTGAAATAGCCGTATATAACCGGTGGGGACAGAAAGTATATAATAACCGCAATGCTTTAAAGCCGTGGGATGGCAATTTGAACGGTAAACCGCTTCCGGCAGGAGCTTATAATTATTTCATCAGTTTCGGAAACGTTGAAAGCCTGATAAAGGGTACCGTGCTGATCATCCGTTGATCATTGCTTTGATATGGATTTTTCATAGCTTCAAATAAAATAATCATGCGCAAGTTAAAAATGCTGGTAGCGTTCCTGCTACTGTTATTTATTATCTACCTGGCAGGGCCTAATCCGGCCACTCCTGTTTATGATTACATGTTACCTGCTGTTCCTTCTTACAGAACATTGGAAAATTATATCGCACAAAAAGAACAACAGCATACATTACGAAAAAACAATTAAGCAAGGATCATCTGGGCAAATGATTCAACAAGGCTTGTTACTGATTATACCATCGTATACCTGCACGGATTTTCTGCTTCACAGCAGGAAGGGGAACCTGTGCATCGTAATACCGCCCGGGCATTTGGATGCAATCTGTATTTATCCAGGCTGGCCGAACATGGGATTGATACAACCGAACAACTGGTAAACCTTACCGTTGATAAATATTGGGAATCTGCTAAAGAAGCATTGGCAATTGGCAGGCAGCTCGGAAAAAAAGTTATCCTGATGGGAACAAGTACCGGTGCTACCCAGGCATTGCAACTGGCTGCCGCATTTCCGGATGATGTTTCAGGTTTGATCTTATATTCTCCTAATATTGCCATTAATGACCCCAATGCGTGGTTGCTGAATAATCCTTGGGGTTTACAACTGGCAAGATTGGTTTTAGGCAGTAAGTATAATGTACCAAAAGATCCAAGGCCCGTTTATAAACAATACTGGAACACGCCATACCGGCTGGAAGCAACCGTGGCACTGGAAGAAATGCTGGAAACAAGCATGACCAGGACTACTTTTAATAAAGTGAAGCAACCGGTACTCATGTTGTATTATTATAAAAACGAGCATGAACAGGACAAGGTTGTTAAAGTAAGTGCCATGAAGAAAATGTTTGAACAACTTTCAACACCCGTTGCCATGAAACGCTCTGTTGCTTTACCCAATACAGGTGATCATGTGATTGCATCACCAATAAAGTCAAATGATGTGGAAAGTGTGGAAAGGGAAACCAAAAAATTCATGGCAGAAATCATGCAAATGAAACCTGTGCAATAATGCGCTTATCTTAATACGGTGCGCATCATGGGAGCCAGCCATCCAGCCCATTTGCCATATTCTTTTCCTGAAGGATGTACCCCGTCTGAAGCTATCAAACTGAGGTCAAATGCCGCTTCTCGTGTAGAAGAAGTGATATCAAGATAATTGCAGGATTCAAAGATTGTTACCTCCCGGTTAATTTTATTGAACTGATCAATTTGCGTCCTTATGAAAGCAGTGTCAGCATTTGCTGCAAAGGGAGTTACGCTGTAATCGGGAATAGACAATACAAACACATGGTTGCGCTTATTCCCCGCAAGGCTGATGCTTTTTATTAGGATTTGCCTGAACCGGTCACGGTAACCCGTTGTATCCCTGCGCTGGTACTGATCATTCACACCAATCAGCAATGAAACAACATCGAACTGTCCTGAAGGATGCTGGTTTATCATGGCAGCATACAGGTCATCTGTTCTCCAGCCACTGGTAGCAATATATTTGGGATCGGCCATGTTTACGCCGGATGATTTTAATAATGCAGTGGTTTGAGCCGGAAACCTGTCTGCAATTGTTACCGACTGGCCAATGGTATATGAGTCACCCAAAGCCAGGTATGTTTTCAAAATGTAAGTTGAATCATTACCCGAACTGGTTGGTGGATTAGTATTTACAATGGCCGGTGCAGATTCTTTTTTACAACGTGTAAAACACAAAATGGACAGTAGGCTAATACACAAATAGAAACAAAAACGGAAGTTCAGCCTGATCATTTTAATAAACAATAATCTGTAAAGTAAATAATAAGTAACAGGTATCACACTTTTGTCAAAATTTTATAAGTAGTTTTAAGTTAAAGACTAAACAAATGAAGGAGACACTAATTCAATTATTCAACCGTGATTTAGGGCGTTTAAAAGTTGAAATGGAAAGTTATAGGAATTATGATAATATCTGGTTGACAGAAAATGATATCAGCAACAGTGCCGGTAATCTTTGCCTTCATTTGGTAGGTAACCTCAATCATTTCATTGGATCGGTATTGGGTAAAAACGGATACCAGCGTAAAAGGGAGGAAGAGTTTTCAAAGAGAAATATCCCTTTGACAGAATTAACTGACCAGGTTGCAGGAACGAAAGATATGCTTAACAGAACACTGAACGAAATGAGAGCAGCTGATTTTAACGCCCCTTTTCCTGTAACTTTCAATAACCAGGATTGTACCACTGATTTTGTGCTCATACATTTGGCCGGACACCTGAATTACCATCTCGGGCAGATCAATTATCACAGGCGGTTGCTTGATAAGTAAGAAGGATGAAGACATTTGAACCATTGACATATGCAGACCTCGGTTATTTGAAAGAATTTGAACCGCCCGGATGGGGAGACCTTGTACCAAGGTTCAGTTATCATATGGCAAATTCATTCTGCAAGCCAGTCAAACTTACTATATCCGGAAAGACCGTAGCTATCGGAACAACCATTTTTCATAAGGATAGCGCCTGGCTGGCAAGTATCATTGTACATCCTCAAAGCAGGAACATGGGGTATGGAACAGCTATTACAAAGTTCCTGGTAGATGAAGTTGATCTGCATACCTATACAACCATATACCTGGATGCAACTGAAATGGGTTATCCCGTTTATAAAAAGCTGGGTTTTAATCTTGAAATGCCATATGCTCACTTTAAGGCGGATAAGCCCTTTGCTGAACGGCGTATATCCAACGCCGTTATACCATATGAACATGGATACCTGGAGGAATTGCTGGCGCTGGACAGGTTTGTTTCCGCTGAAGACAGAGCAGAAACTATAACAAGGCACCTGCAATCTGCTATGATTTATGTGAATGGCGATTCCCTGGAAGGGTTTTACCTTCCGGCTCTAACAAACGGGTTTGTTATTGCAAATAACGATGTGGCTGGAATTGACCTGATGAATTGCAGGCTTCAGCTTTTTAATTATGCCGTGTTGCCGGAAACGAATACTACCGCCATACATTACCTGCAACAACAAAACCTGGTTCAGTTCCGTATTTCCCGGAGGATGTATATGGGAAGGAAAAGAGCATGGCATGCAGATAACATATATAACCGGATCAGCGGACAGTTAGGTTAACATGGTATTGTTTGGGTTTTCCGTTTTGCAGCCATTTGCATTGCTTGCAGAATAAACCGGGTTATTACTTTATCTCGAGGTCTGAAACTTTCCTGTTATGTAGCCTGCCAACCTTCATCAGGTCTATCATTGGCCCGGTTACAAAATTCAGGAAGCGCCGGCTGTATGGTTTATATACGGCTTCGCCGGAAAATATCCGGGTGAGGTGTTTTTGCATATGCGGGCCGATGAACCTTCCAAGCGCAGTATCCATGCGGTCTTCACCCACTTTGAATAATGTAAATAAGCGGCCGCTGTACCAGGTATCTACTAGTTTTTGCCATACAACCAGTTCACGCATCTGCTCTTTCTGGTATTTTTTAAAGGCAGCAGGAGTACCGGCTTCAATAGCATCGGCTAACCTGAATGCGCCTTTTATGGCAAGGAATAAACCGGATGAAAAAATAGGGTCAAGGAAACCTCCGGCGTCTCCGGTAAGAACCCAGTTTGGCCCGTACATCTGCTGGGAAATCAACTGGTAATTGTCGTATTGTACCACCGGTGTTTCTCTTTTTGCATTGGATGTGAATTTTTTAAGCGTTTCATCCGATTTAAGGTAATTATCATATTGTTCTTCCTTGGTGGCACCGTATTTTTTCAGGTGCTCCGGATTTATAACAACACCTACAGAAGTCCTGTCAGGTAATGGAATCCTCCAGTTCCAGCCCTTTTCAAGCCTGTGAAGATGTATATTGTATGGTTCTATTTTCTCAGCTCCGGATAAATGTGCAAACAAGGCAACATCTTTTCTGTATCCTTTTTTTGTGGGTATATCGAGTAACCTGGAAATAGTTGGTGAACGGCCGGTTGCATCTACAATCAGGTTAGGTTGTCCGTTAAAATAATCGTTGGTAGCAGCAATGGTTTCATCACTGAGTTTCAGTTCATTATTATTGCCTTTTTTTTCAATTTTTGCAGCGAGGTTAAAAAACTGAACACCCGATTTTACTGCATTGTTGAAAATGGTTTTATCAAATTTTACCCGGGGCACGTTGTATGCATAAGGTGGCAGGTTTCCTCCGCCATAACTGAAAGGTGAAGTTGCTTCTTCATCCTTACTTACCCAAACCGATGCTCCTGGTTTATAGGTGCTGTACGATTTTACTTCATCTTCCACACCCAGTGCCCTGAGCATAGGGATGATTGCAGGAACCAATGATTCACCTACTATGATCTCTGGCCTTTTATCAAGATAAAAAACAGCCACTTTAAATCCTTTTCTTTTCAGCAGTGTTGCCAATGCGCACCCGGACGGTCCTCCGCCAATAATGGCTACGCTTTTAGTATTATTCTTCATACCAGTTTTATAAAATCAGGCGTAAATTTCGTGCAGATAAATCAATTTTGCAAAAGTTATTGCTGTGCTGATGGAAAGCGCTGCGGTAAAAGCCAGTTTATTTATTATTTTGAGCCGGAAATTAACCGGAAGTATACAGTTTGATTAAAGTAAAATGATGTTCAGGAATTCAAATGATATTGATATTATTCTCTCCATACTGAAGCGGTCGGTAGAAGCCAACCCTGCTTCTGTTTTCCTTAATAGTTTATTAAACCAGTACCAGGAGCGGGGTAGCCTTAGTAAAAAGCAACTGGAAGGCCTGTATGGCAAAGCTCAGAAAATATCAGGCATTTCCCCAGGAAAACTGGCCACTTTGCAAGCCATTATTTTAAGGAAGCCAAACCGGTATCGTTCCTCTGCAACCATTATAAAGGCTGATGTAATACAGGAGGATGCAGATGCCAGGCAATTGGTTGACCAGATCCTGGAAAAATTCCCGCAACATAAGCGGGTGTTATATTTCAGGATGAAGTTAGACAAGCATGAAGGTTTGAAGGCTGCAGAAAGGGAGGAATTGAAAAAATTTCACAAGTTGATAAGCTGATGTATAATGATTAGCAATGAAAATCAGCATATTATAGCATTCGTTGATTTTTTTATTTCATTTTGCTTGCATTAGTCAGATCTGCTTATTATTTTTACTTCAGCTTACTTAACCTACTACTGAAACATCCTCTGAAATTCCTGTATACTTTTTTTCCCTTAATGTGTTTCCATAATATCCACTGAACAGCTACACGGTATCCCGGGCGTCTTTTATGCTATTCCTGCACGTATTCCGGAGATATGATATTAGTCCATTCTTTTAACCATCCTGGTAAAATCAAGGGTTTTACTTTTTTTTAACCCAGTACGACAAACATAGCAGTTAAAACAGGTGTCTGTTTATTTATGAATGAAATGCAACCTGTTTTTTGGAATATATTTTTTAACTAAACAGCCGATTATGGAAAATATCTACACCGCGTATACAAAAACCGTTGAGGGAAAGACTTATTATTTTGTAAAGAAGTTCATTACGTTTCCGGAGTTTAATAATGTACCTGATGTGCTGGCAGGCTATGGAATGCATACTGATTTTGATACAGCTTGCAGGATTGCGCTTGTGCATGATGCCAACATCAGGCTGCGGTTATTAAACAGCATGCTTGTAACAACTGAGAAGGCAAAAGTTATAGAGATGCTTCCTGCAAACCTGGAGAGTAAAATTGTTACACGCTAATTAAAATATTTTTGATGGTTTATTCCCTGCATTCAAGCCAGCATGTCAGTTCTTCACTGGCAGGTATGCCATACAACAGCAACCGTTCCGGACACTTACCGGCCTACCAGTTTGTAACTATCCTGCGGCCCTGCCAATACCCAGTAAAATCCTGTAATTATTCTTCCCGCCCATCAGTGAATGTGAGAAACATTTCTGGTATGGGTATGCGCAAGTAATACATTAAACGTATGCCATGTGATCCG
>OEIV010000754.1_pt1 | contig 16526 bp, 16 predicted proteins | sample 1539231 | NCBI WGS metagenome assembly OEIV01 (sample SAMN03794762, study PRJEB22550) | activated sludge metagenome | feature: wastewater treatment plant; material: activated sludge; isolation source: Wastewater treatment plant of a petroleum refinery complex | place: Argentina: Buenos Aires ...
GACGCGGCCGCCGAGGCGCAGATGATGACGACCTTCAGCCGTATCGCCAGCGGCGGCGGCCACGTGCGGCCGCTCGTGGTCGCCGGTCGCGATCTGCCGGTCATTCATCGCGCGCCCGGCGTGGTCTGGTTCGACTTCGCCACGCTCTGCGGCGGACCGCGCTCGCAGAACGACTACCTCGAGATCGCGCACAATTTTCACACCGTGTTTCTCTCCGACGTGCCGCGCATGAGCCGCGAGCGTGCGTCCGAGGCGCGCCGTTTCACCTGGCTGGTCGATGTCTTCTACGATCATCGCGTCAAGCTGGTGGCGACCGCCGAGTGCCCGGCGGAGGCGCTCTACACCGAGGGCACGCAGGCCGTCGAGTTCCAGCGCACCGTTTCGCGACTGATCGAAATGCGCTCCCACGAGTATCTCGCCAGTGGCCACCGCCGGTTCGAGACGCACACCGCGCCAGCGTGATTGTCATGCACCCGGCGGCGCTTGCAAGATGCCGCCGGCAGTCGGTTAGAATCGACGCGACCCCGGCCTGTTGCCGACCCAGGAGTGCCCGCATGTTGCAGCCCGGCCAACCCGCGCCGCTGTTCTCGCTGCCCGACGCCGACATGGAGATGTTTGATCTCCGCTCGCTGCATGGCAAGCGAAGCGCCGTGGTGTTCTTCTATCCGAAGGACGGCACGCCTTACTGCACGCAGGAAGCCATCGAGTTCTCGGATCACGAGGAAGAGTTCAACCGCCAGGGCTGCGTCATCCTCGGCATCTCGCGCGACGACTGCCTGGCCCATGCCGAGTTCCGCGACCGGAACGGCCTGTCGATTCGCCTGCTGTCAGACGTCGATGGCAAGGTCGGTCACCAGTACGGCGTCTATCACTATCGCGAGAAGGACGGCCACCGCAAGCTGTTCGTCCAGCGCTCGACGTTCATCATCGACCGCCAGGGCGTCGTCCGCCACGCGCTCTACGAAGTGGCCGCCAAGGGACATGCCGCCGAGGTCTATCAACTGGTCAAGCAGATCAACGGAAAGAAGGCCTCATCATGAAGATCGCCAGGAACACCGTCGTCACCCTCGACTACCGCGTCACCGACAGCGACGGCAATACCGTCGATGAAGGCGAGCAGCCCATCGTCTACCTGCACGGCGGTTATGACGGCATCTTCCCGCGCATCGAAGAGGCTCTGCAGGGCAAGGCCATCGGCGCCGTGCTGGAGCTCAAACTGCAACCGGAGGATGCCTTCGGCGACTACGACGCCGAGCTTGTCGTCGTCGAGCCGCGCTCGCTGTTTCCCGACAACATCGAAGTCGGCATGCAGTTCGAGCGCGCCGGCGAGGATGACGACGACGACGGCGAGCTGTACACCATCACCGATATCGCGGAAGACAAGGTGGTGGTCGACGGCAACCATCCGCTGGCCGGCATGGCGCTGGTCTTCTCGTGCACCGTCGCCGGGGTGCGGCAGGCAACCGCCGAGGAAATCGGCCACGGCCACATCCATGGGCCGGGGGCGCACCACCACCACTGACTTTGCTCGGGGCTGCTTTATCCGAGCAGCTTCTTGAGTTCGTAGAGTCGTTCGAGCGCCTCGCGCGGCGAGAGCGCATCCGGGTCGAGTGCTTCCAGCGCGGCGGCGGCCGGATGCGGCTCGGCGGCCGGCGCCGGCTCCGGCAGGCGCGCGAACAGGTCGGGTTGCGGTCCGGCAAACGCTTCGCGGTTTTCCAGTTGCACCAAGCGTCGCCTGGCGTCGCGCACCACGCTGCCGGGAATGCCGGCCAGCGCCGCGACCTGGATGCCATAGCTCTGCGAGGCCGGTCCTTCCTCGACCGCGTGTAGGAAGACGATCTTGTGGCCGTGTTCGACGGCGTCGAGGTGCACGTTGGCGCATTCCGGATAGTCCTGCGCCAGCCGCGTCAGTTCGAAGTAATGCGTGGCGAACAGCGTGAAGGCGCGGTTCTTCTCGATCAGGTGGCGGGCGATGGCGAAGGCCAGCGCCAGGCCGTCGAAAGTCGAAGTGCCGCGGCCGATCTCGTCCATCAGCACCAGCGACTTCTCCGTGGCGCCATGCAGGATCGCCGCCGCTTCGGTCATCTCGACCATGAAGGTGGAACGGCCCGAAGCCAGGTCGTCGGCGGCGCCGATGCGCGTGTGGATGGCGTCGATCGGTCCCAGCCGGCAACCGCGGGCGGGGACGAAGCTGCCGCAATGGGCGAGCAGCACGATCAGCGCTACCTGCCGCATGTAGGTCGACTTGCCGCCCATGTTGGGGCCGGTGATCAGCAGCAGCTTGCGTGTCGCCGACAGCCGTGCGTCGTTGGCGATGAAGGCATCCACCTCGCCTTCGACCACCGGATGGCGGCCGGTTTCGAAGTCGATGGTCGGCTCGCCGACGAACGTCGGCCGCCGCCAGTCGAGACGCGCCGCCGCGTCGGCAAAGGCGCAGAGGCCGTCGAGCAGCGCCAGCGCGCGGGCGATGCGTTGCAGGTCGGCGATCCATTCCGCCAACTGGACGAGCAATTCCTCGAACAGTCGCTTCTCCAGCGCCAGCGCCCGCTCGTTGGCGGAGAGCGCCTTGTCCTCGAAGGCTTTCAGTTCCGGCGTGATGTAGCGCTCGGCGTTCTTCAGCGTCTGCCGGCGCCGGTAGTCGTCCGGCACCTTGTCGGCGTTGGCGTGGGTGACCTCGATGTAGAACCCATGCACCTTGTTGTATTCGACTTTCAGGCTGGCAATGCCGCTGCGTTCGCGCTCGCGGGTTTCCAGGTCGAGCAGGAACTGGCCGCAGTTGGCCTGCAGGCCGCGCAGCTCGTCGAGTTCTGACGACCAGCCAGGCGCGATGACGCCGCCGTCGCGCAGCTGGGTCGAAGGCTCGGCGGCGACTGCGCGCCCGAGCAGGTCCGGGCATTCCGGCGGCGCGGCGAGATCGGCTGAGATCAAAGTCAGCCGTGGCGAGACGCCACCCTGCATCAGTTCCCGGACGGCCGGCAGTTGTGCCAGGCTATCGCGCAGCCCGGAGAGGTCGCGCGGCCGCGCGCTGCGCAGGGCGATGCGCGCCGTGATGCGCTCGACGTCGGCGACGGCCTTGAGCCCCTTGCGCACCGCTTGCCAGGGGCCGTCACCGGCCTCGCCGAGCAACTCCGTGACGGCGGCGTGCCGCTGCGCCGCCTCGTCGCGATCGGCCAGCGGATGATGCAGGCAATGACGCAGCCAGCGGGAGCCCATGCCGGTCGAGCAGGTGTCGAGCAACGACAGCAGCGTCGGCGCCGGCTGGCCGCGCAGCGTTTCGGAAATTTCCAGATTGCGCCGCGTGGCGGCGTCGAGGCGAAGGTAAGCCCCTTCGTGCTCGACGGTCAGGCCGGTGACGTGCGCCAGCGACTGCATCTGCGTCGAGCGCGCGTAGGCGTGGAGCGCGCCGGCGGCGCCGACGGCGAGCGGCGCGAGATCGGCGCCGAAGCCGGCCAGGTCGCGGGTGCCGAAGTGCTCGGCCAGCTGCCGGGCGGCGGCCCCGCCGTCGAATTGCCAGTCCGGCAGGCGCTTGATGCTGGCGGCGCGCGCGGCCTGCATGTCGTCCGACAGCGCTTCGGGGATCAGCACCTCGGCCGGCCGCAAGCGCTCGATCTGCGCCGGCAGCGCCGACAGCGGTGCTTCGAGCAGGCGGAAGTCGCCGCTGGCCAGGTTGAGCCAGGCCAGGCCGATGCGGTTGCGTTCGCGGGTGACGGCCAGCAGCAGGCTGTCGCTGCGCTCGTCGAGCAGGTTGGCGTCGGTCAGCGTGCCCGGCGTGACGATCCGTGTCACGGCGCGTTCGACCGGCCCCTTGCTGGTGGCGGGATCGCCGATCTGCTCGCAGATGGCCACCGACTCGCCTAGCTTCACCAGCCGGGCCAGATACTGTTCGACGGCGTGGTAGGGCACGCCGGCCATGGGGATCGGCTTGCCCGCCGAGTGGCCGCGCGCCGTCAGCGTGATGTCGAGCAGCCGGGCCGCCTTCTCCGCGTCCTCGTGGAACAGCTCGTAGAAGTCGCCCATGCGGTAAAAGAGCAGCACGTCCGGATGCTGGCACTTGAGCGCCAGATACTGCTGCATCATGGGCGTGTGCGCCGGCGGGGTGACGGCCGTGGTGCTCATCGTCGGACGTGCTCAGGCGGGCGAGTACAGCGCGCGTTCGATGTCGTCGGCGATGGTATCGAAGAACGGCCGGATGTAGGGTGCCAGGCCAACGACGACCGCGCCGACGTCGATCATCGAGGGAAAACGTTCACCGTGGTGGTCGATGGCGCCGCCGATCGGCACGATGGCCACGCCGAGATGGGCGATGCTGTGGGCGAGTTGCGGCTCGGCGAGCATGAACAGCGTGGCGATGCCGCGCGTCCGCGCGAGGGCAATCAGGCCCAGGTAGAGCCCGAGAGTCAGATAGGGCAAGCGGATGCGCGGCGTGATGCCGAAATCATCGTCGATGACGAAAGCCTGGGCCGCCTCGCCGGGTCGCCGGCGATAGTTGGCGGCCACCGTCAGCCGTGACATTTCGGCGATGCGGGAACGGTCGAGCGCCGCGGTGTCGACGATGCGGCGATCGAGGGCCGCGCCGCATGCCGTCTCGAACGGCAGCGGGGCCGCCGGGTGTTCGGGATCGGGCAGCACCAGGCGGGCGCCGCCGACGAAGGCATGCGTCGCGACGGCGCGCACCAGACAGTGCACGGCGTGGCGGTCGTAGTCGTCGGTCGCGATGCCGTCCGCCCGGCGCGGTTCCCAGCCCAGCTCGTCGGCATAGACCTTGTGTCGCAGGTGGAAGTTGTGCCACTTCAGTTCCGGGGTGGTCGCCGGCACGACCTCGAAATACTTGCGATAGCCTTCGGAAAAGCTGGCGATGCTGATGCCGGGCGGCAGTGCTTCTGGCATTTAGTCCAACTTCTTCAAGTAATCCTTGGTGAATATCTTGTCGGGCAGGTCGCGCAGCTTCATGCCGGAATAACTCAGCACCGATTGCTCGCCTTCCTTCAGCGCGTCTTCCATGACCAGCCGGGTCGGCCGCGTCTTGCCCGCCATCGGCAGGAACTCCTCGTAGCGGCAGCGCTTCAGCAGCCGGTTGGACAGCGAGTAGAACTCTGCCTTCAGAGGCCAAAAATTCTTCTTGTTCACCCAATAGACGACGCGCTGGTATGTCACGCTGCGGTCCACCGCCTTCAGTTCGAGGACATGATAGTGCTCGCCGTTGATCGTTTCGCCGCCGGTGACCCTGGGCAGGTAGTCGCCGGCGAAGTTCGCCCGCGCCAGGTCGCCGTTCGCCACCTGGCCGGTCAGCCGCTGCGCCAGCGAAAGGCGGATCGGCTGCGACACCTCGGGCATGAACACCCACAGGTCGCGCCCCTTCATCAGCATGATCTGGCCGCGGTCGGCGGCCGGCTCGGTGACCATGACCACGCTGTTTTCGTTGCCCTTGGACAGCACCCGATACTTGCGCGTCTCGCTCGACTTGTCGGCCAGCGTGGTGGCGATCGCGATGTCCACCTGGAAACCCTCGGCTGGGAAGCGGATATGGTCCGCCTTTTCGACCACGGCCTGCGCCTCGGCATCCGCCGCCTCCTGGCCGTGAACGGCGGCGGCGCAGGCGAACAGCATCGCGGCGGCGAGGGCTCGCCGGGTTTTGGCATAAAATTCACCGATTGTCATGGCTGCCACAGGCTCCGTCTTCAATCATGAGCGTCGTCCGCGTCGAACATGTGTCCAGGGATTACCGGCTTGGCGACCAACTCGTCCGCGCGGTCAATGATATCTCGCTGTCGGTCGAGGCGGGCGTTTTTCTGGCCATTTCAGGACCATCGGGCAGCGGCAAGACCACGCTGCTCAACTTGATCGGCTGCATCGATCGGCCCACCCAGGGCAACATCTACATCGACGACCGGCCGGTGGCGGGCATGACCGACAACCAGCTGGCGGCGCTGCGGCTGCGCTCGATCGGTTTTATCTTTCAGACCTTCAACCTGCTGCCGGTGCTGTCGGCGGCCGAGAACGTCGAGTATCCGCTGCTGCAACGGCCGGAGATGACCGCCGGCGAACGCAAGGAGCGTGTCGGCCATTTCCTCAATGTCGTCGGCCTCGCCGACCGCATGAACAATCGGCCCAACCAGCTCTCGGGCGGACAGCGGCAACGGGTGGCCATCGCCCGTGCCCTGGCCGGTTCGCCGAGCATCATCCTGGCCGACGAGCCGACCGCCAATCTCGACAAGAAGACCGGTGTCGGCATCCTGCGGCTGATGAAGAAGATCAACCAGAAGATGAATACCACGTTCATTTTTTCCACGCACGACCGCCGTGTCGTGGATATGGCCGACCGCCTGGTGCAGATGGAGGACGGCAGGATTCAAGCGCTCGGCGTGCGCCGCGAAGGCGAATGGCTGCTGGCGCCCGAACGCCATGCCGACGAAGACGACAAGGGAGACGACAAGTGAACGGGAAACCTGTTGGCCGCATGCTGGCGCGCTGCGCGCTGCTGGCCGCATTGACGGCGTTTGCGCAGGCCGGCCGCGCTGATTCGCGCGATGCCCTGTTCGGCGACGACGACGATGCTCCCGGGAGCGCGACGAAAGTCAGCGGCGGCGGCACGCCGAACAAGGCGGAGTCCGGGGCGGGCCTCAAGGGGTTCGTGCAGTTCGAGGCGGCGCGGACCACCGGCGGCGACAGCCATTGGTCGAAGTTGCGCGCGCGCGGCGAATTCGGCGGCCAGGGCGGCCTGGGCGAGGGCGTCAAGTGGAAGGCCAGCGCCCGCGTCGACTACGATGCCGTTTTCGACATCAACGATCGTTATCCGACGGCGGTGGCACGCGACCAGCGCTCGAACGCCATGCTGCGCGAGACGTATCTGGACATCAGCCGCGGCGACTGGGATTACCGGCTCGGCCGCCAGCACGTGGTTTGGGGCGAGATGGTCGGGCTGTTCTTCGCCGACGTCGTCTCGGCGCGCGACCTGCGGGAATTCATCCTGCCCGACTTCGACGTGTTGCGCACTCCGCAATGGGCGGTTCGGGCCGAGTACTTCAAGAACGACGCCCACGCCGAACTGCTCTGGGTGCCGGTGGCCAGCTACGACGAGATCGGCAAGCCCGGCGCCGAGTTCTATCCGTATCAGGCCGTGCCGCCGGGCTATGCCGCCCGCTATCGCAATGTGGACCGGCCTTCGCGCAGCCTAGGCAACGGCAACTACGGTCTGCGGCTGTCGGCCTTGCGCGGCGGCTGGGATTTCTCTGGCTTTGTCTATCGAAGCATGGACATCCAGCCGACCTTCCATCGCCAGATCGTCGGCTCGACCATGGTGTTCGAGCCGCGTCACGGCCGTATCACGCAGACGGGCGGCACCGTCGCCAAGGACCTTGGCGACGTGGTGCTGAAGGGCGAGGCCGTCTATACCCGCGGCCGTCAGTTCGGCGTGCCCAATCCTTTCGATGCCGACGGCCTGGTCCGCCAGAACACGCTGGATTGGGCGGCGGGACTCGATTTCACCCTGCCGGCCGACACGCGCTTCAACGTCCAGCTGTTCCAGCGCGTGTTCTTCGACCACAGCCGGGAGCTCATTCCCGACGGGCATGAGAACGGCTACAGCCTCTATCTGAACAAGAAGTTCGGCGGCAAGTGGGAAGCTCAGGCGACCTGGATTGCCAGCCTCAACCGCGGCGACTGGCTGTTCCGGCCGCGCCTGCAGTGGAACTTCGAAAAGAACTGGCGCTGGCTGATCGGCGCCGACGTGTTCAACGGCCCGCCGGCCGGCATGTTCGGCCAGTACGACGCCCGCGACCGCGCCTACACGGAGATTCGCTACAGCTTTTGATCTACACCATGAAGCGCGTGGCGTTCTCCAGGTCGCTGTCCCTCGGGCCGGTCAGCGTCCGATCAACGACGAGCGTCTGATCTAGCCAAATCGCCCGTCCATTCCAGAATTCCCGTGTCGGCGGTCATCAGCGGGGTCCCGCGTGTAATGGCGGTTGCCACGATGAATCGGTCGGCCGGGTCGCGATGCAGGCGTTCCAGTTGGCAGGCTAGCAGGGCGATGCGGCCGTCGATGGGAATTTCGACGAGGCCGGCCTGCAGCCAGTCTTCACGCCAATGAGCTACCGGCATTGGCAATGCAATACGCTTGCGCTCCGCCAGCATTGCGACCTCCCAGAAACTGATGGCGCTGACGGCTATCTGGCCGGCCGGCCAGGCGAGCTTGATCTGATGCCGGGCTTGCTGCCCCAGGGATGGATCATCGCCATCCATCCAGAGCAGGACATGGGTGTCGACGATCATCCCAGCGCATTCCAGAGATCGTCCTCGAGCGGTGCAATGACATCGCCGCGAATCTCCAACCCCTGGTGGAGGCCAAACGGCGACCCCTTCCGCCCCCCGGAATAGGGCCGCAATTCGGCGACCGGCTTGCCGTTCTTGGTGACAATCCATGACTCCCCGGTCGCCGCGACCTTGTCCATTAGGGCAAGGCATTTCGCCTTGAATTCAGATGCTTGAATGGTTGGCATGATCGTTCGCCCAAAGTTATGACTATAAGAATAACCATAGTCATCAATTTGGTCATTGTCAATGGCGTAGCTTGGGAGAATGCTCCGGGATGTCACCTGGCCACATTGGTGTGTGCCACATTGGTGCTTTGCATATAGGCGGTTTCTACCTGCCGTCTCCCAGCTTTTCAGACCATGAAGCGCGTGGCGTTTTCCAGGTCGCCGTGGGTCTTGCCGGCGGTGAGCGCGCTGACGAACTTGTTCCAGACCAGGTCGGGCTCCCCCAGTTCGAAGCCGTAGAGGTCGACGGCACCATTGATATGGTCGCGCACGGCCATGGCCTTGACGGTCGAGATATCGTGCCAGCCCAGCTTGATCGTCGCGTCGCTCCAGATGTTCATGGGCACCGGTTTCTCCGTCTTTGCCTGGAAACCATACTTCGACACCTCGATCACCTGCATGGTGTAGCGCACTTGCTGGCCGCCGCCGGCCACCGTCAGATAGCCAGGGCATTTGAACGAGTAGCGGCTCCAGCGCCGGTTCTTGCGGCCGTCGCCGGTCGGTGTCGATAGCCTGGGCAGCACGGCATCGTACTCCGGCAGGTCGTAGATCGAATGCAGCAGCCGCTTCTTGTGGTCGTCGAGATTGGCGAAACCGTCGGTGCGAACATTGAAGAAATGGTCGAGCAGATCCGGCGTCAGCACCGGGTCGTTGGTGGTGTAGTAGCGGCGTTGCGGCCAGAGGATGTTGGCCAGGTCGGTCCGCGTGAAGTAGGCGTGCAGGTTCTTGCGTGGCGGCTTGGCGCCATAGGCCTGTTCGAAGACCTCCGGCGCATGGCGCAGGTCCAGCCAGGCGCCGATGGCTGGCGCGCCGTTGGCGAAATCGTATTCCTCGACCATGTTGGCCGTCAGGCGGCGAAAGAACAGCAGCGACTCATACAGTTCGATGCGGTTCGGGTTGACCGCAATGACCAGGTGGCGCGTGTCGAAGAAGCTGGTGCAATACTCATACATGAACTTCATCAGCGGGAACAGGATCGCCCCGCCTGTCTTGCGGAAGCGCGGATCGACGGCGAGCGCCGACACCTCGGCGATGTTGCCCTCCTTGGCCCGCACGCCAGCAAGATCGAAAATCATCTGCAGCGGAAAACCGAAGGCGCTGTCCCGGATCAGCGACATGGTGCCGACCACCTCGCCGTCCCACTTGGCGCACAGCGTGGTCGTGGTCGGCAGGGCATGGTAGAGCGTCACGCGCATGCCCGAGGGATGCGGCTTCATGAAGCCGCTGGACACGTAGGCGTCGTGCAGCAGCCGGAAGCAGGCCTCCAGTTCCTCGCGCGTCTCGGCGATTTTCAGTTGCAGGCGGTCGCTGGGCGCCGGATCGCAATCAACGAACGACCGGTACAGCGCAAAGCGCCGCTCGCGCGGCAGCACGGCCAGCGCGCGGCGCAGGGCCTTGCGCAGGGTGGGTACGATGCCGCCCTTCATGGCCACAGGCTTCGGATGAATCGCATCCCCGCATGGTACGCCCGTACGAGGCCGTGATTGTCATAACTTGTGGCCGGTTCGCTTCGGTCAAAGTCAGCCGTGGCCAAGCGCCGGTTCTCGACCCTTGCTCATGCCCGAAGTACTGAAGGACATGATGGGTGGGAAAGCGGAGAAGGACGAGTCCTGTCCGGACGCCCCATCGTTGCTCGAAACTATCGAACTCGACTGACTCGAGCGCAGGCGTATTCCTTTCCGAGCAATCCTCACCACGGTTCAAAGCCTCGATCGACGGTATCCGGCAGTTTGATGAAATTCCATTTTAGAATCGCCGCAGACTGTCCGACCGAGAGGAAATCATGGGTATCGTGTCGCTGATCGTACTGGGTCTCATCGTCGTCACCATCGTGTATGGCGTGATGATCTACAACGGGCTGGTGCAGGTGAAGCATGCCGTCGCCAAGGCCTGGGCCAATATCGACGTGCTGCTCAAGCAGCGCCACGACGAGCTGCCCAAGCTGGTCGAGACCTGCAAGCAGTACAAGCAGTTCGAACAGGAGACCCTGCAGCGCGTTATCGAAGCCCGCTCGCGCGTGCAGGCAGCGCGCGAGAGCCAGAACATCCCGGCGCTGGGCCAGGCCGAGGGCGCGCTGCGCGCCGGACTGGGCCAGCTGTTCGCCGTCGCCGAGGCCTATCCCGACCTCAAGGCCAACGAGAACTTCATGCAGTTGCAGACGCGCATCACCGCGCTGGAGAACGGCATCGCCGACCGGCGCGAACTGTACAACGATGCCGTCAATATCAACAACGTGCGCATCGAACAGTTCCCTGATGCCATCATCGCCGGCATGTTCCGCTTCGGCGCCAAGCCGCTGCTCGAGTTTTCCGCCGACGAGAAGGCCGACGTCGACATGAAGGCGCTATTCGGCTGAAGCGCTCTCGCCGATGCTCGTCCGCCTGCGCCGGGGGTACGGCAACCTCGTCACCTCCGGCGCTCAGCTTGTCCTCATCGCTGTCGGCCTGCAGACCGAGTCGGTCGTTGGCATGGCCATCTGCCTCGGCCTCATGGCGCCGATCAGCCTTGTCGCCTGGACCTCCGCCTATCGTCGCACCCGTGCCATCGACGACACGCCCACCTCGCGCATCGCCTCGGCGGCGCAAGGCTATACGGAGCTGATCGGCCGGGGCAAGGCGCTCGCCGGCGTGCCGCTGATCAGTCCGGCCTCGCAGCTACCCTGCCTGTGGTACCGCTACACCATCGAGCGGCGCGACAGCGACAACAAGTGGCACATGGAGGCGCGGGGCGAAAGCGATGCCTCCTTCATTCTCGACGATGGCACGGGCCAATGCGCGGTAGACCCTGAAGGCGCCGAAATGCTGATCTCGAAGAAGGATACCTGGATGCGGGGCGAGCGCCGCTACACCCAGTGGCTGCTCATCGAGCGCCAGTCCATCTACGCGCTCGGCCAGTTCGTCACGCACGGCAGCGTCGACCTGGCGCTGGACCTCGGCCAGGACGTCGGGCAGTTGCTCGCCGACTGGAAGAAGGCGCCCGGAGGATTGCTGGGGCGCTTCGATCTCGACGGCAACGGCGAGATCGACCTGCGGGAATGGGAACTCGCCCGTGCCCAGGCCCGGCGGGAAGTGCTGGCCAGCCACCGCGAGCTGCGCGGCGCGGCCGAGCTGCACCTCATGCGGCAGCCGGCCGGCCGGCGGCACTACATCATTTCCGACCTCGATCCGGCCAAGCTGACGCGGCGCTACCGGCTGTGGGCCTGGTTCCACCTCGTGGTGTTCTTCGGTGCGCTGATCACCCTGCCGATGCTGTGGAATTAGCGGACGAGATAGCGAAAAAAATGGCTTGGAGGGTTTGCTCCAAGTCATCGATCGTTCTGGCGTCCCCACGGGGATTCGAACCCCGGTTCATACCGTGAAAGGGTATTGTCCTAGGCCTCTAGACGATAGGGACTTATCGTTTGGTGGAGGTAAGCGGGATCGAACCGCTGACCTCTTGCATGCCATGCAAGCGCTCTCCCAGCTGAGCTATACCCCCACAAGAGAGCGCGCATTATATGGACGACCAACTTGGCTGTAAAGGTCGGGTCGTAAACTTTTTACAGAACCTTGCCCGGATTCATCAACCCCCGTGGATCGAGAGCCTGCTTGACCTTGCGCATCAGGTCCATCTCAACTTCGCTCTTGTAGCGCAGCACCTCGTCGCGCTTGAGCTGACCCAGGCCATGCTCGGCCGAAATCGAGCCGCCGAGTTCGGCGACCAGGTCGTGCACGATGCGATTGACGACTTCCGTTTGACCGATGAAGGCGGCATTGTCCTGCGCTCGCGGCTTCGACTGGTTGTAATGCAGGTTGCCATCGCCGAGATGGCCGAAGCAGACGATCCGCACGCCTGGGAAAGCCGATGCCAGGGTGGCATCGCCGCGCGCGATGAATTCGGGAATTCGCGACACCGGGAGCGAGATGTCGTGCTTGATCGAGACCCCCTCGATCTTCTGCGCCTCGGAGATGTTCTCGCGCAGCGCCCAGAATGCCCGCGCCTGTTTTTCGTTGCGGGCGATGGCGGCGTCTGCCGCAACGCGCGCGACGATGGCCTCGGCCAGGACCTCTTCCAGCGCGGCGGAAATATCGCCGGCCATGGTGTCGGAAAGCTCGATGAGTACCTGCCAGGGCGAAGGCAGCGGCAGCGGATCGCGGCTGCCGGGAATGTTCCCAAGCACCAGATCGAGCGCCGGCCGGCCGACCAGTTCGAAGGCGGTAACGCGCCCGCCGATCTTCTCGCGCAGCCGGGTCAGCAGCGTCACCGCGGCCTCCGGCGTCGGTACGCTCGCCCAGGCGGTGGCCACGCTGCGCGGCCGCGAATAGAGCTTCAGCACGGCGGCGGTGATGAGGCCCAGCGTGCCTTCGGCGCCGATGAAAAGGTGCTTCAGGTCGTAGCCGGTGTTGTCCTTGCGCAGCCCGCGCAAGCCGTGCCAGACACGACCATCGGCCAGCACCACCTCGAGGCCGAGGCAAAGATCGCGGGCGTTGCCGTAACGCAGCACCTGCACGCCGCCCGCGTTGGTGGACAGATTGCCGCCGATGGTGGCCGTGCCTTCCGCCGCCAACGACAAGGGGAATAGCCGATCGGCGTGTCGGGCGGCCTCCTGCACCTCGAACAGCGTGCAGCCGGCCTCGACGGTAATGGTGTTGTTGGCGACATCGACAGCACGCACGCGCCGAAGCCGGCGCAGACTGACCACGATCTCGCCCGCGATCGGCGTCGCGCCGCCGCACAGACCGGTGTTGCCGCCCTGCGGCACGATGGCGACACCCGCCTGCGCGCACAGCCGCACCACTTCCGCCACATCCGGCGTGTCGCCAGGGCTGACTATGGCGAGTGGCGTGCCTTGGTAACGGCCACGCCAGTCGGTCGCGAACGGCGCGATGTTGTCGCCGCCGGTCAGCACGTGCCCCGTGCCGACGATGGCCCGCAAGGTGTCGATCAGGTCGCTCATGGACTCAGCGCGTATTCGATGGCCGGCAGCATGCGTTTCACGGCCGCGGCACCCTCCGGGATCACCTCGGCGGCCCGGTGAAAGTCCATCAGCCCGAGGTGCGCGAGGCGTGGCGCCACCAGCACGTCGGCCGGTTCGCCGGCCAGGCGGCTGCGGGCGATGCGCGTCTGCATGATCTGAATGCTGGTCGACAATACCCCGGTCAGCGAGGGCGCGTCATGATCGCGCTTGATGCCCAGGCTAGCCAAGAGTCGGTCGGACCAATCCGCGCCGTGGCCCGCTTCCCCACCCGAGCCACGCCTGAGCGAGCTGCCGACGATGTCGGAGCCGAGGTCGACCGCGATGACGACATCGGCGCCCAGCGCCCGGCACAGCGACACCGGCACGGGATTGACCAGACCGCCATCGACCAGTAGCCGACCATCGCGATTGACCGGCGCGAAGAGGCCGGGCAGCGCGATCGAGGCGCGTACCGCCGCCGCCACCGAACCGTCGCGCAGCCAGACTTCGCGGCCATTGGCCAGGTCGGTGGCGACACAGGCGAACGGCAGCGGCAGCGCCGAGAAGTCCTTGTCGACAAAATGACGCTCGAAGAAGGCGACGAGCTTTTCGCCTTTGAGCAGGCCGCCCGACAGGCTGACGTCGAGCAGGCCGACGACGTCTTTCCAGGCCAGTCCCGACACCCACTGTTCGAGCGCCGCCAGATCGCCATCGGCATAAGCCGCGCCCACCAACGCGCCCACGGAACAGCCGCAGAGCACATCCGGGCGAATACCGGCTTCCTCGAGCGCGCGGATGACGCCGATATGGGCCCAGCCGCGCGCCGAGCCACTGCCGAGCGCCAGGCCGATTTTCGGTTTCATGCCGGGGCGGCGTTCAAGGTGGCGAACAGATCGTGCACGTCGCAGTCGGTGACGGTCACCGTGGCGAACTGGCCGACCTCGAGGTCGTGGCCATCGGTGACGTACACCACGCCATCGATCTCGGGCGCATCGGCGCTGGAACGGGCAATGGCGCCCTCGTCGTCCACATCGTCGACCAGCACCTGAATGGTCTCGCCGATGCGCTGCTCCAGGCGCCGCGTGCTGATATCCTCCTGATGCGCCATCAGCCGGGCGCGGCGCTCCTCGCGCAGCTGTTCGGGCAGCGCGCCGGGCAGGGCGTTGGCGCTGGCGCCGTCGACCGGCGAATAGGCGAAACAACCGACGCGATCCAGTTCGGCGGCATCGAGGAATTGCAGCAGTTCGTCGAATTCCTGTTCGGTTTCGCCGGGGAAGCCGGTGATGAAAGTCGAGCGGATAGTCAGCCGTGGCACCGCGCCGCGCCAGGCCGCGATGCGATCGAGCGTCTTGTCGATGTCGCCCGGACGCTTCATCAGCTTGAGGATGCGCGGGCTGGCGTGCTGGAACGGCACGTCGAGGTAGGGAAGAATTCTTCCCTCGGCCATCAACGGCAGCAGGTCGTCCACGCTCGGATACGGATAGACGTAGTGCATGCGCACCCAGACGCCGAGTTGGCCTAGCTCGCGCGCCAGTTCGACGAGCCTGGTTTTCACCGGCCGGCCGCCGACGAAGCCGGTGCGGTACTTGAGGTCGACGCCGTAGGCGCTGGTGTCCTGCGAGACGATCAGCAGCTCCCTGACGCCGGCGTCGACGAGCTTTTCGGCTTCCTGCACGATCTCGCCGATCGGCCGGCTGACCAGGTCGCCGCGCAGGCTGGGGATGATGCAGAAGCTGCAACGGTGGTTGCAGCCTTCCGAAATCTTCAGGTAGGCGTAGTGCCCGGGCGTCAGCTTGATGCCCTGCGGAGGAACGAGATCGACGAAGGGGTCGTGCTCATTTGGCAACTGAGGCGGCAGATGCTCATGCACCGCCGCCATCACCTCGGGCAGCGCATGCGGGCCGGTCACCGCCAGCACCCTGGGGTGCGCTGCGCGGACGATATCGCCCTTGGCGCCGAGGCAACCGGTGACGATCACTTTGCCGTTCTCGGCCAACGCCTCGCCGATCGCCTCCAAGGATTCCTCGACGGCGGCATCGATGAAACCGCAGGTGTTCACGATGACCAGGTCGGCGCCATCGTAGGAAGGGGAAAGCTGGTAGCCTTCGGCGCGCAGCCGGGTCAGGATGTTCTCGGCATCGACGGTCGCTTTGGGACAGCCGAGCGAGACGAAGCCGACCGTCGGTGCCTTGCCGCGGCGAGTCACTTATTTCTTGTCGCCGGCCTTGTCGGCCGTGCCCGGCGGGTAGCCGGGGAACTGGAAGCCGGAGAAAAGCTTGCGAGTCTGTTCCTGCATGCTGTCCTGCATCTGCTGGAACATCTTGGCGCTTTGTTCGACGTAGGCGCCCATCATGCTCTGCATGGCCGGCCCCTGGAAGTTGAGGAACTGCGACCAGAGCTCCTTGCTCATCGAGGCGTTGTCGCCGTACAGGTGCCGCGCCTGCTCCTGCAACTTCTTCTGCATGTCGGTGAAGGCCTTGATGTTGTTCTCGAGGTACTGGCCCATCATGCCCTGCATGGCATTGCCATAGAAGCGGATCATGTGCGAGAGCACGTCGGATGAGAACATCGGCACGCCGGCGGCTTCTTCCTCGAGGATGATCTGGAGGAGGATGCTGCGCGTCAGGTCGTCGCCCGACTTGGCGTCCACCACCTGGAAATCCTCGTGCTTGAGCACCAGATCCTTGACGTCGACCAGCGTGATGTAGGTGCTGGTTCGCGTGTCGTAGAGGCGGCGGTTCGGGTATTTCTTGATCAGTCTGACTTGCTCGGCCATGGCGATCTCCCCAAGCCACCGGATCGTGGCAGTGCAGCAATTATAAGCAAAGCCCCCGCCGTGGCGGGGACGGATCGAATCGTTGGCGGCGGCCGGCGTGCCGCCGCCCCTGACTTTTACTGGAAAAGCAGGCCGCCATTGATGTTCAGCGTCGCGCCGGTCATGTAGGCCGCCCGCCCGGGGGCGAGATAGGAGCAGAGCGCGCCGATTTCCTCCGGCTTGGCCAGGCGCTTCATCGGGATGGAGTCGATGATGCCCTTGAGCACGTCCTCGCGGA
>OEIV010000755.1_pt1 | contig 16521 bp, 17 predicted proteins | sample 1539231 | NCBI WGS metagenome assembly OEIV01 (sample SAMN03794762, study PRJEB22550) | activated sludge metagenome | feature: wastewater treatment plant; material: activated sludge; isolation source: Wastewater treatment plant of a petroleum refinery complex | place: Argentina: Buenos Aires ...
CAGCTCCTCAGGAGGCGCACGTGGCATCTCATGCCGAAGAGCCCAACCGCCGGGATTTCCTCGTCATCGCCGGCAATGCATTCGCCGCGGTCGGCGCCGCTGTCACGATGTGGCCCTTCATCCACCAGATGAACCCCGACAAGAGCGCCCAGGCGCTCGCCTCGACCGAGGTGGATCTCGCTCCGGTGAAGCAGGGGCAGGCGATCACCGTGATGTGGCGCGGCAAGCCGGTGTTCATCCGCAACCGCACGCCCGACGAGGTCAAGGCCGCGAACGCCACGCCGGTCGACAAGCTGCCGGACCATATCGCGCGCAACGCCAACCTGGCCGCCACTGCCGAGGCGACCGACGCCAACCGCACCATCAAGGGCAAGGAGAACTGGCTGGTCGCAGTCGGTATCTGCACCCACCTCGGTTGCATTCCGAAGGGTCAGGCGCTCGGCGACGAGAAGGGTGAGTTCGGTGGCTGGTTCTGCCCCTGCCACGGTTCGCACTACGATACGGCCGGTCGCATCCGCAAGGGTCCCGCGCCGCGCAATCTCGATATTCCGCCCTTCGCTTTCATCTCCGATACCAAGATCAAGATCGGTTGATAGAGGTAATAGAGACCGCCATGTCTAATCATGACTCGAGCTATCAGCCGACCACTCGCATCGGTAAGTGGTTTGACGAGCGCCTGCCAATCATGCGCCTCATGCACGGGCAGTTCGTCGATTTCCCCACTCCGCGTAACCTCAACTACATGTGGACGTTCGGCGGCATCTTGATGTTCTGCCTCGTCGCGCAGCTCGTCACCGGCATCGTTCTCGCGATGCATTATCAGGCGAGCGCAGACGATGCCTTCAACGCGATCGATCAGATCCGCCGCAACGTCAACTACGGCTGGATGATCCAGGCGATGCACGCGGTCGGCGCGTCGATGTTCTTCGTCGCCGTCTACGCGCACATCTTCCGCGGTCTCTATTACGGGTCCTACAAGGCTCCGCGCGAGATCCTCTGGATCCTCGGCGTCTTCATCTTCCTCGCCATGATGGCGACCGCCTTCATGGGCTATGCGCTTCCGTGGGGCCAGATGAGCTTCTGGGGCGTCACCGTCATCACCAACCTGTTCTCGTCGCTCGACCAGATCATTCCGGGCGTCGGCACGGCGATCGTGCAATGGCTGTGGGGCGGCTACTCGGTTTCGGGCGCCACGCTCAACCGCTTCTTCTCGCTCCACTACCTGCTGCCGTTCGTGATCGTCGGCCTCGTCGCCCTGCACGTCTGGGCGCTGCACGTGACCGGTCAGAACAACCCGGCTGGCCTCGACATCAAGACCAAGTCCGACTCGGTGCCGATGTACCCGTACGCGGTGGCCAAGGATGCAGTCGGCATGTTCGCCTTCCTGCTGCTGTTCGCCTGGTTCGTGTTCTACCTGCCGGACTACCTCGGTCACTCCGACAACTTCAATCCGGCCAACCCGCTGGTCACGCCCCCGCACATCGTTCCTGAGTGGTACTTCCTGCCGTTCTACGCGATGCTGCGCGCGATCCCCGACAAGCTCGGCGGCGTTATCGTGATGTTCGCGTCGATCGCCATCCTGGCCTTCGCACCGTGGCTCGATACCGCTCGCGTCCGCTCGGCCAAGTACCGCCCGATCTTCAAGTGGTTCTTCTGGCTGTTCGTGATCGCCTGCTGCGCGCTCGGCTACCTGGGCGCCATGCCGGCCGAGGAGCCCTACGTCACCTGGGCCCGTATCTTCACCGCCTACTACTTCGCTTTCTTCCTCGTGATCATGCCGGTCGTCGGCATCATCGAGACGCCGAAGCCGCTGCCGCGCTCCATCGCCGAGGACGTTCTCGGTGCGGGCGCCCATGGTGGCGGCAAGGGGGCTGGCGCGGCCGCTGCCGCATCGCCCGAGAAGCGTTGAGCCGAGGCAGACGATCAGGGAATCCGATCCATGACAACGACGATGACCAAATCGCTTCGCCTCGCGGCGGCCGCCCTCGGCCTCGCGATCGCGGCCCCCGTCACCGCCGCCTTCGCGGGCGGCGGCGGCGAGCACCACATCGAGCGCCAGGAATGGACGTTCGGCGGCTTCCTCGGCCAGTACGACAAGCAGCAGCTCCAGCGCGGCTTCCAGGTCTACAAGGAGGTCTGCTCCGCCTGCCACGGACTGTCGCGCGTCGCCTTCCGCTCGCTCGCCGAGCCGGGTGGTCCGGAGTTCCCGGAGGAGGCCGTGAAGGCGCTCGCCGCATCCTGGCCGAACCAGATCGTCGACGGCCCGAACGACGACGGCAAAATGTTCGATCGCCCGGCCCGCCTCGCCGATACGATTCAGGGCCCCTACAAGAACGAGAAGGAGGCTCGCGCTGCGCAGAACGGCGCGTTGCCGCCGGATCTCTCGCTCATCACCCGCGCGCGCAACGTCCACAACTCGGCGCCCTGGTACAAGCACATCTTCCTGATGGGCCGTGACATCGCGCTCGGCTACCAGGAGGGCGGCGCCGACTATCTCACCGCACTGATGACCGGTTACCACGAAGCCCCGCATGGCTTCACGGTCGCGGACGGCATGAATTACAACGCGGCCTTCCCCGGTAACCAGATCGCCATGCCGAACGTTCTTGACGGCGGCCCCGTTGCCTACGAGGAGGGCGCTGGCGCCAAGTCGTCTCAGGCGCAGAACGCCAAGGACGTCGCGGCTTTCCTGGCCTGGGCGGCAGACCCGACGCTCAACGATCGCAAGCGGATCGGCTGGCAGGTGATGCTCTATCTGCTCATCACCACGATCCTGCTCTACGTCGGCAAGCGCCGCATCTGGGCGGCCGTGCACTGAGCCGCTTCCCAACTTTGTGAACTTCGGAAAAGGCCTCGCTCGCGGGGCCTTTTCTCGTTATTGAAACGGTCGCGCATCCGGGCGGACCATGTGCGGTTCCGCCGTTCAAGCGGGGGACCAGATGACCAGATCCGTGCTCGGCATTGTCGGCGGCAGCGGCCTCTACGATATCCCGGGCCTCGAGAAGGCGCGATGGGAGCGTGTCGCAAGTCCGTGGGGCGAAGTTTCGGACGACATCCTGTTCGCCGAGATCGACGGCCTGCCGATCCGCTTCCTGCCGCGCCACGGCCGCGGCCACCGCGTTTCGCCGACGCACATCGACTTTCGCGCCAACATCGACGCGCTGAAGCGCGCGGGCGTTACCGATCTCGTTTCCATTTCGGCGTGCGGTTCGCTCAAGGAGCATTATCCGCCGGGCCACTTCGTCGTCGTCGATCAGTTCATCGACCGCACCTTTGCGCGCGAGAAATCGTTCTTCGGCACGGGTCTCGTGGCGCACGTCTCGGTGGCCGATCCCATCAGCCCGCTGTTGGCCGACGCCTGTTTCGAAGCTGCCAAGGCCGAGGGTATCGACGTCTCGAAGGGGGGCACCTACCTCGTGATGGAGGGGCCGCAGTTCTCGACGCGAGCGGAATCGCTGCTCTATCGCTCGTGGGGCTGCGACGTGATCGGCATGACCAACATGCCCGAGGCCAAGCTCGCCCGCGAGGCGGAGATCTGCTACGCGACCGTCGCCATGGTGACGGACTACGACTGCTGGCACGAGGATCATGCCGAGGTCGATGTGGCCGCCATCATCGAGGTGATGAAGCACAACACCGAGAAGGCGCAGCGCCTGGTGTTGAACCTGGCCCGCAGTTTTCCGAAGGAGCACCCGGCCTGCCCGATCGGCTCCGACCGCGCGCTCGATGTCGCCATCATCACCCGCCCCGATGCACGCGATCCCGCGTTGGTGGCCAAGCTCGATGCGGTCGCGGGGCGCGTGCTCGCAAAGTCCTGATACCGTCGTTGCTCGTACCGACTACGGGAGAACCGCCTCAGTTGGTGAGGCGCAACTGCGTCGATTCCCGTGCGATGGCGTAGAACGCGTCTTTCAGCTTGGTGTCGTCGGCAGCGTAGAAAAAGTTGCGCTCCGATGAGGCGCATTGCTGCAGGAGGTCGTAGACCTTCGTGCCGGGGCCGGCGCCGGTCGAGGCTGCGATCGTGTAGAGCGAGACGGAGTTGGAGCCGTTGGCCCGCCCCTTGAACTCGTTGCAGGCATCGAGCGTGACTGTCGCGAGATGCTGCTGCACCTCCTTCCAGTTCGAGTTGGAACCGAACGGGGCACTGTCGAACACGTAGCCATAGGGTGAGAACATGTCGCGAGGCCCGGTGCGCGTGAGAGCGCGCCCATCCAGCTTCAAGTTCGACGGGGTGAAGCGGTAGTTCGCGGACGTGTTGGTTGAGGACGAGCAGGAGTTGATTTGATATTCGCCCTCGGTCGTTTGCTCGCCGTCTGTGATGACGATCATGATCTTGCGAACACCCGGGCCGAAGCTGGCACCCTCGGTGAATGGCTGCTCGGGAGAGAGCAGGCGATGCCCCCACGCGATGCCCGGTGCGAGGATGGTTCCCATGTTGGGATGCGAGGAGAGGGCATTGATCGCGTTCAACGTATCGGAGACGCTGCTTGTGAGCGGTGTGATCGTGTGGCGGACGCAATTGTAGTTCGGACCCTGCGTCCAAGGATCGAACGTGCCGTTTCGTCCGACCTTCTCGACGCGGCGGTAGCCTGCATTCGTGCCATTGCTGGGATTGATGCAGTTATCGTCGCTGTTCGGCTCCGGCGGCCAGATATAGGCTTGCCAGTTGCCGCCGTTCTTGGCGTCACCAGACCTGTAGACATCCTGGTTCGTATACGGCGACGGGCGTTCGAGTACGCAGCCGGCCCATGACGTGCCGGTGAACAGCGCGTTGGTCGTATCGTCGACGAAGCTCGCGTTGGCCGTGCCGATGTTCACGTTCATCGTGAACGGGACGATCGAGAAGCGGATCGACTGGCTTGGCAGCCGTGCCGCGTCGAGCTCGGTCACGAGCTTGGTCGCCGCCGACTTCAGCGCTTCGAGGCGTGTCGTGCTGCCCATCGACGAGAGCATCGAGCCGCTGACATCGAGCACCAGTGCGATCTCGAGGTCGAACAGATCCTGGCGCGCCTGGCTCTTGACCTGGATGCCGATGGTGTCGAAACCGGCGACGTGCAGAAGGCCGGACGTGTAGTCGAAAGCGAGCATGCCGCTGCCGCCCGCCGCACGGGTGTACTCGAACGACGATCGCTGGCTGGCGGCATCGGAGTGCGAGAAGTTGGCGGCGAGGACGGATGCAAATTTCTCTTGGCGCAGGTCGTCGGCCAGAAGTGCGTCACTCGCGGCGAGAACCGCGGCGTCGATCGCCGCTTGCGCCATACGTTGCAGCGAGATCGACCGCGAATAGTCGATGGCGATGCTGCCGAACAGCACGATCACCGGCATCAGCAGGCTGAACAGGAGAACGACGCCACCCGAACTGTTCGAAGCAAGTTTCCGGAGGATTCGAGACGTGGGCATGCGGTACTCGGTTTCGTTTGCGCGGGCCCATGGCGGGCTCTGATGTGGGACAGACACATTGTCTGCTGCCCATTAATGAGGCGTTGACTTGTCGAATTGGATTTTGCGTTTACGGATGAACAGCGCGGCAAGGTAAGCGCGCCGTTAGCGATCGCGTCGTTCCGGCCCACCAGATGGCTCGCGAATGGCCGTGGCGATCATTCTGCCGCATGGGGCGCGCTGGCGCAGGTTGCGGCAGGTCAATCTGCAGCCCGGCACTTACACGCATTTTTATTGTCGGATTTTCGCAGGTTCGAATGGTGCTATACCTTTTGCGTTGCTTTTCCGGACGGGGTCCGGACGGGGCAAGAGTCACAGACTTCGCCCTCCGCACCGTGTTCAACCGCATCCAGTCTGGCCGATAGCCGTCGATGCGCCTCGGACTGCGCGCGACGGAAGCTCAGGAGATGTGACGTGGGACTCTCAACGCTGATCGAGACGTGGGGCGATGGCGTCGTGCTGGCGATGGCCGGGCTCGTCGTCGGCCTTCTGTTCGGTGCCCTGGCACAACGCAGCAAGTTCTGCCTCCGCGCCGCCGTGGTGGAGACGGCACGCGGTCAGATCGGCTCGCGGCTTGCCATCTGGCTCATCGCCTTCGCCGCGGCGATCGCGGTCACTCAGGGGCTGATCGTCGCTGGAAAGCTCAACGTCACGGAGGCGCGTCAGATCGCCGGTCAGGGCTCCCTGTCGGGCGCGCTCGTCGGCGGTCTCATGTTCGGCGTCGGCATGATCCTGGCCCGCGGCTGCGCCAGCCGGCTGCTGGTGCTTTCGGCCACCGGCAACCTGCGTGCGCTGATCTCGGGGCTCATCCTCACGCTGGTGGCGCAAGCCTCCCTGCGCGGCGCCCTTTCTCCCGCCCGCGAGGCGATCGGAAACTGGTGGACCGTTCCGGGCGGCGACGCGCGCAACGTGCTCGCCTGGGTGGGCGGCGATGCCAAGCTCGGCCTTGCCTTCGGCCTCGTACTGCTCGCCGCCGGTTTCTGGCTTGCTCGCCGCAATCAGGTCGGCGGCTGGAGCCGCTTCGGCGCCTTCGGCGTCGGCACCATGATCGCTGCGGCATGGCTCGCCACCTACACCATCGCGCAGCTCTCCTTCGAGCCCGTGGCGATCAAGAGCATCAGTTTCACCGGTCCGTCCGCGGATACGCTGATGGGTCTCATCAACGCGCCGTCCATCCCGCTCGGCTTCGATGTCGGCCTCATTCCCGGTGTGTTCGCGGGCTCGTTCGTTGCCTCGATGCTGGCGCGTGATTTCAAGCTCGAGGGCTATCACGGTGGCTCGAGCATGGCCCGTTACATCACTGGCGCGACGCTGATGGGCTTCGGCTCGATGCTGGCCGGCGGCTGTGCGGTCGGCGCTGCGGTAACCGGTGTCTCGGTGTTTGCGATAACCGGTTTTGTCGCGCTTGCCGCGATGTGGGTCGGCGCCGCGGTGACCGACCGGGTCGTCGACCGCGAGCCGGCCGAGAAGCCCGCGAACGTTGTTCCGCAGCATTCCCCTGCCGGTCTGGCGGTGGCTCCGGTTCCCGGCGAGTAGGCTTGGCCAGAAACGGGCTATCCGGACGAACGCACGCGATACGTCGCGGCGATCTGGTGGTGGCTGCCCGGCATGATCGTCACGGCATCGTCGGCGGCGTTCGCGGTCTCGACGCAGACCATGCGGCGGTAGCCTTCGGGGCCCATGTCGCCCAGGCGTGCCGATTTCTCGATCCAGGGGTTCCACACCACCGCGCTGCGGCTGCCGCGGCTCTCGATGGCGATGCGCCGGGCGTTGGCGACGTCGTCGATTTCGATCATCGCCGGAGTCGCGAGATAGATGCGGTCGACTTCGCCGCCGAAGGAGACGGGGCCGTTCTCGTGGCGGCGTGTCCATGTGCCAAGGGTGTCGATGTAATCGCACCCTTCGAGGCCGAGCACGCGCGTGCGAGCGATGTCGCCGACGGCGAAGTACGTGTGCAGCGCCTGCGTCAGCTCAAAGGGCTCTCGGCCGGTGTTCGACGTGCGGAGTTCCAGATCGATCGCATCGGCGCCGAGAGTGACGACGAGCATGGCCTCGGCGTCGTGCGGCCAAAGCGTTTCGTGTTCGGGCCCCGTCTTGAAGCTGAGCGCGACCATAGAGGTGTGCTCGTCGGCGCCGGTATGATGGACCCGCCAAGGTGCGCCGCGGGCGAAGCCGTGTGCGGGCCGACCGCCTCCGTCAGGGTGCTGCCCGAACCAGGGCCAGCAGATCGGTGTGCCGCCGCGCAGCGACTTGCCTTCCGCCCTGCGCGTCTCCGGGGAAAGCCAGATGACCTCGGCACTGTTGGCAGGGCGCCAGCCGAGCAATTGCGCGCCCTGGAGCGCGACGGTCGCGTGGGCGCCGCCGGCAGTCAGCGCGATGGCCGGACCATAGGCGCCATCCTCGACGAGGCGCACGCGATCAGGCGGAAGCTCGTCGATTGGCGACTCCCACATCGCGCACCTCTCCCTCGCCCCGCGTCAGTTCGGGAAGTGAATCAGAATCTGGGCCTTTACCAGCCACGGGAAATAGGTTTGCAGCAGGTGGCCGGCACCCCACAGCAGCACGCCGAGGACGATCAGCGCCGGGATGGCGGCGAGCATCGCCTTGAAGAAGAACGCGACGAGATGCAGGAACGGTACGTCGATCCGAGTCACCGTAGCCGGCATCGCGGCTTCGACCGGGCTCGGATAGCTCTGAGGCACGGCATAAATCTCGTCGGTATGCGGCAAGGTCCGCGGCGCCGGGCCCATCGAGAGCTGTTCGCGTTCGGCCTGTGCGCGCTCGGCGGCCTCGCGTTCGCGCGCCTCACGATCCCGGGCTTCCCGCTCGCGGCGCAGCGTCCTCGGCAGGTCGTCGGGGCCGCCGTCGGCGACAATGGGATAGCTCATGCGTCGATCCTCCGCGCCGGCGCATTTACCCGGGAGGGCAAGCCGGCAGTATGGGACTGGGCACGCCCGGCTTCCGTCGCAGTCGAAAGGCGGACGTTCCAGTGTGCCACCTCGACCACGGCGCGCCGCCAGCGACACGATCGTGCCATCGTTTGCGAGCGCTCCAGCGAAAAACGGCAACTCGTTCTCGCCTACGTTCCAGTCATCCGTGCCAAACGATTGGCAATACGGGACGAATCGGTCAGTGCACGAGAACGCTTTTCTACACTCCCACAGAGGATATTGCTAATTTGCGCCGGCAGTTTGACGCGGAGGTGGACGTGACGGACCTGAAGGATCTCATTCGAACCATTCCCGACTACCCGAAGCCCGGGATCATGTTCCGGGATGTCACCACGTTGCTGGGCGACGCACAGGGATTCAAGGCGACCATCGCGCGTATGGCGGAGCCTTACCGGACGCAGCCCGTCGACGCGGTCGCGGGGATCGAGGCGCGCGGGTTCATTCTCGGAGGCGCGATCGCCGATCGCCTCGGCTGCGGTTTCATCCCGATCCGCAAGAAGGGCAAGCTGCCGTGGAAGACCATCGGGCAGGAATACACGCTGGAATACGGCGTCGATGTCATCGAAATGCACGAGGACGCCTGTAAGCCCGGCGAGCGAATTCTGATCGTTGACGACCTGATCGCGACCGGCGGGACCGCCACTGCCGCCGCAAAGCTGATACAACGTTCCGGCGGCGCGATTGTCGGCGCGACGTTCATCGTCGATCTGCCGGACCTCGGCGGCGCAAAACTACTGAAACAGCAGAACATTGAGGTGCATGCACTGATGGCATTCGAGGGACACTGATGGGAACGGATGGCAAGGCGCCGATCAAGGTCAGCACGGCGGCGATGATCGAGAGCACGATGAGCTGCCTCAAGGACTGGAGGCGCGATCCGAAAGGAAAGCACGACTGTCCGAACTGCGGCACGCCGGGTGTCGTCATTACCGACCGCTCGACCCGGCCGATGGCCGAGTGGTACCACTTCCACTGTGATGCCTGCGGCCTCGACGACTCCTTGTGCATTCCGGTGCCGACGCACCGGCCCATGATGTAGCCAGACGCGCAAGTACGGGAGGTCTCGCGAGGATGCGCGAGGAAGACGGGATGCCGGCCGCCAAGTCCTATCGCGAAGCCTACGAAGGTTGGCTCAGCGGCCTTCTCGCCTGGGACGACTTCGACAGCGTGATGGCAGCGGTGGCTGCGTCTCCGGCCGGGTGGTGGGTGTACGATACGCGCGGTGAGCCGCCGGAGGCGCCCGAGCCCGAGGAGACGTTGCCGCAGCGGCTGGCGGAGGTGAGCGAGTTCCTGCGCCGCCACCATCGCGCCAGTTACTGCGGCTTCGCCTATGCCGACGACAGGGCGTCACCTTCGATCGTCAAGATCTACGATCCTCGCAATGCCAGCTCGTGCAGCCTCGGCACGCCGCTGGCGGTCTATACGCTCTCGCGGATGCGGCCGGAGCGACTGCCGTTCGGCGCTACCGCCAAGGACGATCCGGCGGCGGGCAAAGGTGGGCTGTTCGGCCGACTGTTCAAGGGCGCCTGAATGAAGATCGCCGGCAAACCGATGCGTACCGTCTGGCTGGCGGGTGATGGCCGCTCGGTCGAGATCATCGACCAGACGAAGCTGCCGCATTGCCTCGAGATCGCGACGCTGCGGACGGTGGAGGATGCCGCCCGCGCCATTCTCACCATGCAGGTTCGTGGCGCGCCGCTGATCGGCGCGACTGCCGCCTATGGCCTCGCGCTGTCGCTCCACGATGACGCCTCGGATGAAGCGATCGCGCGGAATGCGGCGCTGCTCGCCCGCCAGCGGCCGACGGCGGTCAACCTGCGCTGGGCGCTCGAGGAGATGCGCGCAGCGCTCGCGAACGTGCCGCTCGAGGATCGCGTCACGGCCGCCTATGCGAAGGCGGCCTCGATCTGCGACGGTGACGTCGAGACCTGCCGTCGCATCGGCGTCAACGGTCTGCGCCTCATCGAGGAAATCGCGGCGCGCAAGAAGCCGGGAGAGCGTGTCAACGTGCTCACGCACTGCAATGCGGGTTGGATCGCCTGCGTCGACTGGGGAACCGCGACCGCGCCGATCTACATGGCGCACGACGCGGGGATTCCAGTGCACGTGTGGGTGGACGAGACACGCCCGCGCAACCAAGGCGCAGCTCTCACCGCGTTCGAGCTCGGCGCGCACGGGGTTCCCCACACCATCGTCGTCGACAACGCCGGCGGGCACCTGATGCAGCACGGCGAGGTCGACCTTGTCGTCGTCGGCACCGATCGCGTCACGGCGAACGGTGACGTCGCGAACAAGATCGGCACGTACCTGAAGGCGCTGGCGGCGAAGGACAATGGCGTACCCTTCTATGTTGCGCTGCCCCACACCACCATCGACTGGACCCTCGACGACGGCATGGCGATCGAGATCGAGGAGCGCTCGGCCGACGAGGTGCTGAAGATGGCCGGCCGTCTCGCGGACGGCAGCGTGGTGACGGTCGAAATCGCGGCGCCCGGCTCGCCTGCCGGCAATCCCGCCTTCGACGTCACACCGGCCCGTCTCGTCACAGGTTTCATCACCGAGCGGGGCGTGGCGGCCGCGAGCACGGAAGGTCTGCTCTCGCTCTATCCCGAGCGGCGGCGATGACGTGGCAGGCTTCCATTCTCCTTTGCGGAGCGCACACCGAAGCGGAGCCAGTGGCGGGGGGGGGGGGGGGGGCCCCCCCCCGCCCCCCCGCCGCCCCGCCCCCCCCCCCCCCCCCCTCCCCCCCCCCCCCCCGGACGGCCGCCAGGAGCCGCCGCAACTTGTCGCCCGGACGCTCGGGCAATGTTTCGAGCCGCTTCGACGGCGGCATGCTGATTACACCGACCGGCGTCGCCTACGAGGAGCTATCGCCTGCCGATATCGTGTTCGTCGGCCGTGACGGTGCGGCATCGCGGGGCGGATTGAAACCTTCGAGCGAGTGGCGCTTCCACCTCTCGGCCTATGCCGCGCGTTCCGACATGAACGCGGTCGTCCATGCCCATTCCCTGCATGCGACCGTGCTGGCCTGCGCGCACAGGCCCATCCCCGCCTTCCACTACATGGTCGCCGTCGCCGGTGGAATGGACGTTCCGCTGGTGCCCTACGCGCCGTTCGGCACCGAGGAGCTTGCCCGCCACGTCGCTGGCGGCCTGGCGTCGCGGAACGCCTGCCTGATGGCCAATCACGGGCAGATCGCGCTCGGGTCTACGCTCGCTTCGGCCCTGGAACTCGCGGCCGAGGTCGAGGTGCTTGCGGAGCAGTATTTCAAGGTGCTTCTGCTCGGTGCGCCCCACGTTCTCGATGCGGCGCAGATGGACGATGTGCTGCGCCGGTTTCAGAGCTACGGACAGAACGCGCAATCGCAGGCCGCGGAGGGCGACGCTGCGCCCGCCACCCGTCCGCGCTCGGGGCGTTCCTCCCCGAAGGTCTGACCCGCGAGGGACATGGTTATTCGGCGACGTCGCGCAGCTCGGCGGCAGGGCTCTGGTGAGCCGGAACGCGCTCCAGCAGGCCCGTCACGAAGGCATCCACCGTATCCCAGTTGGTGAGCTCCGTGCGGCCCTGCGATTCGATCTCGACGCCTCGGTGCTGCATCACGGCGTGCACTGCGCACCGCTCGAGGAGATTGAGCGCCTCCATCTCGACAGCACCTGCGACGTGCACCACCTCGTCGGGCTGCCAGCCGACGTCGTGGAGGAGCTGTCGCGTGATCTCATCGACGGCGGAACGGGCGTCCTTGTCGACCGAAGCGGCCGATAGGCTGACGCTGATGAATGCCGATGGCACGCGGCCGAGCACGGCGCCGTTGCGCATCAGGAAGCTCATCAGCGTCTGGTCCATGCGACCGCGATGGACGGAGCCGGCGACGATCGCGGCGTCGCAGCGCTCGACGTAGGTGTCGGGCGCACCGAGCGTCAAGTCGATGAGTTGGGTGGTACAGCCGGCGCCCTCGAGCTTGCGGGCGGCGTGAACGCAGATCTTACGGGTCTGTCCCTCGCGCGATGCAAAGGCAATGAGCACGGCGGTCATACGATCATCCGAGACGGGTTGTCTGCTGGGCTGGTGAGGCCGATGCGATCGCGAGGCTGCAGCGGACATGCTGTAACGGAATTATGCTGAGCCCCATCAACCTGCGTCGTTGATCTGCGACAAGAATACGGGTGTCGCGAGCGGCGAAAGGGGCCTTGCCCGGCAGTTTATGTCGCGATTGGCCAGGATGGAAGCACCAGGGCCTAGGTCGAAGGCGTAATTGCACACCAATCCATGAGCTTGGAGCGCATGCCATGCCTTCGCTGGAAGCCGGCGCGAATTCGTCCCGACGGGAGTGGCCCATCGAACCACGTCGCGAAGCTCGATCTCGATGATGGCGCCGCGGCTTTCCTTCAACGGATCGGCCCCCGGCGCTGCCGTTCGCGGGGATCTGCAGATATCGCCGGTTCTTGATGTAACTCAATCATCGGGTAGTCGCCCCATGGCACGCTGTTCGCGCGTCACGGCGCCCGGGTGGGCGTGACCGGCCCGTGGTGCCTTTTCCCTCTACCCGGAAGACGCGGAAATTCGGTTTCGTCGTATGCCGGCATCGGGCACGTGCAAGCTTTTGCGCACCTAACACGCTTCAGGGCGGCGTTGTACGACGCGGACGACAAGGGCAGGTCCGTCGATGCGCCCAACGACAGCATCGCCGAACGACCGGATCGACGAGCGGCAGACGTGAGGCGGCCGAAGTCGGCTCCTCTGTCGGTCGAGGACGCGCCCTTCGGTGGCAAGGCATTGGCGAAGTTGAGACTTGGGGCTGATTGACATCAATGGATCGCGATGCCCTGATGTCGTCCCGCTTCGTCGAGGGACCCGCACGCCGGGTATATAATATGGATCGGGGGAACCTCGGTCGGGGAGGCATGTGGCACTTGCCCATGCCCGGCGCCGACTGCAGGTAAGCCCCCGACGATGCGGCGACAAGATGCAGGACGTCCGCCCGCGCCGACCGCCGGCGAGCGAACCCGCACCGAGCCGAAAACCCTGACGCCAACCGGCGCCGGGGTTCGATCTATACGACCAGGAAACGCACCAAGGAGTTCAAAGACATGGCCAACATCGTCGTTCTCGGCGCCGGAGTCGGCGGCATGTCCGCCGCCTATGAGGCGCGTGACATGCTGGGGCGCAAGCACCAGATCACGCTCATTTCCGACCGCCCGTATTTCCAGTTCACGCCGTCGAACCCGTGGGTGGGCGTCGGCTGGCGCGTTAAGTCCGACATCATTATCGACCTGAAGCCATTGATGGCGAAGCACGGCATCGCCTTCGATTCGACCGGCGCCAAGCGCATCATCGCCGATCAGAACCAGATCGAGCTGAACGACGGGCGTACCGTCGGCTACGATTACCTCATCATCGCCACGGGTCCCGAGCTCGCCTTCGACGAGATCCAGGGTCTTGGCCCCGAGCACTACACGCAGTCGGTCTGCACCGTCGATCATGCCACCGACGCGCACAAGAACTGGGAGGCGTTCTGCAAGGACCCCGGCCCGATCGTCGTCGGCGCGGTGCAGGGCGCATCCTGCTACGGCCCCGCGTACGAGTACGCGATGATCATGGAGACGGACCTTCGGAAGCGTAAGATCCGCGACCGCGTGCCGATGACGCTCGTCACCTCCGAGCCCTATGTCGGTCATCTCGGCCTCGGCGGCGTCGGTGATACCAAGGGCATGCTCGAGAGCGAGATGCGCGCCCGCCACATCAAGTGGATCTGCAACGCCAAGGTCGACAAGGTCGAGGCGGACAAGATGTTCGTCACCGAGTTCAACGACGATGGCACCGAGAAGAAGAAGCACGAGCTGCCCTTCAAGTACTCGATGATGCTGCCGGCGTTCCGCGGCGTTCCCGCGACTCGCGGCATCGAGGGGCTGAACAACCCGCGCGGCTTCATCCTGGTCGACAAGTACCAGCGCAACCCGAAGTACAAGAACATCTTCGCGGTCGGCGTCTGCATCGCCATCCCGCCGCTCGAGGCGACGCCGGTTCCGGTCGGTGTGCCGAAGACCGGCTACATGATCGAGAGCATGGTGACGGCCGCGGTCGAGAACATCGCCGACCTGCTCGCCGGCAAGGAGCCGCACAAGATCCCGACGTGGAGCGCGCTCTGCCTCGCCGACTTCGGCGACAAGGGTGCCGCGTTCGTCGCCCAGCCCCAGATCCCGCCGCGCAACGTCAACTGGGCGGCCGAGGGCGTGTGGGTGCACTACGCCAAGATCGCGTTCGAGAAGTACTTCCTGCGCAAGATGCGCAAGGGCACAACCGAGCCGTTCTACGAGAAGTACGTGCTCGGAATGCTCAACATCAACAAGATCAAGAACCCGGCGGAGTAACGCTTCCGCGTTGCCTCGGACAAAACGAAGCCCGCGTCACGTGAGTGGCGCGGGCTTTTCGTTTGTCCGTGAGGGGCCCTGTATCGCGAGGCGCGCTCACGCCTTGTAATACGGCTCGACCTTGCCCTTGAGCTTGATGGTGATCGGGTTGCCCTTGCGGTCGCGAGCCTTGCCGGCGGCGACGCGGATCCAGCCCTCGCTCACCGAGTATTCCTCGACGTTGGTCTTCTCGGTGCCGTTGAAGCGGATGCCGACATCGCGCGTGAGAACGGTCTCGTCGTAGTGAGGGCTCGCCGGATCGGTCGAAAGCCGGTCGGGGGGCGTCTCCGCCGCGTTCGATGCCGTGGTCTCGTCGGTCATGGCGCTCTCGTCATGTTGGTCGTGCTTCTGATCGCAGCATCGCCGCGCAATTTTTCGGAAGCACTCTAATTCATCGGGTCGGGCTACGATTCATGTTCTCGATGCACGCGCTCTCGCATTGGTCTCTAGAGCATCATGATCCGGTCGCTCATCGCCAACGCGATGCTGTGCGGTCGGATGAAATTCTAGTTCGCGAAACGGAAGTGCAGCACGTCGCCATCGGCGACAACGTATTCCTTGCCTTCGAGCCTGAACTTTCCGGCCTCTTTGGCGCCCGCTTCGCCTTTCATCGCGACATAGTCTTGATAGGCGATCGTTTCGGCGCGAATGAAGCCCTTCTCGAAATCGGTATGGATGACGCCCGCCGCCTGTGGTGCCTTGGTGCCCTGCGTGATGGTCCACGCGCGCGCTTCCTTGGGGCCGACGGTGAAGTAGGTGACGAGGCCGAGCAGCGCATAGCCGGCGCGGATCAGGCGGTTGAGGCCAGGCTCCTCGAGGCCCATCTCGCCGAGGAATGCCGAGCGCTCCTCCGTATCGAGACCGGCGAGCTCGGCTTCGATCTTGGCCGAGATGACGACCGCCTGCGCGCCCTCCTGCTTGGCCCGCTCGAACACCTTGGCCGAGTAGGCGTTGCCGTTCGCTGCCGAGCCTTCGTCGACGTTGCAGACGTAGAGCACGGGCTTTGCCGTCAGCAGTTGCAGCAGGCGCCAGGCCTGTTCCTCGTCGGCGTCGACCTTGGCGAGGCGGGCGGGCTTGCCCTCGCGCAGCAGCACGAGAGCCTTCTCGAGCAGCGCGACCTGCAGCTTGGCGTCCTTGTCGCCGCCTTTCGCTTTCTTCTCGTTCGTCGCAAGCCGCTTCTCGCAGCTCTCGAGGTCGGCGAGCATCAGCTCGGTCTCGACCGTTTCGGCGTCCGACAGGGGATCGATGCGGCCTTCGACATGGGTGATGTCGTCGTCCTCGAAGCAGCGCAGCACGTAGGCGACGGCGTCGACCTCGCGGATGTGGGCGAGGAACTGGTTGCCGAGACCTTCGCCCTTGGAGGCGCCGCGCACGAGGCCGGCGATGTCGACGAACGTGAGGCGCGTCGGGATGATCTGCTTCGAGCCGGCGATGGCCGCGAGTTTGTCGAGCCGGTCATCCGGCACGCCGACCTCGCCGACGTTCGGCTCGATGGTGCAGAACGGATAGTTGGCCGCTTCCGCCGCGGCGGTCTGCGTCAGCGCGTTGAAAAGCGTCGATTTGCCGACGTTCGGCAGGCCGACGATGCCGCATTTGAAACCCATGGGGGAAAGCTCTCGCCAATTGATGAAAGGGGCGGGGACCCGTTCTGCCACCACGCCCGAGTGCCGTCTCGCGATCACGGGACGACAGCACACCGTTGCCACCGCGGGGCCGCGACGGCG
>OEIV010000757.1_pt1 | contig 16492 bp, 22 predicted proteins | sample 1539231 | NCBI WGS metagenome assembly OEIV01 (sample SAMN03794762, study PRJEB22550) | activated sludge metagenome | feature: wastewater treatment plant; material: activated sludge; isolation source: Wastewater treatment plant of a petroleum refinery complex | place: Argentina: Buenos Aires ...
CCAGCGTGTTGTTCGCGCCGGGCGATGCCCACCTCGACACCGGCGCCACCCAGGCGCTGACGGCGGTGGCGCGCATCCTCGCGTCCAGCGATTTTCCGGTGACGGTGGAAGGGCATACCGACAACACGCCGATCAGCACGCCGATGTTCCCGTCGAACTGGGAGCTTTCCGGCATGCGCGCGTCGACCGTGGTCCGGCTGTTCGTCGATCAGGGCGTCGATCCGCGGCGGCTGACCGCCACCGGTTATGCCGACCAGCGTCCGGTGGACGACAACGCCACCACGGAAGGGCGAGGCCGCAACCGGCGCGTTGCCATCACCATCGAGTCCAAGGCGCCGGATAACCCGGTCGAGATCAGGATTCCCTAGGCCGAACCGAGCGAACGTCCGCCCGCGCCGGCGCGTTGCTGGCCATCCGGGCCATAGGTGGCGGCCTGATCGACCGCCGCCAGCAGTGTGTTGAGGGCCTGCTGGTTGTGCTGAAGATGCACGGCGATCAGCTTGCCGCTGGTTTCATTGAGTGCGCGGGCTTGGGCCGCCAGTTCCAGCAGTTGTTGCCATCGGCGTCGGCTGGTGGCGCCGTCTGGCGAGGTGATCCATTGATCCATGCCGGCCCGGCCGGCCGGGTAACCACGCCTGGCCAGTTCGCCTTCACGGGCCGCGGCCCGGGCGGCCAACTGTTCACCGAGACCGGTTTTTTCCTCGACCATGCCGGCAAGGGAATCGGCCTTGCCGTCCACCAGCAAGGCCTGCTCGTGACGCAACAAGGTCACGAATGAATGGAGCAGTCCGAGTTCCTGCGCCAACAGATCGGCCAGCGCCGATCCAGGTGGAATGGTCACTATGCCGTCAGGCCTGCTTGGCAAGCATTTCTCTGACGCTTGCCAGCAAGCCGTCGGCGATGCGTTCCGGCTTGATCTGGAAGCGACCTTCGGCGATGGCCTGCTTGATCTCGGCGACGCGGGCGACATCCATGACCTGTTCGTTGCCCGAAACCGTGCTAGCTTGTTGCAGATTGGCCGACAAGGACGAGAGCGCAACCTTTTCCCCGGAGGCCGATGGTTCGGCCGCCCGGCTCGACTGTCCGCTCTGCGCCGGCGATTTGGCGCGAGCGGCGGCTTGGTTGCTTCCCGGCGATGTGACGGCGCTGTTGATCTTCACGGTGATGTCCTTTCCACTCTGGATTGCGTGTTGTAACGGCGCAGCCGGCGAAAACTTGAGAAAATCGCCAAAAATTATTCAACGCATTGATTCTATTTCAAAAAGAAATCTCGACAACACCGCCCGGCCGGGCGATGCCGCTGACGATCTGGCCGTTGCCGAGGCGAACCTGGACGACTTGGCCGGCCAATCCGTTGTTGAGCGCCCGCCCTTCGTTGGCGACCTGAAATCCCGGCCCGGCCGTGACCACCCTTACCGTCTGGTTCTGCTGGACCACCAGCGGTTGTTGCAGCATGTCGCCGCGCAAGGGGCGACCCGCGCCGATCGACAGTCGGGCGGTGCGCCCGAGCGCCTGCTGCTCGTCGGTGAGGATTCCCGCCGGCAGCGTCGACAGGTCGCCACGTTGACGGGCGAGATCGGCCGAGGTCAGCGACTGCCCCTGGGCGAGCGGGCGGGCCGTCACCAGGTAATCGCTGACCACTCTGACATGCACCGGCACGAACATCGACCAGCCGGCTTGGTCCATGCAGCGCACCGTCACATTGGTTCGCCCCCACGGCCGGGCGCCGGGCGGCAGGCTGACGTCGAAGCGGGCGCATGACGTCAGCTGGTTGTTGGCGTCGACCGCGCCGACGGTGAAGCTTACTTCGCCGGGCAATCCGGCGACCTGGACGCGCAGAAACTCTTCGATGGCGTGCTTGACCGGTACCGGATCCTGGCGAGCCATGACCAGCGGCCACCACGCGGCTAGGACGAGGGACATGAACAAGGCGAGACATCGCGGCATGGCTGGATTGAAGCATGGCCTCCGCGGCCCGGCAAGCGGGATTCCGGGCCGGGGAAAGTCAGCCGTGGCGGAACGCCGGCAAGAATTGCCGCGCGGCCGCCGCTTGCCGGCAAATCGGGCGGACAGATGGCAACAATTTACCTCGATCGCCCTGTTGTCGGCAGCTTGGCGGGCTCTGGCGCGCATGGCACGGTTGCTGCATTACGGTATTCGCCTCGTTCGCCGGATTCATACAGGACCACCATGATCGACCGCATCGACCAGCAGATGGACACCCTTCGCAGCGCCGCCAACCTGCGGGCGTACCGACAGCAGTTGCTTGCCTCGAACATCGCCAATGCCGACACGCCCAACTACAAGGCGCGCGACATCGATTTCCAGGCGACACTGGACAAGGCGTCGGCGCAACGGGGTGGCGACCTTGCCCTGGCGACAACCTCGACTCGTCACTTGACGGCCATGGCAGGCGACGGCGCGCCGGCCGGCGCGCGGGTGATGTACCGGAGCGAGTATCAGTCGGCGGTCGACGGCAACACGGTGAACATGGACGTCGAACGCAGCGCCTTCGCCGAGAACGCCGTGCATCTCGAGGCGACGCTGACCTTCATCCGCGAGAAGCTGCGCGGCCTGCAATCCGCCATCCAGGGGCAGTGAGATGAGCCTGTTCAATGTCTTTGCCATCGCCGGCTCGGCGCTCACCGCGCAGTCGGCGCGGCTCAACGCCACCGCCAGCAATCTGGCCAATGCCGACAGCGTGGTGAGCGCCGACGGCAAACCCTACCGCGCCAGGCAAGTGGTGTTCAAGGCCACGCCGGTCACCGGCGACGGCGGCATCGGCGTGCGCGTTGCCGGGGTGGTCGACAGCGCCGCGCCCGGGCGGCTGGTCTATCAGCCGAACAGTCCCGGCGCCAACGAGCAGGGCTACGTCGACATGCCCAACGTCAACGTCGTCGAGGAAATGACCAACATGATTTCCGCCTCGCGCGCCTATCAAACCAATGCCGAAGTCATGAGCACGGCCAAGAGCCTGCTGCTCAAGACGCTGGCCATCGCCCAGTAACAAACAGGAGAGAACCCATCATGGCCAGCACCAGCGCCATCGCCGATTCACGCCAGAGCCTGCTCGATTTCGCCAATAGCGGCGCCAGCGCGACCAAGAGCGCGGGCGGCGGCAGCATTTCCGAGGCACAGAACCGCTTCCTGAAACTGCTGACCACCCAACTCAAGAACCAGGACCCGCTCAACCCGCTCGATAACGCCGAAGTGACTTCGCAACTGGCGCAGATCAGCACGGTCAGCGGCATCGAAAAGCTGAACGCCACCTTGCAAACCCTGCTCGATGGCATGTCCGTTTCGCAGACGACGCTTACCGCCAACCTGGTCGGCCATGTCGTGCTGGTGCCGGGTTCCGGCTTGCAACTGGCGAGCGGCGCCTCGGCGGGTGGCATCGAACTTGCCGGTAGCGCCGACGAAGTGACGCTGACCATCAAGGATGCCAACGGCCTCGCCGTGAAGACGCTAAGTCTCGGCGCGCAGGCGGCCGGCGTCCATAACTTCACTTGGGATGGCGCCACCGACAATGGCGGCAGCGCGGTGGACGGCACCTATTCCGTCTCGGTAAAGGCAACGCGCGGCGGCGAAGACGTCCCGGTTACTGCCCTGAGTTTCGCCACCGTGCGCAGCCTGGTGCGCAGCGGCGCCGATTTCATGCTGGACCTCGGTGTGCCGGGTCTGGCGACCATGGACGACGTAAAACAGATTTTGTGACGGGAGAAGATAGATGAGCTTTCAACAAGGCCTGAGCGGGCTCAATGCCTCATCGAGGGCGCTGGACACCATCGGCAACAACATCGCCAACTCCGGAACGGTGGGCTTCAAGAACTCGACCACCGTGTTTGCCGACGTGTTCGCCGCTTCGCTGGTCGGGGCTGGCGCGGCGCCGATCGGCCTGGGCGCCAAGGTGGCGACCGTCGCCCAGCAATTCACTCAGGGCAATATTTCGGTGACCAACAATCCGCTCGACCTGGCCATCAACGGCGGCGGCTTTTTCGAGGTGCAGACCGTCGCCGGCGATCCGCTCTACACGCGCAACGGCCAGTTCCAGCTCGACAAGAGCGGCTACGTCGTCAACGCCGATGGACTGCGCCTGATGGGTTACGCTGCCGACGCCAATGGCGCCATCAGCGCGCCGACCACGGCCTTGCGCCTGTTCGACCCGGCATCGAGTTCCGACGCGGCGCCCCAGGCGACCGGCACCAGCGTCTCCGCCGCCGGCGTCGAGGCCAATATCAACCTCGATTCGCGCGAGGCCGAACCGGCCAACGCCTTCGATCCCGCCGATACTTCGCCGGCGGCCGATACCTACAACAAGTCGACGGCGGTCACCGTCTACGACAGCCTGGGCAACCCGCATATCTACAGCCTGTATTTCGTCAAGACCGCGACGACCAATGAGTGGGAGGTCTATGCCACCGTGTCGAATCCGGCCGGCGCCGCGGTCGACGTCACCGCGCTGGGTCTGGTGGATACGCTGACTTTCGAAACCGACGGTTCGCTGCCGGCGGGTTACACGCCGCCAAGCATCACCATCTCGGACACCGACCTGGGCTATGCCGGCGGGGTCGATGCCATGACCTTCCCGCTGGATTTCACCGGCTCGACGCAGTATGGCGCGTCGTTCACCGTGAATTCGCTGGTACAGGACGGCTTCACCTCGGGCAAGTTGGCCGGCTTCAGCATCGGCAACGACGGCATCATCCTCGGCCGCTACACCAACGGCCAGTCGAAGAATCTCGGCCAGGTGGTGCTGGCCAGCTTCCGCAATCCGCAGGGCCTGCAGCCGCTCGGCAACAACGTCTGGATGGCCACCTCGATGTCGGGGCCGGTGATGGAAGGCACGCCGGGGTCCAGCGGCCAGCACGGCCCGATCCAGTCGGCGGCGCTGGAGGATTCCAACGTCGATCTGACCAAGGAACTGGTGGACATGATCACCCAGCAGCGCGCCTATCAGGCCAACGCCCAGACCATCAAGACGCAGGACAGTATCCTGCAGACGCTGGTCAATCTGCGTTGATGACGCCTGAAAGTCAGTCGTGGTGACACGCCATGGATAGACTGATCTACACCGCGATGAGCGGCGCCTCGCACACGCTGGGGCGCCAGGCGGCGGTGGCGCACAACCTGGCCAATGCCACGTCGACCGGCTACCGCGCCGAGGAGCATCGCTTGCGCGCGGTGCCGGTCCGTTCGACCAATGCGCCGGCGCCGCTGGCCACTCGCGCCTTCGTTGTCGATGCCAGCACCCACGCCAACCTCGAACCGGGTCCGCTGCAATACACCGGTCGCGCGCTCGACGTGGCGGTCGAGGGATCGGGCTGGATCGCGCTGGCCATGCCGGACGGCAGCGAGGCCTACACGCGCAATGGCAGCCTGGAAATATCCGTCAATGGCGTCATCCAGACCCGCGCCGGCATTCCCGTGCAGGGCGACGGCGGCCCCATCACGGTGCCGCCTGACGTCAAGATCAGCATCGGCAAGGACGGCACCGTTTCCGTGGTGCCGGAAACCGGCGCGCAGAACACCGTCAACACCATCGGCCGCGTCAAGCTGGTCAATCCGGAAGAGTCCGATCTGGTGCGCGGCGCCGACGGCCTGTTTCGCACCCGTGCCGGCGACCCGGCGCCAGTCAGCGAACAAGCGCGGCTTGCCTCCGGTTATCTCGAAGGCAGCAACGTCAACCCCGTCGCCGAAATGGTGACCATGATTTCGCTGGCCCGCCAGTTCGAGATGCAGGTCAAGATGTTGCAAACCGCCGACCAGAACGACAAGTCGGCTACCCAGGTGATTTCCGCCCGCTAGGAACCAGAACGATGATCCGCTCCCTCTGGATAGGCAAGACCGGCCTCGATGCCCAGCAGACCCAGCTCGACGTGGTCTCCAACAATCTTGCCAACGTCAGCACCAACGGCTTCAAGCGGCAGCGCGCGGTGTTCGAGGATCTGCTCTACCAGACCCTGCGCCAGCCGGGCGCCGCGTCGACCCAGCAGACCAACATCCCGTCCGGCCTGATGCTCGGCACCGGCGTGCGGCCGATCGCCACCGAGCACATCTTCATCCAGGGCAGCCTGCAGAAGACGGAAAACGCGCTCGACATCGCCGTCAATGGCAACGGCTTCTTCCAGATCCAGATGCCCGACGGCACGCTGGCTTACACCCGCGACGGCTCGTTCCAGAAGGACAGCACCGGCCAGGTGGTGACGGCCAGCGGTTATCCGCTATCGCCGGCCATCACCATTCCCGACAATGCCTTGTCGATCACCATCAGCCGCGACGGCATCGTTTCGGTGCTGACGGCGGGCAGCGCCACGCCGACCCAACTGGGCAACATCCAGCTGGCCAGCTTCGTCAATGTTGGTGGCCTGCAAAGCGTCGGCGAGAACCTGTTCGTCGAAACGGGTTCCTCGGGCACGCCGACGCCGAATACGCCAGGCACCAACGGCACCGGCCTGCTCAACCAGGGCTACGTCGAGACCTCCAACGTCAACGTCGCCGAGGAACTGGTGACCATGATCCAGACCCAGCGCGCCTACGAACTCAATTCCAAGGTCATCCAGACCTCGGACAACATGCTCGGCCGGCTGACCCAACTCTAGGATTCCCGACATGAAACCGGCTTTGGCATTCCTGACCGCCTCGGTACTGCTGGCAGGTTGCGTCACCACCGCGCCATCGACGGCACTGCACCAGCCGATGTCCGTGCGGCCGGAAACCCGGGCCGCCGCGGCGCCCGCCAACGGCGCCATCTTCAACGTCGCCAGCAGCCGGCCGCTGTTCGAGGATCGGCGCGCCCGCTACATCGGCGACACCCTGACCATCAACATCGTCGAGAAGACCCAGGCCTCGAAGAAATCCGACACCAAGGCGGAGCGCAGCCAGGACATCGGCGTCTCGGTGCCCAGCGTGGTCGGCCTGCCGTTCAAGAGCTTCCAGGGCCTCAATCTCGGCGTCGAAAGTGGCAACACTTTCAACGGCAAGGGCGAGAACACCTCCAGCAACAACTTCACCAGCACGATCACGGTCACGGTCATCGACGTGCTGCCGAACGGCAACCTGCTCGTTTCCGGCGAGAAGCTGATGGGCCTGAAGGAAGGCGAAGAGTTCATCCGCTTCTCCGGCGTGGTCAATCCGACCACCATCACCGGCGCCAATACGGTGCAATCCACGCAGGTGGCCGATGCCCGCATGGAGTTCAAGGCCAATGGCTTCCTCGACACCGCCCAGGTCATGGGCTGGCTGTCGCGCTTCTTCCTCACCGTCATGCCTTTCTGATCGAGCCAACCATGAGCGCCACCCAGAAAATCCTCGTCGCCCTGATGTGGCTGTTCGCCAGCCTGATGATCGCCGATGCCGCGCGTGCCGAGCGGATCAAGGATCTGGCCTCGGTCGCCGGCGTGCGCAACAACCAGCTGGTCGGCTATGGCCTGGTGGTCGGTCTCGATGGTTCCGGCGACCAGACCACGCAGACGCCCTTCACCGTCCAGAGCATCATCAACATGCTCTCCAACATGGGCGTGACCCTGCCGCCGGGACAGTCGCTGCAGCTCAAGAACGTCGCCGCCGTCATGGTCACCGCCACCCTGCCGCCGTTCGCGCGCGCCGGCCAGCAGATCGACGTCACCGCTTCCTCGATCGGCAACGCCAAGTCGCTGCGCGGCGGCACGCTGGTCATGACGCCGCTCAAGGGCGCCGACGGCAATATCTACGCCATGGCGCAGGGCAACGTCGTGGTGGTTGGCGCCGGTGCCTCCGGCGCCGGTTCCAAGGTGACGGTCAATCATCTGTCGGTCGGCCGCATCGCCGGCGGCGCCACCGTCGAGCGCGAAGTGCCGACGCCGGTCGGTCAGGGCGAGTACGTCCATTACGAATTGAATGCGACCGACTTCGCCACCGCGCACAAGATCGTGGACGCCATCAACCTCGTGCAACCAGGCGCGGCGGTGGCGATGGACGGCCGCCAAGTGCGTGTGCGCGCACCGGCTGACGCCAACGAACGGGTGGCGTTCCTGGGCCGCCTGGGCGAACTCGAGATCGAGCCGGGTCAGCTGGCCGCCCGCGTCATCGTCAATTCGCGCACCGGCTCGGTGGTGATGAACCGCATGGTGCGGATCGAGAACTGCGCGGTCGCGCACGGCAACCTGACGGTCTCGGTGACGGCGGAGAACACCGTGAGCCAACCCGGCGCGCTGTCGGGCGGCCAGACCGCCGGCGTCGCCAACGCCCAGATCGACATCAAGCAGGATGGCGCCATTCTTGCCAACCTGCGCAACGGCGCCAGCCTGGCCGATGTGGTCAAGGCGCTCAATTCCATCGGCGCCAACCCGCAGGACCTGATCGCGATCCTCCAGGCGATGAAGACCGCCGGCGCCTTGCGCGCGGAGCTGGAAATCATCTGACGTTTTCGCGCCTGTTCGGCTGATCATCCCGCCCGCTTCGGTGCCATCCTCGAGGCACGCATGACCACCACGCCCACCCCCTCGATTTTCGACGGCAGTCAACTGGCCGCCATCAAGCGCCAGAGCCGGAGCAATGATCCGGCGGCGCTCAAGGCCGCCGCCCAGCAGTTCGAGGCGCTGTTCCTGCAGATGGTGCTCAAGTCGATGCGCGAGGCCACGCCCAAGGACGGCTTGTTCGACAACGACCAGACGCGCCTCTACGAATCGTTGCTCGACCAGCAGATGGGGCAGGTGCTGGCGCGGCGCGGCGGGCCCGACGGGAAGGGCGGCCTCGGGCTGGCGGGGCGGATCGGAAGGCAGTGGTCGCGGGAACGCGCCTCGGCCTGGCGGGGCTGATCGAAAGTCAGTTGTCGCGGAACGCCGTCGATGCGGATTTGGCGCGTTTCCCGGAAGGCTTGCCGCTGTCGGCGCCCGCTTCACCGCGCGCGCTCGATCCTGTGCGGTCGCCCGTGCCGCTGCCGACGGTGACGCCTCCGGCACTGCCGATGTCGACCGCGCCTGCCGCGCCGTCCGGTACGGAGGCTGCGCCTGGCGCGGCCAAGCCCGTTACGACCTCACCGGTGGCCGCCGGCTTTGTGGACATGATTTGGGCCGATGCCGTCCAGGCATCGCGGACGACCGGCATCCCGGCGCAGTTCATCGTCGCCCAGGCGGCGCTCGAAACCGGCTGGGGCCGGTCCGAGCCGCGTCGCGCCGATGGCCGGCCCAGTCATAACCTGTTCGGTATCAAGGCTGGCCGAAACTGGAGCGGCGACGTGGTCGAGGCGGTCACCACCGAGTACGTCGATGGCGTAGCCCAGCAGAAAGTGGAGCGCTTCCGCGCCTATGGTTCCCAAGCCGAGGCGATGCGTGATTACGCCAACCTGCTGATATCCAGTCCGCGCTATGCCGGGGTGCTCGGCGTCACAGATGCCGCTGCGTTTGCCCGCGGCCTGCAACGTGCCGGTTATGCCACCGATCCGGCGTACGCCGACAAGCTGACGCGCATCATCGGCGGCCAGACGCTAGCATCGGTCGTGCCGACCTGATTGGGTCGACCTTGGCACGGCTATTGCTCGAATTGGCTGGAACTCTCAACTAACGGCAGTCTTTGCCGTTAAATGAACATTGATCCGGAGCTGTCATGAGCACCCTATCCATCGGCATTTCTGGCCTGACCGCCGCCAATATCGGCTTGGCCACGACCAGCCACAACATCGCCAATGCATCGACACTGGGCTACAACCGCCAGGTGCTGGTGCAGGGAACCAATCTGCCGGTACTCACCGGCGCCGGTTTCATCGGCCAGGGCACCCAGGTCGAAACCGTGCGCCGCATCTACGACCAGTTCCTGTCGCGCCAGGTCCTGTCGGCGCAGGCCAGCACCTCGGAGATGGACAGCTACCTTGGCCAGATCCAGCAGATCGATAATCTGCTGGCCGACGCCAGCTCAGGCGTCAGTCCGGCCTTGTCGGCATTTTTCGCCGGCGTGCAGGAGGTAGCGGCATACCCGACGTCGATTCCGGCGCGACAGGCCATGCTTTCGTCTTCGGAGTCGCTGGTGGCGCGCTTCCAGGCGCTGGATCAGCGCCTCACCGAGATTCGCGACGGCGTCAATTCGCAGGTCATGAGCGAGGTCACGCTCATCAATTCCTATTCCGGCCAGATCGCCGAACTTAATCAGGCGATATTGCAGTCGCGAGCCGGCGGCTTCGGTCAGGAGCCGAACGACCTGCTCGATCAGCGCGACCAGCTGATCGCCGAACTCAACAAGTCGGTGCGCGTGTCAACGGTCGAACAAGGCGATGGCTCGATCAACGTCTTCATCGGCAATGGTCAGCCGCTGGTGGTGGGCAATCAGCGCTACACGCTGAAGGCGATCGAATCGGCGGCGGATCCGCGGCGGATCGTGGTCGGCATGGCCACCGGCGGCGGCAACGTCATCGAGTTGCCGGAATCGCAGATTGTCGGCGGCACGCTCGGCGGCCTGGTCGCCTTTCGCGGCGAATCCCTGGATAGCGCGCAAAACGCGCTCGGCCGCGTGGCCATCGCGCTGGCGCTCGGCGTGAACGAGCAGCACCAACTCGGCATGGATCTGACCGGCGCCCTGGGCGGCGCCTATTTCAGCGTGGCGGCGCCGGTTCCGGTGCCCGGTGATGGCAATACCGGCACGGCCAGCATCGGCGCCAGCTTTGCCACGACCGCGGCGAGCGACCTGACCACCAGCGATTACCGCCTGTCCTATGCCGCCGGCGTCTATACCCTCACGCGGCTGTCCGACGACACGAGCTGGACCGGCGGCAGCGCGGCGGCGGTGGCGACCACCGCTGCCCAAGGTTTCGATTTGACGCTGAATGCCGGGGTGCCGGCCAATGGCGACAGCTTCCTGATCCAGCCCACCCGCACCGGAGCGCAGAGCATCGCGGTGGCGATTTCCGACCCGCGTGCCATCGCCGCCGCCGCGCCGATACGAACCGCCAAGACCCTGACCAACACGGGCACGGGCTCGATCAGCGCCGGCGTGGTCTTGGATGCGACGGATGCGGCGCTGCTGACGACGACCACGATCAATTTCGTTGCCGGTGGTTATCAGATCAACGGCGCCGGCGCCGTGATTCCCTACACTAGCGGCGCCAACATCGACCTGAACGGCTGGCGCGTCGTCATCTCCGGTGCGCCGGCGGTGGGCGACGTGTTTACCGTCGAGGCGAACACCGCGGGCGTGGCCGATAACCGCAATGCCATGCTACTGGCGGCGTTGCAGACGGCCAGCACCATGGCCGGCGGCATCGCCGGGTATCAGTCGGCCTACTCCCAAATCGTCAGCGCGGTGGGCAACAAGACCCGCCAGGTGGAAACCATCGGCCAGGCACAGGCCAACCTGGTGACCCAGGCCGCGGCACAGCGCGAGCGGGTGTCGGGCGTCAATCTCGACGAGGAGGCCGCCAATCTGCTGCGCTACCAGCAGGCCTATCAGGCTTCGGCCAAGGTCATCCAGATCGCCGGCAGCCTGTTCGACGATCTGTTGGCGGTACTGAATTAAGAGCGGAGAAAGACCATGCGCGTCAGCACCAACATGCTTTTCGATTCCGGCGTTGCCACCATGAATCGCCAGTTGGCGGATCTCGTCCATCTGCAACAGCAGATCGCCAGCGGGCGACGGGTACTGACACCGTCCGACGATCCGGTGGCGGCGGCCAGGGTGCTCGAAGTCCAGCAGTCGGCGGATGTCATGGCGCAGTTCCGGGTCAACCACGACAATGCCCGGGCGACCCTCGAACTCGAGGAAACCCAACTGGACACCGCCAGCGAACTGCTGATACGGGCGAAGGAACTCGCGCTGACGGCCGGCAATGGCACCCTGACATTTGCGCAGCGTCAGGCGGCGGCAACCGAGCTGCGTGCTCGGTACGACCAGCTGATGGGCATCGCCAATTCGACCGATGGCACCGGGCAGTTCATGTTTGCCGGCTACCAGAGCGCCACTCGTCCGTTTTCCCGCACGTTGGATGACCTGATCACCAATGGCGGTGACGTGAACTACGCGGGCGATGACGGCCAGCGCCGGCTGCAGGCGTCGGCCACCCGCTATCTCGAAGTGACCGATCCCGGTACCGAGGTGTTCATGGGCATCGATGACGGCGCCGGCGGCAATCAGAGCATGTTCAAGACCATCGCCGATCTGGTCGGCGCGATCGAGGATCCGGGCAATACCGGCGCCGCCTTCTCCGCCGATATCAGCGCCGCGCTCGGCAACATCAATCGCGGACTCGACAACGTCCTGCGTGTGCGTGGCGCGATCGGTTCGCGCTTGAACGAACTGGACAGCCTGACGACGACCGCCGACGACATGGCGGTGCAGTATGCGCAAGCGCTGTCGAATCTTCAGGATCTCGATTTTGCACAAGCAATTTCCGACTTGACGCGCAAGAAGACCAACCTCGAGGCGGCGCAGAAATCGTTCGCCCAGACATCGCAGCTCAGCCTGTTCAACTACCTGTGAGGTCGACCGCGATCGTGCTGCTCGTGCTGGCGCTGGGGGCGTGCGGCTCCATCGCCGAGTCGCCCGCGGCGCGCAACCTCGCCTCATGGACGCTCGATCCCCTCTCGGCCAACTGGCAGGTCGACGAGATGCCGCTGGGCGACGATCGGTTTCGGCTGCGATTGCAAATGCGTCGCTTTCACGCCGGTGGCGCTGGCGAGGCGCGCGTGGTGTTCCGGCAACGCGCGCGCGAGCTGGCGCGGCAGAACGACTATGACGACTACCAGGTGGTCGAATACAGCGAGCGCCTGGATTCGGCGATGTTCGCCTCGCAGCGGAGGGTGGAAGGCGTCATCCTTCTGACCCGCCGGGGCGGTTGACCGGTCAGGGCAACGCCCCGGCCGACGCCTGCAAGACCATCCGCAGCGCCGCGAAGCCCTGGTCGAACAGGTGTTCCATGGCGGCCCCGAAGTAGGGCAGGGAAATCATCAGCACGACGAAGCCCGACACCATGGTCACCGGAAAGCCGACGGCAAAAAGGTTCAGCTGCGGCGCCACGCGTGACAGCACGCCCATGGCGATGTTGGCGATCAGCAGCGCGGCGACCAGCGGCAGCGACAGCAGCACGCCGGCGGAAAACATGGTGGCCATCCATGTGGCGAGAACACGAAAACCACCGGCGGCAAGCGCGGCGCCGCCCACCGGCAACAGTTGAAAGCTTTCGATCAGCACCGCCAGGCACAGCAGATGCCCGTTCATGGCCAGGAAGATCAGGGTGGCCAGCAAGCCGAGGAATTCGCTGAGCACCGGGGTCTGCCCGGAGTTCTGTGGGTCGTAGAACACGGCGAATGCCAGGCCCATTTGCAGGCCGATCAACTCGCCGGCAACATCGACGGCGGCAAAGACGATGCGTAAAGTCAGGCCCAGCAGCACGCCGATCACCGCCTGCTCGGCGAGGAAGAACAGACCCTGCCAGGAACCGGTGGCGATGGCCGGCATCGGCGGCAAGGCGGGAACAGCCCCTGCCAGGACCCGGTGGCGATGGCCGGCATCGGCGGCAAGGCGGGCACGATGGCCATGGTCACCGCCAGGCCCGCCAGAAGGCGAACACGGCGGGGCATGCCGGCGTTGCTGAACACGGGCGCACTGGCCATCAGGCCGAGAAGCCGCGCCAGCGGAAACACGAACGCCGCCAGCCAAGCGTCGAGTTGCGCCGAGGAGATCGTGAGCATCAGCCGATCATGGCGGGAATGGCTTCGTAGAGTTGCTGGATGTAGCTGATCATCACCGAGAGCATCCAGGGGCCGCCAATGACCAGCGTCAGGAAGATGGCTACCAGCTTGGGGACGAAGGAAAGCGTGTTCTCGTTGATCTGCGTCGCCGCCTGGAAGATGCTGACGACGAGGCCCGTGACCAGCGCGGCGATGAACAGCGGCGCCGAGACCAGCAAGGTGACTTCCAGCGCCTGCCGGCCGAGTTCGACGACGGAGGTCGGTGTCATGTCGCGTGCCTAGCCAAAGCTGTTGACCAGCGAGGCGATCAGCAGGTTCCAGCCGTCCACCAGCACGAACAGCATGATCTTGAACGGCAGCGCCACCATCACCGGCGACATCATCATCATGCCCATCGACATCAGCACCGACGCCACCACCATATCGATGATGAGAAACGGCAGATACACGATAAAGCCGATCTGGAAGGCCGTCTTCAGCTCCGAGGTGACGAAGGCGGGGATCAGCACGCGCATGGGAATCTCATCGACGTTGGCTGGCTTGGGCTGGTTGGCCACCTTGGTAAACAGCGCCAGGTCGCCTGCGCGGACCTGCTTGAGCATGAAGGCGCGCAACGGCACGGCGCCACGCTCCACGGCCTCGGAAAACGCGATCCGGTTCTCCGACAGCGGCAGGTAGGCCTGGGCGTAGATGCGTTCGCCGACCGGCGCCATGACGAAGAAGGTCAGGAACAGCGCCAGGCCCACCAGCACCTGGTTGGGCGGCGCGGTCTGGGTGCCCAGCGCATGGCGCAGCAGGGACAGGACGATGATGATGCGCGTGAAGCTCGTCATCATCAACAGCAGCGCAGGCAGGAAGCTCAGGCTGGTCAGTAGCAGCAACGTCTGGATGGACAGCGACCACTGCGTGCCGCCACCGGCGGTCGGTGTCCCCGTCACCGCCGGCATGGCCTGGCCGAAGGCCAGCGCCGGCAGCAACAGGATGCAGACAGCGCCGATCGTTTTGCTAAGGTGCATTCCGTTGATCGAACATCTGGCGCAGACGGCCGGCAAAATCGCGCGAGCCCGCGGAACTTCCGGCGGTGGCCGGCGCGGGTGGCGCCGACCCGCGCGGCATCTCCGCCAGTGCCGTCACCCGGCCCGGAGCGACACCCAGCACCAACCAGTTGCCGGCGATTTCGACCACCACGACCCGCTCGCGCGCGCCGACGGCAATTCCGGACACCACCCGCAGCATGCCGGCGGCTTCGCCGCGCGGCGCCGACAGGCGCTTCAATAGCCAGAGACTGGCGAACAGCAGGATGATCACCACGCCAAGACCGAACAGCAGCTGGAAAAAGCCGCCGCCAATATCAGGCGCCGGCGTTGCCTGAGCCAGCGCCGCCTTCGGCGGCAACGCGACCAGGACGATCAGAAGAACCGACAGGCGCGAGGGAAGGATGGGAACCATGGTTCCGCCAGCATACGGACGCCCCGGCGCGCGAATAGGCCCGAGCAGAAGGGAAAAGGCCGGGCTTTCCCGGTGGTCAGTGGTTCAGCTTGCGCATGCGTTCCTGCGGCGTGATGATGTCGGTGAGACGAATGCCGAACTTTTCGTTGACCACGACGACTTCGCCTTGGGCGATCAGCGTGCCATTGACCAGAACATCCATCGGTTCGCCGGCCAGCCCGTCGAGCTCGACCACCGAGCCGTGGGCTAGCTGGAGCAGGTTGCGGATCGATATCTTCGTGCGACCAAGCTCGACGGTGATGCGCACGGGGATGTCGAGGATCATGTCGAATCCCTGCGGCGTCGCCGACCGTTGTTCGCCACCGCCGAATTGTTCGAAGGCCGGTGCGGCGGGGGCGGGTTCCGCCACTGTTTCGGCGACCGCTTGCTCGCTCATCGCCGCGGCCCAATCGTCGTCCGTGACCTGATTTTCCTCGACTTCGTCGTTCATGGGCTGCTCCTATGCCTGTCCGGCCTCTTCCTGCGCCAGGAAAGTTTCCACCTTCAGCGCGTACTGGCCGTTGCGAATGCCGTAGCGGCAGTTCATCACCGGCACGCCATCGACCATGGCCTGGACGCGCTGGTCGACCTGGATCGGCAGAATGTCGCCGACCTTCATGTTGATGATGTCGCCCAGCGTGACTTCGCTCGCGCCCAGCGGCACCACCAGTTCGACCTCGGCGAGCTGCAACTGCCGGCTCAAGGTGCCGCTCCATCGCTTGTCGGAGCCGGCCTGCTCGCTGTGCATGGTGCTGTAGAGCACGTCGCGGATCGGTTCGATCATCGCGTAGGGCAGGCACAGGTGCATCTCGGCGGCATTGCCGTTGAGCTCGATGGTGAAGGTCACCGCGACGACGATTTCCGAGGGCGTGGCGATGTTGGCGAACTGGGTATTCATCTCCGACCGCACGAAGTCGAACTTGATCTCGAACACCGGCTTCCAGGCCCTCTCGTACTCGGCGAAGAAGACCGCCAGCAGGCCCTGGATGATGCGCTGCTCGGTCAACGTGAAATCGCGGCCCTCGACCCGGGTATGAAAGCGACCGTCGCCACCGAACATGCTGTCCACCACCAGGAAGACCAGATTGGGGTCGAAGACGACCAGCGCCGTGCCGCGCAATGGCTTGACCGTCACCAGGTTCAGGTTGGTCGGCACCACCAGGTTGCGGATGAACTCGCTGTACTTTTGCACCTTGATCGGCCCGACCGAAACCTCGCTGCCCTTGTGCATGTAGTTGAACAGGCCGATGCGCAGCAGGCGGGCGAAGCGCTCGTTGATGAGTTCCATGGTCGGCATGCGACCACGGACGATGCGCTCCTGGCGGCCGAGATCGTAGTTCTTGACGCCGCCG
>OEIV010000758.1_pt1 | contig 16478 bp, 15 predicted proteins | sample 1539231 | NCBI WGS metagenome assembly OEIV01 (sample SAMN03794762, study PRJEB22550) | activated sludge metagenome | feature: wastewater treatment plant; material: activated sludge; isolation source: Wastewater treatment plant of a petroleum refinery complex | place: Argentina: Buenos Aires ...
TTCGGCGGCCTCGGCGATCAGCTCGACGATCTCGGCGGGAGCGTCCGTCGTCTCCTCGATCTCTGCGGTCTGCTCGATTTCGGCGGCCTCGGCGATCACCTCGACGATCTCGTCGGAGCTCGCGCTGGCCTCGGCTGCATCATCGGCCATCCCGACGACCGGCCAGCTCGCGATGATCGCGCGGACCTCGGCAAGCTTGCTCTTCAATGTGGCGGCGTCGGTCTCGCTGATCGTTGATCCCAGATGAGAGTCTATCTCGCAGTCGATCTCATCCAGGCAAAACTCTATATGATGCAGCATAATCTGCTCCCGTCATTGCTGCCCTCATTGGGCTCATGGGCTGGAGATTGCGCCGCCAGTGCTTACCATTCCGTTGCTGCGTGTTCCGAAATGCGCATCTTGAGCACGGACAAGCATTATTCTGAACGCGTGAATTCTGTGTTGTGTTCGGATTGCCACTATCAAAGGCGCTCTGGAAACGCTTCGTTTACCGATTTCATTTCGCCGCTCCGCATTTTCGGGCGGCTTCACAAAAAGATCGCGGCGCATCGCATACGTTGGGCACATGGATTGGATGCGAAACCTGCCTCGAGCGGCAGTCGAGGCCGTGACGGCGGAAACGAGGGGCGAGATCGTGCGCTGGGCCGGCCGGCCGAGCCCCTCCGGATCGTTCCTCAGAACCACACCGATCTGGTTGATGGGCGTGCCGTGGACCGCGTTGATCGGCGGCATATTCGGCGTCCTTGTGGCAAGCTGCGTCGCCACCATCACGAGCCCGCCTGCAGGCCGCATCATTCAGTCCTGGGAAATCGCCATGATGGCCCTGGCGTTGCTGTTCGCTGGGGCCTTCCTGGTCATCGGTTTCGGACTGCTTGGCGCGCCATTCTGGGTCTGGTGGAAATCCCGCCGGACCGTGTTTGTCCTGACGGACAAAAGGCTGCTGCGCATTTTTCACGGCCATAGCCGCGAGGTGGTGAGCTTCGATCCCGCGACGTTCGTTTCGCTTCATCGGCGCGGCGGCGATCGTGGCCCGGGCACGCTCACCATCGTCACTGGATACGCGAAGGACAGCGACGGCGACACTGTCACGAGCAGTGAGCTGATCGTCGGAATACAAAACGTCGCTCAGGCCGAACGACTGATCCGCGGCATGATGCGCGTAGACCGTGGCGCGACATCGTTCGGCAAATAGAAAGCCGCCCGGCCAGGATCACTCGGTTTGGACCGGGCTCCCCGACGGGCGGCGTCATTATTGTGAGCGGTGTGGTTTGCGCGATCGCATCCGATCAGCGGAAACGACCGCGGGACACGGAATGGATGGCGCTGGCGCGCGATCCCGCGTCGCTCAGCGGCAGTTGCAGTCGATATGGCGCGAGCCGCCACGGACATGGACGACAGAGCCGCGGGTCAGCAGGCTGGCCGGCAGAACGACGGTGCGATGCGAGTGGACGGTGCGGCCGCCGACGTAGACGGTCTGGCCCACGGTCTCGCGGCTGTGCTGATAGACGGTGCGGTGATGCACGCGGGTCTCGACGTGCACCTTGGTGACCGGACGCACGCGCGTGACGATGTTCACATGCGTCACCGGCTGCACGCGGGTCACGTCGACGGTGCGATGGACGACGTTGACGTAGTTGTCACGAACCACGTTGCGGACCTGCTTGACGTTGCGGACCTGGGTCACGTCGCGGTAGCGGGTGACGTTGCGAACCTGCTGCACGGTGCGCACGCGGTAGTTCGTCTTGACGATGGTCTTGGATGCCGGTTTGCAGCGGTGGCAGGCCTCGGCGGCGGTCGAAGCGACCGGCGCGGAAGCGAGGGTGAAGGCCGCGGCGAGGGCCGCCGCGATGGCGATACGCATGACGGGAGATCCTTTACGGTGAAGCTGAGCAAAATGCGTCTCACGGCGGATCATCAGCGTCAATTCAAAGTCGAGCCGAGTAAGGTAAAGAGCTGTTTCGCAGTAGAAATGTGGTTAAGCTAGGCGGCCTGCTGGCGCGTTGCGTGTAAAACTTCGAAATGCTCTCCCGAATGGCGATGCGGTCGGTCTTTGCATGCAGCCGGGTAACACGCGAGCGTCAACGAAAAGGGCGGACCCAAAGGCCCGCCCCATCGAATTGAACGCACGGTGTAATTGAACGCACGGTGTAACAGACGGCAGCCAGATCAGGCGTTGCCGTTGTCCCAGCCCCGCACGTCGACGAAATGGCCTTCCAGCGCCGCCGCCGCCGCCATCACGGGCGAGAGGAGGTGCGTGCGGCCCTTGTAGCCTTGACGGCCCTCGAAGTTGCGGTTCGAGGTCGAGGCGCAACGCTGACCGGGCTTCAACTGGTCGGGGTTCATGCCGAGGCACATGGAGCAGCCCGGCTCGCGCCACTCGAAGCCGGCGGCCTTGAAGATCTTGTCGAGACCTTCGGCCTCCGCCTGTTCCTTCACCAGGCCGGAGCCCGGAACGATCATGGCATAAGCGAGCTTACCTGAGATCTTCTTGCCCTCGACGACCTTGGCCACCGCGCGCAGATCCTCGATGCGGCCGTTGGTGCACGAGCCGATCCACACCACGTCGAGCGGGATGTCGGTGATCTTCGTGCCGGGCGTCAGGCCCATGTAGTCCAGCGCGCGCTGCATGGAGGCGCGCTTGTCCTCGTTCTCGACCTTGGCCGGGTCGGGCACGGCGCCGGTGATCGAGACGACGTCCTCAGGGCTCGTGCCCCAGGTGACGATCGGCGGCAGCGAGGCGGCGTCGAGCCTGACGACGCGGTCGAAGTGCGCGCCCTCGTCGGTGCGCAGCGTCTCCCAGTACTTCATCGCCATGTCCCAGGCGGCGCCCTTCGGCGACTTCGGCCGGTCCTTGATGAATGCGAAGGTCTTCTCGTCCGGCGCGATCATGCCGGCGCGGGCGCCGCCCTCGATCGACATGTTGCAGACCGTCATGCGGCCTTCCATGGAGAGCGAGCGGATGGCCTCGCCCGCATACTCGATGACCGAGCCCGTGCCGCCGGCCGTGCCGATCTCGCCGATGATGGCGAGGATGATGTCCTTGGCGCCGACACCCTTCGGCGGCAGCCCGTCCACCTGGACGAGCATGTTCTTCGCCTTCTTCTGGATCAGCGTCTGCGTGGCGAGCACATGCTCGACTTCGGAGGTGCCGATGCCGTGCGCCAGCGCGCCGAACGCGCCGTGCGTGGAGGTGTGGCTGTCACCGCAGACGATGGTGGTGCCGGGGAGCGTGAAGCCCTGCTCGGGGCCGACGACGTGGACGATGCCCTGACGCTTGTCGAGCTCGTTGTAGTATTCGACGCCGAAATCGCGGGCGTTCTGCGCCAGCGTTTCCACCTGGATGCGGCTGTCGTCGTCGGCAATGCCCTGGCTGCGGTCCGTGGTCGGCACGTTATGGTCGACGACGGCCAGCGTCTTTTCCGGCGCATGCACCTTGCGGCCCGACATGCGCAATCCCTCGAACGCCTGCGGGCTCGTCACCTCGTGGACGAGGTGGCGATCGATGTAGAGCAGGCAGGTGCCATCGGGGGAGCGGTCCACGATGTGGTCGTCGAAGATCTTGTCGTAGAGGGTTTTGGCCATCGTCCTCGGTCCATGGTCAGGATTTGACGCCTAGATAGCGCTGTCATCGAGACTTCGCAAATAAGCCGTTGTGCCGGAGGCGATCAGCCGGCGGGGCGCAATGCCGCCCCCTGCCAGTCTCGCCTCGCGGGCCGGCCAGCGATAACCTCGCCCGCAGAGATGCGCCGCGAGTCGCGGCGGCTTGCCGATACGGAGGGCGTCATGTTGCACAAGTTCTCGATCCCGGGTTTTTCGAGCCGGCGCCGGTTCGACGACCTCTCCGAGCGGGAGATCTTGGCACTCGCCATCTCCTCGGAAGAGGAGGACGGCCAGATCTACCTGGCCTATGCGGCCCGGCTGGCGAAGGATTATCCGGCGAGCGCCAAGATTTTCGAGGATATGGCGGCGATCGAGGGGCAGCACCGGCGGGCCCTGATCGAGCTGCACAAGAAGCGGTTTGGCGAAACGATCCTGCCTCTCCGCCGCGAGCACGTGGCGGGCTATTACACCCGCTCGCCCGTTTGGCTGATCGAAAACCTCGGCATCGAGCGCATTCGCCAGGAGGCGGAGGACATGGAGCGGCGCGCGCGCGAGTTCTACCTCGCCGCCACCGCCCGCGCGACTGACGCCGACACGCGCAAGCTGCTCGGCGATCTCGCCGCCGCGGAGGCGGGACACGAGGCGACGTTCGAGCGTTCCGTCGAGCGGCATCTGGAAGGGGACGCACGCGGTGAGGAGGACGCCGCCGCGCACCGCCAGTTCCTGCTGACATGGGTGCAACCGGGGCTCGCCGGGCTGATGGACGGCTCGGTCTCGACGCTGGCGCCGATTTTTGCCACCGCCTTCGCGACGCAAAACACCTGGACCACGTTCCTCGTCGGCCTCTCCGCGTCGGTCGGCGCCGGCATCTCGATGGGCTTCACCGAGGCGGTGCACGACGACGGTAAGCTCTCCGGGCGTGGCGCGCCGTGGAAGCGCGGCGTCGCGTCCGGCGTGATGACCGCGCTGGGCGGTCTCGGCCATGCGCTGCCGTATCTCATCCCCCAGTTCTGGACGGCAACGTTCGTCGCGCTCGCCGTCGTGTTTCTCGAGCTCTGGGCCATCGTGTGGATACAGAACAAATACATGGAAACGCCGTTCCTGCGGGCGACGTTCCAGGTCGTTCTCGGCGGCGCCTTGGTTCTCGGCGCGGGTATCCTGATCGGCGGCGCATGAGGCCCGCGCCGCAAAGGTCTCGCAGGAACGATCGAGAGTCACCGGCGGAACAGCGCTCAACACCCGGTTAACGCTAATCATCCTCCCGTAGTCGAAACGAACGTCGCCACTGGCGACCGGATCAACGGGAGACCTGCCATGCTGAGCCAACTCATCGAAATGCTGATGCAGCCCGAGAGCTATGTTTGCGAGTGGCGTGGCAACGAGCTCTACATCGAGCCCGTGGTCGCGGTGGCGGTTCCGGCGGAGTAGGCATTGGCCCGCTCGTTCCGCGCTTCCGCAAGGGTGTGATCGGTTGAGAAAGAAGTGCAGGGCACTTCCTTCGAAAGCGTGAAACGCACCCTAAGATCAGGCTTCAGAGCGCTGTCGACGACTTTGAGAAAGCGCGAATGCGATTCAATCGAAGTCGGTAGCGCACGAGCGTGCGGAGCGGATTTCGAACGATCGGGCGGTGGCGACGGTGCCGATCGCCGCTCACACCTTCAGTTGGCGCGACTTCGAGACCAGGAAGTCGCGCAGAACCTGAACCTTCTTCGAGGTCTTGAGCTCCTCGGGATAGACGAAGAGGAATGGCAGCGTCGGCGGGTCGATCTCGGTCAGGACCGTGACGAGATCGGTTTCCTCCTCGACCATGTAGTCGGGAATCATGCCGATGCCGATACCCGTGCGCACGGCATACTTCAGCGCGACGACCGAGTTCGCGCGCAGAACCGGCACCCGTGGCGGCTGACCGTTGCGGCCTGCCGTTTCGATCCAGGTGATGGCGGCCAGGTGCTGGGCCGGCTGCCCCGCGTAGGAGACGATGCGGTGACGGTCGAGCGCGGTGAGGCTTTCGGGCGCGCCGAACTTGCGCACATAGTGCGTCGACGCATACGCCCGCACCTTCATCGAGAACAGCGGACGGCGGATCAAATCGCCCTGCTCCGGCTCTCGGGTCCAGATCGCGACGTCGGCGGCGCGCATCGACAGGTCGATCTGGTCGTCCGATAAAATCAGCTCGACGCGGATCTCCGGGTAGAGCTCCATGAACTCCTTGAGCCGCTGCGTCAGCCAGACGGTGCCAAGGCCGATCGGTGCGGAAATTCTGAGGTCGCCCGAGGGTTTCGTGGTCGTATCGGCGAGCAGGGTCTCGACCGTGTGCAGCTTGATCATGACCTCCGCGACCGTGCGGTAGAGCATTTCGCCCTGCTCGGTCAGCACCAGGCCGCGCGCGTGCCGGTGGAACAGCACGATCTCGAGATCCTTCTCGAGCGCGGAGACCTGACGGCTCACGGCCGACTGGCTCATGTGCAACGCTTCGCCCGCGTGGGTGAAGCTGCCGGCCTCGGCCGCAGCGTGGAAGATCCGGAGCTTATCCCAGTCCATCACAGGCGCATTCCTCGTCGCCCCGCCATACCGGCGCAGCATAGGTGCAGTGCAAAAATGCCGCCGCACACTATCGCACGGCGGAGCACTGCCAAAGCCTGAAGTTGCGGCAGAGATGTGTCGTCGGCTCGTTTTTGCCCAAGTTTCAGGCGGCGGTCAATTCGAGAGCTAGAATGAAAACATGCGCACATTCTGATGCTGACGGGGTGGCCGTTTGGCGCGGGATGCGCGCTGTGGTTGTCGCCGCAGTCAGCGGCCCGTCTTGTTGCGGCGCAAAAGATCGGGTCTGCGGTCGCCAGTCACCAGCAGCGACATGGCCTCGCGCCAAGCAGCGATTTTCGCATGGTCACCCGATAGCAGCACGTCGGGGATCGCGCGCCCCTCCCACTCGCGCGGGCGGGTGTACTGGGGGTGCTCGAGCAGCCCCGTTTCGAAGCTCTCGTGCGTGAGGCTATCCTGTGAGCCGAGAACGCCGGGAAGCAGCCGCACGCAGGCATCGAGCAGGACCATCGCCGCCAGCTCGCCACCCGAGAGCACGTAATCGCCGATCGAGACCTCCATCAACGCGCGCCCCTCGATCACGCGCTCGTCGACGCCCTCGAACCGCCCGGCCAGGATGATGACGCCGGGGCCAGCAGCCAGATCGCGGGCGAGCGCCTGGGTCAGCGGTTGTCCGCGCGGCGTCATGTAGAGAGCGGGCAGCGGCGCGGCGCCAGGCGGGGCGATGGAGGAGGCCGCGGCGCGGGCCTGGTCGATGGCCTCGGCCAGCACATCGGCGCGCATCACCATGCCGGCGCCGCCACCCGCGGGCGTGTCGTCCACGGCCCGATGGCGGCCGATGCCGAAATCGCGGATCTGGTGGGTATCGAGCCGCCAGAGCCCTCCGGCAAGGGCCTGGCCGACGAGCGACAGGCCGAGCGGGCCGGGGAACATCTCCGGGAACAGCGTCAGGATGCGGGCCTGCCAGGGCGGCCTGCCGGGCTCTGCTTCGGGCCTGTGGGGCATTGTTGGTGGACTTCCAGGTTAGCGGGGCGTGGCAACCGTAAGCAGAGTTGCGCCGGGGTGGAAAGGGCCTGTGCAACGTTGGCGTCTGCCCAGGCCTCCCGCTGCGCCTCGCGGGAGACTTCCGATCGAGCGGCACATGGACTATGAGCCGGGTCTACTCGCCACGGGGTTGACGCGCACATGATACGACTAGACGGCATCAGCAAGCAGAACGGCCACCAGATCCTCTTCATCGAGGCGTCCGCCGTGCTCAACCGGGGAGAGAAGGTCGGCCTCGTCGGCCCGAACGGTGCCGGCAAGACCACGCTGTTCCGACTCATCAAAGGCGAGGACGAGACCGACGAGGGCCAGGTCTCGGTCGATCGCGGCATCACCATCGGCTATTTCAGCCAGGATGTCGGCGAGATGGGCGGGCGTAGCGCGGTCGCCGAGGTGATCGATGGCGCCGGGCCGGTCAGCGCCGTCGCCGCGGAGCTCGCAGATCTCGAGGCGGCCATGGCCGATCCCGATCGGGCCGACGAGATGGAAGAAATCATCGAGCGCTACGGCGAGGTCCAGGCGCGCTTCGAAGAGCTCGGCGGTTATGCGCTCGAAGGGCGCGCGCGTGAGGTTCTCGCCGGACTGAGCTTCAGCCAGGAGATGATGGAAGGCGATGTGGGCGCGCTCTCCGGCGGCTGGAAAATGCGTGTCGCGCTCGCCCGCATTCTGCTGATGCGACCGGATGTGATGCTGCTCGACGAGCCATCGAACCATCTCGACCTCGAAAGCCTGATCTGGCTCGAGCAGTTCCTCAAGGGCTACGAGGGCGCCCTGCTGATGACCTCGCACGACCGGGAGTTCATGGACCGCGTCGTCACAAAGATCATCGAGATCGATGGCGGCTCGCTCACCAGCTATTCCGGCGATTACGAATTCTACGTGCAGCAGCGCGCGCTCACGGACAAGCAGCAGCAGGCCCAGTTCGAGCGCCAGCAGGCGATGCTCGCCAAGGAGATGCGCTTCATCGAGCGGTTCAAGGCGCGGGCATCCCACGCCGCGCAGGTGCAGAGCCGGGTGAAGACGCTCGAGAAGATCGAGCGCGTCGAGCCGCCGCGGCGGCGCCAGACGGGGATCTTCGACTTCCCGCCGGCACCGCGCTCGGGCGAGGACGTCGCGACGCTCAAGGGCGTTTCCAAGGGTTACGGCACGCGGGCGATCTACGACGACCTGTCGTTCCAGGTGCGTCGCCGCGAGCGCTGGTGCGTCATGGGCGTCAACGGCGCCGGCAAGTCGACGCTGCTGAAACTGGTCGCGGGCGCGACGCAGCCCGACGCGGGAACGGTGCAGATCGGCGCCAGCGTCAAGATGGGCTACTTCGCGCAGCACGCGATGGATCTGCTCGATGGCGAGCGGACGGTGTTTCAGTCGCTCGAGCACGAGTTCCCTCAGGCCGGGCAGGGCGCACTCAGAACGCTGGCCGGCTGTTTCGGCTTCTCCGGCGACGACGTCGAGAAGAAATGCCGCGTGCTCTCCGGTGGCGAGAAGGCGCGCCTCGTCATGGCGCAAATGCTGTTCGATCCGCCGAACTTCCTCGTGCTCGACGAGCCGACCAACCATCTCGACCTGATGACCAAGGAGATGCTCATCACCGCACTGTCGCAGTACGAAGGCGCGATGCTGTTCGTCTCGCACGACCGCCGTTTTCTCGCCGCGCTGTCGAACCGCGTGCTGGAACTGACGCCCGAGGGCCTGCATCAGTATGGTGGAGGTTACACCGAGTACGTCGAGCGGACCGGACACGAAGCGCCGGGGCTGCATAGCTGAGAGCACCCGCCGGGAACGACCAAACCTCGTGGGTGGCGGGGCGCGGCCGGAGCGCGGGCGGTGCCCCTCGCTTCTCCGCTTGAGAATTGCGCCGACCCGGCGCACATCTCTCGCACGGCGCCGGCCGGCGCGACAGTTTCACCCAAAGGGCGACCATGACCTCCGCGGCGAAGCCACTCTCGTACACGCAGAACCTCGAGGACTATCATCTCTGGCTTGCGCTCGCCGACGAGGGCCCGGGCTTTTACATCGATGTCGGCGGCGGGCATCCGGTCGCGGACAACGTGTCCCTCTGGTTCTACGAGCGCGGCTGGAGCGGCATCGTCGTCGAGCCGCAACCAAGCCTTGCGCGTCTCTACCCGCACGTGCGCCCGCGTGACACCGTGTTCGAGGGGCTTGTCGGCCGCACCGTCGGCACGTCCGAGCTTTTCATGTTTCCGCGCCTGCACGGTCTCTCGACGATGGTCGAGGCGAACGCCGAAGGCTCGAAGGTGCACGGCGACAGCTACGAGCGGGTGACAAGACCGCTGACCACGCTCGCAGCCCTCTGCGAGACGCATGGCGTCGAGCGCATCCACTTCCTCAAGATCGATGTCGAGGGTGCCGAAGGAGAAGTGATCGCCGGTAACGACTGGCGGCGTTACCGTCCGAAGGTGATCGTGGTCGAGGCGATCGATCCGGCGACCAATGCGCCGGCTCACGCTGGCTGGGAACCGATGCTGATCGACGCCGGATACCGGTTCCGCCTCGATGACACGTTGAATCGCTTCTACGTCGCCGAGGAATGCGGCGAGGTGTTCAATCGCCTGCCTGCCGAGCGCGCGGACTGGGGGGCCGTTACGCACATGTACGAGATCGGCAAGGCGCCGGAAAACGCGGCACATCCCGATCACGAGCTAGCGCGGGCGCTTTCACGCGGCTTCTGGGCAAGCCTGCTGATGCTGGACCGCGACCTGCTCGGCGCGCTGCTGGCGCAGGGGCGCGGGCTCGCTCCGGATGGGTCGGAAGCACGAGTGGTGACACAGTCGCTCGACGAGGCGGCGATGCGCCTCGCGCTCGCCCGCATCGCCTGCGGCTACGACGGCGGCCAGCTCGGCTAGGGTGCGATCGGTTGAGATGGGAGCGCGCGGCGCTCTCATCGAGGCCGTGAATCGCACCCTAATCACATGCTTCAAGTCGCGATCGGTTGAGACGGGCGCGCGCGGCGCTTCCATCGACAGTGCTTGAGAGCGCGATCAGCTTCGGGCGCTGTCCGGCGGCGCTATCGATCAAAGACCGGTCAACCGCCCGTCCGCTCAAGATGTCGGGACGGGCGGTGTTTGGCGTCGCGGGCGCGATGCTCGCTCAAACGCCTTCGACGACGGTGATGTCGATCTTGCCCGCCCCCTGGCGCAGTGCCTTGGCCGCCGCATATTCCTCGGAGCGGGCATAGCCGAGGGCCGCCTCATAGCTCGGGAACTCGAGCACGACATTGCGCTGCGTGCCATTGCCCTCGACGATCTCGCACTTGCCACCACGCACGATCGGCACGCCGCCGAACTTGTCGAGCGCGATCTTCGATTTCGCGACGTACTGGCCCCACTTCTCGGGATCGGTGACGGTGGCGTGCGCGATGACGTAACCCTTGGGCATGGGGTGTTCCCTCTCGTTGGATTGGCTCGTTGGAATGGCGGTGCGCGGTCAGGCGAGCGCGTCACGGATGTGATGCATGAAGCTCAACGCCGCGGCCTTGGGATCGTCCGACTGCGTGATCGGCCGTCCGACGACGATGTGATCGGCGCCGGCGGAGATCGCGTGGCCGGGGGTCATTACGCGCTCCTGGTCGTCCATGGCGCTGCCTTCGAGGCGGATTCCGGGAGTGACGATCAGGAATTTCGGTCCGACCGCATCGCGGATGCGCCGGGCTTCCTGGCCCGATGCGATGACGCCGTCGAACCCGGCTTCGTGCGCCATGCGGGCGCGATGCAGCACGAGCTCGGCCGGGGTCATGCGATTGCCCTGCTGCTCGAGATCGTGGGCTGAAAGGTTGGTCAGCACCGTGACGGCGAGCAGCTTCATCGGACTCGAGCTGCGCCCGGCGACGGCGGCGCGCAGCGTCTTCAAGTCATGGCCGTGAACGGTGAGGAAGTCGACGCCGAAATCGGCGGCATTAGAGACGGCGCGCTCGACCGTGTTACCGATGTCGAGCAACTTCATGTCGAGAAAGACCCGCTTGCCCTGGGCCTTGAGATGCTCGGCGAAATCGAGCCCGCCGGCGAACAGCAGCTCGAGGCCGACCTTGTAGAAATGTACGCCATGGTCGAGCAGTGCGACGAGGCGTGCCGCCTCCTCCACCGTCGGCATGTCGAGGGCGACGATCAACCGGTCCTTGAGCGCGATCTCGTTCATTTGGGCCAACTCTCACCGTGCTCGGTTCATCGTCTCGAATGGGCTGTGCTTGCCGGATGGCCACGGGCCGGTCCGACCAGGCGGTTGCGGAGCGGCCACCCTAGGGTGCGATCGGTTGAGATGGAAGCGCCCCGCGCTTTCGTCTCGAGCGTGAATCGCGCCCTCTTCTGAGGGTTTAGAGCGCGATCGGTTGAGATGGAAGCGTCCCGCCCTTTCCTCTCGAGCGTGTACGGCCCCTCGGCCCGTGGTTCGGGAATGCTATCGACCTCTTCGGTGGACCGCGGCCGCAGACCCGTCAAAACCGATCGCACTCTATGCGCGCGGGCGCCGCTTTGCCAATCCGGTGTCGCCGCCAAGCACCTAAATGGCTGGCGCGCATCGCTACGGTGCCAGGAACTCTAGAGGCTAGCCATGCAGCACGTGCGCTGCACGGGCGAGCTTCTGGATCTGGGTCTTGAACTTGCCCTGCATGTCCTTGTCCTTGAGGTGGCCATGCTCGTCGAAGGCATCGCCCGCCCGTGCCACGGCGAATTGCTCCGGCAGCACGAGCGCGCCGACGCCAAGCTCCAAGACCTGACGCACAGCGTTCAGGCCGCGCAGCCCGCCGAGAGTTCCAGGCGAGGCAGCGCCGATCGCGAACACGCGCGTCCGGAACACCTCGAGCGGCTCCTCGTCGTCCTCGCGAACCCGGCTCACCCAGTCGATGGCATTCTTCAACAACGGCGATATCGAGCTGTTGTACTCGGGGGACGCGATGAAAATGCCGGTGTGCAGCCCCATCACGTGCTTGAGCTTGCGGGCCTGGTCGGGCGGACCTTCTTCAGCCTCCAGGTCGCCGTCGTAGATCGGCATCGGGTAGTCGCCGAGGTCGAGGAACGTCGCGGGGATGCCATTCGCTTCGGCGATCGCGACGCCGAGACGCGCGAGTTGCTTGTTGACGGAATTCTTGCGCGCGGAACCGGAAACGAAAAGGAGACGCACGTCTGTGCTCATCGTCTGCTCCTTCTTGTTGTGTGTATCGGATGGTTGCCCCGGGTAGGAGAGCTTGCGGAGGCCCCATCTCTCCCTGGGCATCGCTCGCGGCGAACCGCCGCCCATCTGGACCGCAACGATGTTATCGCGCGGCCGTCGGGTGGTCACGCGCGATTGTCTGAAGCGCTGACCGCAAGGGAAAGTTCCGTTCGACAGCAGACATAAGAGCAGGCCCGGTGGCATGGCTGCCACCGGGCCTTTCCGCTCGCGCCCTCTGGAGGCCCGATCTCCACAAAGCAGAGGCCGGGGAACGGTTACTTCAATGTCTTGAGATAGGAGAGGATGAAGTCCTGCTCGTCAGCATCGGTAACGCCGACATGGCGCATGCGGGTTCCCGGCATGATGCTCTTGTTGTCGGCCATCCACGCCTTGAGCGCGCTGTCGGTCCAGACGATTCCAGAGGCCTTGAGCGCGTCGGAGTAGGCGAAACCTTCGACGCTGCCGGCTTTGCGCCCGGCGATGCCGATGAGGCTCGGGCCATAGCTCTGCTTTGCCGGATCGTCGGCATGGCAACTGCGGCAGCGATGCTCGAACATGATCTGGCCGGCCTTGGCGACGGCGATCTTGCCCGCCTCGCTCAACTCCGCGCGGGCGGCCGTCGCCCCGAGCGCGGGCGCCAGCACGATGGCGGCCAGCAGGGCCGCGGTCGTTCCATGTGCTCTCATGCCATGTGCTCTCATGATCGTCATTCCTTCTCTCGTCGCGACGTGGATGTGCGACGCGGAAAAGGCTGATCGAGGTCGGTCTATGCCTCCTTGATCGATCTCAAGGACAGTGCTCCGGCGACCGAAAGTACAAACCTGTTCGACCGAAGGTGCAATGGGAGCGCGCCGCTGCGGGCCATCCGCACGTCGCGTCAGGTGTGGCTCTTGGCCGACGTGATGCAATCGGTATTGAGCACGTAGAACACTTCGTCCGCCTCGGCGATCAGCTTATCGCGTTCTTCCTGCCGGGCAGGTGCCGGCGCGAGCGCCACGAACTTCTCGAGCTTCCAGTAGAGCTCGGTGTACTGGGCTCGAACGTCCTCGTCGCGAAGGTTGGCGAGATAGGTAGCGAGCGCGCCGAACTTGGCCACGGCATTTCCGGCCTCGATCATGTCGCGCGATCCGGCGGCCGTCTCGCCGGCAGCGGCGGCGCGCACCACGACTCCGGCGCGGTACTTGACCTGGAAATAGGCGTCGATGGTGTCGCGGCAGGTGCGCATGTACTCGCTGCGCGGAAGCCGGCTTTGAATGATGTCGACGTACTGGCTGTTGAGGTAGCCGTTGTAGATCGAGGTGATGAGGGAGAGCACGGCGATCGCCATCGGGAAAAAGGTGATGACGAGCTGCCGCGTGTTGTTGCCGTTATCGCCGGTCTCGGACGCCATGAGGCCACCCTCGGAGTAAATCCCGCCTCAACCAGTCTATCCGTAGAGGGATTTGCGCGCGAGCCGCCGCACGACGGCATCAGTTGGGATGGTTTCCGGCGACCTCACCCGCCATCTGCGGCCGCAACGGGGCGCCCAGAGCGTGCGGTGACGTGGCGTTGTGCCCGTGGCATGCCACATCCCAGTTTTTCCAGTCCCTCCAATGGCTTGCTGCTGCCCCGTGCGTCAATACGCACCGATGCTGATATTCGACGTCCGTTGTAGTGCTTTCGGATCAATTTGCCGTTGCGAAGAAAATTCCATTCGCCATGTCGGCGATTTTCCGAAGGAGACCCGGAGATGACCACGCCATTGAGAATTCTCGTTCTCGGAGCCTCGTATGGCTCGCTACTGGGGACGAAGCTGGCGCTCGCCGGGCATCATGTCACTCTGGTGTGCCTGCCGGCCGAGGCCGAACTCATCAATAGCGAGGGTGCGGTCGTCCGCATGCCGGTGAAGGGACGGCAGAACCTGCTCGAGGTGAACTCGAAGACGTTGCCCGGCACCCTGCAAGCTTCAGGGCCGGCGGGCATAGTGCCGTCGCGTTTCGATCTCGTCGCGCTCGCGATGCAGGAGCCGCAGTACGGCGCACCGGGCGTGCGTGAGTTGCTCGCCGCCGTCGCACGGGCGCGAGTTCCCGTGATGTCGATCATGAACATGCCGCCGCTGCCCTATCTCAAGCGTATCCCGGGCCTCGATACATCGGCGCTCCAGAGTTGCTTCACCGATCCGAGCGTGTGGGCGGGCTTCGATCCGGAAAAGTTCACGTTGTGCAGTCCCGACCCGCAGGCATTCCGCCCGCCGAACGAACCGGTCAACGTACTGCAGGTGCGCCTGCCGACCAACTTCAAGGCAGCGCGGTTCGCCGGTGATGCGGACACCGCGATCCTCACGCGCCTGGAGCACGATATAGCCGAGGCGCGCTATTCAGCGGCGGGCGAAGCGGTCGAACTGCCGGTGAAGCTCAAGGTGCATTCGTCGATCTTCGTGCCCATGGCGAAGTGGGCGATGCTGCTCGCCGGAAACTATCGCTGCGTCCAGGCCGATGGCATGCGCGCGATCAAGGACGCCGTGCATACCGACATCGCGGCGACGCGCGCAGTCTACGAGTGGGTGGCGGACCTGTGCGTCTCGCTCGGCGCAGCTCCTGGCGACATGGTGCCGTTCGAGAAATACGCGGTCGCCGCACAATCGCTGTTGAGCCCGTCGTCTGCGGCTCGTGCACCCGCCCCGGGCGCCCAGAACATCGAGCGCGTCCGCAAGCTGGTTCCGGCCGTCGCTGCGCAGAAGGGCCGCCGCCTCGCCGCGATCGACGAGACGGTGTCTCTCGTCGACGGCTGGCTGACGCGCAACCGCGCCAAGGCGGCTTGAGGGAGGAATGGCGGGTTGCCGCAGTGAGTGATCGATCTCTTGGAGACTAGGGCATCTCCATCCGACCGCTAACCGCGATCGTGGTTCTTTGCGGTCGGATGGCGCTCTCGTCTTCATCGACGGAACGGTCCACGATGACAGAGATGGACGCGGACCTGCGGCTGACGTTGGCGCGGCGCACTGCTCCGGTTGTGAAGCAGTAAAGGGGCAACCCCAAAAACACGGGCTCAGACCGAACGCGGCGGCTCAGCGTGGCTCGACGATGATGTCGGTGTACTCGTTGGTCTCGCGGCTTTGGGCTGCATCCGAGACGATCAAGGTCGATCCGGGCTTAAGAACCTCGCGCAACCGCATCAGGGCTGCCTCGCTGAGCACGACGCGATCGAGCGCGTTGGCGGCTGTCTTCGGCACCTCCACAGCGGAAAGGGCCGCCGTATCCTCCATCGACGCGGCGCGCGCGCGGCTACGCGGTCGTGGCCGGTCATGCGTGTCGTCAGCTTCGATGCCGGACACCGTCATCAGCCGCCACGTCAGCTCGGTATCGCTCCCCTCGCGGAACGCCAACGCAGAGAACACGTGCGTGCCGACCGGGCTCGCCGGCATCTTGAACTCGACGGGAGCCTGATAGACCTCCGCGAAGCCCTGGCGGATGTAGATCTTGTTGGACTTGCGGCTGATGAGGATGGTCGCGGGCTTGTCGAACTGGGCGAGCGCGGCGACGGCGCGGCGGTTGCTCCGTTTGGCCTCGTCCAGGTCCTTGGCGGCTTTGGCAAATGCCTTCCGCGCCTCCGGCAGGGCAAGTTCGGCATCGTGCAACTCGCCTTGGCGCGCGGCGAGCGTCTGCTTCTGCAGCTCGACGGCCTCTCCCGCGGTGCTCTCGTCGGAATCGAGCCCGGCGAGCTTCGCCTCGATTGCCAGCTCCTGCTCGGCGGCCTCCGATTCCGACTCGCTATCGCGCTTTGCCGCGACAGCGCGCGCGTCGGCACGGGAGAGCAGCGTTTCGATCGGACGGTCGCTGGCCGCGTCGGCGAGATGCTCCTCGCGCCGCTTCTCCTCGCGCTTGGCAGCGCGCGCCATCTCCCTGGTCTGGGTCGTGACGAACCCGGCTCTCGCGCGCTCGCCCTTGACGAGCGCGTCGCGCGCCCGGATAGGGGCCCGCGAGTGTTTCGCGAGTTCGGCCGTGGCGTCGCGCTGGGCGAGGCGGGCGAGGCGCAGCGCCTCGGTGGCCGCGGTTACGCCTTCGGCGGCAGCGGTCTGCGCGGCTTCACTCTTTGCGATCTCCGCGACCGTCCGGTCGATCTCGGCCTGACGCTCGGCGCGCGCATCCGCG